>ERZ1740068.33-NODE-33-length-80287-cov-7.175130_pt1 | contig 80287 bp, 68 predicted proteins | sample MGYA00581735_ERZ1740068 | MGnify/ENA primary metagenome ERZ1740068 (study PRJEB43018, sample SAMN04849740) | marine metagenome | isolation source: floating plastic debris | place: Pacific Ocean | collected 2008-08-30 | study: EMG produced TPA metagenomics assembly...
CGGCATCGCGCAGGCCCAGGAGCCACGGAACCACGGATCGGTGTGCCAGGCGGTGGTGATGGACCGTGTGACGTATTTGCGGATGTCATTGCCGAAGATATCCGCCACGCGGTCAAGGGCGTAGTCGTGGAACACCTGCGGGCCTTGCTTTTCCAGCCAGATGCCGTGGCGTCCGCCCACGAACTCCATGGCGAGGTTGAGGCCCATGGGACAAGCTTTCACCTTGGCGAAATGCCCTTCGTCATCCCAGGTGGAATAGTAGCCGCGCGCGTCGCCGAAGACGTCACGGTCGAAATGAATGCCAACCTTGTTTTCGCACCCCATGGGAATGGCTTGGATCGCGTCGGTTTTCCAATCGGGGAGTTTGGGCGTGAAGCGGATTTCGCCGGATCCAAGAATGCCGGTGGACACGGTGCTGAGGAGTGTCTTGCCGGTGACGGTGCCTTTGGGGGTGTCTACTTTGACCTCTTTGCCGGTCCAGTCGATGGCCGTAACCGGCGCGTTGAGCGTGACCTGGACGTCGCCGCCCCATGTCTTTATCAAGTTGCCATAGCCGCGCAGGACGGGGTAGCCGAGATGGCCCTCGGTGCTCCAATGATCGACGGTGGAAATCCCATCGGCGTCGAGGCCCCAGGAGGTGGAGATGCCGCCCAAAAGCGGCGGGGCGTATTCGTGCTCCATGTCGATCACATCAGCCAGCGAGATGTCCTGGCCTGCGTCGACGACTTTGCCGATCTCCGTGTTGCTGTCGATGCAGAACTGGTAGCAGTCCTTTTGACTTTGGGGGTCAAGCAGCGCGCCGTTGCGATGCCAGCGCACGGCACTGGTGCGGAACGTGTCTTCGTGTTCCTTGCCGAGCGTGATGCCCAGCTCATCCGCGATGGGCGTGAACGGATTGCTCGCCCCGCCGACAAGCCAGGAACAGCCCAGATCGAACCAGGTGTCGGGGGCGATCTCTTCGGAATAGGCCCGCCCACCAATCCGATGCGCGCCTTCGATGACGGTGGAGGTGATGCCTAGCCGCGAAAGCTCCTTAGCCGCCGACAGCCCCGCCGAGCCAGCGCCGATGATGATCACGTCCGTCATGGGTTGCGCCTCCATTGAATGATCTTTCAGTCAGAGGAGCATGGAAGGGCGGGTTGGTCAAAGGGAAACTTCTTAATGAGCTAATGAGCTTGCAAACCGAAGGCTTTTTTTCGATGAACTCGCGTGCGAAATTAACGTATGGAAAAGAAGTATTTCGATATCCGCAAAGCATCCTTGAACGAGTTTGAAGATTTCGTGTTCGATCATGAGGTCCACAGTGTCGGAAGCGACGACGTTTGGTATCACCAATTTGACCTGACAATTCTCTTTGATCCCCAACACAGCGCCGAGTGTTTCTGTGAAATGTTTGAAAAGGCCGGAACTTTGTTCGCAAAGTATGACCGAGCGAAGTTGGAGCAAGGTTGCTGGGCTATGTTTGGGGCCGGATTTAAAGGCAATTTACCGGAGTTGATCTGGGAAAGTGAAATTCCGATCCACGCTAAAGAAGCACTAATTGAATCAATGTTCTTTGTGTACCGGGATTTGTTCGCTCGTAATCCTCTCGGTCATGCCTGCATGATGTGGTGGGACGGGCTTGCGTATGACATCCATCCTTCCGAAATTGCGGACACAACCTACAATCCATCGCACAAAAGAATCCAACATGCGATGTTTCTTACATTGACCAAGATACTCGGTATGGAATCTCCAGATTGTCAGTTTGCAGCGCTTCATGGTATGAACCATGTCGCTCACCCTCTCACCAGAGAAACAGTTATGAAATTCATTTCTGATCATCCTGAGCTGTCTGCAGAAGACGTGGAATACGCAGAAGACTGTGCAAATGGCCGGGCCATGTAGCGACTTGCCTCGCCCAATATCCAACTTAAGCAAGCAGAAGAAGAACCCCGGCGCTTCCGCCGGGGTTCATATTCTCTCAAAGACAGAAAGGCTTAGTCGTCCGCCTTCTCCTCTTTCTTCGCGGGCTCGCCGGTTTCCTGATCGACCACTTTCATCGACAACCGCACCTTGCCACGATCGTCGAAGCCGAGCAGTTTGACCCACACTTCCTGACCTTCTTTCAGAACGTCAGACGGGTGGTTCAGGCGGCGGTTTTCGATCTGGCTTACATGGACCAGGCCGTCGCGCTTGCCGAAGAAGTTCACGAAGGCGCCGAAATCGACGATCTTCACGACCTTTCCGCGGTAGATCTCGCCCTCTTCCGGCTCCGCCACGATCGCGTGGATCATGTCATAGGCTTTCTGAATGGCTTCCCCGTTCGGCGAGGCGATCTTGATCACGCCGTCGTCGTTGATGTCTACCTTGGCACCGGAGACTTCCACGATCTCGCGGATGACCTTACCGCCCGAGCCGATCACTTCGCGGATCTTGTCGGTGGGGATATTCATCGTCTCGATGCGTGGCGCGTGGATGGAGAACTCGCTGGCCTCGGTGAGCGCCTTCGACATCTCACCCAGAATGTGCATCCGGCCTTCCTTCGCCTGCGCCAGAGCGGACTTCATGATCTCAGGCGTAATGCCCGCGACCTTGATGTCCATCTGTAGCGAGGTGATGCCGTTCTCGGTCCCAGCCACTTTGAAATCCATGTCGCCCAGGTGATCTTCGTCACCCAGGATATCCGTCAGGATCCCGTAAGAGCCGTCATCCTCCAGCACGAGGCCCATGGCGACACCGGCGACCGGCGCTTTCAGAGGCACGCCCGCGTCCATCATCGACAGCGAGCCACCACAGACAGACGCCATGGAGGAAGAGCCGTTCGATTCCGTGATCTCAGAGACCACGCGCACGGTGTAGGGGAAATCGGTGGCCGCTGGCAGAACCGCTTGCAACGCGCGCCATGCCAGTTTGCCGTGACCAATCTCACGACGGCCGGGAGGGCCCACGCGACCTGCTTCACCGACCGAATAGGGCGGGAAATTGTAGTGCAGCAGGAAGTTGGAGCGGAAGTTGCCGTGCAGGGCGTCGATGATCTGTTCATCGTCACCGGTGCCGAGCGTCGTCACGACCAGACCCTGCGTTTCCCCACGGGTGAAGAGCGCAGAACCGTGCGTGCGGGGCAGGAAGCCTGTTTCGCAGACGATGTCGCGGACTTCGTCCAGAGCGCGGCCATCAATGCGGCGGCCGTTCTTAGCAACGTCACTGCGCAGAACGCCGGCTTCGAGCTTCTTCATGGCAGAGCTGAGGTTCGGATCGTCCAGTTGCTCTTCTGTCAGCGTCTCTTTGATCGCGTCTCGGGCGGCACCCACGGCGGCGACGCGTTCCTGCTTGTCTGTGATGGCAAAAGCGTCGCGCATCTGCGCTTCACCGGCAGCTTTCAACGCCTCGTAGAGATCCGAGTAATCCGGGGGTTGGAAGTCGAAGGGCTCTTTCGCGCTGTCTTCGGCCAGTGCGATGATCAGGTCGATCACCGGCTGAAGCTGCTCATGGGCAAATGTCACCGCGCCGAGCATTTCTTCCTCGGAAAGCTCATAGGCCTCCGATTCCACCATCATCACGGCGTCTTTGGTGCCCGCCACAACCAGATCCAAACGCTGATCAGGGTTGTTGCGCAGATCCTGCATGTCGTCGACCTGTGGGTTCAGGATGTACTCGCCATCCTCATATCCCACGCGGGCGCCGGCAATCGGGCCCATGAATGGCGCGCCGGAGATGGTCAGTGCGGCGGAGGCGGCGATCATGGCAACGATATCGGGATCGTTGACCAGATCGTGGCTCAGCACGGTGCACATCACCAGAACTTCGTTTTTAAAGCCGTCCACGAAGAGCGGGCGGATCGGGCGGTCGATCAGACGCGCGGTCAGGGTTTCCTTTTCGGTCGGACGGGCCTCCCGCTTGAAGAAGCCGCCCGGCACCTTACCGGCGGCATAGTATTTCTCTTGGTAGTGTACGGTGAGGGGGAAGAAATCCTGACCCTCACGCGGGGCCTTGGCAAACGTCACAGCAGCCATGACGGTGGTTTCACCAAGGGTGGCGATGACCGTGCCATCTGCCTGACGGGCAACCTTACCCGTTTCCAGTGTGAGCGTTTCCTCGCCCCACTGCATCGATTTTTTCACTTCGTTGAACATCAATAGTTTCCTAGTTGGAGGCACTCCCGAAGCGTATCCTCGGGTCCTCCGTTTCAATGGCGGCCCCATTGCCGCCGACCCCAATCATTCTTTCATGCGCCCGGGGTCACAGAGCGTCACGTCTCAGATACGCGCCCCCTACAGCAGTTTAGGGCGATTTGAAAGCGGGATCGTGATTGGCACATCTACGCTTTAAGGCACCATGGGTCACAGACATGCGGTTTGCCTATCGCGTTGCTTTTTTCGTCAAATTGGCTCTTTCCGATGATGCCGGGGCCGCGCATGTAATTCAATCTGACACATTCCGTGACCGTCATCGGCAGGATTTTACGCCCGTTGATTAGACAGGCATGCTGATACGGTTTAAAAAAGGGTCAAACCGACAGACAAGATCGGTGATGGCGGAGCGAAAGGACGGGATATGTCAGAAAAATTGTTTGGCACAGACGGCGTGCGTGGCACGGCCAACACCTGGCCCATCACAGCAGATTTGGCCTTGCGATTAGGGGCGGCGGCCGGCCGGTTTTTCAGACGGGATAAGCACGAACACCGGGTTGTCATTGGCAAAGATACGCGGCTTTCGGGATATATGATCGAATACGCGCTGACGGCGGGGTTCACCTCGACGGGGATGGACGTGTTTCTACTTGGGCCTGTCCCGACACCCGCCGTTGGGTATCTGACCAACAGCCTGCGCGCCGATGTGGGTGTGATGATCTCTGCTAGCCACAACCCTGCCGAAGACAACGGCATCAAACTTTTTGGACCGGACGGGTTTAAACTCTCCGATGAGGCTGAGGCCGGTATTGAAGCCCTCTTGCACGAAGGTGTTGACCTTGCAGCGCCCGCAAATATTGGCCGTGCAAAGCGATTTGAAGATGCCAGAGGCCGTTACACAGAATATGTCAAAACAACCCTCCCTCGGGGTCAGCGCCTCGATGGCCTAAGGATCGTTTTGGATTGCGCAAACGGCGCGGCCTATAAAACGGCCCCAGCTGTTCTGTGGGAGCTTGGGGCGGAGGTGATCCCGGTCGGGGTTCAGCCCAATGGCCATAATATCAACGACGGCTGTGGCTCGACCCATCCTGAACTTGCCATTGCCAAGCTACTGGAAACCCGCGCTGATATCGGCATCTGCCTGGATGGGGATGCTGACCGTGTCGTTCTGATCGATGAAAAAGGTCAGGTGGCAGACGGGGATCAGATCATGGCTTTGATCGCGTCGCGCTGGGCGGAGACGGGACGGTTGAAGCACAACACCCTCGTGGCAACTGTCATGTCCAATCTCGGGTTGGAACAGTATCTGAATGGAAAAGGCATCTCGTTGAAACGGACATCTGTTGGCGACAGATACGTTGTCGAGGAAATGCGATCAGGTGGCTTTTCTCTGGGTGGCGAGCAGTCCGGCCACATCGTCATGACTGAATTTGCCACCACGGGGGATGGCCTCATCGGAGCCCTACAGTTTCTGGCCTCCATGGTCGAGACAGGAAAGCCCGCCAGTGAACTGGCCCAGGTCTTTGAGCCGGTGCCACAGCGTCTGATCAACGTGCGCTATGACAAATCCAAAAAACCGCTCACCGAAGGCACCGTGCAAGATGCGATTGCCACGGCCGAGGGTCGCTTGGGCCACGACGGACGTCTTCTGATCCGAAAATCTGGCACAGAGCCGTTGATCCGCGTCATGGGCGAAAGCGCAGATGTGGTGCTTCTTGAGGATGTGCTGAGCAACGTTGTAGACGCGGTCAAGAAAGCAAGCTAACCTCCGGTCCTGGCCTGAGGCTGACTTGTTCCAAGCATTTCCGGTTGCTGATGGTTAGGGGCAAAATGCGTCAGATAAAGCTGATCGCATCCTCAAGCTGATCGAGATTGGTGAAGTCCTCGAAAGTGATCCTGTCACCGTCTCCCAACCGCAAAATCAGATCTCCATTTGAGATGCTGCCGTTTTTATCGAGGAACTCCTCCGTGGTCATTCCGGGTTCCAGCAAGCGGCTGTCCAGCAAGAGACGATCTTCCTCACCGTCGAAATCTTTGATCAGGTCCCGGTCATCGCCTTGCCAGAAAACGAAGGTGTCGCCGCCGTTGCCACCTGTTAGGTTGTCATTGCCGTCGCCGCCTTCAATCCGGTCATTTCCCGATCCACCTTCCAGCCGATCCGCCCCGTTTCCACCTGTGAGCCGGTCATTGCCAGTTTCGCCCGACAGTCGGTCATTGCCCTGACCACCCTGCAGAGTGTCATCGCCACTGCCACCGTTAAGCGTGTCATCCTCGGCCATGCCTCTGAGGGAATCGTTGCCGTCCTGGCCAAAGAGCGCATCGCGCCCGTCCTCGCCGAGCAAGGTGTCGCGACCCGCGCCGCCTTCCAGCACGTCATCGCCAAATCCACCGAGAAGGCTGTCTCTGTTGATGCCCCCAATGATCAAGTCGTCGCCGTTTTTGCCGATAAGGGTGTCATTGCCAGCGCCACCGCGAACGGTATCTCTGCCGTCGCCGCCGTTGGCGAAATCGTTTCCTTGCCCTCCGATGAGGGAGTCATTGCCAGCCTCGCCAAACAAACGATCATGTCCGTTATCACCGTATAGCGTGTCATTGCCGATCCAACCGCGCAGAAAATCAGCGTCGCCACCACCCCGCAAAAGATCGTTGCCGGTCCCTCCGTTCAGCGTATCAAGCCCGAAGCTTCCCGACAGGGTGTCGTCTCCGCTTCCGCCAAACAGAGTGTCATTTCCGTTTCCGCCATCCAGCAGATCGTTGCTATCGCCACCGGACAAGACATCGTTCTGCCCACCGCCACGCAGCGTGTCACGACCTGCCGCACCTTCGAGGGTGTCTGCGCCAAGTCCGCCAAGCAGGCTATCATTGCCGTCCCCTCCGAACAGGTCGTCCGCGTCATCCTCACCAAAGAGCTTGTCATTGCCGGTGTTACCGCGCAGAGTGTCTTGCCCGGTTCCGCCATAGATCGTGTCATAGCCTTCGTCCCCAACCAAGCTGTCATTGTCAGCCTGTCCGTAAATCAGGTCGGCGGACTCGCCACCGAAAATTGCATCATCACCATCTCCGCCGTCGAGCGTGTCTCTGCCTGCACTACCAAGCAAGCGGTCGTTTCCCTGACTGCCGAACAGCCTATCGTCCCCTGCATTTCCAAAAAGGCTGTCATCGCCTTTATTGCCGTAAAGAGTGTCCTGATTTTTGCCACCGGTTAGCCGATCTTGATCTTCGCCACCGACGAGGAAGTCGTTGCCATCCATGCCATGCAATGTGTCTTGCCCGTCGCCACCGTTGAGCGTGTCATTCCCGGCATCGCCCAAGAGTGTGTCACTGCCCGACCCGCCGAGTAGGAGATCATTGCCAAGTCCACCCAGTAGATGGTCATCGCCTGTTTCACCCATGATCTCATCGTTTCCGGCATTTCCAAACAAGACATCCTGGCCGTCTCCGCCATTCAGAGTATCTATTCCGCCCTTGCCTTCCAGCCTGTCATCGCCATCGTCGCCGGTGAGATCGTCACTCCCATCGCCCCCGATCAGAGTGTCCGCGCCGCTCCCCCCGATCAAGGTATCTTTACCAGTCCCGCCACTGAGGCTGTCTTTGCCAGGGCCACCGTCCAGTAAATCATTGTCAGTCCCACCGTTCAGGGTGTCATGTCCGCCGCCGCCTATGATTGTGTCACTGCCACCATCGCCATTCGCGAGATCATTGCCATTGCCGGAGTAAATGATGTCATCACCCTCTTCCCCGACCAAAGTGTCTTCCCCGTCAAAACCGCTGATCGTGTCGTTGCGGAAGTCACCGACCAGCATATTGTCGTCATTCGTGCCTCGGATTTCCTCGGTCGTGGTTGGAATAAATACGCTTCTGTTCACACCGATATCGACAGCAGCCCGGACCGCATCGGCCGTGAGCGGCTGACCGTCATGGCTTCTGAGCACGATTGTTTCGTCGCGAAATTGGATCGTGGCCCCGTCGGACGTTGTCGTGATCTCAAGATCATTCACATCAAAGAGAAACGGAATGGATGACAGATCCAAGCGATCTTCGTTCGGGTTGAAATCCTGCACATGATCGGTTTCCCCATCGCTTTCGAAAAGGAACCGATCCGCGCCGTTGTTCCCCCTCAGGGTGTCGGAACCGCCGCCGTCATAGATGATGTCGTCCTTGTTCGTGCCCGTCAGTGACTCGCCACTCTCCGATCCGACAATGTCTGAGCCTAAATTGCTGATGTCGTAGCCCAGAACGGTGATGCCATCTCGATCCTCAGATGCTGCGAAAAGCTGGATCACATCGCCAACCACTGCGATCTCAAGGGCAGATATGTCATCAAGCGGGTGATCTGCGGTGCCATCAAAACTGTCGATAAGTACCAGTTTTCCATCGGGCAAAAGCTTAAAGAGAGAGATGCCAAAATCACCACCGCCAGCGGCGACATAAACCTGACTGTCATGTTCAAGAATGGCGATGTTCTGGACGTTGCCAAATCGCGAAAGACCGGTGTCAGTGATATGGTCGACAGGCTCCAGCGCACCGTCCGAGCTCACCTGCAAAACGCTCAGCGCCCCGCCCTGCCCATTGTTGGGCTCTGAGGCCACAATGGCAAAGGTTTTGCCGTTCAGCTCGACGATCTCGACGTCTGTGGGTTTCATGATGCCGAAGCCGTCTGCCGGGCCCTCCTTATCGGCAAATGCCGCAGAGTTTCCGTTCACAACGTAAGACGTCACACCGTTTTCGCTGGCACTGGCGACAATGGCGATGTCATTTCCGCCGATACGGGCGGTCTCTATATCGACCACGCTTCGCGCGTGCGTGTTCGCAGTGTCTTCAATGAACCGCTGATTGTTCAACGGGCCGTTGTCGTTGGCCGAGTAGACATAGAAGCCGTTGCCGTTTGGATCGGCGAGCAAAACAGATCCGCCATCGGTACGCTCAAACACCGCGGCAGGGCCGCCTATGGATGGCCCGTTCAGATTGACGCCATTGGCAAACTGCCCCTGATCACTCAGTGTGAAAGAGCGAATGGAATTCGAGTTTATCCCGCTGATCTGAATGTATGTGGATCCGCCGGATGCGACGACTTCTACGTCATAGCCCCCGCCCGTGACTTGGTTAGCGCTGTGAAACACATGGCCTTGCTTTGTCGGCACAAAACCGTCACGCAGATCATATGCTGTGATCCCGCCATCTGGCCCGGAGACAGCGACAAGCTTAAGGCCGCTACCGGTCTCAACGACTTCCAGATCGGAAATAGCTGTGTCCAGAGCCTCATCATTTGCTCTGGCACGCCCAATCACGAACAACGCCATACTCACCACCAACTCCACCACCAGGCGGAACCTGTGTGGTGTTTGGGATTAGGCGGTGGCGAAGGTCAGGACGAAATTGTGACCAGAACGTAAACTTTTACTTGGATTTTTACGCCTTAACAAAGGTTTAACGGATGCATAATGCCTGGTCCAGCGCTGCATCAAACCTCAAGAGACGCTGTGGCGGCCGGGCGAAAACGAAATGATCGCGCCTCACGTTTCTTAGAACCAGCGTCCGTGGGCGATCAAGCTTCGGTCTTCTGTGGCTTGTCCGCCGGACAGATCGTAAAGACGCGTGTCTGCCCCCGTTGTCGTCACTGAATCCAGAGAGGCGACCCGGGCCTGCGACGTCACCGGCGAACACACAACCTTTGGCGCGTCGGAAAATACGGCCGCCCAAGTGGCGCTTTGCACGAAGGTGCCTGCTGTCAAAAGCACGCTGCAAATCTGGGTCCCGTCTGCAAGCCGTGTGTATTCACCATTTGCGTTGCTGTCGGACTCCGCCTCGCGGTCAAGCGCCCAAACCGTGCCATCGAAGGTGGCCACAGTGTCCACGTCGGTGCGAATGTACTCCGCAGGCAAAGTGCTGCCCGTGAGGGTGACACAGGCCAAAGGCCCCAGCCCGTCAATATCCAAGGTCGTAGCACCGGTGTTTGCGGCACTGGCCCGAAACCGGATCATGTATCCCACGGGAACACTGGCCAGGCTTGCGCCCGTGGTGACGACCAAGGCATCTGGCGCGCCCGACACGGTCACACGGCTTTCAAACCCGCCCGTCAGCACCGCGGCAGACGCCCCCGTCAGCAAGACGCGCCCTGTTGTGTCATCAATCGCCGATTGCTGAACTGCGGTGCCCGTAATGGGAAGATCGACTTCCACCGTCTGGGTCGCCGCCGAGGCGCGCAATGCATCAAACCAAGTGCTGCCATCGTCGGTCACTTTGATCGAAAACGCGGTATCCCCGGCAAGGCCCATTTCCGCATGACCGGTGAAACCAGATTGGAACAGCAAGGAGGCCGTATCACCCGATCCGGCCTTGTTGATCTTCAGCTGATGACCCGCGCCTGCGTGGTTGAACAGCGCCGCGTCTGACGATAGTGCCAAACGGTTTACACTGTCCGACGTGGTCCCGATCCCGACACCCGGCAGGTTGTCCAGGTTCTGCGACGCGGTTTTCCAAATGCTGCCATCATAGAACTTGAAGGCACCCTCAGCCTTGTCAAAGGCCTGCCATCCTTGTTCTGGATCAATGAAGATCCAGCCACCACCTGCTCGAAGAGCCAGCTTGCCGCCCTGATCGGACCATTCATCTGTTGGAGACGCACCCAGCGCAAAAAGCGTGCCATCCACGGGCTCAAATGGGGGTGTCGTTGCGCCTGTTTCTTCCAGCGCGGCCTGTACCAGCCCGTCGAGCACTTGTAGCGCCTCGTTATGTGTGACGTGTTTTTGTGCCTGAGACGGCTTGATCAGCGGCAGATCAAGCCGCGCGGTGACATCGGACATCCGGATGCTCCAGCTTGTGAGTTCCGGCAAATGTCTAGATTTAGCGGATTGCCAAGAGTTGAGCGGACCGCGCGCCGCGTCGCGCAACATCTACCCCTTGGGGCCACCTTTGCGCGCGTAGATGTCTTCGTAGCGGACAATGTCATCTTCGCCGAGATACGCGCCTGTCTGAACTTCGATCAGTTCCATCGCCACTTTACCGGGGTTCTCAAGCCGGTGCTTGGCCCCAAGCGGAATGTAAACGGATTGGTTCTCAGAGAGCAAAATGACGTTTTCATCTATGGTCACGCGCGCCGTCCCGTTGACCACGATCCAGTGCTCCGACCGGTGCATATGGCTCTGCAGCGACAGCGCGGCGCCGGGCTTTACAACAATACGCTTGACCTGAAACCGCCCGCCGAGCGTCAAGGTCTCGAAAAAGCCCCAAGGCCTGTGATCCACCGGAAAAGTATCGGCCTGCCGCAGGTTCTCCTGCCGCATGGTTTTGACAAGCTTGCCTACATCCTGCGCGCGCTCCCGGCTTGAGATCAGCACAGCGTCCTGCATCGCAACGGCGACCACATCATTCAGCCCGAGCGCCACAAGGCGCAAATGCTCACTTTCTGATCGCAAGAGAGAGTTCGAACAATCTTCCGCCGTCACCGGCCCAGAGGTCACAACACCATCTGCGTCAGATTGGCCGTGCTCTCGGAGCGCTTCCCATCCCCCAAGGTCAGACCAATCGCCTTGATGGACCACGACTGAAAGGTTCTTCACCTTCTCCATGATCGCATAGTCGATCGAAACATCCTCGCATTGCGCCCACGGCTCCGGCGCAAGCCGCAAAAACCCAAGATCGGTCTCCGCCTGATCCACCGCCTGTTGCACCAACTCCAGGGTTCCAGGAGCATGCTCTGCAAATGCGTCGATCAGCGTTTTCGCGGAGTAGAGAAAAATCCCGGAATTCCACATGAAGTTCCCGGCGGCCAGCATCTCTTTGGCTTTGCTCAGCTCAGGCTTTTCCACAAAACGCGTCAGCGGCACAGTACCCGTCCCGCCATCAGTCGCAGCAAGCTCCAGATACCCGTATCCTGTTTCGGGCTTATCCGGTGCAATTCCAAAGGTCACGATATCGCCGTCCCGCGCGGCGTCCGCCCCGCGCATCACGGTGTCTCGAAACACGCCCGGATGTTGAATGAAGTGATCTGACGGCGCGGCAAGTATCAGTGCATCCGGATCCTTTTGCGCGGCCACAAGTGCGGCCGACAGCAAGGCAGGCGCCGTGTTGCGCGCATCCGGTTCTATCAGGATCGCACCGGGATCCACACCGATTTCGGCCAGCTGCTGGGTCGCGATAAACCGGAAATCCGAATTCGTCACAATGACCGGCGAAGCAAACCCCGGCCCCGACAGTCTTTGAGCGGCCTGCTGAAACAGGGAGCCATCCCCAATCATCGGCACAAACTGCTTTGGATAGCTTTTGCGCGACAAGGGCCAAAGCCGGGTTCCGGACCCACCGCATAGAAGAACAGGGATGATGTCGTCAGCCATGATATGTCCAGTCATACGCGCCAAACTACCGACTATAATCTATCAACCCGAATTTCAACGGATCGTTTAGCGAGTGTGTTTCTCTCAATTCTAATCCGACTCTCTTTGACGTGAAACATACAAGGCTGTATTGATCCATTCACCCTTGTATGGAACCGGCCATGAACTTGCTTGCCCACCCGCCCAAACCTGACCGGCAGCCACGCCTGGGCGCTGCGGATTGGATTGAAGTCGCATTGCAATCACTGGTGTCAGGCGGCATAGAAGCTGTCCAGATCACCGCCCTTGCCCGCACACTCAAAGTCACGCGCGGCAGCTTCTATTGGCATTTTGAAACGCGGGATGATCTCCTCGCTGCGCTCATCCAGGAATGGCGTGCACGCAACACGGACGTCATCGTTGAGGCGATCTCGGATGTGCCGACCTTGGATGAGGGCATCCTGGAGCTCTTCGCGGTCTGGGTGGATCACACCCGATTTGATCCCGCTTTGGATGGCGCGATCCGCGCTTGGGCGAAACACGATCTCAAACTCTCTGAGGTCCTCAAGGCCGAAGACACCGCACGCATTGACGCCATCGCCTCGTTCTTTGAGCGTCATGGCTATGAAGTGAAAGAGGCGTTCATCCGCGCGCGCGTCATCTATCTCACACAGATCAGCTTTTACGCGCTGGGCATCGATGAAGATGCCAGCGTCGCCCAACGTCTCAGCTACCTCGAAGCGTATTTTCAAAGCTTCACTGGCCGCGACATTGATCCAGACATCTGCGCCACCTATCGCGCCCGCGTTCTTGGGGAGGACCATTTATGAACAGACCACAACGTCGAGGACGCACAGCCAAACGCGCCAACGCAGCGGTGAAGCAATTCGATCAGGCGTGGCGCAAGTGGGTTCGGCCCTACCCCCCGATCGAGCAATTCAGCGCCGACGAGATCGAGGCGATCCATGCGGCCTCTCTCAAGGTGCTGCGGGATATCGGCATCAAAGTCCTCAATGACGAGGCGCGCGCGCTATACGTCTCTGCCGGCATGACCGAAGAGGACGGAGAGATCATTCGCTTTGATCCCGACGCGATCATGGAGATCATCGCGCAAGCACCCCCGGAGGTCATGCTCTTTGGCCGTGGCGAAGGCCGTGAGGTGGTGATCGGAGGCAACAATATCGGCATCTGCACGACTGGCGGCACGCCCAATTTCTCCGATATCAAACAAGGCCGTAATCCCGGCACGCTCGAAGCGCTCGATAACTTCTGCCGCGTCTCGCAAGCCTTCGACGTCATCCACATGATCGGCCCATTCGTTGAAGCGCAGGACGTTCCGCCAAACATCCGCCATTTCGCCATGACGAAGTCGGTCCTCACCATGACAGAAAAAGTGCCCTTTGTGTTCTTCCGTGGCACAGAAGCTGTTGCAGACGCCTATGAAATGCTCCGCATAGCTCACGGCCTCACGCAGGAGGAGTTTCTGAACACCCCGGTCAGCTACTCTGTAGCAAATTCCAACTCGCCCCTGATGCTCGATCTTCTGATGTGCCGAGGCATCATTGACGCAGCGCGTGCCGGTCAGCTGATGGTGCTCACCCCTTTTACGCTCTCGGGTGCCATGGCCCCGGTCACGCTGCCGGGCGCTCTGGCGCAGCAAAACGCCGAAGCGCTCGCTGGCATCTGCCTGTCTCAGATCACCCGCCCCGGCGCGCCGGTCTGTTATGGCAGCTTTACCTCGAACGTCGATATGAAATCCGGCGCGCCCGCCTTCGGCACCCCGGAATATGTCAAAGCCGCCTTCGCCTCGGGCCAGCTTGCTCGCCGCTACAACCTACCTTTGCGCTCCTCCGGCGTAACGGCGGCTAACGCGCCCGACGCACAAGCGGCCTATGAGACCCAGATGTCGCTCTGGGGCGCGCTAATGGGCGGCACCAACCTGCTCTTGCACGGCGCTGGTTGGCTGGAGGGCGGCCTGACCGCCTCGGCAGAGAAATTTATCATCGATGTTGAAATGCTGCAGATGTTCGCCGAGCTCTTCAAACCTGTCGAAGTGAGCGAGGCCACCCTTGGCGTCGACGCGATCGCAGATGTCGGTCACGGCGGGCATTTCTTCGGCACGCAGCACACGCTCGATCGTTTTGAGACGGCGTTTTACTCCCCGCTCCTCTCCGATTGGTCAAACTATGAGAACTACACCGAACGCGGCTCCGTCGACACCGCGCAGCGCGCGCACAAGATCTTCTACGACGCAGTGAATGCGCATGAGCCCCCGCCCTTCGATTCCGGGCGTCTGGAAGAAATGAATGCCTTCATTGACAGACGCATCGCCGAGGGCGGCGCCGATATCGACCGCTAGGATTTCGTGATCGTCTCAACCGTCAGGTTGCCATTGGTATAGACACAAATATCGGCCGCGATCCCCATGGCTTTGCGGGCAATCTCCTCGGCACTCATATCCGCGTCCATCATCCCGCGCGCCGCCGCCAGGGCATAGTTTCCGCCCGAGCCAATTGCCGTGACATCATGCTCTGGCTCAAGCACATCGCCCGCGCCGGTGATCACGTAAAGCTCTGCACCGTCAGACACGATCAGCAACGCCTCAAGCTTCTGCAGCTACTAGTCCGTCCGCCAATCCATCGCCAGATCGACACTCGCCCGCTGCAATTGCCCTGGGGACGCCTCAAGCTTCGCCTCCAGCCGTTCCAGCAACGTGAACGCATCCGCCGTCGATCCCGCGAACCCGGCCACCACGTCATAGCCACCCGGCGAGATCCGCCTAACTTTTCGCGCGGTGCCCTTGATCACGGTTTGGCCAAGGCTGACCTGCCCATCCCCCGCAATCACCACCTCGCCGTCCTTCTTGACGCCGATGATCGTGGTCCCGTGCCATCCTGGAAAGTCTTCACCCATACTGCTCTCCCTTTTGCCCCAAACCCTAAGACCTCAGTCAACCGAACCGCAACCCTGTTGCGACAGCTAACCCCGGCTTCCTTCTTTCTAGAAAATGCCCAGAGCCTGCCGGTGCCACAGGCGCAGGTCCAAAAGAAAAGGGCCGCTCAGTCGCGGCCCTCGAATCCCTCAAACCTCGAAAAAATCAGAGGCTGTCTTCAATCCAGCTTTGCAGCGTTGCCTTTGGCGCGGCACCGGCCCGGTTGGAAATGATCTCACCGTCTTTGAAGATGAAGAGCGCCGGGATGCCGCGAATGCCAAGTTGCGTCGCGGTGTTTGGGTTGCTGTCCACATCCACCTTGGCGATCTTCACCTTGCCGTCCATTTCGTTGGAAAGCTCCTCAAGCGCCGGACCGATTTGCTTACACGGGCCGCACCACTCGGCCCAGAAATCCACCACTACGGGGATGTCAGAGTTCTTCACTTCAGCGTCAAAGGTGTCGTCGGTTACGGCCACGGTGCCCATGTTCATGTCTCCAAAAGAGCTGCGATTGAGGCTTGGAACGTAAGAAGGCTTATAGTGAACGTCAAGCTATATGTGTGTTAAGCAGGGCATCCGTCACAATATCGTGTGGCAGGTGCATAAGTGTCGCCGTCCTCGTCCACAAAAAAGCTGTTTCAACTGTGTGGCTTGGAAAGATTTCGCCCAACGCATGAGCATAGGCCCCCATTTGCCGCAAAAGCCCATCCGGGCAATCGCGGACAAGCTGGGGAACCAGTGCGTTCGTCTTAAAGTCCACGGCCAAGACATGCGCCTCTGACACAATCAGCCGATCAATCACGCCATGAATGCGGCAGCCCCCAAGACTGTCCAGATGCGCCGTGATCGGCACTTCGACCAGAGCGCCCGCCGCAAAAAGATGAGCAAGGCTCGGCTTCTCGAGGGTCTTTTGCGCCTCTGCCAGCAACAGCGCACACTCCTCGTCACCAGCGCCGTCGATCCCTGACGACAAAAGCCGACGCGTCACACTGCTCCACTCATCTGGTGCCACCTCAGGCAACACTTCCAGCAAGCGATGGATCTGACGGCCGCGCCGTATGGCGGCATCTTCATCCAGCCCCCGCTCGTCTTGCAAGGCCTTCGCGCCGCCCAAATCAGACGGGCTCAAAGGGGCCGGCTTCACGTCCGGCTCGGGCGCGACGCGGATCATGAATTCTGGCAGATCTATTGACCTCCTTGGCTCATCTTTGACCTTGTTAGAGACTATTTGCACCCAATTCCCATTTTCCAGGCGCAGCCCACGCTCTGTTGGCTCAGCGCCAATCGCCTCCATGCCTGTCCGCACCTGATCGTGCCAGCTTTTGCGATCCTTCCCCAGCTCTCCGGCCGCGGCCACGACCAGCCACTGCTCCGCGCGCGTCATCCCGACATAGAGCAGCCGATCCCGCTCCGCATCCGCGGCATCTCGAGCGCTCTGATCGTGCGCCTGCTGAAAGTCCGTCGCCTCTTCGGCAGACGATCGCCACAGGACACCAGCCTCCGTCTGCGCCAACTCGCCCAGGCTGCGCTTGTTCCATTGCGCCGTATCCGGAAGAATCACAATTGGCGCTTCCAGACCCTTGGCGCCATGAACCGTCATCACCCGGATCCGGTCTCCGGCCGTGTCCAACTGACGTTTGATCTCCAGATCATCGGTTTCCATCCAGACAAGGAACCCGGTCAGGCTGTCCACCGCGTTGCGCTCATAGGCCAATGCCTGGCTGAGCAGCGCATCGATCCCGTCTTCCGCTTCCTTTCCCAGCCGCCCAAGTAGTTTCCTCCGCCCGTCATGCCGCGTCAGGATCCGATCGATCAGATCATAGGGCCGCAGGTAATCCACCTGATCCCGCAGATCGCTCAGCAACGCCCAGGTCGCAGGAAATTCCTCAGATCGATCCCGAAGCTCCGCCGACAGGTACTTTTGCGCGCGCGCCTGCGCCAAATCGTAAAGTTCCGCCTCCGACCATCCAAAGAGCGGAGAGCGCAACGCGCAGGCCAAAGACAGATCATCTTCCGGCGTCGCCAGGACCGCCAGCAAAGCTTTGAGATCCTTCACGGCCAATTCAGCCCCGACTTTCAGCCGATCCGCCCCAGCCACAGGCAGTCCGCGCGACTTGCATTCGCGAATGATATCGTGAAACACATCTGATCTGCGCCGGACGAGGACTAGGAAATCACCCGCTGTGATCTCACGCGCGGCGCCGTCTTCACGCGGCAAGGGCGATCCGATGGTGCGTTCAATAAAACTCGCAACATCCCGCGCCAGCAAAGTCTGCGGATCATCAGGGGATTTCACGTCAACGGGGGTATACCAGGGCGGATCCTCGGGCTTCTCGGGCTTCTCGATGACGTCCCAAAGATCAACGCGTCCCGGAAGGCCCGATTTGAATGAAATGTGGCTCTGTTCAACAGAAAAACCGCTCGTTTCACGATCCCTAAACACCTCATCCACCAGCTCCAGGAGAACGGGCGCAGAACGGAAAGAGTGCTCCATCTGCAGGTCTTGAAGCGGCTGCTCTGTGTAAGTCAGACGCGCCTGAAACTCCATCTTCATGCGATCGAATTCGCGCGGGTCGGCCCCCTGAAATGAATAGATGGATTGCTTTTTGTCCCCCACAACAAAGATCGTGCGCGGCGCATCCTCCTTCGTACCTTTGCCACTGGTGAAATCCTGCGCCAGCGCTTCAATGACGTTCCATTGCTGCGGGCTTGTGTCCTGCGCCTCATCCACCAGAATGTGGTCGATGCGCCCATCGAGCCGGTAAAGCACCCAATCCGCCACCTTTGGATCCTGCAAAAGGCCTCTGGCACGCAAAATGAGATCGTCGAAATCAAGCCAACCCCGCAGCATCTTGGCCCGCTCATAATGCTCCAGAAATGCCGTTGCGAAGGCGTGCAAGGCGCTTGTTTTCTCAAGGCTCAACAGCCCCAAACGCGCCCGGCGCGCTGTTTCAACGCGCGCCATAAATGCATCCAGATCCGGCATCAAATGAGGAATGGTTTTGCGACAGGCCTGCGTTGGAAAAGATCCAATCTTGGCCCCAAACGGAGATTTCGCACTTTTCCCGTAAAGAAAAACATCTTCCAAAAGCGCCAGCGAACCAAGGGTCAGCGCATCCACCTGCCTCAGCTTATCCGCCGCCTTCTGATCATTCGGACCGCTGGCTTGCAAGGCGACGACCAGCTGAGACAACAGTTCTCTTTCTCCGCCAACGAAAACCTCATCAACCAGTAAATCAGTATCTAACAAAAGGGAAATCCCCAAAGATACGCGCATTCTGGCATCGTCAAACTCTCGGCCGAAAGCTGTTCTGGACGACGCGATCGCACCGGTCAGATCGTCCAGCGTCACTCCCGCGGCATAAGCCGCCACCCCTTCGACCAGGATGCGATCTGATCCAGACGCCATGGCCTCTACGATCTCAGAGCGCAGGAGGATCGCCGCGCGCTCCTCCATTTCCGTAAAGTTCGGCGTCACTTGCGCCTCAAACGGGAATTTCCGCAATAACGCACTGCAAAAAGAGTGGATCGTCTGGATCTTGAGCCCGCCCGGCGTCTCAATCGCGCCTGCAAAGAGCCGCCTGGCTTTCGGCAGCATATCGTTTGTGATCACATCCGAATGGCCAAGCGCGTTCAGCTCAGATTGGAGAGGGTCATCGGGCAGCATCGCCCATTCCCCCAGGCGTTTGAACAAACGGTTCTGCATCTCGGAGGCGGCGGCTTTCGTGTAGGTCAGGCACAGTACGTTCTGCGGATCGACACCATCCAGCAAAAGCCGCGCCACCCGGTCCGTCAGGACCTTGGTTTTCCCAGATCCCGCATTGGCCGACAGCCATGTCGACCGATCCGGCTCAGATGCATCGATCTGACGCTTGGTGGCTTCATCCCGCACCATCAGCCCACCACCTCGGGATTTGGCTTGTCGCTCACATCCCATTCTCCGAACCGCGCTAGGTGATCATAATCGCCCTCATCTCGCGTGGTTTGCGGCGCGCGGCGGGCCGTGAAACCCAACTTGTCCCCAAAATAGTCTCTGATTAGCTGCTGAAACTCATCCCACACACGCTCCGGCGTTTCCGTCTCAATCGGTGCAGGCTCTTCCGTTTTTCCGCTGCCCAAGCCGATAAACACGGCGCGCGCCACTGGGGCAGGCGGCAGGTCGCCAAACCCGGCACGCGCTGCAATGGCCGCCTCCAGCAAAAGCTGTTTGTCAAAGTGCTTCTGGACATCCCGGCTCGGCGGGGCGCCGGTCTTGTAGTCATAAATGTGAAATTGGCCCTCTGCATTCACATCAATCCGATCCGCCTCCGCCGTCAGCGTAAACCCCAGATCATCAAGAGTTGAGGCGCCCTTCGTCTCCAAAAGCGTCGGCTCCGCAATGAGACGTCTGGCCTTCTCCCCGTCCACAAACCGCTCCGACACGCGTGCAAGCCTGGCCTTCCACAAAAGCCGCGCTTCGGCCCAAGGCACATTTTGGTCTAGAACAGAGCCTATTTTCTCGTCAAACTGATCGACTGTGACCAACGCCTGATTGTCCTTCGTGCCAAGGACAAACTGCTCCAAGGCTTTGTGTACGACGGTCCCTCGCAGCAGCGCATCCGGCAGACGCATCAGAGGATCGAGTGGGCGAAGTCTCAAGACATGCCGGGCATAAATCGCGTAGGGATCCCGGATCAGCTTCTGGATCTGCGTCACCGAAAGTTGCCGCGGCCGGGCGCTGACCGGCGGCCGCGGGGAGGGCCGCTTCGCCGCCTGCGAGTCAATTGGCTGCTCCAACCAATCAGCGAGCTGCAGCCATTCATCTCCCTTCGCCTTCATGCGCTCCAAGGCTTCTGTGCCGCCATGATCCGGAAGGCCCGACAGCAAATTCTCTACGCGATTGAGCCACCGAGAGGGCACCGTCTCTGCATCGTCAGATCGCACGGATCGCGTTAGCCAGACCTCTTTGTTCAAAACGGCCTGCTGAAAATCATGCGCCGATAGCCCAATCCTCCGATCTGGCAGCAGCAACCCCATTTGCCGCCGCATATCCCGGTTCAGCCAAGGATCAGGCGTCGGAACTTCGGGCCAGCTGCCTTCATTCAGACCAGCCAGGATGATCACATCCGCGCCCTGCACCCGCGCCTCGAGTGTCCCCCAGATCATGATGTTGGGGTGAGGGTCTTGCGCGTTGCGCACCTGACCCGACGATAGAAGAGAATGAAACAAAGCGGCGTAATCGCCGGGCCGCATCCGCCCGCCTGCATCGGCGTTTTCGGCCAGATCAGAAACGATTTTCAGCGCCTCGCGGCCCGCATCCCCGTCCCATAGCTTGCCCACCCCCTCTTCGGAACACCCTCTTGAGATATGTGCGGCCCTGCGCAAATGGTCCTGAGTCAGCACTTCAAGATCTGCCGTGTCCGCTGCCGGCTCTACGCATAAAGTGTCGATCACCCACGCCGTCCATGTCTCGGCAAACGGATCCCGCTCACCCGCCGCCCAGCTCGCAATCGTTTGCGCGGTGGGGAACGGCGGGCCGTGGCGCCTGAGGTACAATTCCAACTCCCGGCTCATCCGCAGATGTGGGCCTCGATCCTCTGCGCTATGCGTCAGCGGGTGCTTGAGGATCGTCAGGAGTAACTCGGCAGAAAGCGGTCGATGCAAAAGCTCTGAGACATGTCGCAGAAATCGACCCGGCGCAGAGAGGTGCAACGGCACGCCTGCGCTGTCATCCGGCAAGATATCCCACCGATCCAAAGCCGCACTAATTTGTCGAGTTAAAGCCCGATCTGGCGTTATTAGAGCCGCTTTTTGACCCATCTCCGCCGCTTGGCGCAGCCGCATCGCGATTGTTAGCGCCTCGATTCGCTGAGAGGGCGCCTCCACAAGCGTGACATCCTCAAAAGCGGTGTTCAGCGCCGAGAGCCTTGGTCCATCACGTAGCCATTGATCGGTGACCGGGGCCGGCCTCAATGCCAATGACAGCGCCGCATTGCGCGCCACAACGGCAGGCTGTTCCGCCGTCCACGCCAGGACATCCTTCTGCGACATGTCCAAGCTCTCGAACAAAGCCGCAAACCGATATTGCGGGTGATCCTCATGCGCTGTCTGGCCGATCAAAGTCTGCCAAACAGCGTCGGGCATATCCGCGTCAAATCCGGGCAGGATAACCGCCCCCTGAGGCAGTTTCGCAACCGCGCGCATTAGTGCCTGCGTCGTCCCCCGAGATCCCGTTGACCCCGCCAGTAGGATGGGATGCTGCGGCGGATCCGCCTCCCATGCAGCTATCAAACCTTCAATGACCCGCCTTTGTCGTGCCTCTGGGTCGGGCGCGCCGTCTGATCCAAAATAGTGTCTAATTATGCTCAAAAAGGCGGTAATCCGCGCCCAGTGACCAGATTGATCGGAGATATCAAGCGCGTCTAGCGCATCGGGAGAGACGCCTTCCCCATGCATTTCATCCATCAATGTCACAAGGCTGTCCGCGAGATCATAGATGGATCCCCGCGGCGCCAGATCCGGTTGCTTGTCCAACAGCGCGCTGACCAATTGCACCAGCTCCAGTCGCCGCCGCAGAGGGGACACGGCCTCAGGTATATCGCCCAGTTTCCAACTTTCCCCGGGCTGCGTGATCATTGTGATTTTCGGCAATAGACAGGCTGGCCCTTCGTCAAAGAGCCCTCGAATGCGGCGCGCCATGCGGCGGGTGTTCACGATCAGCTCCACCCGCGCCAGCGCATCAGGAGGCTTATCCCTCCACCTCATCATCAGCCCATCCACCAGCGCTCTGGGAAAGTCGACCCCAAGCGGCAACATATAGACGCGGGGGCCGGACCGTGGCTCAAGCATGGTCCAGTCCCAGCATGTCTTCGGCCAACGCTACGCCGCTAGGATTGCCCACATCGCACCATGCTCCGGGATAGGACAGACCGAAAAGCCGCCCGTCTTGTTCGGCTTGTGTCCAAACCTCATTCAGCGAGAAAGACCTTGCCTTTTGTTTTGCAACAGACTCTGTTTTTATGATCTGAAGACCGGAAAACACCTCGCCTGGCCCGCGTGTCAGACGGCCCTCCTCGTCCAATAGAAAGTCGCCCGAACCGGAGTGGCCGTGCGTGCTCGAAATCGGCACGCACAGCAAAAGCGCGTCCATCTTCTCGGGCGCCCAGCTTTTAACCAGATAGTCCAAGGGATTTGGCCCGACCCAAACCGCATCGGAGTTGATTGTGAAGACTGGTTTTGCGCCGAGATAGGGCAGCGCCGCCTTCAGGCCGCCGCCCGTGTCCAGGATATCCGGCACTTCCTCGATCAACGCCACGTCCCGACATTTGAGATGCTGTCTCAGCATATCCGCCTTGTAGTGCAGGTTCACAACGATCTTGTCAGGGCCAAATGCCTCGACCAGGGAAAGCGTGCGATCAATCAACGTCTCGCCGCCCACCTCGATGAGCGGTTTTGGCCGGTCTTTCGTCAACGCACCCATCCGCGTGCCAAACCCGGCTGCAAAGATCATGACTGAGTTGGGATCGTCCCGCATTTTTCCCTCAGGATTGCCAGTGTTTGTTCATCAGGAGGTGGCAAGTTGGCCAATAAATCAGTCTCTAATTTGGCAAATTCGACCTTTTTTAGGTTGCGCACCATATGTGCCCAAACCCGTGGTATCAGGTCAACATAGTGCGGTTTCCCGTCGCGCACGCAAAGCCGTGCAAAGACCCCGATGATCCGCAAGTTGCGCTGCAGGCCAAGCAAAGCATAGGCCGCTTTAAACGACGTTCGATCAACACCCGACCCCCGGATATACCTATTAATCATGGCCCGCTCGAGATCTGTTGATACGTCGCGCCGGGCGTCTTGCAGCAAGGACACCAGATCGTAGGCGCGGTGCCCGGCCAGCGCATCCTGAAAATCCAAAAGGCCTACGCGCGCGACGCCATCGCGCGAGGGCAACCAGATCAGGTTTTCTGCGTGGTAGTCTCTTTGAATCAGCACATCAGACTGATCCGCGACAGGCGTCAAAAACTCAGCAAACTCAGTGGCAAACCTCTCTCTCACAGCTGCGAAATCGCCGCCCATGGCAGTAGATGCATACCAATCAAACACCAAGGCCGACAAATCAGCCATGAGATCTTTGTCATAAGCCGCCAGACCCTTGGGTACCGGGGTCTGATGCAGCGCGATCAGCACATCAATGGCCGCAGCATACAGATCTCCTTCACATGCCGGGTCGGATGCAACGACCCGCGCAAAAAGAGCATCTCCCAGATCTTCCAAGAGGAGAAATCCGGCGTCTCGGTCTTCTGCAAAGATCTCAGGCGCGCTGAGGTCTTGAGCGCGCAGAAACACTGCGATCTCCATGAATGGGCGCACGTCTTCTCCCTTTTCAGGGGGCGCGTCCATGAGCACGGCTTGGCTGCTTCCTTGGTGCAGACGGAAGTATCGTCGGTTGGACGCGTCACCGGCGAGATCTGAAATCACCGCGTCGGCCCAGCCCGCCTTTGCCAAAAAGGCTGTTCTAAGCGACACCCGATCTGTCACTTAGCGCCTCCTTCACTCGTTCGTCCCACAAAGGATCTGTCCAGCAAAACCTGATGATGCGCGCGTCGTCGTTACCCTGAAGATCCAGCGTGACAGTCAGCGCTTTTTGAGGGGTGTCCCCGCCCAGCCGATCGGGCCACTCGACAAGGCAAATGTCTTCTTCAAATGCCGCCAGCAGGCCCAATTCATGGATCTCTAAAGGGTTCGCGATGCGATAGAGATCGGCGTGCAAGACATCGCCGATGGGCGTCTCATAGGTCTGAACCAGCGTGTATGTCGGCGACGGGATATCTTCTGGGGCGGGCAAGAGGCGCAGGATCGCCGCTCGTGCGAAGTGGGACTTCCCGGCGCCAACCGGCCCTTCAAGCAAAACAACATCACCTGGCGAAAGGGCATCCGCGAACAGGGTCGCGAGCCGCGTTGTGTCTTCAGGCGAGCTGCTGATTACCGCATGTTCCCGTGTCATCATCCACGGGACACTACACCGCCTGTCTCAGGCCGCAACCGCCTTTAGGCAGAGACTGGCACCGTCGAAGGCGCAACCGATAGGTTCAGTATGAAGAGCCCATCGGGCAGCGTTTCCGCCCGCAGGTTGGCGCGGCGATCCGGTCCATCTCGGAGATGTACATCGACGGGCTTGGTCAGGCCAAACTCGCTGAGATCATCCCACACGTCATTTCCGGGGAAACGGCGCTCGCACGCCTTGAGCACATCTTTGAAAGATGTCGGTGTGAAACTGGCATCGGGATCAAACCCGACGACATCGGCAAAGGCCGCGTTAGATATCAAAAGGCCTCCATCTGGGCCAATGACCGCGATTGCGTTTGTCATGGCATCAAGGATGGCCTGATGGGTTTCGACCTGACTGCGGGATTGGCGCGTCATGGTCATTTCATCCGTGATGTCTTCGATCAGGAACGCAATTGCACCGTTCGGATGCGGACGTCCTGTCAGTTTGTAGGTCAAACCTCCAGGCAGGGACCAACTTTCTGAATAGTACCCTTTGGTGGCAGACTTGATCATCTCTGCAATCTGCGCGCGCCAGGTCGTGTAATTCTTGGGCTCGGGCATCTTGTGATTGTCCCGCAGCCTGTCGAACACTTCAATCATGGGGGGGCGCCCCGACAGAAACTCGGCCGAAAGACCCGTCAGATCCAAAACCGCAGGATTGAATAAAACCAGTCTTTGGTCCCTGTCGAACACGGCCAGACCGGTGGAAAGATCTGCAAAAGTCTTTGTTAGGGTCTGTACAAATTCCTTGCGGACGGTATCAGCCTCGATCAAACGGGTGATGTCAGTGGCATAGGTAACCACATCGGCATCTTCACGAAGCACCGATAACTCAAAGTGCTGCCGACACGGCTTTGACGTATCTGCAAGGCAAAGCTGCAGCGTGTTTTGATCGCCGCGATCTTTCACACTTTGAACAAATGCACGCCGGTCTTGTATGGAGAGCTGATCAAATCCGACATTGCCCCATTTAAATGTGCCCTCGTCCGTCATTGCGAAGACAATGGCTGGCGCTTTTTGCAAAATGTTCTGGAAAGATTGCGCATCCTGGCCTTTCGACAACAGATCATGCCGCTCAAAAGCTGAGAGGCCGGCGGTGTCTTCAAGCGTCACAGACTGACCGAGAGGCGTAGAGCGAATGGTCAGAACCGCGTCATCTTCTTCGGAGCACGCGCTGAAGGCCCGTGTTTCACCAGTTGGAATGTCATCAAGCCCCCGGGGCACATCGCCAAATCGTTCCCCAAACCATGCCCGCAGATCAATCCAGGTCTTGAGGCCACGGCCTCCTGCCGAGGCCGAGCTTCGATCAATGATCTTATTGTCTTTTATCAAAAATACACTGCGCGTAGCATCATCACGCCCACTGCAATCGGACCCAACGCGTCGAAAACGAGTGACCACCCACAAAACAAGTGTGGAGAGTGCGGCGGACGCGAGCACCGCAAGCGGCATCCAAGCCAGAGAGACGTCCATGCTCGCCATAACGTCGTTATGATAGGGTTTCTTAGTTAACTACACGTTAACGTGTCATGCAAACTTTACAGTTTGATAACCGATCACGCCTCGATAGGTCTGTTCTCGCCAAGGGCCATCCACCTTCGACCCTCCATCGCTTCAAGCGTCTTGCGTGGCCATTTGACCTCCACGATTGCGCCCGTTCGAGACGCCAGATCCTTGTCGCCATTGAACGTCTCCGCCCCATTTGCAAAGCTCAGGCTTGCGCCGGAGCGTTCTAGAAGCGTCTTTGCAATGAAAAGCCCCAGCCCCATACCGTCATATTCTGGTCTGCGAGGATCGCTTCCTGTTCCGCGCCTGCGCATCAACGGGTCTCCGATGCGGCCCAAAAGATGCGGCGGATAGCCCCGGCCGTCATCCATGATCCGAACAGAGATAGTCTTGTCGTCCCAGCGGCTTTCGATCCAAACCTGGGACCGGGCGAAATCCACGCCGTTTTGCACGAGATTGCGCAGGCCATGAACAACTTCAGGCTTGCGCAGGATCTCAGGTTGCGATGCTTCAGAGCCCAATAGAGCCGCATGCTCAAACAAAAGCGTCTTGCCGCGCGCCGCATGCGGATCTGCCGCCTCTTCTATCACCGCGCTGAGCGGGGCTTGCTTGAGGTGCAGATCCTCCTTGCCCGCACGCCCCATACTCTTGAGGATATCTCGACACCGATCGGCTTGTTCGCGGATCAGCATCGCGTCAGCAAAAAGCTCCGCATCCTCAGAAAGCTCTTCAGCCAGCTCTGCACTGGCCAGCTTGATGGTTGCCAAAGGCGTCCCCAACTCATGCGCGGCTGCCGCCACGACCCCGCCGAGATCCGTCAGTTTCTGTTCCCGGGCAAGCGCCATCTGCGTGGCTTGCAATGCCTCCGACATGGCCCGCATTTCGCTTACAATCCAACGAGAGTAGACACCGAGGAACACAACAGCGATCACAATCGCTACCCAATTCCCGTACAGAAACACGTCAGGCATCCGCAAAACGAAGCCGCTCTGGGTCGTCAGCGGAAGATGAAACTCCATGAGCGCAGTCACCAGCGAGATCGCAATCACACCCAGTGCCGAGGTTGATCTGACAGACAGCGCGGAAGCAGACACAATCACCGGTCCGACAATCAAAATGGTGAACGGGTTGTGCAAGCCGCCGGTCAGATAGAGCATCAAGCCCAACTGCAGCATGGCAAAGAGAACCACCATAAAGGTCTCGGACTCTTTGAGACGTTTGCTTTCGGGGAAAATGAAAGACGCCACAAGATTGGACACCACTGCAGCACCGATCGCGAGGTAACAAAGGCCAATATGCAAATCGAGGTCATAAAGACGTTGGGCCACGACCAGCGCGGTGACCTGACCAAAAATGGCCCACCAGCGCAGCAGAATGATCGTCCGAAGCCGGACCCAGTTCTCCCGCTTTTGCAGGCTGGTGCTATCTGTGGCCAGTTTGCGCATTTGTGATCCCGTGGGCGTTGCAACTGAGGTTATCATTGATAGATCATATTGGGAATATAAACACTCAGTTAAGCGAGGCGTGAACATGGCTAGGACAATCGCGATCGTCGGCTTAGTTGCCGTGGCAATCCTGATCGGCGGGGTTTTTTGGCTGACCTCCGGTTCAAGCCAGGAGGAACAGTTTGCGCAATGCCGTGCTGGCCAGATCGCTGGCGGGTCTGCCGCCATTGGCGGGCCATTCGAATTGGTGAGTGAAGCAAATGAGACCGTCACCGATGCGCAAGTTATCGATCAACCGACGCTCATCTATTTCGGATACACGTTCTGTCCGGATGTTTGCTCCATTGATGTGTCACGCAACGCGGTGGCCGTAGACATTCTGGAAGAAGATTTCGGCTCCATCGTGAAACCGGTTTTCATCTCCATCGATCCGAAACGAGACACGCCAGAGGTTTTGGCGGACTACACCGAAATCATGCATCCCCGTATGCTTGGGCTGACAGGCAGTGATCAGCAAGTCAAAGCCGCAAGTCAAGCCTATCGGACCTTCTACAAAACACATGATAAGGATGACGATGAGTTTTACCTCGTCGATCACTCGACCCTGTCATACTTCATGTTACCAGAAACCGGTTTCGCAGAGTTCTTCCGCCGTGACGAGACACCCGAAAAGATGGCAGAGCGTATTCAGTGCTTCCTGGAGGCGGTATAGGACGATTATTTGATTATATTCGTCGCGTTACTATCTTAGACAATTAGCTATTTTCTGAAACGGGAATGACAAATGGCTGTAGCCCTTAGAGACATAGGCGATGACAAATCGCTTCTACTGATTGACGACGATGAGCCCTTCCTGCGACGGCTCGCAAAGGCCATGGAAAAACGCGGCTTTGCGGTTGAAACGGCGGGTTCAGTTGCAGCTGGTCGCGCAATCGCCACGGCGCGCCCTCCGGCATACGCAGTGTGTGACTTGCGCCTCGAAGACGGCAATGGCCTGGACGTGGTTGAAACCATCCGTGAAAAGCGACCTGACAGCCGGGTCGTGGTCCTGACGGGCTACGGTGCGATCGCCACAGCCGTGGCCGCAGTGAAAATCGGGGCCACAGATTACCTGTCAAAACCAGCAGATGCCACGGATATTACAAACGCACTTTTGGCCTCGGAAGACGAGATGCCGCCGCCGCCTGAAAACCCGATGAGCGCGGATCGCGTGCGGTGGGAGCATATTCAGCGGGTCTATGAGCTCTGCGATAGAAACGTATCCGAGACAGCGCGCCGTCTCAATATGCACCGTCGTACGTTGCAACGCATCCTGGCCAAGCGCTCACCGCGTTAGACGCCTCAATTTCCGTAGTGCCTGAGGAAGTCCGCCGACAGCCGATCATATCTTTGCTCGGCCTGTTGCGCGGATCCTCGGGATGTAAACCTCATTTTCACAAGGCACTCGCCCGTACTCAGCACTAACGCGTATTCATTGAATTGCGGCAATTGTCCCGCTTTGATCCGGAAAAAGCTGGAAAGGCCGTTTTCGATTGTAGGTGGCTTTGCACCCCGGATGGCCTCCAATCTCAAGCCGGCAGAGCCTTCCGTGACGTAGCGCATTTCTAGAATGTTCTGCTTTGCGAGAGTTGGCTTTATCGCAGATACAGCTTGCATAAGAGCCCCTGTGGTTTCACCAATTGCCGTATCCATGGTCACCCGGCTCTGAGCCTTGTCGTAGTAAAACAGAGATACAATGCTGTTTTGGCGCTCTTGATAATGTCTTCCGTAGCCTTTGCCGCGTTCACTCTTTTCGTAATCTACTGTGCGTTCCAACCGATAACCCCCGAAGCTCTTGGGTCCATTCAGAAACAGGTCCTGACAAGCCTTGAGATCAGCTTGCGCTGGCAGACCTGACAACAAAAGCAACGAAAAAGCGAGAAGACCACGCAAGACAAGACACCTCGACACACAACCTAAACACGTTCACGCTAGGCCCTGATCACCAATTCGACAAGTCAAAGCGCTTTTTGACCCTGTCAACGCGTTGGCCACCCGCCAACGGCACATCGCGCACGATCTGATAGGTCTCAAAACCACGGCTTTGGTAATAGGCTAGGCCGCCCTCGTTATCCGCGCGGATCGTGGCATTGATCCAAGCATATCTCATCTCGCGCGCCGCTTTGCGCGTCTGCTCAAAGAGCGCGGATCCGCATCCCAGCCGCACCCGCCCAATGCGCGTGAAAGTGGCAATATCGCAGGCCTCAGCCGGTAGCGCATCCTTGGGCTCAATCCACTGAAAACCGAGCACGGCACCGTCGCTATCCTCCGCCAGAAACCATGCATTTCGTCCGGAATAGTGTCGAATCCACTCGGAAAGAGTGTCACGGGTCACGGCATCGGTCATCGCCGTCGTGCCACCTTTCGCGATGACGTCATTCAAAAGATCCGCCATCGGGCCGGTGTCCATCAATCCCGCCCGGCGCACATGGATCATGTCATGTCATCCAGCAACTCGGCATGGCGCGCCAGGTACGCCTCGCGCGTGTCCTTGGGTGAGCGCAGCAAGATCTTTAGCCCCTCCATCAGCTCCCCTTTCGGCTTGCCAAAGAATTTGTTGGCCTCCGCCTCTGAAAACCCGGCGATCTGCGTCGCCTCCATCCAGGCGCTGATTTTGTCGGCCCTTTTGATCTGCCGTTTCACCTGCATGGGGATCGCAGCGGGCAGGCCATAGCGGATATGGATTGCCGCAGTCAGCCGTTTATCAAGCTCGTCGTAGCCCCGTCCCACCGATGCCTTCACTGGCGAGATCATATCTCCAATCACGTACTCAGGCGCGTCATGCAGCAACGCCGCCAGTTTCCACTTTGCCGGGGCGCCCGACTCAATCCGCCCGTAGATCGCCTCGACCAGCAAGGAATGCTCCGCCACTGAATAGGGATAATCGCCAAGCGTTTGCCCATTCCACCGCGCAACGAAGCTCAGGCCGCGCGCAATATCTTCAACCTCGATGTCCACCGGCGTCGGGTCCAACAGATCAAGCCGGCGGCCCGAAAGCATCTTTTGCCAGGCGCGAGGGGTGGGCATCATGGTCCTCCAGTGTCAGACGCGTTCGGCTTATCGGCTCCGTCGTTTTTTTCAAAGCAATCAATGATGGCCGCCAACAACCCTGAGTCTTCCCGCCCGGCGAGGAAGTTATAGCCCTTGTACCGGTCCGTCTTGATCCGCGCTAAGTGCTCCGCGTCGGGCACGCGCTGTGGCCCCGTTTCGATGGCAAACACGGCCATCCCGTCCAGCCCCATAAAATGCCGGGTCGCGGCTGAGCTGAGATCGGACCCGTGATCTTCATAGATGAAAACGCTGCCCTCCCGGATGGCCCGGTGTGCGCCATCTATGGCCACGATCTCAGCCCCTTCTACATCCAGCTTTATCAAGGCGGATGTGCCGCCGGGCATCAAGTCGTCTATGCAAACCGTCTCGACCTCCTCAAAGGTGTCATTGGCGCCTGCGTCTCCATCCAAAGCCAAATGCGCCGATGCATGGCTTTGGTGAACATTTACAAACCGCAGAGTTTCTCCCGAGCGCTCAAAGATCGCGGCACGGCGCGCCTCAACGCCCGGCAGGTCGTCCACGTTCTCCGACAGGCGGCCATAGGTCTCCTCCGCCGCCTCAACCGAGAGAACCTGATCAAAGAGCGCGGACCCGTAGACCGACCAAAGACCAGAGTTCGCGCCCAAATCGCAGAACAATCTCGTGTGGCCCCGGGCCGCGTCCAAAACAGCCCGCACTTCCGGCTCGTAATCCCGATGATAGAGGTAAAACCGCGTCCAATACCCGTCATTGAGATAGATCCGAAACGCCCGCCCATCGCCCAGATCCAGCACAACCTTGTTGTCCGGGTCAAAGAAGCGCGCCAGCGCCCTGCAGAAGATCCCGTAAAGCCAGCGATTGAAGACAATGCTGTAGAGCGCCATCAAAACGCGATACTGCACTTGAGCGCCCCGCCCCTCAAACCTGATAATCCGGTCATCCATGCCGCCTGTTTCGCGCAAACTTGGCTAAAACACCATGTCTTATCCGCGTACCAATCCAATGGCATCCTGCGCATAGCGTGGCAGCGGAACACTCCCTAGTTGCCGTAGGTGGGTTGCAGTGCTATCTGCCCGGCAATTCCCTTTCTTGTAAGGAGCCGCTTGATGGCAAAAGACTACGTAGTCAAAGATATCAGCTTGGCCGGTTTTGGCCGCAAAGAGCTTGATATCGCCGAAACAGAAATGCCGGGTCTGATGGCCCTCCGTGAAGAATATGCCGGGAAAAACCCGCTTGCTGGCGCGCGTATCGTCGGCAGCCTTCACATGACAATCCAGACCGCTGTTCTGATTGAAACGCTGGTCGCGCTGGGCGCTGATGTGCGCTGGGCCAGCTGCAACATCTTCTCAACTCAGGATCATGCGGCCGCTGCGATTGCCGAAGGCGGTACGCCAGTTTTTGCGATCAAAGGCCAGACGCTGGAAGAGCATTGGGACTACCTCGACAAGTCCTTCATGTTCGAAGACGGCCCCAACATGATCCTCGACGATGGCGGCGATGCCACGCTCTACGTCCTACTCGGCGCCCGTGCGGAAGCGGGTGAAGACATCATCCCGGTTCCGTCGTCCGAAGAAGAAGAAGTGATCAAGGTGCAGATCAAAAAGCGCATGGAAGCATCGCCGGGCTGGTTCACCAAGATCCGCGACCAGATCAAAGGCGTGAGCGAGGAAACCACCACAGGTGTGAACCGTCTCTACCAGCTGGTCCGCGACGGTCAGCTGCCGTTCCCTGCGATCAACGTGAACGATTCCGTCACCAAGTCGAAATTCGACAACAAGTACGGCTGTAAGGAAAGCCTCGTTGACGGCATCCGCCGCGCCACAGACACAATGATGGCTGGTAAAGTTGCCGTTGTACTGGGTTACGGGGACGTGGGCAAAGGCTCTGCGGCATCCCTCGCAGGTGCCGGTGCCCGCGTGAAAGTGACGGAGGTCGATCCGATCTGCGCGCTTCAAGCGGCCATGGACGGCTTTGAGGTGACGCTTCTGGAAGATGAAGTGGCCACCGCCGATATCTTCATCACCACCACCGGCAACAAAGACGTCATCCGCATCGAGCACATGCGCGAGATGAAGGATATGGCGATCGTCGGCAACATTGGCCACTTCGACAATGAAATTCAGGTCGCCAACCTGAAGAACCACAAGTGGACCAACATCAAAGAGCAGGTCGACATGATCGAGATGCCGTCCGGCAATCGCCTCATACTGCTCTCCGAAGGCCGCCTGCTGAACCTCGGCAACGCGACGGGCCACCCATCTTTCGTGATGTCCGCGAGCTTCACCAACCAGGTGCTCGCGCAGATCGAGCTGTGGCAGAAGGGCGACGAGTACAACAACGAGGTCTACATCCTGCCCAAGCACCTCGATGAGAAGGTCGCGCGCCTTCACTTGGGTCGCATCGGCGTCAAGCTCACAGAGCTGCAGAAGGATCAGGCCGATTACATCGGTGTGAAACCCGAAGGCCCATTTAAGCCAGAGCATTATCGCTACTGAGTGCGCCACAACTTATCCGACATAACGCCGGGCCGCATCGCCCGGCGTTTTTCGTTGATGCAGTGCACCCTCCTGATTAGCGTTGGTTCAGGCGAAGGAGAGACACGCGCCATGCTTCGCAAGCCGGTCCATAGTGAAAACGAAGACGCGTCTTTCCGCGCTCGCAAACGCACGCGGTTTGTCGTAGTGGCCTTGCTGATCCTGGTCTGCAGCACGATCTCTGCCTTTGCAAATCCGACAGTTCAGACCAGATGGGTCAATTACGCGGTCACGGGCACGACGGTCGATACGATCTTGAACCAGATGCGGGATAACGGCCCCAACGGGTTTTGGGCCTACACCCGCTGGTACGTGCGTTGGACGGCATCCTGCCAGGTCTCTCTTGAGATCAATTACACCATCCCCAAGCATACACGGCGGGGTGCCATGCCCGCCCAAACCCGCATTGCATGGGATCAGATGATTGCGGCCCTCAGGGCCCATGAAGAGCAACACGGCGTACACGGTATGAACGCCGCAAGAGAGCTGGTGCAAAAGCGCTGCCGCAACGGCAATGCTATTGTGCAGAAATGGGCGGAACAGGATCGCATCTTTGATCGCGTCACCGGCCATGGCCGGACCGAAGGTGTGACTTTCCCGTAATGCCGTGCTGTCACGCAATAATATACTTGCCGATTGGCGCCTGATCAGCCGTTTTCACTTTGTCTACTCGGTGATTGTCGTTATCGTCCCGGGTACCTCATCGAGGGCAACGGGAATTGTTTGTTCCTCACAAACATAAGACTGGGACATAAGGGAGTGAAACATGGGACGTCGCGATGAATTGATCGCAACCTACGCGGATGATTTGCGTAAAAAGTGCGGTATGGAACCGGATATGGATCTGCTGACCAAAGTCACAATTGGCTGTGGACCGGCAATTTACAATGCTGACGCATCAACCGTCGCGTCCAGCCAAGAACAAGAGTTAGAGACTGTGAAGGACAGCTTCCTCGTCAAGAAGCTCGGTCTGGCCGATGGCCCGCAGCTCATGGACGCGATCAATTCTGTGATTGAGACGTACGGAAAGTCCGAGCGCAACAAATACCGCGCCGTAGTCTACTACATGTTGACCAAGCATTTCGGGAAAGAAGCCGTTTACGGCTGAAACAGTGATTGTTTCGAGAAAGGCCTGTGTCGTTTCACAGGCCTTTTTTGCGGCCCCATGACCCATTCAAGGCAGGATATCGAGAAAGCCATTCTTGCGCTCTGCCTCGCGCGCGGCGTGGGCAAAACAATCTGTCCCTCTGACGCCGCCCGTGCTCTGGCACAAGAAGACCACACTTGGCGCGCCCTAATGCCTTCCGTTCGAGAGGTTGCGCAAAGCATGGCCCAGGCAGGGAAAATCGCAATCTATCGCAAAGGTGAGGCGATCCCAGATCACGATGTGAGTGGCGTGATCCGTCTGGGCCTGCCGCGTCCCCTATAGCCACGGCATATCAAAACTGCTTAAGCTTTTCCCGCTATGGACACCCAATCACTGACCCAACTGCGCCAAGAACTTCACCGAAATCCAGAGCTTGGCTTTCAAGAAAAGCAGACCAAAGCGCGGGTGGCGTCTATTTTGCGCGACTTGGGTCTTGAGGTGCATGAAAGCATCGGCGTGGTTGGTATCCTGCGCGCAGGGTCCGGCAATCGTGCCATCGGGCTCAGGGCCGATATGGATGCCTTGCCGATCCAGGAAACAGGCACGCAACCTTACGTCTCTCAGACGCCCGGCGTGATGCACGCCTGTGGCCATGATGGGCACACCGCCATGCTGATAGGTGCCGCGGCCCATCTCGCGGAGACGCAGGATTTCGATGGCAGCGTCGTGTTTATCTTTCAGCCCAATGAAGAACACGGGCTTGGCGCGCAGGCCATGATCGACGAAGGCGTGCTGACGCGCTTCCCGTTGGAAGAGGTTTATGCCATCCACAACCTTCCCGGCGCGCCCGTGGGCCAGGTTTCCACGCGCAAGGGGCTGATCTGCTCCTCGGAAAGCCTCTTTGAGATCACGTTGAAAGGGCAGGGCGGTCACGCTTCAATGCCTCAGGCGGGTCGGGATGTGATCACAATCGGCGCGGATGTCGTCCAAGCGCTACAGACCATTGTCGCCAGACGTCTTGCGCCCGGATCGGGCGCCGTTGTCTCCATCACCGAGTTTGTCGCCGATGGGCAGCGCAACGTGCTGCCCGGCAAGGCCGTTCTCAAAGGCGACGCCCGTGCGCGCAGACCCGAGGATCGAGACGCCATCGAACAGTTTATGCGCCAGATCGTGTCCGGCGTCGCCTCGGCGCATGGGATCAGCGCAGAGGTCACATTCAACACGGAATTTGTCGAGACGATCAATGCAGATGCGCCCACGGATGCCGTCGTAAGAGCTGCAAATTCCACTGGTTTAGAGACGATTCCCGACCGTCCCCCGATGAGCTTTTCCGAAGATTTCGCCCATTTCGCCGCTGCCATTCCGGGTTGCTTCATGCTGCTCGGAAACGGCACTGATGGCCCCAACGGGCAGCCACTCCATTCCAACAATTACGATTTTAACGATGCGCTCTTACCCATCGGCGTGTCCTTGTGGTCGGCGCTTGTCCGGGATCGCCTTGCGAAAGTCCCCTGACAATGTTTGAAGCCCGCATGCAGATCCTGCGTGAACGCCTCGAGACGCAGGGGATGGATGCCGCTGTGATCACAAATGAGGATAATGTCTATTACCTCACTGGCTACTACGATTATCTTCACATGGAATTTGGGCGCCCGACGATTCTGGTCGTGCCACGCCAGGGCGAAAGCCTCCTGATCACCCCGACGATTGACCTGAACACCGCACTAGCTAGTGCCCGCGTTGATCGGATCGCGGCATGGAATGACGGCATGGGGGAGGAATGGCGTGCCGAGCTCCCCAGTGCGCTGAAAACAGTCTCTAACTTGGGACTTGAGCCCGATCACATGCCGCCTCTGGTACGCTTCTACATCGATCGTCTGATGTCGCGCGAGCACCAAATGAGTGTCACGCCGATCCTCTCGGACATGCGGATGATCAAGTCGACCGAGGAACAACAGCTCGCCCGGCACGCAGGCCAGGTCGCCAATGCAATGATGTCAGCCGGTCGCGCGGCCATCGCCGATGGTGTCCAGGAATACGAGGTTGCCCTTGCCGCCTCCCAGGCCGGCACGCGGAAGGCGGCAGAGCTTCTGGCCGCGCATTACGACGATGCAGACATGTCGCCCAACACGCATTTCCTGCAGATCATGGCCTCGGGCGAAGAGATCACCAAAACGCATCATCGCGCGTCAACGCGGATCATGCGCCAGGGAGAGCCAGTTTTCCTGTGTTTTTGCGGAATGACCAACTTCCACCGCTTCAAACTCGGCTTTGATCGCACCTTCTGGATCGGCGAGCCTGCAGATCCCTCCCAAATCGCCGTCTACGAGGTTGCCGTCGCGAGCCAGGCGGCGGCCCTCAAGGCTTTGCGCCCGGGCGTCACGGCCGAAAGCGTGCACGCCGAATATGCCGAAGTGATACAGGGCGCCGGGTTCGAGTATCCGTTTCGCTGCGGCCGGGCCACGGGCTTCAGCTTTCTGGAAGATCCGCAACTGGTGACCGGCGACAAGACCATCCTGCAGCCGGGCATGGTTCTGGCTGTGGACGGATCCGTGTCGGTGGATCGTTTCCGCGCGCAGGTGGGTGACAGTTTCATCGTCACGGAAGACGGCTATGAAACCCTGACAGATCACCCCAAAACTTTGGATGAGATTTTCCTCTAGGCCGCTTGCGTTCCAAAATGTGACCCTAAAAAGGGGGGATCTCACGACGCGCCCGGGAAAGGGCCCAGAAAGGCGGTCTGCCGCTCCACCTGAAACACTTGGTTATGAAGCTGCGCCACCCACTCCTTGCCTTCCGTCGTCATTTCCAAAGTGCGCAACGCAGGCTGGATCAGCGGCGACACCTGCGACCAGAAGAAATCCGGATAGTTCTCCATCAAATCCATCGGGTTGTCGTAGCCCAGCTTTTCTGCAGTGCCGGTCTCCTTGAACTCATGAAACAGGGCATTGATCTTTCGGTGATAGAACGGATCCGCCATTTGTCCGATCAGATCGGCGGCGCGCACGAGGGCTGGCTCACTTTCCGTATCCTGATAGGCCGGATCATCAGGCACCGGGAACCGGGTATAGTCGACCGCCCGCGCGATCCGTTCTTCGTCAATTTTATTCGACGGGCCAAACCGATCGCGCACGTAAATCAGGCCGCGATCCACGTGGTAGGCCGCCAAGAACGCATCAGAGGCGCCACGCGGCGGCGTGATCGTATTGCCGTCCAGATCAATCACAAACGTCATGTCCGTGTCGCCGGGGCACGCACCGCGGGAATAGCCGATATCGTGCACCAAAAGCGCCAGAACAAAGTGCAGCCAGTCATCTGCATCCAAAGCCTCGGCGACAAGACGTCCGCGTAAAATCTGCTGGCCCACAAGGGTCACCATCATCGTGTGTTCAGCATTGTGATAAAGCGCGTCAGAATTCGCCAACCGCTCCAGGACCAAACGCGCCGCCCCTTTGATATAGGAAGCATGCTCTGGTGCATGTCCGGCGAAGTATGTCAGGTAGGTCTCCGCAAGATGTTCACCAAAAGCATCCGCCGTAACGGCTGTTGGATTGAACATGATTCCTCCCGAAGTGGCTGCCAAATTCGCCTCACTCGACCCTACCGCAAAGAACAGCGATGTCCTCCCAAAACCGACTGACTCACGAATTTGTTTAATTGTTTTATATTTTCAGTTACTTGTGCGAAATTCTGTGGCCCGTATTGCGCGAGTACGCCGCCGGATCGTGGCTTTCCTGCACTATCTGAGGCTGAAAACTTTCTGTACGATACAGCCAAGTTAGTCGTGAAAGCGGCTTTGGGGGACGATGCGTTGATCAATACATGCTGTGAAACATGCCATGGCGCAAAATAGCACTGCGACCTTTACCAACGGCAATGTGATGCGGCATGTGACGGTGACATCCTTCACTGCCAGCATCGGCCTCATGGCGATCTATGCTGTCGACCTCATCGACCTCATCTTCATCTCCATGCTCGGGCAAGATGTGATGGCCGCTGCGGCAGGATACGCCAGCACGCTGATGTTCTTTACCTCGGCCATCAATATCGGCCTCGCGGTGGCGGCTGGCGTGCTCACAGCGCGCGCAATCGGGGCAGAAGATGACGAGGGCGCGCAGGAATATGCCACGACGGCCGCGATCTTTGTCATCGTGGCAGGTATTCTGGTGCCCGCCATCGTCCTGCCAAATGCCCACTTTTTCCTGGGGCTACTCGGTGCTGAGGGTGAGGTGGCCGATTTGGCCGCGACCTATATCTGGATCATCCTGCCGTTCACCTTTGTATCCGGCCTTTCCATGGTGGCCGTCTCGTTTCTGCGCGGCTATGGGGAAAATAAAGTCGCGATGTACCCGGCGCTGCTTGGGGCCGCGACCAACGGAATACTGGATCCCATTTTAATCTTTGGGCTTTCCATGGGCATGGAGGGCGCCGCCTGGGCTACGGTGTGCGCCCGGTTCGTTACGCTTGGCCTTGCGATCTATCCGGCAATCAAGCGGTACAATGCCTTTATTCGGCCACGCAGCTATTGGCTCTGGCGTGATTTGGCCGAGGTGAACCAACTCGCGATCCCCGCCGTCCTTGCCAATATTGCCACGCCGGTGGGTACAGCGATCATCACCCGGGAGATGTCCAAATTCGGAACTGATGCTATTGCAGGCATGGCGGTCATCGGCCGCATGACCCCTGTGGCGTTTTCCGTCATTCTGGCGCTTGCGGGGGCCATCGGCCCGATCCTTGGTCAGAACTACGGGGCCAAACAGATGGATCGGGTGCGCCAAGCCTATATCGACGCGCTCAAATTCGTCGCGCTCTACGTCGGCTTTGTCACACTTGTGCTGTTTCTGCTGCGCGACCACATCGTCGCGCTATTCGGCGCCTCCGGCATGGCAGAGAAGCTGATCCTGCTTTACTGCTTCCCGGTTGCTCTGGCATCGTTCTTCAACGGGGCCGTGTTCGTCGCCAATGCATCGTTCAGCACCATGGGCCGCCCTTCATATGCCACCTGGTTCAGCTGGGCCCAAAACACGCTTGGCACCTTCCCCTTCGCTTATCTCGGCGGTACGCTCTATGGTGCGCCGGGTGTGCTCATAGGGCAGGCCTCTGGCAGCGTATTCTTCGCAGTCATTGCCATGTATGTGGGCTTTCGCGTCATCATCAATCCGCCTGATATCCGGAAAAAGCACCGCAAACACCATTACTTGGTCAATCACCACAACATGGTGATGCACGTTTTGGACAAACATGGTGGCAATCACTGACGGCGACCCGAGCGGTCGTGAGATCACCTTTTGCTAGACCCCGCAGGATGGCGTTTTCTTCCACTGAAACCCGGTGTATTCTTTGCTTGCGCCACCCCGATGCCGGGCTAGCCTTCCCATCTTGAATCGGAGATTTGTTACATGTCGCAGCCGGACACCCACCCGGATTATCCCTTCGCGTCGCAAGCCGACCTGCCCGGTGTCGCCTTTACCGCGATGCGGCAGGTTATTCTGGCGCAGGCCAAGTCTGGCAGTTTGCCCGTTTTGGAGGATGACGACCAGCGGCTGACGGTCGAAACTGCTCATGGCCTGATCGGGTTGCGCCCTGGGTTGGAGAGCGAAACCGCCGGCATGGTCGCAGGGCAGGATGCGCGGTGGCTCTTCGTCATGAAAAACGCCGTTATCGGCCAAATGCGGCATCTCATGCCCGCAGTCGCCGAGGCCATGCGCTGGTCCGACAGTGGCAACGTCACAGAGCTTCCTCCGAATTTTCAGTTTATGCGCACCACAAAGGTGGAGCAGCTGGGCCCGGTCTTTCTCCGCGCGACCCTTCAGGGCGAAGACGTATCCGCCTATGGAACCAAGTCAATCCATTTTCGCCTCGTGCAGCCTTCCCTTGAGGCAGAGACCGAATGGCCCAGCGTCGCGCCCAACGGATCGATCAAATGGACGGATGGCTCGGGCGCACCGCACAAACCGGTCTATACGGTTCGGTCGGTCGATTACGATGCGGGTGAAATCATCACCGATATCTTCCTCCATGATGGCGGCAAGACAATCGAATGGGCCGCTGAGATCAAAGAGGGCAGCAAGGCGCGCAATGTGATCGGCCTGGTCGGGCCAATGGGCGGCGGTTTAATGGATGCCAAGCGCACATTAATGGCTTGTGATGAGACGGGCTTTCCGGCCGCCGCGCGCATTCTGGAGAACTTGCCTGAGGACGCCACCGGGGAGCTTTACCTCGAGGCCGAGAATGGCGCCGAATGCGATTATCCCATCGAGGTGCCCAAGGGCATGGGTGTGACCTGGCTCCGCCGGGCCAAGGGCGACCGTCTTTTGGATGCGGTGCTGGAACGGTACAAGGATTTTAGCGACGCCCCGATCTGGTTTGCCGGTGAAAAAGATCAGGCGCGGCAACTGCGTGAGATCACGAAAGCGGCCGGGTATGACAGCCAAAACCTGCGTATCTCCGGTTTCTGGCGCGATGAAAACGTGGCGCCGAAATAGGCTCTAAACCTATTCAAAGATAACTTTTAGGACCTCAGGCGTATGGGTGTAGGTCACAGAGTGCCCCGCGTCCTTGACCACGAAGTTCTTCGCATGAGGGTTCCATTCGCTCAGCCGATCCTTGCACTCCAGCGGGATCACCTCATCCGTCTCGCCCCAGATCGCTGTCACCGGAATGCCAGCGGCCGCGATGGCCCGATGGGCGGGCTCCAGATCCTCATCCAGCACCCCGCGCAGCGAGGACAAAACAGCCGGCGCAAAGCCCTTCATGCGCGTCTCTTCGATCTGACGGTCCACCATGAACTCGATCGGGCTTTCCATGCCGCGTTCCGTCTCCAACGCGCGGCGCAGCGATTTGGGATAAAATCCAAGCCCCATCCACATGCCCATAAAGCTGTATTTCTGCGCCATGTCCGCCAGCGGCCCCAGATCAAGCTTCATGCCCGCCGGTGCCAGCAAAACCAGACGGTTGACCCGGCTCGGATTGGCTGATGTATACGCCGCCCCAATCGCCCCGCCCATCGAGTAGCCCACAAGCAAAAAAGGCTCTGTTACACGTTGATCGGCCAAAAGATCGTCAAGTTGACGGTTGAAAAACGCGCTGTCCTGATCGCTGCCGGGCCGGTCGGAAAACCCGCGCCCGAAAAGATCATAGGTTAAAACGCGGTAGCCCTGCCCCGCCAGTCCTTCGGCGAACGGGTTGTACACGTAAGACGGCGTAGATAGCCCATGCACACATACGGCAAGAGGGCCATCCTCCGGCCCCCGCCACTGATAATGCGTGACGCCTTGGGAGAGCGTCGCAAACTGCCCGGGCGCCAGCTTGCGCCTCGCGGCATTCATGCGCGGGCGTAAGGCCTCGGCCAGAAACGGATAGATCAGAACCGCCGCCAGCAGGGCAAAAAGCGCGTAAATGATCACTGCGCAGCCCTCCACTGATCCAGAATGTACCGCCCGGTCATCAAATCCAAATGCGCCCCGCCACCGTTTTTGAACACCGTGATCTCCTCTTCACTGCCGCGATGAAACGCATCCGCCTCATAGAAGGTGGGCCCAAGATCATCCTGCGTGATCGCCTCTCGATCCAGCGGATCCTGTATCTCGCCAATGTGGCCCAGAATACTGTCATAGGTGTCCACGAAGATCCGACCCCTCTGCAAAACCAGATCATCCGCTTCCCGCATCGGCGGGGTGAAGGCGCCGATCAGGTCGATATGCTGCCCAGGTCGGAGCCAATCCCCTTTGATGATCGGATCAATCGAGGGCGTGGCCGAGGTGACGATATCCGCCGCCCGCACCGCCGCCTCCAGATCGCTGGCGACCTCCACGCCGGGGCAGGCCTGCGCCATCTCCTCGGCGCGCGCCCGGGTCCGGTTCCAGACGGTGAAACGGGCATTGGGAAAAGCCGCGCTATAAGCCTCAAACAGCGAATGCGCGACAACGCCGGCGCCGATGATCAGAATGCGCTCACTTTCCGGCCGGGCCAATTTTGTGGCGGCATAGAGACTGTCTCCGGCGGTTTTCCACTTGGTCACGAGGAAGAAATCAATTACCGCTTCGAGGCGCCCGTCGGCATCCCCGTAAAGGCTGAACGTGCCATCAATCATCGGCCGCCCCCGCGCCGGATTGCCGGGATAAACGGTCGTCGATTTCACTGCCACGCCCATCCCGTCAATCCAGGCTGATCGCGTCAGCAGCGTATCCTCCCCGCGATGCAGAAACGTGTCCTTGATCTGCGCTTGGGGGAACTGATGGCCCGCCTCTAACGCCGCGCACAGGGCCAGCCACGTGATATTGGCCTCGCCGTCGTCAAAGGAAATAAACGTCGTCATCGCGCCTCATCAGCCGTCAGCAATCCACGCGCCACAAGGTCCGCGGCAAACCCCTCGGGTCCAGCGAAAACATGTGTTTGCCACCCTCGTGCGGCCGCCGCCTCTATATTTTCCTGCCGGTCATCTGCAAAGAGAAGCGCGTGCGGTGCAAGCCCGCAATCAGCTTCGACAGCGGCATAGATCTCGACATCGGGCTTCACCATCCGCATCTCGCCCGAGATGAAGCGGCGGTCAAATTCTCTCAGAAACGGATACTTAGTCTCGGTCATCGGAAAATTTTCCTTGCCGAAATTGCTCAGCGCAAAAACGGGCATACCCTTCGCCTTCAGCGCCCGCAGGAGCCGGACCGACAGAGAAATCTCGTCGCCCGCCACATCATTCCAATGATCCCGCACCCATCGCACTTCTCGGGTCCACTCCGGATGAGCAAGCGCGGTGTCCTCCACGACCTCGCCAAACACGCCGCCCTTGTCGATGCGCACCATCATGGCGTGGATGTCGACCGCGTCGAACAGGGCCGTCCTGCGGCTCTCTCCGATCTGGGCATCAAAATACCGTTCCGGCTGCCAGCCGATCAGTACGTTGCCAATGTCAAAAACAACCGCCTCAACCTGCATCCTCGCCCCCTATGGGTTCCTGCTTCATGCGGCCAATCTGGGCCTCACGCCACAGAAGGTAAAGCCCAGAACCAAGGATTAGCATCATGCCGAGCCACGACCAGTTGTCAGGCCATGTGCCAAAGAAAATCGCCCCCCAGACAATGGCCAACGGGATCGACACATATTCAAAGGGCGCAGCAAATGACGCTTCTGCAATTCGATAGGCCTGCGTGATCAAAAGCACTGCCGCCAGACCACAGGTGCCGAGCAAGATGAAGTAAATCGCATCATCGGTGTTGAACGCAGCCCAGGGGCGCAGCAGGAAATCCAGCTCTTCCGGGCCGGAGCCCTGAAACTGCCCCCACCCGATCGCAAGCCCGACCAGCGCGCTGACCACGAAAAAGCTCATGTTGGAATAGGCCGTCATCGTAAAGGCGCTGTCTGTGCCCGCAATGCGGCGGGCCGTGATGTGCATCGTGGAATAGAGTACGGCTGCTATCATCGGAAAGATGGACGCAAGTTGAAATGCGGATGTGCCGGGTTTGACGATCAGCGTGACCCCAAAAAGCCCGATCAGAATGGCAAGCCAGCGGCGCGGGCCGACGGTCTCGCGCAGAAAGACAACAGACATCAGAGCCGTCACCAACGGGGCCACAAAATAGATTGCGACAGCATCGGCGAGGGGGAGGGAGGCCAACCCCAGAAAGAGGCACGTATTGGCCAGCACCACGCACACGCCGCGGAAGATATGGACTTTGAGGCGCTGGGTCCGGAAGACACGCAGCCATCCCCGGAACGGCATGACAAAGATCGCAAATGCCGTCATCCCGACAATGGCCCGGAAGAACACCGTTTGATGCAGCGCGTAGCTATCGGACAGAAGCTTCACTGTAAGCTCCAGAATGGAAAAGCATACGGCCGCCGCAAAGGCGCACAGCGCGCCAATGATGTTGTTACGCCAGCTGGAAGAGTGCATGGGGTGATGCCTTTAGGTCTTGGTGTGACCATGGCACGGGCCCGCCAGAAGTAAAGGTCTCGTTGAGACGTGGTAAGTGATCGCCCCCGCGCGGGATCGAGGGCGTAGCCCGCCGCGCGTTCGTCAGGCCGCACCCACGACCTGGCGAAATAGCACTTGCGGCGCCTATACCAACGACACAGCGGTACAGCACAATAGAGCGCTTTTGAACGACTGCGGATCGCCACGCCGGGACCTGACGAACCAGCTCAGTTTTTCTATTTGGCCTTTTGCGCCGTCCGTACAGCCTGCTCCAACGCATTGAGAAACCGAGAACGATCCGCCTTGGTGAACCCCTTGCCACCGCCTAGCCGAAACGGATCCGCCGCGCGCAGATCGGCCATCAGATCCCGCGTCGCCAGCGCCTGACCGACATTGCGTTCGGTCAAGGCTTCCCCGTTGTGCTTCAACACAGCCGCCCCTGCCGCGACGCATTTTGCGGCCAAGGGGATGTCTCCGGTCACCACCACATCGCCCGCCTTGGCCCGATCCGCAATCCACATATCAGCTTCATCCGGGCCATCCGGCACAATCACCATATCGATCAGCGGATTGCGCGACGGCCGGATCCCCCCGTTCGATACCATCGCCACAGACAGCTTGTGCCGCGTGGCCACGCGCTCCACCTCCTCCTTCACAGGGCAGGCATCGGCATCGACGTAGATCATGCGCGCGTCACCCGGAGTAGAGCGCCTCTGCGTGGAAGCTGACGTGATCTTCCATGAAGGTCGAGACGAAGAAATAGCTGTGATCATACCCCGGTTGCAGGCGCAGTGTGGCTTGCTGGCGGCGCGCGTTCACCGCATCTGCCAGCGCCTCGGGCTTTAGCAAATCGATGAACTGATCTTTGGTCCCGGTGTCGGTTAGGATCGGGCCGTCAAACCCGGCCTCTCGCATCATCAACGTCGCATCATGCGCGGCCCATGTGCTTTCATCATCGCCCAGATAGGCGCCCAGCTGCTTTCGGCCCCAGTCGCTCGCTGTCGGGTGCGAAATGGGGGCGAAGGCGGACACGGATTTGAACCGCCCCGGCAGGCCCATCGCAAGCGTCAGCGCCCCATGCCCGCCCATCGAATGGCCCGTGATCGCCTGCCGCTCTTCATCGACGGCGAATTCCTTCATGATCAGCGCGGGCAATTCGGACGAGACATAATCCCACATCTGGAAATGCGGCGCCCAGGGATCCTGCGTGGCGTTCACATAAAACCCGGCGCCCTTGCCAAGATCATACGCCTCATCATCGGCCACACCGTCACCCCGCGGGCTGGTATCTGGAAACACCAAAGCTATCCCTTGCTCCGCCGCCCAGGCCTGCGCGCCCGCCTTGACCATGGCGTTCTCGTGGGTGCAGGTCAGCCCGCTGAGATACCACAGCACCGGCACCGGTCCATCCTTGGCTTCCTCCGGCAGGAACAGCCCGAATGTCATGTCACAGCGGCACACCTTAGACGCGTGGGTATAGACCCTTTGCACGCCGCCGAAACAGGCGTTCTCTGATTGGGTTTCCATTGGGCGTTCCTCCGCTGCCGTTTACTTGCAATCCGTTTATCAGCGCTTGGATGCGAGGCAAACGGCTCTTCGTCACAATTCCATCTGGCTGCCAGAATGAGACCACATTTCCCGGGCTTTTTCGGAACCATCGCAACTTATGAGGGTGTTGATGTTTCGGATATTGATTTCTATCGCTGTCGTTTTTCTGTCCTCCCTACAAGCCTTGGCTTACAGTGAAGACCCATCGCGTCTTATCGACAAGGATGCGCTGCGCGAGGCGATCTACGCAGGGGATATGGCTCTCGTTGAAGAGGTGATCGCCACGGCCCATGCGATGTATCAGGCTGACGATGCCACCGCGGATGACCTGCGCGTCATCTTTCAGCTGTTCACAACCACCAACCCGGCGATCATTACATTCACCAAGCAGTGGCTGATGGAAAAACCCGATTCAGTGTATGCACATACCGCACAGGCATGGATCAACTATACGGCCAGTTGGAACATCCGAGGCGAAGAGTTTGCGCAGCATACATATCCCCCAGCCCTGCGCGAATTCCGCGCGTTGCAGGAGAGCACCTGGGATCATGCATCGCGGGCTTTCGAAATTGCGCCCGATTTCGTGCCCGCCTCTGATGCTCTTTTGAAAACCGCCACACAAACGGGTCGGATCCGTGATGGCTTCGATGTGATTGCAAACGTCATGGATGAAAGCCCGAATATGGGCAGCCTGTACCGCGCCATCTCCATGACCCATCCCGGTTGGTCAAGTGCAACATGGGATACGGCAGCTTGGCTATGCAGCACGTATGCTCCGATGATTCAGTGGGATCTGAACGAAGATCCAGAAACAAATTGCCTGATCGATGCAGCTATGAGTGTCCATGGGCGTACCCATTACGATTGGGGCTATGCCAAGCTGACCGAAGGCGTGGCACCCAGTCTGGATTTCTACCGTTTGTGGACGTCAACGAGCCATCAGGCCACCAGGGCAGAGGCCGAATTCGCACGCCAGTATCTCAACCAGCCCGGCAGAAGCGATTACCACTATGCCCGGCGGTTCGATGAAAACGTTGCTGTGCGCTATCGGTTTGATTTCATCTCCTACGAGCATCTGTTGCGGGAAAAAGAGACCGCCTGGTCCCTTCTACAACATGACCCGTATGACCCCGAATTGATCAAGGTATTGCTCACACATTCGAGCAAATGGATGCGCAAAGAAGATGGTACGCCCTTCCTCAAGACAATGCCCGATCTGACCAAAGAACAACGAAGCGACCTGTCCCAACGGCTGCTGATCTCATCACCATTTGAGCCAGAGCACTGGCGCGATTTTCTGGCTTCCGTAGGACAGGGCCTTCTGCCGGAGACATTTCAGGAATTTGATGAATACCACATCAACAAGGTGGTGTATTCCAATCATTCGCCTGGCAGTCTGTCGAGCTATCTGTTTCACAAGGCGAACGCCTATATCCGTCTCGATATGGCCGAAAAGGGCAAGTTGGGCCCGGAATGGGATGCGGTAGTTGAGCGCAAGAATTGGACCAATGACATCATCTGTCCGATGGTGCGCACCTACCGTCTGCGCGATCTGGTGTGCGAAACATCCAAAAGCTCTGAATGCACGTCCGCGCCTCAGTTCGAGGATCTCTACGCGCAAACGCTGCTGCAGGCCGAGCGGGATGGCGTTTGTTTTCCCGAACGCACAGAGCCGCCGCAGTCGCTCTTTTTCTCGCCAATTCCCATAGGTCTTGATGGCTTCGTGCCGCCCTCACCGGGCTAAAACATGCTCATAATGTCCTTGAGCGGCTTCTTCACCGTCGCCGCCTTGGGCACGGTGGCATCTTTGGCGGCGTGGCCCACCGCCAGTATCATCACCGGCTTTTCGTTCTCCTGCCGCCCTAGAAGCGCGTTCAGAAATGCCATCGGGTTGGGCGTATGGGTCAGCGACGCCAAGCCCGCCCTGTGCAAGGCCGTGATCAGCATCCCCGTCGCTATACCGACGCTTTCAGGCACGTAGTAATGCTTGTCCCGCGTCCCATCCGCGTTCAGCCCGTAGCGCTGAGCAAAGATTGCAATCAGCCAAGGCGCATCCGTCAGATGTGGCTTTGATACACCTGTGCCAATCGGCTCAAGGGCCGCGAGCCAGGCATCTCCCGCGCCACCGTCGTAGAATTTCTCTTCTTCTTTTTCCGCCGCCGCACGGATCTGCGCCTTCATGTCGGGGTCCGAGATAGCCGCGAAATGCCAAGGCTGTTGATTGGCCCCGCTGGGCGCCGTACCCGCCGCCTCGATAGCGGCGCGGATCACCGCCTCCGGCACCGGGCGCGGCTCATAATGGCGAATGGTCCGTCGCGTGCGCATTTCATCGCGGAAGGCCTCCACGCGCTGCAAGGCTTCATCATCGCTCAAGATGGCGCGAGGGGGCGGAGGCAACGGTTCATACGTCATGGCACATAAAGCCCCGACACCCATCCGATCACCAAAGACACAGTGATCACGGCAAAGGCCGTGGAAATCAGGATCGAAGCCGACACGCGCTGTGGTGCGACCCCGTAATGCTCGGCCAGAATGTAGACATTGCCCGCCACCGGCAGAGAGGCCGCCGCGATCATCACTGCTGCCGAATAAGGATCCACCGGGAACAGCACGAAGCAGGCAAAGGCCGCGAAGAGCGGGTGCAGGCCCAGCTTGCTCAGCGACAGCCATCCTGCCACCATAGGATGTTCCGCCCTTTTGGTGGCCAAAGAGGCGCCAATCGCGAACAGCGCACCCGGCGTCGCCGCTCCGCCCAAAAGATCCAGAAAGTCATTCATCACGCCTGGGATCGTGACACCAGAGGCCGACCACAAGAGCCCGAGGGTGATCGACACGATCATCGGGTTTTTCAAAAGTCCCAGACCCACCGTGCGCAGAATACCCGCCCCCACGGTGCCATCGCGTGATCCGGTCACCAAAATCACAATGAGCGAGCCGAAAACGATGAGGTCGATCGACAGAACAAGCATCACAGGGCCAATCGCCGCCTCCCCCATCAGGAGTGTAAGCATCGGCACACCGAGAAAGCCCACATTGCCAATGACCCCGCACTGCGCCTCGAATGAGGCCTCTTCAATCGAGGTGCCGCGCAGGAAAGCCGCCATCAAAACAAGGCCATAGACAAAACCCGTGGCCCACAAATACGCGGCCACAAATGTGATATCGAACACGTCGGTGAATGATAGGTTTGCTGAAAATTTGAACAGCATCGCCGAAAGCGCGAAGTAAAACACAAACTTGGTCAGCCACGCCGTCGCAGTCTCGGTGAAAAACCCAGTGCGCCCTGCGCCAAACCCCAGGCCGATAATCAGAAAAAAGGGTAACGTTTGCAAAAATACGTCGGCCATGCTTGCGGTGTAGCATGGGTTTTGGGGCTGTCCAATTGGATGTGCACCTCAATGTCAAACAAGACGCGGTGCTTGCGGGTACGCCTTGCAAACGCGTAAGGTGCAAGGCACCGCAGGAGGATGCGTATGACGGCCACGGCCACAGAGGTTAGCCCGGAAATCAAAAAAGGCCGCAAGTACGATCAAGTGCTCGAGGGCGCCCGTGCCGTGTTCCTGCGTGACGGGTTCGAGGGCGCAAGCGTGGATGACATCGCCCGCAGTGCCAGCGTAAGCAAGGCCACGCTTTACAGCTATTTTTCCGACAAACGTTTGCTCTTTTCTGAGGTCGCCCGCGAAGAATGCAACCGCCAGGCGCAGGAAGCGCTTGATGGCATGCCTCAGGACGCACCGATAGACGTGATCCTGCATGAGGCCGCCGACAAGATGGTGCGCTTCTTTCTCTCTGATTTCGGACAACAGATGTACCGCATCTGCGTCGCCGAGTCTGATCGCTTCCCAGAGCTGGGCCGCCGTTTCTACGAATCCGGCCCAGCTATGATGCGCGAGAAGATGACGGGCCTCCTGACCCCCTATATCGTCGCCGGGGATCTGCAGATCGACGACATTGATCTCGCCACCAGCCAACTCGGAGAACTCTGCAAGAGCGATCTATTCGTGCGTATGCTCTGCGGCGTCGCGGGGGAGATTACTGAGGCCGATATCGATCGCGTAGTGACCGGCGCGGTGGACATGTTTCTGGCCCGTTACGGCACCCGGTAAGGCCGTCCGATAGCGGTCTAATACGTTCTTGTCTAGCTTACTTTTATTGACCATTCATTTGGCACCCCCGGCGCATCCGATCCGTGCGCAGAACGCCTACAAATGGCGGCAAGGTTTCTTCTCCACTTAGGAGAATTACCCGCCGACCTCGACAATCGCCTCGGCCAACAACGGCACGGTCTGAGCATTCAATCCCGCAACGTTGATCCGGCTGTCTCCCACCATGTAGATGGCATGCGTTTCGCGCAGGGCCTGCACGACCTCGGACGACAGCCCGAGACGCGAGAACATGCCCCGGTGTTGCGCGATGAAACCAAAGCGGTCAGAGCCCGTCAGGCGCTGCAGTTCCTTGGCAAGGCCTTCCCTGAGATCCAGCATGGAAAGCCGCACCGCCTCCAGCTCCTGCTGCCAGTCCGCTCGCAGATCCGGGTCGTTCAACACTAGCGTTACCATACGAGCACCGTGATCGGGCGGAAACGAATAGTTCTGCCGGTTGAGATGCTGCAGCGTCGCCTGATTGAGTTTGGAGCGCGACGTATCATGGCTAACCGCCATCAATAGGCCTGTCCGCTCGCGATAGATGCCAAAGTTCTTCGAACAACTCGCCGCGATCAGCGTCTCTGGGCAGCCCGACACGATCGCGCGGGTCGCGGCGGCATCGTCTTCCAGCCCGTCGCCAAAGCCCTGATAGGCGATGTCGATCATCGGCATTGCGCCCTTGTCGTTCAAAAGGGCAATCACCTCTTTGAACTGCGCAAGGTTGAGGTTGGCCCCGGTCGGGTTGTGGCAGCAGCCATGCAGCAGTACGACATCGCCCGCGCCCACTTGTGCGAGATCGTCCATCATCGCGCCGAAATCCACTGCCCGCGTGTCTTCGTCAAAATAGCGGTAGAGCACGGTATCTATTCCAAGATGCCGCAGCATGCTCAGGTGGTTTGGCCATGTCGGATCAGAGACAAAAATGCGCGCGTCGGGCTTGGCCATCTGGATAAGTTCAAAGGCCTGCCGCACCGCGCCTGTGCCTCCCGGGGTTGCCACGGCGGAAACGGACCCTCGTGGCACAGCATCGCCGAGCACCAGCGCAATCATGGCATCCGCAAAGGCCGGATCACCCGCCAGCCCGGTATAGGCCTTCGTCGCTTCTTCCTGCCACCAAAGCTGCTCGGCCTTTTTGACGGCGCCCATGATCGGCGTGACGCCCTCGGCATTCTTGTAAACACCCACGCCCAGGTCGATTTTATTCTCGCGCGCGTCCTCGCGATACATCTGCATCAGCGCGAGGATCTTGTCGGCAGGTTGTTCTTTGAGGTTGGCAAACATCACGTGTCTCCGGTGGCGACGGGCAGGGTTGGAAAGGCGCCCCATTCTGTCCAGGATCCATCATAGAGCGCATGATCGCTCTTCCCGATCCGGGTCAGCGCAAGATTGATGATGGCGGCGGTTACACCGGACCCACAAGAGGTGATCACCGGCTTTTCAAGATCCGCCCCCGCGGTATCAAACACAGCGCGCAGCGCGTCAGGTGCCTTCATGGTACGGTCGTCATTCAAGAGCGCCTCATAATGCACATTCTTTGAATTCGGGATGTGCCCCGCGCGCAAGCCTTCCCGCGGCTCTGGCGCGTCGCCTCGGAACCGTCCCGGCGCCCGCGCATCAAGGATCTCATAATCCTCAAGCTTTGAGGCCGATGAGACCTGTGTCACGTCCTTCACCATGTGGTTCTGACGGCGCACGGTCATATGCCGGTCGCGGATGATGGGCGGCATATCCTCAGTCGGATGGCCGTCCGCAATCCACTTGGGCAGTCCACCGTCCAGAACGGCGATATTGTCTTGGCCCATGAGCTTGAAGAGCCACCAGACCCGCGCGGCAGAGAACAGCCCTTCGGCATCATAGACGACCACTTGATGCCCATCTCCCACGCCAAGGGCCCGCATGCGCGACATGAATTTCTCCACCGGCGGCACCATGTGCGGCAGGTCGGAACGATTGTCCGAGACATCATCAATATCGAAAAAGCGCGCGCCAGGAATATGCGCGGTCTCATACTCGGCTCGTGGGTCACGTGGATCATTGGGCAGAAACCATGTTGCGTCGAGAATGCGCAAATCCGGATCTTTGAGATGCGCCGCCAGCCAGGCCGTTGAAACAAGGATTTTGGGATCGTCTGTCGCCATGAGAGGCCCTCAAGAGTGAGTCCGTGGCTAGTTACTGCCAGACGGAATTGAGGGCAAGGGCAGGTGACCCGCAATTGATTTGGAGTCGATTTCCAAGAAGCCCTGTGAGGGGCGGCGTAGAACCGGAACTAAGGCTGCGGCGCTGTACAATAATGCCCGCTTTCAAAGCGTCAGCTCAACAACCTGGCAAAACCAAAGGCAGTTTTGACCAGGGTATTTGGGACCAGCTCAGTCAAGTATTCTGGAATAGCAGAGCCGCGTTTTAAAAGCACATTTTTTCGACTTGCTTTAACCAGAAGGAGGTTTCATTGGACTACCTGACTTTTGGTCCTAATACTTAACCGGCCAAGGACTAACAAATCTAAGAATAGGGTTTTATTCAGTGTCTAAATTTCAGCTTAAATCTATCGCACACCAAATCAAGTTTGCCATTTTGTCTGCGTGTATCGCCTTGACGGCGACGCATGCATACGCCTGCACGGGTATTATCCTGTCATCCGAAGATGGCACCGTCGTTCCAGCGCGCACGATGGAGTTCGGTGTGGATATTCAATCTGACCTCTACGCCGTCCCTGCTGGGACTGAGATTAAGACATTGCAGGCCAATCCGGATCAGGAAGGTTTCACGTTCGAGACAAAGTATGGTTTTGTCGGGGCCAATGGCTTTGGATATCCAATTATCCTGGACGGGATGAATACAGAAGGCCTGTACTTTGGCGCTTTCTATTTTGCTGGGGACGCTGTTTTTGGCGAGGTGAGCGACGAAAACCGGGACCGAGCCGTTTCTTCCGATGAACTGGGAAATTGGATTCTTGGAAATTTCAAAAATGTAGAGGACATTCGAGAGGCGATAAAGACCATCGAACTGGTTGGCAGTTACATTGATGTCATCGGGGGCTTTGCACCGCTTCACTACACTGTTGTGGATGCGCACGGTGGTGCCGTTGTGATTGAATCCACCGCCTCGGGTTTGAAGATTTTTGAGAATCCAGTCGGGGTTATCACCAACAATCCAACCTATGATTGGCACCTCACAAATCTGCGCAACTACATTGGCCTTCGATCAGAAAACCGCGAAGCGATCACTGTAGGAGACCTGAATTTGTCGGCGTTTGGGGAAGGTACAGGAATGTTGGGTTTGCCTGGCGACTACACCGCCCCATCACGTTTTGTCCGTGCCGCTGCGTTTGTAGAAACGGCTTTGCCAACGCAGACAGCCGATGAAACCGTCTTTCAAGCGTTTCACATTCTAAATGCGTTTGATATCCCTAAAGGCGCTGTTCGTGCCCCGACACCAGAAGGCGTTCACACCGATTACACTATCTGGACATCCGCAGCGGACACGAAAAATGGCACGTACTACTTCAAGACTTATCTAAGCCAGGCCGTGCAGGGCATCACTGTTGCGAACGCTTTGGAAGGTCTCGACGCGCCGAAATTTATCACGTCGGAAACAGGATTTAACGTGACTGATCGAACCAACGATTTCTAGTTCTTCGCGCGAGTGAAGTAGTAGCGACTGGACCGTTGAAAACGATCATCCAACCTGTGATGGGCGGCTTCAGGTTCCGTTGAGGGTAAGAAGCCGAAAAAATCGTTTCAGGTCTTCGCCCGAAAGCTTACGCGAACGTACATTTTGTCCTGTTTTGCAGCCGACAGACACGCGGCTTCATGAGCGGTCAGAGTCGTTTCAGCTTTAGCTGTGCTCTTTCAGCAGTCGCTGCTTTTGGCGGTTCCAGTCGCGCTTGGCCTGGGTCTCGCGCTTGTCATGGGCCTTCTTACCCTTTGCAATGCCGATTTTCAGCTTCGCTATCCCGCGATGATTGAAGTATAGAACCAGTGGCACGAGCGTCATGCCCTTGCGCTGCGTGTCGCTCCACAATCCGGCAAGCTCTTTCTTTGAGACAAGCAGTTTGCGGCGACGGCGTTCCTCATGGCCGAATGTTTTCGCCTGCTCATAGGGCGCGATGTAAGAGTTCACGAGCCAAAGCTCACCCTCTTCGACGGCCGCATAGCTTTCCGCGATATTGGCGGAATTGACGCGCAAGCTTTTGACTTCCGATCCCTCAAGGATCATCCCGCACTCAATATCGTCATCAATCGCATAGTCGAACCGCGCCTTCCGGTTCTCGGCGATGACCTTGTAGTTTGGATTTTCCTTTGGCTTGGCCACGACTCTGAGTCCCGCGCGAAATTTGAAGGTCGTTAGATAGGCTCTTTGGCCTTGTGTGAAAACCCTCATTCCGATTCCCCGCTGCGACACTTGGGCAGGATGAGCAGCACACTGCCGTTTTTCTGCAGATGCGAGGAAAACGCTTACATTTCGAGAGTGCCTTGTTTTTGGGCAGTTAAATTCTCGCAATGCGCGATTGACGTTGCGATTCAGCAAGTTCCGGTCGCTGCGCTGCAGAAAACAAAATCCTTGCCAGCTCCAAGGTTTGTAAAGAACACTTGAAATATTCCCCGCGCCCAAGCGGGAAAAGAGCCCCTATGAGGGCCCAAAACGGGACACTAAAATGAGTGACACAACAGAAAATATGGGGGCTGAATCCGCAAATGCGGATCCAAACTTCCAAACCGATTTCGAACTGGGACAGGATAACATCCGCCCGTTCGGATTGGACATTCACAACCCGGTCTTTGTGATCTCAGCGGTTTTGATTACCGCTTTCGTGGTCGTTTCTTTGACCAATCAGGAAGCTGCGGCCTCGTTCTTTGGCTGGCTGCGCCCGTGGTTGACCAGCACGTTCGACTGGTTCCTCGTGTTGTCCGTCAACGCCATGCTGATCTTCTGCCTTGCGCTCATCGTGTTGCCGGTGGGATCTGTGCGGATCGGCGGCAAAGACGCCAAACCTGATTACTCGTACGCCGGTTGGATCGCGATGATGTTTGCCGCCGGCATCGGCATTGGTCTGCTGTTCTTCGGCGTGCTTGAGCCCACGTACTATAACTTCTCCGAAGGTGGAGGCGCGAGCCCACTGGGCATCGACGCGACCCAGCCAGGGAATGAATACATCGGGATCGTCGGCACCATTCACCACTGGGGTCTCGAAGGGTGGTGCGTCTACGCGCTTGTCGGTCTGACGCTGGCGATCTTTGCTTATAACAAAGGCATGCCAATGACCCTGCGCTCGGCCTTCTACCCAATCTTGGGAGATCGCGTCTGGGGCTGGTGGGGCCATGCGATTGACACGCTCGCCGTGTTCGCCACGCTCTTCGGTCTCACGACGTCTCTGGGCCTGGGGGCACAGCAGGTGGCCTTCGGTCTGAACGAAGTGGCCGGCATTGAAACCACCGACACAGTGACCGTTGTTCTGATCATCGGCATCACGGTTATCGCTCTGGGCTCCGTTCTGCTGGGTATGGATGCGGGCGTGAAGCGGTTGTCTGAGATCAACATGATCATGGCCGTGGGCCTCTTCCTCTTCGTCTTCTTCATGACGGGCGCGGTGGATGCGGTCACACGCTACTTTAATGTCATGGTCGATTACGTGGTCATGCTGCCTGCGCTCTCGAACCCGTTCGGGCGTGAAGACACCAGCTACTTCCACGGCTGGACGACGTTCTACTGGGCCTGGTGGATTGCATGGTCGCCGTTTGTCGGCATGTTCATCGCGCGTATCTCCAAGGGACGCACAGTGCGGGAGTTCATCCTCTGTGCGCTCATCGCCCCGACGCTCGTATGCGCGCTCTGGATGTCGACCTTCGGCGGTGCTGCCATCGACATGCTGAACGCCGGCGGTGCAGAAGGCGTGAAGGCAACGGTGATCGACGCCTACAAGCCTGAAGGTGCTCTCTTTGGCTTCCTCAAGGAGCTGCCGGGCTACGCAATCGTTTCACCGATCGCTCTGGTCCTGATCGTGATCTTCTTCGTCACGTCCTCGGATTCCGGTTCGCTGGTGATCGACACGATCACCGCGGGTGGCAAGATGGACGCGCCCGTGTCCCAGCGCGTGTTCTGGTGCACACTGGAAGGTCTCGTGGCCATCGCGCTGCTTCTGGGTGGCGGCCTCGCCGCGCTACAGGGCGCTGCGGTCTCGACGGGTATCCCGTTCACGCTCGTGCTTTTGGGCATGATGTACTGCGTCTATATCGCGCTGAAATCTGAGCGCGCAAAGATGTAAGTCTCGCATCATAAAATTAAGGACGCCCGCTCTGCACTGAGCGGGCGTTTTTACTTTCAAGCCAGGCAAAACAGAGCAAGTTTGTCACGCCCCGGGACGGCCCCGTTATCGGCAATTTTGAGCAATCTCCTGCAAGTCATCGGAGGCACGCTCCGCGGGGTAGAGCCCTTCAGTCTCTGCGCGGGACAGGATCTACGCGTCCGGCTTCTGCTACGCCCCCAACGCACCCGCCACCAGGCTCTGAAAACACTGCATTGCGTGCTCGCTCAGTTCCTCAAGCACCGCGTCAGAGCAAACCCTCACCCAAAGGAAAACGCCCACTCTAATGAGCGGGCGCGATTGTAGGTCAAGGGCTCGTGTCTTAGCGACGAATGCCCAAGCGCTTGATCAGATCCTGATAGCGCGCTTCTTCCTTGCCTTTGAGGTAATCAAGCAGCTTACGGCGCTGCGCCACCATTTTCAGAAGGCCACGACGACCGTGGTTGTCCTTCTTGTGGGTCTTGAAGTGCTCTGTCAGCGTGGAAATGCGGGATGTCAGGATGGCCACCTGCACTTCGGGCGAGCCAGTGTCGCCGTCTTTTGTGGCGTATTCCTTCATCAGGCGTGCTTTTTCGTCAGCAGTAATCGACATCGGGGTCTCCTTTTGGTCAGAGGTGAAGGGCACGAGCCGGGATGTCGTCCAGCAAGGTCCTGTGGGAGATCTCCCCAATTCTCGTGGGGATGGCAGCATATAGGAGGAAATCCATGAGAATGGAAGGGGCTTTTTGAGCCAAAACGCTACTGATCTCGGCTCTCTCAAGCGAAATGCAGTGCCTTGGCTGTCCTTTAGAAAGGCTGGCGCGCCCCACTTGTGCGCAGTGTCAGATCAGATCGTCTACGCGGCGCTTTGCCCGACCAAGGCGATATTGTCTTGGGTGACAGGCGTCTCGCTATGAACCGTGGCGATCACCTCGCCATCCGCCATGACGTGGTAAACGTCGCTGTTCCCTTCATCCTCCTCGATCGTGATTTCCGGCTCTGGGGCACCTTCTGAGTAGAGGACAACAAGATTGTCTTGGTCTGGTTCAAAATCCATAACCTGAGCAGGCCCGTCCTCCGCGTTCCAATCTCCAAACTGACCCCCAAACTGGAACGTGTCCGCGCCTTCGCCACCGCTGACGACATCATTGGCACCAGCCAAAATCGTGTCATCGCCTTCCCCCCCGTTCAGGAAGTCGACCACGCCGTCATCTTCGCCGCTCTCAGACAGTCCAAGCAAAACGTCATCGCCTAGGCTGCCAAAGAGAGTGTCCTCGCCATCGCCGCCGCGCATCACATCATCGCCGTGGTACCCGTGCAGCGCGTCATCGCCGTCCCCACCTTCCAGCGTGTCGTGCCCCTGCCCGCCGATAAGGCTGTCGTCGCCGTCGCCACCCTCCAGCAGGTCATCGCCGAAGTGTCCTCTGAGGGTGTCATCGCCCTCATCGCCAATGAGATGGTCATCACCGTCATCGCCATCCAGCGCGTCATCGCCATCACCACCTGACAGCGTGTCATCACCGTCGCCACCTTCGATCTCGTCGGTGCCGCCGTTGCCGTTGATCACATCGTCTCCACCGTAGCCCAGAAGGAATTCATTGCCTTCGGTGCCATCGATGTGATCGTCACTTTCGTCGCCTTTTTGGATGGTCCAGCCGTCCACTAATGGCTCTGGGTCCTCGATGGTATCAGGATCTGGTTGGACTGGGACGTCTATGTCTGGCTCGGGCCCGGTCTCAGCGTCCAGGTCAGTTTCAATTTCTGTTTCAACTTCTGGGACGTCGTCGTCCGGAATAAGATCTCCGAGATCGGTGATCTCCTGGTCGCCCTCTTCCAAGGTTTCGGCATCATCATCTTCCGAAGGTACGGTTTCGGCGTCATCACCGCCCAACATCATAGTCGCGCCGACTGCGGTCAGGCCCATCAGCCCTATAAAAAACAACATCACACAAATCCCACACGCCCCCGCGCGAATATGGGAGGGAAGGGTGTTTTCGGTCAATTAAAACTGGGAAAGAAGGTTAATGTCTTCGCCTCAGGAACGCCTCGCTTGGGCTGCAGATTACAGCGCCCTGTCTGTCCCCTGAGGGATCACCTCATACCCTGGTTCTTCGGGTTCATCATCCGACATTTCCGGCGGGAAGCCCGGCGCGCGAACATCAAGGCCGGTCGCGTCTTCCAAGCGGCGAACGATATTGGGCGACAGCTCCCGCTCCCCGTAGCGCGCGATGCCATCCTCGAAGATCTTGATCATAAGCGGGTTCATCTCAAGCGGCACGCCAGCGCGATCGGCGACCTCTTGGAAGAGCCCGATATCCTTGCGCACCAGATCCATCGTGAAGGAGATATCGCGGCTCCCGTTCAGGATAACCTGACTTTCCGTTTCATGAACAAACGAGGTGCCCGAGCTGATCTTAATCGCCTCATAGGCTGTGTTGAGATCCATCCCCGCCGCCTTGCAGGTCACCAGCGCCTCGGCACAGGTGATCAGGTTCTCCTTTGCCAGGAAGTTCGTCACCACCTTCAGCTCGGAGGCCGAGCCAAGCTCGCCCGTATGCAAAATGCGCCGTCCCATTTGTTTGAGGAGCGGCAGGATCTGGTCAAACGTGGCGCGATCGCAGCCCGCAAAGATCGAAATGTTGCCGGTATCGGCGCGATGGCATCCACCCGACACCGGGCAATCCACCGCCGCGCCGCCTTTGTCGATGACCATCCCACCAAGGCGCTTCACCTCGGCCTCATCCGTCGTCGACATTTCCATCCAGATCTTGCCGGGGCCGACATGGGGCAGCATCTCTTGCATCACCGCGTCCGAGGCGGCAGGCGACGGCAGACAGGTGATCACGGCATCACAGGTCTGCATAAGGTTGGCCGGGCTTTCCCCCGCTGTGGCACCCTTGGCCACAAAACCCGCGACCAGCGTGGGATCCAGATCATGCACCGCCAGATCAATGCCGTTGCGCAACAGAGACCCGCTCAACTTGCCGCCCACATTGCCCAGTCCGATAAACCCAACCCTCATAGCACTCTCCCTGCGGTTTTTGCCATTTCGGCAGAGTCGTGTGATTTGTAAATGGGGGATAAAACGTAAACGGACCAACCGCCCGGAATCAAGGCCCACAGGCCGCCGCGCGTTAGTAAAGCCGGACCCGGGCCAGGCGAAATCGCAATTGCAGGATGCAGTTCAGATGTTCAACGAGACATCAGGATAAAGTGCTGCCGCGTCAGGTCAGATCGCCACGCCACGGCCTGACAAACGCACTCTGTATCGTCTGCTTCAATGCCGCCGCAGTGTATCCCCATAGCTCAGCTTCGGCTCCAGGATAATCCGCTCAGACGCGCCTTCACCGTCAGAAGACACTCGACGAGAAATGATCTCCGCCGCCGTCTTGCCGATCTCATAGCGGCAGCTGTCCATCGACGCCAATTCCCGCGGCAGCCCTTTCAACAGGTTCAGCCCGTTGAACCCGGCAAGCCCCATCTCGCCAGGGATGTCATAGCCCTGCTCCAGCAAATACAGCAGGCCGCCCGCGCCAATCAGATCGTTCGAGTAATAGATGAAATCTAGATCTGTGGAGCGATCCAGCACCTCTTTGGTCATCTCTCTGCCTTTGACGAGGGCTGATCCACCCGAATAGAACTCGCGATCTTCAATCTCGACGCCGGCCTTGGCCAACACCTCGGTAAAGCCTTCAAACCGCTTACGCGCCCTGTGGTCAGTGGACATCTTGGTGCCCAGAAACGCGATATGTTCATAGCCGTCCTTGAGGATCGCCTGCGCCATCTTCTCCCCGGCACGGCGGTGCGAAATACCGACGACCGAATCCACCGGGGTGCCGTCCGTGTCCATGATCTCGACCACCGGAATGCCCGAAGCCGACAGCATGGCGCGACTGGCCTCCGAGTGCTCAAGCCCCGCGATGATCACGCCCGATGGCCGCCAGGACAGCATCTCATAAAGAACGCGCTCTTCCTTATCGCGACTATAGCCCGTGACACCGACAACCGGTTGCAAACCCGTTTCATCAAGCGTGTCGGATATGCCCGACATCACCTCGGGAAACACCATGTTCGACATCGAGGGAATGACCACGGCCACTAGGTTAACGCGCTGGCTCGCCAAAGCACCCGCGATCTTGTTTGGCACATATCCCAGCGTCTTGGCCGCCTCCAATACCCGCTCCCGCGTGGCATCCGAGACATCTCCACGGTTGCGCAAAACGCGGCTTACCGTCATTTCCGAGACGCCCGAAGCCTCAGAGACATCGCGCAGGGTCAAAGTCCGGTTGCGGTGGGTGTTCACATTCCAGGTCCTGTTCTCGCTCTTTGATCCAGTGTTATCGCAATCATCACAGGTCGCGCAACAAAATGTCGTTGCGTGGCTCATGGGGTGCCAGTGCTTTGCTGCGCGTCCGACACCGCCCCAGCCAGACATCTTGGGGGCTCTCTCAGCATAGACCCATGCCAAATCAGGGGCAGGGCGGGTCGATCACACGGCTCTGTCAGTTGACCTATCGCGCAAAGATTTATCTCTTCCCCACATGAAACGCCCACTCACAACCTGCGCTGCGCTTCTGGCCGGCCTCCTGCCTCACGTGTCTCCTGTATACGCTCAGGACTGCACCCGCGACGCGATGCTCGTGTTTGACGGCTCGGCCTCCATGGCAGAGCTCGGTCTGCAGCTTGACGAGCCCAAACGGATTGATGACGCGCGCGCCGCTTTGCGCGATGCCATGCCCCAGATTGCCCCGATCCGGCGCATCGGGTTGATCACATATGGGCCCGGGCCCGAGAATTCCTGCGACGGCATAAACCTCAAGTTCGAGCCTGTTCCCGATGCGGCCGGGCGCGTGATGGAGGCCATCGCCTGGCTTGACCCCAACGGCCTCACCCCGCTGACCGAGGCCGTGCGCGAGGCCGCTGATGTGCTCAACTACCGCACAACCCCGGGCATCGTCGTGCTGGTCACGGACGGCAATGATACCTGCGGTGGCATGCCCTGCGCCTTGGGTGCCAACCTGGCCGCGACTGGGGCAGACCTGGCCGTGCACGTGATCGGCTTCCGGGTGGATACCGACCGCATGGGCCTCGAAAGCCAGAATGAGATGAGCTTCCCCGAAGGCATCTCGGTGGCCAAATGCCTCTCGGATCAGACGGGCGGCATGTATGTCTCAACAGATACCGTGGAAGAGCTCAGCGATGCCCTCCGCCGCACCTTGGGATGCGATTTCATCGGCTAGGCGCGGATCGAGCCTGCGGTATTTGCCCTCAAACGCAGACAGAGCTAAGACCAGAATAGACGGCGAACGTGGCGCAGATCGCTCGCGGATGGCCGCACGAAGAAGGAGGATTTCAGATGGCATTGACCGCAATTATTGACGCGCATGGCGGCCCGGAGCAGTTCAAGTTGGTTGATGTGGATGTCGCCGAGCCCGGCGCGGGCGAGGTGCGCATCGCGCACAAGGCCATCGGCTTAAACTTCATCGATGTCTATCAGCGCACCGGCCTCTATCCGCTGCAGCTGCCGCACGCGATGGGCATGGAAGCCGCCGGCGTCATCGAGGCCTTGGGCGAAGGCGTGACGCACCTCAAGGTTGGCGACCGCGCCGCCTATGCCTCTAACCCGCCCGGTGCCTATGCCGAGGCCCGCGTGATGCCCGCCGCCCAGGTCTGCCCCTTGCCCGATGGGATCTCGTTTGAAGAAGGCGCCGCGATGATGCTGAAGGGCCTGACGGTTGAGTATCTCTTCAACCGCCCCACACCGATGACAGCCGGTGACTCCGTTCTCTTTCCCGCCGCGGCAGGCGGGGTGGGCCTTCTGGCCTGTCAATGGGCGCGATCCGAAGGCATCACCCTGATCGGAACAGCAGGCACGGATGAGAAATGCCAGCTCGCCCTTGATCATGGTGCGGCGCATTGCTTCAATTACCGCACGGCAGATTGGGCGGCACAGGTCAAAGATCTGACCAGTGGCAAAGGCGTCGATGTGGTCATGGACGCGGTCGGCAAAGACACGTTCGAAGGGTCCCTCGACTCGCTAAAACCGCTTGGCATGATGATCTCTTTCGGCAATGCCTCCGGCCCGGTTCCACCTTTTGATGTGGGCATTCTGGGCAAGAAAGGCTCGCTCAAGATCACCCGCCCCACGCTGTTTACACACATCGCAGATCACGCGAATTGTCAGGCCATGGCAAAGACGCTGGCAACGAAGGTGCTGGCCGGCGATGTGAAGATAAACATCGGACAGCGCTTCAGCTTGAGCGATGTGGCCAAGGCCCACGAAGCGCTGGAGGCGCGTCAAACAACGGGCAGCACGGTCCTCGAAGTCTGATCCGAGAGCGGCACTGGTCGCGGCAGTCTCAGAATGACGCAAACATCGCCGGATCATGGACTGCCAGTAAGCTTCACCCGTTTGCGAATGGGGATCGCAATCCGATCACTATCGCCCGTCCCCAGTGGAGTGTAGTCGTTCGCAGTCCAACAAAACGCTCCTGGCAAGGTTCAAAAAACAAGCTCGTCAAACGCCATTTCCAAGTCCGTCAGGCTTTCAAACACCTGCACTTCATCAGGATGTTCCTCCGTGTTCGCGCGGTCTTCGATGTCTACATTGAACTGAAACTCTTCGAAGTTGGCAGTGTCCAGGACTTTGCCCGCAAAGGTGAATTTGCCATCCTCGATCACCCCGCCGCCCTTAACAAACTCTTCCAGCGAAAACTCAAACTGCAGCGTGTCGTAGCCGTCACCGCCGTCAAGACTGGCATCGCCAAAGCCCATGATCGTGTCATCCCCCTTGCCAAGATTGATCTGCACTTCGCCGCCAAAACCCTGCCCGCCAGTGAGGTTTTTGCCGTCATCGCCCACAAGCCGCGTGTTGCTGCGCGCCACGATGTCATCGTCCCCGGCGCCAGCATTTATGACACCGCCATAGATACCGATGGCCTCCGAGTCGCCGTTGGGGTTTGTGACATTGGCCCGGGCGTCAGCGGTGATCTTGTCGGCTCCGGTGCCAAGATTGATGACGCCGTTCGCGCCATCAATGCCGCGTGCCGTGGCTGATAGATCGCCCTTGGCCGTGGCTTTGGCTGTCAAAATGTCGGCGCCCTTGCCAGTGTTCAGTTTCCCGGCTTCTGCCCCCAAACCATAGCTGCCGCCCAGCGAATTGGTTTTCAGGAACACGTCATCTTCCAGACCGACCGCAATGCCTGTGGCCAAAGCCACATCGCCACTGACAGCTCTCGCAGACCCATTGAGCGCGTCAGCGCCGGCGCCTGTCTTCGTGTTCTCAAAGAGCAAACCGAAAGCAGCCACATCGTGTTTACCGTCTGCGATCGCCGTGCCATCCAAAATGTCCTGACCGCGACCGGTATGAATAAGCCCTGTTCCTGCAGCGCTGTCGGTGTTGTTTGCATCGGCCGTCATCTGGCTGATGCCGAAGGCGAATGTCGACGGGGTATAGAGAACACCATTGGCATCTTTGCCTGCTTTCGCCTCTGACTTGGCCACGGCACGCGCGACCACGGCATCGTTGCCGCCACGGGTGAGAAACCGACCTTCTTCGATCTGTTCGGTCTGAAGCCCCGCCGCTTGCGTCAGGTTGTCGGGCAATGCGGCCTGACCTCGCGGCGATACTGCCGCCGTGGTCGCGGTCGCTTTGAGGTCAAGACGGTCATCGCCCGACCCCGTGTCGAAAAGCCCTCGACTTTCGAGCCCTTCTGCAATGGTCAGAACGCCCTCGCCAAAGGCACTGGCCTTAGCATTCACCGTATCATCACCTGCGCCGAGAAAAACATCTGAGCGGTTTTCCCAACCGTCTGCGATGCCTTCCTGCTGCTCACTATCATTTTCATTGGCCAGGACGAACCGAGCCTCGGCCTTGAGGTCAAAGCTGTCATCGCCGGTTCCTGCCAAAATCGTGCCGCGATTGCCGAGACCATCAGCGGCAGCAAGATCGTCAACGGCAGTTGCAGAGATGTTGCTGGTGAACCGGTCATTGCCCTTGCCAAGGTCAAAAACCGTCTCACGGTTCACCTCGAGGTTCAGACCCGTAATGATGCCGACGCTGCTGTTATCGAGCGAGTCCGCAAGGCCTTTGGCCCCCACAACGGTTGAGGTCACATCGACATTGACCCTGACCTCGTCGTCACCATCGCCGAGGGTCATGAAGCCCGCGTTTTCTATGCCATCGCCGATGACCTCAAGGTCGTCATCGGCCCCTTGGCCGTCCTGGGACACGTCGAGCGTGACCTTCGCAATCAGCGTGTCATCGCCTGCACCTGTGTCCAAAGTGCTGGTCTCAAGATCGCCAATGATACGCTCAACATCGCTTGCATCGAAATTGGTCAGGTCTTTGCCAATGCTTTTCAGCAGCTCTTCAAATTGACTAATCAGTCCTCCATCGTTGACGATGCCATTGCCGCCGACAAAGAAAATCTCATCCCCGTCCTGCGCAGCGACGGTGACATTGGCTGTACCCGAGAGCGTGTCATTGTCGCTGCCCAAAACAAGACGACCGATCTGACCAGCCTGCACACGGCTGCTGTCTTGTGGATTTTGCAGGCTGTCATCGTCAATATCGGACAAACCAACAGAGATGCCTCGCGCATCAGTGGATGCCGCACCTTCGGCCATCGCCCGCCCGCGGATCAAGTTGTCGCCTGCACCAAGATCTGCATCGACCAGATAGACCCCGATGGAGCCGACCTCATCTCTACCGGACGCGCTCGCCCGCCCATCGAGCAGATCATCACCCCCTTTTGCAGTCAGCACACCGCCCGCTATGCCGGTTGCAAATGCGATGAACTCCTCGCCTTGGGCCGTAGCGCGGCCCAGGATCTCGTTGTCGCCCGCGCCCAGGTTGATGGTTCCATCCTGATCAACCCGCAGCGCTTCGTTGATAACGAAGTTTTGCACCCCGTCCGCGATAGCGCCCCGGATGCCATTCTGACCACCCACGACAACACTTGTGGCCGTGCCGCGCAGGATGTCATCGCCTGCGCCCGCGTTCACCGTTCCAACATTCTGAACACCCGCAGAAACCGTGCCAGCCTCATTGCCCTCAACCGACGAAGACGCTTGTCCGGTGATCTTATCTGCGCCCTTACCCAATTTCACCACGGGGGTCACGTTCACAAGGTTTGGATTGCCGCCGAGAGCCGCGTTAAGGTTGTTTCCAAGGCCGATATCGACGCCCTCGACCACCGTGAATGAATTGGTTGCAACGCCCTCCGCCATGCCGCGTATCTGGTCGGCCCCGCCACCCAAAGAAACGTCGCCGCGCAGTTCCACGCCATCCGCGGACATGGCGTTTCGGGTGAGAATACTGCCACCCCCCACGCCGAGATCGGTGGCCTCAGCGCGTCCGATGATGCTGTCAGCCGCGCTTCCTGTCTCGACCTTGCTAGCAACATCGACAAGCACGCCATTCACGTCGTTGAAAAACGTACCAACACCGTCACTCGTGGTTGTGCCTGTCGCTGCGCCCAGGATACGGCCAACACCGTCTCCCAGATCAACCCTGCCTGCCTCATTGCCAAAGGGCTCACCTTCCTCAACAGCAATCGTGTTGTCCGCGTAGGTGCCGATGCGCACACCGCTGGCCGTTGCAATGTTTCCACCTGTGGCATCTGCTGTGCCGTCTAGAACATCCCGACCGTTGCCGCCGATCGTCTGCGTGGTCAAAACCCCATAGGCTTCGACCTGGTTGTCGGTTGTGCCCGTGGCGACGCCTTCTGCGACGATGCGGTTGTGTCCATTGCCCAGATCGATGCCACCAGCCTGATTGTGCAGCACGCCTGCACCCAGAGTGACCCCGCCATCCGAGAGCGTTCCTGCGGTGCCAAAAGCACGGATTAGATCATTGCCACCCTCTAAATCCAGAATGAAACCTTGATCGACATCTCCGTATTGCGAGTTGTCTAAGCCCACTGCAATCGCGTCGGATTGGCCCACGGCATTCGCGCGCAACGTTATCTTTTGAGGGTCATCACCCTCAAACCGATCACTCGTCACTTCAGAACCAACCTTTTCATTCGCCATTGCTTTGACCTCCCAAACGGATGCCCACGACAAAAGATCGCAGGGCCGCAGCGCGGCACAAAGATGCCACGTTGCTGCAGATTGCAGGAATTAACCGCGTTTAGATGCAGACCGCGCTCAATCGTTCACCGACAGAAACCCCATCATTTCATGGGGATAAAACTGATGTCTCCTCAACGACGCTAACGGTCCATACTTGATAGTCACGCCAGTGATTTTCCGTCAATTCCATCCAAACAGCGCGGCAGAATGATGCTGGTCTGATACGCGCCACAGCGCTTGCAGCCTTAATTTATGTAGAATTTGCAATAATTTATGCTGAGCGAAATACTGCTTTGCGGCTGTTGTCGCGTCAAAGCCGTAACAATTATACCGAGCGCCAATTTTCACACTACACTTAATGATTGATCTCTTGCGCTCTTTCGGCGCGGTCGAAATCTTGCACCTGCGCGCCTATCGCGGCCCAATCGCTTGGTTGGCGATGCGACCTTGGCTTGATAAAGACCGATGAATCGGAAAAGTGGTGACGGCCTGGGGATGCCCAAACGCTGCCGGATGAGACGTTGAAAGAGTATCTGGCGGCTTTCCACCTCGCGCGGATTCTGCGTGGTCAGGCGGGGCGTGAGATATCTCAGCAAGGCTAAGCCGAGTATTTTCCTTTTCGCCCTGAGCGCTTTCAGCCACGAGCACTACGCGGTCGTTTGCTGTTTTCTCTGTTGTTCGACCAGGATTTGCGCATAGCTCAGATTTTACAAGATTTCGATGTTCCAAAAGTCGTCGCGGAAGTGGGCATTGGCGCTATCGCAGTGCTCCTTCGACCAAGTCTGCTCGGTTCAATGTAACCCGTTATTGCACCAATGGCAGCGACCCTGTTGTGGAGAGCGTGAGCGGAGAATTCCGGGTCACTATCTGAGCGAACGGACGTTCAAAACCTCGGTTAGCGTTGATTTCAAGACATTTCACTGTGGCTTCCATCGCTGGTTTGAAGCGGTTTTACCTGTTGACTGGAGGACCACTTCACGAAGATCCGCTCAAATCCAAGCCGGTCGAAGCCGCCGTCCGCCAACTGTTGCAACTTAACACCAAAAATGACCCCGTGTGGCATTTTGATCGCGTAGGGGCGTGAAAGTTGAGTGGTTTTCTTTTACTATCTCTATAGATGTATCGTCGTTAATGTGGTTTGGGTGGCGAATGCAGGGGGCTTGGCATTGACGGGTACAACATCACTTATTGCTCGACATCACGGTGAAGCGTTTGAAGCCAAGGTGCTTCGAATACTGAATGCATTTGCCGTGGATGTTATGAGCATTCCGAGCGCCGACGATCTCTTTTGGTACGTCGCACAAAATGTTGTTGGCCGCCTCAATTTTGTAGATTGCGTGATCTATGAGGCCAATTCCGACCAAACTGAACTTATCCAGGTTGCGGCGATGGGAGAGAAAAACCCCTTTGGACGGAGCATCATCAATCCACTGAGAATTCCGTTCGGCGAAGGAATAACCGGCCGCGTGGCTCAGCAACGACGCGCCATCATCGTAGACGATCTTATGGAGGATCAAGACTACATTGCGGATACCCAACCAGCGCGCTCAGAAATTTGCGTGCCGATGGTTTTTCGCAACCGTGTGGTTGGGGTCATTGACAGCGAACATCCCAATCCAGGCGCGTTCGGCGACACTGAAATGGAGGTGTTGGTCACGATTGCTGCGATGACGAGCGCGAAACTGGAGCTGCTCGAAGAAGCCGACCGCTCCAACCAGCGCTACCAAGATCTGGTGAAATCGCATGCACAACTGACCGAAGAAACGAACAATCGAAGAGCGCTTGAGTCCAGACTTTTCGAGGCCCGGAAGTTAGAGTCGATTGGACGTTTGGCAGGCGGGATCGCCCATGACTTTAACAACCTTCTGACGGTGATCTCTGGCAATCTTGAACTCCTGCAGGCCGAAGTCAGTGAGCAAGACAGCAAAGAGTGCCTCGCTGCGGCACAAGCGGCATCAAATTGTGCCGCTCACTTGGTTCAAAGCATGCTGTCGTTTTCGCAGAAGTCTTTCCTAAACGCTGAGGACACGGATCTCTCGGCTCTGGTGCAGGACGCGTGCCAATGGAGCCGGCACATTCTATCATCAGACATTCAGTTTAACTTGAAAGCTGCAAATGAAACGTGGCCCGTCATCGTCGATGCCAATGCGGCCAAAACAGCCTTGCTCAATCTCTTGCTGAACGCTCAGGATGCCATGCCAAATGGCGGAAATCTTCAAATTTCCACTGCGAATGCGCGGGTTTCAATCCAAGACATTCAATCAAGAGGGTTGGATTTGATCCCAGGTCGATATGTCTGCCTGCGTGTGCAAGACAGCGGTAAAGGAATACCAAAGGACCGCCTGGAGCAGGTCTTTGATCCTTTCTACACGACGAAGGGCGACGGTATAGGAGCTGGCCTAGGGTTATCCACAGTCTTAGGTTTCATGAAACAATCCGGCGGAACGGTGACAGTCGACTCGGTCGCTGATCAAGGGACCACGTTTCGACTGTATTTTCCGGCCAGCATTAGTCCGCTAGCGGTGGTGAGTTAACAATTGCGACTGGTTGACCCCACTTAAAAGCGAGGCACGAAACCTTTGAACAATGTTAGAAAGTGTGTGACGCATATCCCGACGATATGCGTCTCGGGATTAAGAAGTGGCGACGAAAAGCAAGTTCAACACATCGCTGATGAGATTGGATGGGCGGCGCGAACGATTGGTTTTTTTCAGATCTCCGATCACGGGATTGATCTGGATCTCATTGAGGCAACGTATCAGGCAGCTGCCCGTTTTTTTGCCCTGCCTGACGAGACCAAACGAAAGTACTACATTGGTCTGAGTTCAAATCACCGGGGCTATGTTCCGTTCACGGAAAAGGGGGATTACCCCGATGAAAAAAACCGAAGCTACGAAGCATTTGACCTCGGGCTTGATCTGCCAGCGGACGATGTAGACTACCGTTCAGGCAATCGCCTTCTGGGTCCGAACGTTTGGCCGGACCTGGACGGGTTCAAGGAAACCGTCGCGCAATACTATCGCGAGATTTCGGCGCTTGGTCGGTTGATTAGCTCGTGTCTTGAGATCCATCTTGGCCTGCCATGCGGCACCATGAGCGAGCACATGAGCAAACCAATCTCTCAGCTGAGGCTTTTGCACTATGTGAGGCAACAGCATACGAAGGATCATAAATCCGTGAACATGGGCGCTCACACGGATTATGAATGTCTGACCTTGCTGCACACCCGCAACAAAGGGTTGCAAGTTTTGACCCAAGAAGACAGCTGGATTGATGTGCCAATCGATCCCGAAGTATTTGTCGTGAACATCGGCGACATGCTCGAGGCGTGGAGCAATGGATTGCTGCGATCCACGCCACACCGCGTGTTGAACCTCAGGCCGGAACGATTTTCGCTGCCTTACTTTGTGGCAACCAACTACGATACTGTGATCAAGCCATTCAAACAGTTGGTGAGTGCTGATCGCCCAGTACAATATGAACCTTTTGTCGCCGGTCATCACCTGGAACGTATGCTGATCCGTGATTTTCCCTATCTGCGCAAGGGCAATCGCCTGAACACATCACAAGACGCAAACGGCACGCCATTGGTTGTGACCAATCCGTTTGAAGATCGGTTGAACAACAGTTTGGGTTAATGCATGCCACAGCTTGATGCGATCGTTTCTGTGACGCTTGCGGGCCTCGCTCTGAGCGCCACCCCGGGGCCATCTATGCTTTATGTTCTTTCGCACAGCGTGGGCCAAAGCAGGGCTGCAGGCTTGGCGTCCGCAATCGGTTTGGGACTGGGTGGCGTCATACAGGCTGTGTCCACGGCTTTGGGTCTGGCCGCACTCCTATCCAGACATGAGAGGCTTCTGAACGGGCTCAGTTACGTTGGCTCTGCATACTTGATCTGGCTGGGCATCGGCATGATCAGAGAAGCCCGTTCCAAATCAAATGAGACGTTCGAAACGGAAAGGCTGAAACAGCGATCAATCTTTTCCATCGTGGGCCAGGGCGTGCTTGTGGAAGTCCTCAACCCAAAGACGTTGCTGTTCTTTGCTTTGTTTCTCCCCCCTTTTGTGAGCGATGTCAGTTGGGACGGAACGGACGCCAATCTTCAATTGCAGCTCTTGACGCTCGGGGCAATTGTCCCTTTGACGGCGCTGCCATCTGATCTGATTGTGGCCTATTTAGGCGGCACCATGGCAGAGGCGATCAACCAACGGCGGTTGATCCGAGAGTGTCTCGGGTGGGTCGGTGGCTTAACCCTCGTTTTCATCGCTCTAAATCTACAATTCGGCTTTATTTGAGCTTTTCCGAGCGCGTCCGGTTGGCCCGAGGGGGTGCGACGAACTGAGGACCGGTTTTGATTCTATCGGTGGACCAATCAACCATGCGGCAAGAGCTGCGCAGCCGGGGCATGATCAAAAGAGAGCATCTGATGAATCTGCGGTTCAATCTTGCCCTCTTTGACCATCGGAATGAGATCCACAAGGTGCCGCGCGCAATCGGTTTTGACGGCGAGCCGCACCTTGAGGGAGCGCAACGGATTCCAGAGGGCGGCCATGATCTCCCGCAATCCGAAATTCAGCGGCCGGAGACACCCGTTTTGAGAAATCAACGCCAGGGCCGGCCGAGGAGCCAATGCGCCAACCGTGTCGAAGACAACATCGAAGTGATCTGAAAGATCCGCAAGTTTGGTCGCCGCGTAGCCCATGGTCTCATTAGCGCCGCGTTATTAGGATTTTAGCAATGCGGCCTCTGTTCGGTTCTTCACACCAAGACGTTTCAGGATTGCGCTGACATGAAGTTTCACGGTTCCTTCTGATATTGTCAGTGTTGATGCGATGTCGCGGTTTGAAGCGCCCTCGCGCATCATTTCATGTATTTCACGCTGTCTCTTTGTCAGCTTTACGCGTCTATCGCCTTCGATGCCCTTGCCGTCATGCGCGGTGGAGGTCACAAGTCCGCGCGTTGCAAGCATGGCCTTCTCGAAAGTCGCAAAGCGCTCCAGCACGTCGACAACCAATGCGCCCAGCCCCGAATTCGGATCGATCTCGACCCGCTCCAGCGCGTCTATGGCTCCTTTTAATCCATCAAGGGGATCGGCGAGATCCTGTGCGGCAATGTAGTTGAATCTCCCTTCCGCAACCTCGCTGCGGCGCGCCTCTGAAAGAGTGCGTTCCAGCGCGTCGAGCGCTTCGCGTCGATCTGTGATGTCGAGCGCCACACCGTCCCATACAACCGCGCCGTCGTCCTGCTTGCGTGGCCTGCCCAGCGATCGAACCCATCTGTATCCGCCAGACGGAGATGCGACCCGCACCTCCATGTCCAAAGCGGACAGATCACGGGCAGAAACCTCCAAAGCGTCAATAAATTTCTCTCGGTCGTCCCGGTGGATCCAGGCGTGATCGACCGCGTCCGATTGCATCAGTTCTTGCGGGTTCAGTCCAAAGGAACTCTGAACCCCGGAACTTACATAGATGTAACGATACTTTCCGTCCGGCGTGCGCAGCCGCTGCATCGTATGGCCTGGGAAGCGATCCGCCAAAAGATCGGCAACATCGGGGGGCCGGGACTTAAAGGAACCATCATCAATCATATTACTAAAGATATATAAAAAGCCTTCAAAAGCAATGAAAATATAACTTTAGCTATGATTTTTGGCATATCCAAGGTATATCCAATCCGAATCCGGGCCACTGGATTGGGAGGACAACTTGGATAAAATCATTATCGAAGCGCGCGTGAATGAGCTCGCGACGCGGCGCGGAAACCCACATGTGCCGTTCTTACCCCATGAGATCATCGCCGATGCCAAAGCATGCTATGACGAAGGCGCTTCTGTCTTGCACTACCATGGAAGGACAGAAGATGGCGCCCCGGAACACGCCCCGGAATTCTACCTGGAAACCAACGCTGGCATCCGCGCTCAATCCGACATTCTGATCCATCCTACGCTGGGCTATGTCGCTCATGATGCGGATGCGATGAGCCGATTTGCAGCCGTTGAGGAGATGATGAAATCGCCGGACACCGCGCCTGATTTTGCGCCTATGGACACTGGCAGCGTCAATGTCGACTGGTGGAACCCGGAAGAGGGCAGATACGACACGACTGAGCTGATTTACAAGAACTCCACCGGCACGCTGATGCACTTTGCCGAACGCATCAAGCATCACGGGCTGAAACCGTACCTCGTCAGTTGGAATGTCAGTTTCACGCGCCAGATTGAGCAGTTCCTGAAAATGGGCGTGCTGACCGATCCCGCCTATGTCTGCTTCTGCATGACAGATGAGATCATCTTTGCCGGCCACCCCGGCACGGTTGCCGGGCTTGATGCACACACGGCCTTTCTGCCTGCCAATTTCCGCATCGTCTGGACCGTCGTGAACTACAAAGGCGACCTGTTTGAGCTGACCGAGAAGATCATCCGCGAAGGCGGGCACATCTCCATCGGTCTGGGCGACTATGCCTACGTGGATGGCGCACGCCACATGACCAATGCCGAGGTCATTGCCAAGGTCACCAAACAAGCGCGCGACATGGGTCGAGAGCCCGCCACAGTGGCCGAGGCGCGCGACATTCTCGAGATGCCAAAGATCAAGATCGCGGCCTGAGCGCCGCCTAACTGTCATTAGATCCAAGGGAGGACACAATGAAAACATTCAAGCTTTCAGCCTGTGCTGCATCCATCGCCCTGATGGCCGGGGCCGCAGGTGCCGAGACGTTCAAGATGCAGACGTTCCTCGGCGCCAATGCTTCGACCACCAAGGCCTTTGAGGCGATGGCGGCGCAACTGTCCGAGGACACAGGCGGCGCGATTGAGATCGAGGTTCTGCCGGGCCGCGCCGTGGTGGGCGCTGGTGAAACCATCGAGGCGATCCAGAACGGCCTACTTGATGGGCAGTACACCGCGCCAAGCTACTTCGCAGGCAAGGATCCGGCCATGGGTGTTCTGGGTGACACGCTTGCGGCGTATCCTGATAGTGCCACGCGGGATCGTTGGTTCAATGAGGGTGGCGGGCTGGATCTCGCCCGCGCGCTCTATGCCAAATATGACCTGCATATGATCTGCCCAGTTTACTGGCCCCCAGAACAGATCCCCTCGAAAGTAGAGATAAATGGTGTAGCCGATCTGGACGGCCTAAAAATGCGCGCTCCGGGCGGTCTTGCATCCGACTTGCTGAGCCGGGCCGGGGCCTCATTGGTGACCATGGGTGTCGGTGAAAGTGTGACCGCCATGGAGACCGGTGTTCTCGATGCCACTGATCTTGCCAATGTCGCGCTCAACGTGGCGCTTGGCATGCACAATCAGGCGAAGTACTCGGTGCTCGCGCGCCACTCGATGGCGGTAACCGAGATGAGCGTCTCCAAATCCAAATGGGACAGCCTTTCAGCCGATGATCAAGCCAAGTTCGAAGCTGCCTGCAACGCCATGTCCGATGGCTTGAAAGGCACGCTGACCGATGAAGATGCCGCAGCTGAAGACAAAGCCAAAGGCGAGATGGGTGTCACCTTCTTGGAGTTTGGCGAAGAAGACGCGGCCACCTTCCGTGCGCAGACGGCAGAGGTTTGGACAGATTGGGGCGCTAAGAGCTCGGACGCGCAGGCGATCGTCGACAGTCACAAGGCGTTCATGGGCTCGATTGGCCTGACCAACTGATCCCGTGCTGCGGGTTGTCTTGTGACAACCCGCCTTGCAAGGCTGAGCATATGTTTCTCAATCGACTGGCGTTGCGCCTCGGGCGTGCCACGGCGTGGTGCTTTGGGGCTATCGTGCTGATCATGGTCTACGAGGTCGTGGCGCGCTATGCGTTCAACGCGCCCACGACCTGGGCCCATGAAACGGCGATCCTGCTGGCCAGCTTTGGATTTGTCTTTGGCGGTGCGTTTTGTATGGCCGAAGGCACCCATATGCGCATCACGCTTTTGATTGAAAACCGCCCCCGCCTGGCTCGGGTGTCCGAGGCGCTCTCCTTGGTCGTCGGTATCCTCTACCTTGGCGGTCTTACCTATGCTGCCTGGCGCATGGCTGAACGCGCGGTCTGGCGCTTCTCCCTCTCGGGCGCGTGGGATCCAGAGCGTTCAGGCAGTACCCTCAACTCACCTTTGCCGTCCTATCTAAAGGCGCTGCTCTTTATCGGATGTGCCTTGTTTTTAGCGATCGTAATGCAACGTGCCATCGTCTGGTTGGTGGCCTGTTTCAAGGACGCGCGAGCCTGATGGATATCGGCACGATCACCTTCCTGATCATCGCAGCCATGGCGCTGATGCTGATGATTGGGGTGCCGCTGGCCTTTGTCTCTGGCGCCATCGCCGTCGTTCTTGCCGTCAGCCAGTTTGGCCTCAACGCGCTCTTTATCGTGGGATCGCGCACCGTTGATTTCCTCGACAGTTTCGCGCTGATCGCCGTGCCGATGTTCGTGCTCATGGCCTCGATCATGGAAAAATCTGGCGTGGCGAAGGACCTCTATCGCGCCTTCCACGTCTGGGCCGGGTCGGTGCGCGGCGGCATAGGGGTTGTGACCACAGGCGTCGCGGTCTTGCTCGGCGCAACAACGGGTATCATCGGCGGTGAGATCGTCCTTCTGGGGCTCATCGCCCTGCCACAGATGCTCAAGCTGGGGTATGACCGCAAACTGGCGATCGGCACGATCACCGCGGGTGGCAGCCTGGGCACGATGATCCCACCCTCCATCATCCTGATTTTCTATGGCCTAACGGCAGAGGTCTCGATCTCGCACCTCTTTCTTGCGACCCTTGTGCCTGGCCTGATGCTGGCAAGCTTTTATGTCACCTTCATCCTGGTTCGGTGCGGCCTGAACCCCGCCCTCGGGCCGCCGCTGCCTCCCCAAGAGCGCGACATGCCGCTGAGCGAAAAGCTCGCCCTCTTCAAAGGCGTGGCGCTGCCCATGGCTGTGGCCGGGGGCGTGCTGGTCTCCATTTATGCCGGTTTTGCTTCAATCACAGAAAGCGCTGCCCTGGGTGCCTTTGGCGCTGCCATCGCCGCTTGGGTCCGCAACGAATTCAGTTTCGCCATGCTGCGCGAGGTCCTTGAGCAGGCGTTGCGCACCTGCGGCATGGTCTTCTGGCTGGTTTTTGGCACCAATGCGCTGATTGGTGTCTACAACCTGATGGGCGGCATCACCTTCGCCTCAACCGCGTTGGGTGGCGTCAGTCAGGAACCCGCAGTGATCCTGACCGTCATGATCGGGGTCTTCATCGTTTTGGGCTTCTTCATCGATTGGATCGGCATCCTGTTCCTGACCATGCCAATCTTCCTGCCAGTGCTAACGCAACTTGGCTACGACGCGATCTGGTTCGGCATCGTCTTCAATCTATCCATGCAAATCGCCTATCTCACGCCTCCCTTCGGGCCCGCCTGCTTCTATCTCAAAGGCGCGGCGGGTGACGGGCTGAAACTCACCGAGATCTTCGCCGCGCAATGGCCGTTCATTGGCTTGCAGATCCTCGCGCTCATCATTGTCGTCATGTGGCCCGATTTGTCGCTCTGGCTGCCACGTTTGGTCTACGGGTGATCGCAATGGGTGATGTGCATATCCTTGATACCGTCGCCAACACCACCCTGGGCAATCGCATGGGGCCTGGGGAGCTCTGCGCGGCGCTGCGCATCATGTATCGCATCCGGCTGTTTGAAACGCGGGCGAAAGAGCTTTTCCTCAAAGGCGTGGTCAAAGGCACCGCGCATTCTAGCGTGGGGCAAGAGGCCATTGCGGCCGGGGTCTGCGCGGCCCTGAAGCCCGATGACTTCCTGTTGACCCATCATCGCGGACACGGACACACCATCGCCAAGGGCGCCGACATCGCGCTCATGTTCGCCGAACTAATGGGCCGTGCGCCGGGATATTGCTCAGGGCTCGGCGGGTCGATGCATATTGCGGATATTGAGCGCAACATTCTTGGCGCGAACGGGATCGTAGGTGCTGGTATAGGGCTTGGCACAGGCGCCGCCTTGGCGGAAAAGCTGAACAGGACAGGCAATATAGGCATCACCTTCTTTGGCGACGGGGCCGCGAATGAAGGTGTTTTCCACGAGGCCATGAACCTCGCCGCTATCTGGCAGCTGCCGCTCATCTTCTTCTGCGAAAACAACCAATACGGCCTCACTACGGCGACCGAGACGGTCACCGCCGGGCCGTCAATCGCGGCTCGTGGGGATGGCTACGACGTGCCCAATGAACGGATCGACGGCAATGATGTGGCGTCCGTCTTTGACGCGGTAGAGCGCGCCGCATTGCGGGCCCGCGCGGGCGACGGGCCCACGCTCATAGAGGCTCTGACCTATCGCTGGGATGACCATTCGATGCGGGCCAATCTGCCATCCTATCGCACCGACGATGAAGAGGAGGATTGGAAAACCCGCGACCCGATTGCCCGGCTGCGGGACCGCTTGATCGAGGCAGAGGAACTTGCACCTGACGATCTTGAGTCCATGCAGACCGAAGTCGAAGCAGAGATCGAGACCGCCATAGACTGGGCCAAGGATCAGGCCGAACCTGACATGGCACAGGCTATGGACTGCGTCCAGCCGCCTCGGCATGGTGACTTCAAGGAACCCCCGATAGGCGAGCGACGGATCACCTATGCAAAAGCCATCACTGAGGCCTTCGCGCTTGAGATGGCCGCAGATGACGATGTCATCATCCTGGGCGAGGATGTCGGCGCCACCGGCGGCATATTCGGACTTACGCCCTGGCTTTTAGATCGCTTCGGCGCGGACCGCGTGCGCGACACACCGATTTCTGAAGGGGCCATTTCTACATGCGGGGTGGGTGCGGCCATGCGTGGCAAACGTGTGATCGTCGAGGCGCAGCTTTGGGATTTTGTCACGCTGATGGCCGATGCGATCATCAATCAGGCCGCGAAGGCCCGCTTCATGCTGGGCGGCAAAGCCAAAGTGCCGATCGTGTTTCGGGGACCGCAGGGCGCGGGCATTCGGCTCGCGGCGCAACATTGCCAATCGCTTGAGATGCTCTTTGCCAATGTGCCCGGCCTGCAGATTTACGCGCCGTCATCCGCCTACGATGCTAAGGGTCTCATGGCGAGCGCGATCGTCGATGACGGCCCCGTCGTTTTTCTGGAACACAAGCTCCTCTACCTCGGGGCAGAGCAACCTGTGCCAGAAGAGAGATACTTCATCGAACCAGGCCGCGCCCGCATCGTCCGCGCCGGCACGGATTGCACCGTGATCGCCACGCTCGCAATGGTTGATCGTGCCGTACAGGCCGCCGAGCGACTGGAGCGAGAGGGCATCGGTGTCGAGGTCATCGACCCCCGCACAATCAAACCCCTCGATGTCGACACGATCTGCGACAGCGTGCGCAAAACCAATCGCGCCGTCGTCGTACATGAAGCGCCCCTCTTCGGTGGGTTCGGAGGCGAGATCGCCGCCACCATTCAGGACCGGGCATTCGACTGGCTTGATGCCCCCATCGCCCGCGTCGGCGCGCCGGAAATGCCGGTGCCTTACAACGACCGTCTGGAACGCGCCTACATGCCCGACGCCGCCCGTATAGCGGTGGCCATCAAATCCGTTTGCTACAGGAGTTAGAGACATGCCCGATCGCAAAGTGATTGTCCCCGAAGGAATGGAAAACATCTACGGTACCTATCATTACGCCCCCGGGATCCAGGTGGGCGATACGCTTTATCTGTCTGGTCAAGTTGGCCGGGACGAGAACCTCAACGTCGTCGAGGGAACCGAGGCGCAATACATTCAAGCATTTGAAAACGTGAAGAAAGTCCTCGACGCCGTAGGGGCCAGTTTCGATGATGTGGTTGAGCTTGAAACCTGGTTCACCGACAGCATGGCGGATCTCAAAATCTTCCTTGAGGTCAAGGATCGCTATTTCACCAATCGCTATCCAACTTGGACGGGGTTCGCCGTAAAGGGCTTTTCCATGCCGGGCATATTGGTTGAGATCAAATGCAAGGCTGTCCTTGGGCTTGATGACGCATGACCCGGGATCTGAAGTCTCTTCTGACCGGCAGCGACATGTCTTTGGGCACTTGGACACAGATCGCCGCGCCTGAGATGGTAGATCTGATCGCGCTCAACGGCTTTCAGTTCACGATCATTGATTGCCAACATGGGCCTTTTGGGATTGAGACAGCCGAAAACCTCGCGCGGGCTGCGGACGCCAATGACATTGCGGTGGCTCTGCGAGTGTCCCGAAATGATCCTGTTGAGATTATGAAGGCGCTAGATGCAGGTATTCGTCATGTCGTTGTCCCAAATGTTGAAACCGCCGAGGACGCGGCACAGGCCGTGGCGGCCACGCGATTTGGACCACTTGGCCTGCGCGGCGCGTGTCCCTGTTGTCGCTCCGGGGGGCACTCCGTTCGCAATTGGCGCGATTACATGCAGGCCGAAGAAGCCCGTACCGGAGCCATCGTGCTGGTGGAGACCACAAAAGGGTATCGCAACGTGGCCACGATCTGTGAGGTGCCAGGCCTCGCCGCTTTGATGGTGGGGCCCTTCGATCTATCGGTCTCAATGGGACATAAAGGAGATTGGCGACATCTCGAAGTTCAGAATGCCGTCATGCAAATCGTTGAAGCCGCGACGTCAAAGGGTTTGCCCGTCATGATGCCCGTTTTTGCGCCATCCCGGGAAGAGTGTCGCGCCTTGGTTAAGCGTTGGAAAAGCAATGGCATTTCTTGCTTCGTTGTCGGTTCCGACAAGATTTTGATCGCTGAAACGCTCAGTGAATGGTCGTCTGTTCTCACGCTTTGACCGTCCAAATGGTCGACCGCTTCGAAATCGCAGAGCGGGAGCAAAGACTGTAGAGCATCTAAACTCACAGCTGCTAAAGTATGCTCAGGTCATTTCGACTTACGATGGACTGCATCTAAACAGGCTTCCAGTGAGAATTGGGCGAATCTGGCAGTTGCGCCAGTCTCTAAAGTCGCATCCGAGCACGTCTTTGCAAGACTTAACCCGTAACCTTAACCAACCCGAAAGTGAGGATCGCTTTCTCCGCATTGAGCAGCCCCATTGATCCAATTGAATCCGAACGCGTTTCAACGCTGCGCGGGGAAAAATTCAATTAAGCGCCATATTTGGGTCACAGAGTTTTTCTACCCATCTTTTCGGTTGATGGAGGAAAAGCAGTTGTTTTTGTCCGTAGTCGTACCGTGCATGAATGAACAAGAGGGCATTGCCGGTCTCGTTGCACGTCTGATGCTTGTCATTGAGCCCTACAAAGACAGGGCTGAAATCATCCTTGTCGATGATGGGTCTAAAGACGACACGTGGAATGAAATCAAGCAGGCTCAAGAAATTTGCCCGCAGGTGAAGGGCATTAGAATGTCGTCGAACCGCGGACATCAGATCGCACTGACTGCCGGTTTGGAGGCTGCTCAGGGTTCACGCATCTTCATGTTAGACGCTGATCTTCAGGATCCACCTGAACTTCTGCAGGACATGATGATTATGATGGATCGTGGATACGACGTCGTATATGGCCGCCGCGCTGAACGACAGGGCGAAACTGTGTTCAAGCGAGCCTCTGCTTACGCATTCTATAGGTTTTTGAATTTGATGTCTGACGTAGAGATCCCAAGGGATACGGGAGACTTTCGCTTGGTCACTCGCCGCGCACTGGACGCCGTGCTGGCAATGCCGGAAAAAAGCCGTTTCCTAAGAGGTATGTTTGCCTGGGTTGGCTTCCGTCAAATTGGCATTGAGTACAACCGGGCTGGCAGAGAGCTTGGGGAAACGAAGTATCCTCTGAGCAAGATGATAGGGCTAGCAATGGACGCGATGACGGCCTTTTCAACCAAGCCACTTCGTCTCGCAACGCGCCTCTCTTTCGTTAGCTTTGGCGTCGCCGGACTGATGATGATTTACGTGTTGCACTCACTCATCGTCTATCAGACAGCTCCGGGGTGGGCCTCAGTGGTCATGGCCATAAGTGCCTTTTCGGGTGTTCAATTGCTGACCCTGGGAATTCTTGGTGAATACATCGGCCGACTTTACGTCGAGGCGAAGGCCAGGCCGCTATACTTCATCGCGGAACAAACAGATGCCGACGTTCCTGTTGTAACAAGAAAGCGAGCCTAGGTCATGCGGGGGCTGAACAAACTGGTGTCGTTCGGATTGGTGGGCGTGACGGTGGCGGGGATCTACGTGCTGCTTTACCTGGCATTCCTCCGCATCGGCATACCGCAGATCTTTGCAAACGCTTTTGCGTTCCTCCTCGCGGTGGCAGTGCAATATGTCGGTCAAGCGGCGTTTACATTTGGGAAAAACCTCAGCAACGCCCATCAGATGACGCGGTTTGCCGCGATGATCG
>ERZ1740068.34-NODE-34-length-78797-cov-8.267265_pt1 | contig 78797 bp, 68 predicted proteins | sample MGYA00581735_ERZ1740068 | MGnify/ENA primary metagenome ERZ1740068 (study PRJEB43018, sample SAMN04849740) | marine metagenome | isolation source: floating plastic debris | place: Pacific Ocean | collected 2008-08-30 | study: EMG produced TPA metagenomics assembly...
ACGATCTTGGTCACGGTGCAATTAGAATAGCTAAATAAGCCTTCTGATTAGAGTTGACGTACCCAGGTTCCGTTAGCAGTCCAGTCGTTAGAAGCTTGAACAGCACCTTTGAACGGAGCAGACTCAAACCAAGAATCAAGTGCGGTAGATGGATCTGCAGCGTTGGCATCGTCAAAAGTTCCCACGTATCCGGTCAAACCTGGATCGTTGGTGGTGTTAGATGCATCATTGGCGAAATCAGCAGCATCTTTGAAATCATCTCCACCGGCACCGAAAGATACGCCGTTAGCCCATACCAAAGAGCCATCAGCTACGTTCATGAAGGTTTGGTCGTTAGACACACGCACACCGTGGTTTGGAGCGTTTACAACGATACAGTTGTGGAAGTTACCCTTGGTTCCTTCACGCAAACGCATACCGGTGTTTGAGCCATCACCGTCGTCAGCCATTACGATGGTTACGTTGGCAACTTTAGGCTGCGAGTAAGGAGTAGCAGTGTTGTCGTCACCGTTGTTGTCACCTTCGAAACCGCGGTCACCGATGATGCCATCTTGGTGTACTACCCAGTATTGGCCGTTTCCACGCCATCCGTGAGTCCAGTCGAAAGAATCGTCACCAGCACCCATTACACAGGCCCAACGTACAGACACCATACCACCGAAGAATTCGATGCCATCGTCAGCACACTTATAGGTTTGTACGTACTCAATGGTAGTTCCGCTTCCTACAGCGTTTAAAGTTAAACCGTTCAATTCGTCGTCAGTAGCACAAAGTAAACCAGCGAACTCAATACGCAGGTAACGGATCGTTCCAGAGTTGTCCGCATCGTTGCTACCACCGTAAACACCTGACCCACATTCTGCCTCAGCAGTAGTACCGTTGTTGATTTCGCCGTAACCGTTTACTATCAAGCCACCCCAAGAACCAGGAGACTCGGTGAAAGAAGACATTACGATAGGGTTGTTTGCAGTTCCTTGTGCATCAATTTTTGCACCTTGGGAAATGACCAGGAAATCGGTAGCTCCACCAGGAGTTGCAAAAATGTTGGTACCCTCTTGGATGGTCAGCGTGTTACCATTATCTACGAATACCCCACCGTCGATCAGCCACTGATCTGAGTTGCTCATGGTGAAGTTGTCATCAATAATTCCAGAAACTTTTTTGTAGGTAGTAGTACCAATCACTTCAGAAGAGACGGTATAGGTGGGTGCAAATTCGCAAGAACCATCGTCGTCGTCAGCGTCTTCGTCGTAGTTGGTAGCATTTGGGTCAGTACATCCGTCTTTACCACAGGATGTGGTAAACAATCCCAATACACTCAAGCACAGCAGAATGCTAAAGAATTGTTTAATGTTCGATTTTTTCATCTTCTTAGAGTTAGAATACTTTATTGGTTGAAATGACTGTGCGAAGAAAGAAAGGGTGCGTTATTTGGGCTTGAACCACCAGTTATTTAAAAGTTAAGAGTACTTAAGGGGGAGCTTAACATTTCTAATATTTCCATAATGAATAGCAAACTGTGGAAGTAAATCTGTTTTTAAGATCGATCTGTCACAGTTTTGGGTAGTAGTTGGGTGATTCCCTGATCTTTAGCAAATAAAAAAAGTCGGACACAATGCCGACTTTTCTGTAAATTATTATGTGGTGTGGTAAGCTGATTAAAAGATATCGTAAGTAAGACTAACTCCGTAAACCGCTCCCCGACGAAAGGAGTTTACTTCCACATTAGGTCTTCCTGGTTCTCCAGCTTCTTGCTCCCGCTTGATGGCTGGATTCAGAATGTTGCGAGCAGAGAAGCGGACCCCTAAATGTTCGCCCAATTTGTTTTGCCATACGATGTTCACGGTGTTTACTGGCAACTCATAAATGTCGCCGATACCCTGAGCGCCTACAGCGTTCAATCGACGACCAAATACATTGTAAGAAAGGGTAACCGTGGTTTTGTAGCGTTCTGAAAAGCGCTTGTCGTAGGTGAGGTCCAAATTAACGAGATAAGGAGAAGCTCCCTGCAGGGGACGATCGTTGTTGGTTTGAATGGCCGTTGCTCCTCCTACGGTAACACTGTCGCCAATGGTCACTTGCGAATACAGGTAAGAAGCATTGAAACCAACACTCCAGGCTCCCAGGAAGGTACTATCTCCATAGAAAGAACTCAACTTCTTACGCAATTCGAGCTCCAATCCGGCTACGGTAGCACTTTCAGAGTTTACATAAGAAGACAACTGACCCGAGGCGGTAGCAATTCTGGTTTTCTCAATCGGGTTGGTCAAGGTTTTGGCAAAGGCAGTAACCGCGATGAGTTCGCCGTTGTTGGGGTAGCGCTCGTACTTCAAATCAAAGTTGGTGTTGGTACCGTTGATCAAGTCAGGGTTACCAACGATTTGCTCACCGGCAAAGAACTCGATGTACTGAAAAGGAGCTACTTCTTTAAATCCTGGGCGAGAAATGGTTTGACTGGCTGCGGCACGGAGTTGTGCTTTTTCGCTAAACTCATATTTAGATATAAAGCTTGGCAGGATATAATTTTCGTTGATGCGCTCAACCCGGATGATAGTAGGCGTTACCTGATCGCGGAAAGTAATTTTTTGGTCGCCCAGTTCGAGACGGGCACCCAAAATTACTTGCCAATTGGGCAAAACGTAGGCATCGAACTGACCGTAGAGGGCAGCGATGTCGAGATTGGCACGGTAATCTGAAGCTGGGTTTGCCAACTCTTCAATTCTAAAGGCTAACTGATCGTGAAATTCGTCGTTGAGAAAACTGTCGGGATTCTCTGTGTCTATTCCATCAGGGTAATCGTTGGCAAAATCTTCGAAACGAAAATTATATTGCCAGAAGTCAAACAAGCGTTCTTTGACTTTTTGGTTAACACCGAGAGTGATGCCCATCAAGGTTTTTTCCACCTCGTCGTGATCCCATTTCAGTTTGTAGTTCACCTCAGTCATCACTGTATTTTCTGTTTCGTCGAGGTCGCTGTAAAACCGGTGGTTGTCGTTCAGATCTCTTACGTTCAGTAGGTAGTTTTCACGAGTATCGCCTTCGTTGTAGAACCACACCAACTGCCTGCGATCTGGTTCTTTGCTGGTGGCATTGTTAAGCATGTACGACCACTTAATGTTCAATCGGTCGTTGATGCCAAAACCATGATAACCGCTCAATTGGTGCGCTGTTAAGCGGTTTTCGCGGTAAGTATACCGACGAGTAAAAATCAGTCGATCATCATCAAAGTGAAAGCCATCGGTTTCCCGGGATTGGTCCGAGCTTTGGTTGGCAAGCAAAAAGTTATAGGTGATGGTTTGGTTTTTCTTGATTTTAAACAACACATTGGCCAGGGCCGAGCTAGTGGTGTTGCGCACGTAATTGTCTACATCATAATTGATCCGGATTTCGTTTTGCTTGTTGACAATCCGGTACAAACCTTCCTGGCGGCTCGTAGAGTTATTGTGCGATAGCAAGAACAACACTCCAATTCCAGAACCTTCAATAATGCTGTCGGTTTCAATGAAGTCTCCCGCCATCATGCCCATGCTGGTGTTGAGTGGAGCATTGATGTATTCCGGGTTGAGGTTTTTTTCGAAGCTTGTGCCCGATCCAGTTTCATCGGTTCGGCTAAAATATTCATCAGTAGCCAAAACATTTTCAGGAACATCACGTGTGCCATCATCAATACCGAAAAAATCAGTGTTACCTCCTTGGTAAGTTTGAAAATTCTGACCGGTGCTCGTAGTGTTCATACCAGTTCCCAAGCTGAACTTCAAGGTCCGGTCTTCAGGATACGACAAGGTTTGAATGTCGATTCCGCCTCCGGCAAAGTCGCCATACATGTCTGCTGTAAAAGCTTTGCGAACAGTAAGGTTGCTTACAATAGCGGTTGGGAAAATGTTGAGCGGAATAACCCGTTTGTCGGGATCGGTGGAGGCCAATGGCATGCCATTGAGGTAGGCACTGTTGTAGCGGTCGCCCATTCCACGCACAAAAACGTGTTTAGAGCCAACAACAGAAACTCCAGAGACTTTGGCCAATCCGGCACTTACGTTGGATGAACCAGTTTTAACCAACTCACGTGAACCGATTTTTTGCTCCAAGGTATTGGCATCTTTTTGCTGCATGAGCAAGATGCTTTCCGACTCGCGTACTGAGCGGCCAACCACTTGAAACTCTTTCAACATTTGGGCATTCTGCGAAAGGTTGACGTTGTGCACTTTGGTTTCTCCGGCAGTAAGGTTAACCGTGGCGGTATCGGAGAAAAGTCCGGTATAACTGGTCACAACGGTGTAAGTGCCCGGAGGCAAGGAAACGGTGTAGTTTCCGTCAAAATCAGTGGTACCACCGCCAACGGTTTCCACAATGAATACGGAGGCGAATGGCAAAGGGCCGAGGTTGGCAGATTCTCCCTGCTCTGTAACGGTTCCTTTTAGTGTGGCGTTTTGGGCGAAGGCGGGTAGTGCGAGGCTTGTCAAAACAACGACAAGTGCTAAAATTTGCTTCTTCATTACCTTTTCTTGTGTAGCGGATAATTTCCGCAGCAAAAGTCGTCCAACCCTCTTTTTCATAGGTGAACTGCGTTTTAACTTTGTGTTAAAGCAGGCCGTTTTTGCGTACCTTTCTTAAATGATAATTAACAATGGGATAACATTTGAGCGAAGCCGAACCGACTAATTTCGAATCGAATTAAACCCCTACAAATGGCCGACAAAAAACACAAAGTGCTCGTGGTTGATGACGAGCCAGATATCCTGGAATTCATCCGTTACAATCTGGAACGAGATGGGTTCGATGTCACCCTATCGAGCAACGGCCGTGAGGCCATTGAGCAAGCCCGAATCGTAAAACCCGATCTCATTCTTTTAGACGTAATGATGCCCGAGATGGATGGCGTGGAAACCTGCGTAGAACTTCGGGAAATCGACGAATTGAAAAACACTTACATCGCTTTTCTAACGGCCCGAAGCGAAGACTATTCACAAATCGCCGGATTCGATGCCGGAGCCGACGATTACATCACCAAACCCATCAAGCCCCGGGTGTTGGTGAGCCGGATCAAAGCCATCCTGAGGAGGAACCAATCCATTGCGGAAAAACCTGCAAGCAGCGAGGTCAAAGGGCTGAAAATTGACCGCGAACGTTACCTTGTTGTTAAGGAAGACCGGGAACTCTCTTTGCCCAAGAAAGAATTTGAATTGTTGGCCTTGCTCATTTCAAGCCCGGGCAAGGTATTTACCCGCGATGTTATCCTGAGTTCGGTATGGGGCGAAGATGTGGTTGTAGGTGATCGTACCATTGATGTCCACATTCGCAAGCTGCGCGAAAAAATTGGTAGCCAGTACATCCGTACTGTAAAGGGTGTAGGCTACAAATTCGAAAGCTAAGATGAAAAGCAATTCCCCGCGCGACATAGCGCTGTTTACTGGTTTGGTGCTGGCGGGGTTAATCACAGCACTGTTCGTTGGTTATGTAAAAGTGGCCGGAGGGCCATTAAACCTCTGGCTGTTGCTGTTGTGTGTGGTATTGGCGTTTGCCATCTCTTATTTTCTGCTGCTTTTTGCTGTGGAGCGCTTCGTTTACAAGAAGATCAAACTCATCTATAAAACCATTCACGAGCTAAAAACCACCCGGTTGGACGAGGACCAAAAGCTGGAACTGGACACGGTAAATCGTGAGGTGATGGATTGGGCCCGCGACAAGCGCAACGAGGTAAAAGAGTTGCGCGACCAAGAAAAGTTTAGAAGAGAGTTTATCGGCAACCTGGCGCACGAACTCAAGACCCCCATTTTTAATGTCCAGGGTTACCTGGGAACGCTGCTTGAAGGTGGATTGGAAGACGACCGCATCAACCGCGACTACCTGACCCGGGCCGACCGCAGCCTCGATCGACTCATTGATCTGGTAGAAGATCTTGACAGCGTTACCAAACTGGAATCGGGCCGCGATCCTATCCACAAAGAGAGAATCAACATTGTAGCAGTTGCTGAAGAAGCTTTTGAGACCTTGGAAATGAAGTCGAAGGAGTCGGAAATCAACCTGCGTTTCAAACAGAAATACGAACGTCCAATATGGGTAATGGCCGACCGCAGCAAGATTCTGCAAGTCATTACCAACCTGGTGGTTAACTCTATTAAATACGGACGCAATGAAGGAGGCGAAACCGAAGTGCGTTTCTTCGACATGGTCAAACACATCCTGGTGGAAGTAGCCGCCGACGGCATTGGCATTTCAGAAGGCCACCTCAACCGGCTTTTCGAACGTTTTTATCGTGTAGACAAAAGTAGGTCTCGCCATGCGGGGGGCACAGGGCTTGGATTGGCCATTGCCAAACACATCATCGATGCCCATCAGCAGAGCATTAACGTGCGCAGCACCGAAGGCGTGGGTTCTACCTTTTCGTTTACGCTACAGAAAGCATAGGGAGGTCAATAGCCAATTACCCTCACCGAATCCAGTTTCAACCGTATTTTCAAAAACTTGCCGAGGCGTTCTTCAACGGCTTCTTGTTCCGCTAATGGTGCATCCGATTTCCAGCGCACAAGGAAAGTAGGAACGGTATCTTGCCGGTCACTAAACGAACATTCAATGGTTGGCGCGTAGGCAAAGCGGTCCATCTGTTCGTACTGAATTTGCAATTCCTGCTCCAGGTCGCGCATGGGCAAAGTGTCTTTTTGAAACCGAATCAGTTGATTCTCCAGGAAACGAATCCGCTCGTCTTTGCTTTCCAGCAACTCCTGATTTTTACGGTAGATGTCTTCGATCACTCCCGTGCGTACGTTTTGAGCCAGTTCGGCCCGTTTTTCATCGGTGAGGTCCTGGGTTTGGTGAATGACGACTCGCGTTTTAGACACCCAAAAAGAGTTGGCCAAACCGTAGTCCATCAATTTGTCGTTGAGCAGTTTCTCTTCTCGTGGAGTAATTTGCTCTCCTAACATGAAGAGGTCGATGTGGCAAAGCGTGTCGTTGTACACCGATTTCATTTCCATCACTTCGGAGCCTTCGAACTTTACATTTTCGGCCACAAAGAGACTTGCCTGACGTTTGAAGTAACTTTCTTGAATGACATTGAAGAAAATGATACCACTTGGGATGAGTACAGCAAAGACAAAAAGTGTGAGGTAGCGCTTCACTTTGCGTTCCCGGGCGGGGTCCATGAACTCTTTCAAGGGAAAATGCAGGTAGCGCACCGTGACTAATGTGGCAATGGCAATAAAAATCGAATTGAGCGAAAAGAGGTAAAAGCCGCCCAGAAAAAACTTAAGCTGGCCGGTGGCAATGCCAAAACCGGCAGTACAAAGGGGCGGCATCAGCGCGGTGGCAATGGCCACTCCCGGCACTACGTTGGATTTTTCACGGCGAGAACCGGCGATAATGCCTGCAAAGCCTCCAAAAAGGGCCACCAAAACATCCAATGGGGTGGGGCTGGTACGCGCCAACAACTCCGATTGGGCTTCGGTCAAGGGCGAAAGGGCAAAATAGAGGGTAGAGGTAACCAGGGCCACCGATACCGCAATGCCCAGGTTTTGCAGCGAACGAAGTAGAAATTTCCAATCGTTGATGCCCACTGCCAGGCCCACTCCAAGAATTGGCCCCATGAGCGGGCTGATGAGCATCGCACCGATGATCACGGCCGTTGAATTGACGTTGAGCCCAATCGAGGCGATGAAGATGGAGAAAATCAAAATCCAAACGTGTACTCCTTTGAACTCCACATCTCGGCGGATGCCCGTGATGGTGCCTTCGTGGTCGGTGCCTTCGGCAATGCTGAGGAGGTCGACCAAAAACTTGCGCAAGGAGCCTACGAATCGGGTAAAGTCTTGCCCCAGGGAGTGGTGCTCCTTGTTGTTGGGCTCCTCATCTGGGGCGGGAAGGGAGGGTGGGTTGGGGTCCAGTTCGCTCATAGTAATTACCAAATTAGAGATTCCGGGCGATGACAAAACCCTCGAACCCCAAAAGTTTCCAGCAATCCACCGTGCAATTCCTGGCAATTACAAATTCAAACCTGTGAAACACGCGGCAAAGTATGGCAGTTAGAAATTGGTGCTTCCCTTGCGGCATTTCAACCAATACCTTTACGAAACCCCCGCGGTAAACCCCACTCGCGCTACGCCTATACCACAAGACGCATCCCCGCTGCCAGCAGCGGTCTGGCTTGGACCACTTACCACACGCAACCCTCGATTTGGGGTAGCCGCATCTAACCACCATTTTTTTAACAAACCCAAATTTAGTTATGAAAAAACCTCATTCTTTTAGCCCAAAGAAGGGTAAAACACATGGCCTGCGATGGTGCCTGTTAGCGGTGTTGCTGCTATCGGCCATCGCTTCCGAAGCAGCAGATTTCTACTGGGATGGCGGTAACTCTACCCTCTGGAGCGACCCCTTGAACTGGCACGTGGGTGCCCAGGCCGGGCCGCAGGCTACTGCGCCCCCTGAAGCTAACGACAATGTCTTTTTCAATCTTGCGGGGCCTTATACCTTGGATATTGATGTCAATACTGCGAAGTGCCGTGATTTTTCGGTGGGTGCAAGTAATATGCTCACCGTCAACTCGGTTTCTGGCAACGTAGAGCTTTGGGTGCACGGAAGCTTTTTCCTGCAAACCAGCACTACCTGGAACTACAACCGCTTTGTGTGGTTCAAAGCCAATTTCGCGGTCACGATCGATCCCAACCTCAACCACTTCAACCGACGGATCTATTTTGATGATCCTAACGGTGTATTTGATGTGGTGAGCCCGTTGTTGTCGTATGATAATGTAGTGCTGCAATCCGGCGAACTCACGTTGCAGGACGGTGGAAATTTCGGTGGCTTTTTCGCTACCAATTCCTCAGCACCTACCTACAACCTGAACCTCAACCCCTCGGCCAACAACCTGGTGTTGTTCAACGACTATGTTCCTGGCGACCCTTGGTCGTATGCCTGGAGCTCTGTTGTGCCGCTGGTACTCAACCAGGATGTCAATTTTGAAATCGAGTGTACGGGAGCAGAAGTCTACTTTTCTTCTCAGGCGCTTGATTTTTCCATCGTTAAAATGACCCATGGCGGCACGGCTGGTTTTACCTACCTCATGGGAGCTGACGCCGGGCTACAAAACAGCTTTTTGTGGTTGAGTTTTCGAGGAAATGCCACTATCCGCAATGATAACCGTATTGTAGGCATGTTGGAGGTGACCCGTGGCGGCTACTATCAGTTTGAGGTGGGCAAAACACAAGACTTTATTGGCTCGGGAACAGTAGCCATTATTACAGCCAACACGCCACCTTGTGCCTACACCAATTTCGAATCGGGAAATGTGAATTGTGTGGCTTCAGCTAGCTCGAAATTCAACAACATGGTTGCACCTACCACTTCATTGGCGTACCTGGCGGTGCGTGGTGTGGAATTGACCAATACCATTCCTGTCATTATGGCTACTCCTGGAATTGACCTGGGCGGAGCCAATGGCTGGACCTTGAACAATCCCGGAAGCTATACTTTTACCTGGACCGGAGGTGGTACCTCGCCCAGTTGGTTTGATGATGGAAACTGGAATCCAGGCGGATCTCCGGGCTGTTTGCCTTCTCCAATTGACGATGTTCGCTTTCTTCCCCCACCAAGTGGAGGGGGTAAAATTGTAGATGTTAACTGGCTCTCTGCCCAGTGCAAAAGCATGGATTGGTCTTCTTCAGGCCCGGGTTGGAACTTGACCAGTTCTTCCGTAGCCAACCGCCTGATGGTGAACGGCTCTATGTCCATGCCGGCTGCGGGTAACATTGCCAATGGAACCTTTATTGGCTTGCTCTACTTTGGAGCCAACCCCGGTGGTGGCACCAATACCATTCTATCGAACACCTACCGTTGGAGAAATGATGTACACTTTGATGGATGTGGCGGTTCCTGGAGAACGCTCGATCAGTTTGAGACTTCTGGTCTGAGTTCCAATATCATTTCCTTCGGAGGTGGTGGAATCATCTACCTCGATCAGGGGTTTTTGGAAGTATCCAACCAAACGGTGCGGTCGCTTGCCTGGTATTCTCGTGGCAACGAAGCGCGTCATTTGCGCATGTTGAATTCCACCATTGAGTTGTTGGGAAAAGAAAATCCGAACTACAACCTCTTTGCCTGGGATTTTAAAGATGGGCACGGTCAAAATAACCTTACCATGCAGTATGGTAACGATGTACAAGGCAGCCACATCATCCTTTACGAAAATGCCAGTTTGGGCTACCGCTTTGCGAGTGGTCAGGTCCTGCACCGGGTAACGTTTGAAAAACCTGGTCGCATCCACGGCAGCAACATCTTCCGCTGGCACGTGCATTTTAAATCAGACGGAACTATTGGGTATCCTCAAAACACCAGTTCCTCTACGGCAAGTAATATTTTCCGCAGGCAATTGCGCTTAGAGCCTGGCAAGGCCTATGTGGTTGAAATCGGAGAAGAACAGCAGTTCATCGGCAACAACAGCACCATTGTCACCAATGGAAGTTGCTCCGAATACACCCAAATTCGTTCCAGCCAACCGAGTGTTTCTACCAAGTTTACCAACCTTTCTGCGGGAACAATTACCATGGATTACTGCATTTTGAAAGACCTGGATGGTACCTCGGGTTCTCATGCTCCTAACTTTCAGTGTAACAATTCATTGGGCTTCAACCTCACCACCGTGCCCTCCGACTGGAATTTGACTGCTCCAACGGCTCCTGCCGCCCTGTATTGGGTAGGAGGTTTGAACGGTTTGTCCAACATCAGCTGGAGCGATCCGGCCAACTGGTCCATTACCCCAGGCGCCTTAAACAATCCATCTAACTGCATTCCAAGTCCGGTTACTGACGCTATTTTTGAAGATAGTGGTTTTCCTGGATCAGGTTCCTACGTAGTGGAAGTAGACGTTTGCAATGCTTACGTACACAACATGATTTGGCGCCTGACCAATTCCAGTGGCATCAATGTGGAGTTCCGGGACAACAATCAGGTAGCCTACTTGTGGGTTTACGGGTATTGGGACATGTGCGATGTGACCAATTGCGGAAGCTTGATCACCAACAACTACGATGCGGCCATTTCATTTGAAACCGATGGTGATCCGATGGACTATTTGTACATGGACCCACCACTGGTGTTCAACAGCGATTTGTACTTCCGGGGTTTGAATAAAACCTGGGTACACCGTTCGGACATCACCACTACCAAAGAAGAATTCCTGGAAGCAGGAAGGCACCACACTGGTGAGCACAACCTTACCGTGGATCGATTCACGGGTTACGACGATGGTATTTTGGACATCGGCGATCCAAGTTCTCCGGTATTTACACTTACCGGAACGGCTATCAATACGCCTTTGCGCTACACTTTTGAGTCTTACGACAACTTTCAGTTGGTCTCTGGCAATTCGGAGGTGATATTCACCAGCAACGACCGGCCTTCTTTGCACCCTGAGCATGGGCTGACTTTTTATAACGTGACTTTCACCTCGCCCACCACGTATGCAGAAGTGTATACCGGCGATGGATCCTCCGTCAACGTGTTCAATGATCTTACCTTCCTGGGAAGTGCTGAGGTGCATTGCAGCAACGAATATTTGGAAGAGTTGGAGTTTAGCCCTGGTAAAACCTACATCATGGAATCCGGTAAAGGGCAGCACTTGATTGGCTATGCCAATTTCAATTCTATCGGAACGAACGGTAACATCATTACCATTTTGGCCAGCGGCACCGGTCCTGGTTTTGAATCCTACATTGTGAAAGATATGCCGCACATATGTATCAACTATGTGAGCATGCGCGACTTTCACAATGGTTCTCCCTATGGCGTTATTGCCTCGGCGGGGTCCAATAGCATCAACTGGCAAAACAACTACGGTTGGACCTTCGCCAGCTTCCCTATGAAGTCTGACGACGATTGCTACTACCCGGAAGTGGTGACCATTTGCGATCAGCAGCCCTTCGATTTTCAGGGAGTGGGTCCTGCGGCCAATATCGTTTCCTGGAGCTGGTGGTTTGCCAACGGTACCGGTACATCTGGGCAAAACCCTACTACTACATTCAATACTCCTGGGTTATACCTGGTGCACTGCGATGTAGTGTTTACTAATGGCATTCATAACCGCTATTTGTACTACCTACAGGTAGATGATTGCTGCCAGCCTTCCAATTCGGTATGGCCAACACAGGCTGGGGTCACCGTTCCTGGTGTGGAATCAGGGCACGATGTGGCAGTAGACCACTTGGACAACGTATACATCTGTGGTCAAAACATTGTAGGTGCTTCATTTGGTCCTTTTTCATTGTCGAACCAGTTTGGTTTTGCGGCCAGTTATGACGAATGCGGAATTGAACGTTGGGCAGTAAGCCTGCCGGGCGAGCCCATCGCCCGTCGTTTGAAATACACCGCAACCGGCAACCGCTTGTACGTGATTACGGACAATGGAGCCAACGGAGTAGACCTTGTGGCTTTGAATGCTACTACAGGTGGAATGATTTGGAATCAAACCATTAATGCTTCTGGTGGTGTATCTGCAGGTTCTGTAGATATTCTGAACGACGATGTTTACATAGTAGGTACCTATACGGGTAGCTTAAGTGTTCCTGGTTTGCCAGCCATTACCTCTTTGAGCAGTATTTCCAGCGGGTTCCTGGCTGTGTGGAACAACGGCACCTCCACCTGGAACGCCCGTTCGCTTGATCCCATGTCGCCATTACATGGTGTGCGTGCCAATGGAGTTGCTGTACATACCAACGAGCACATTACGGTTGTAGGACAAACCACCGGTAGTGTTGATTTCTGTGGATTTGGTATCCTGCCTCCTTGCTCGCACGTTGGGTCTGGCGCTTACATTGTGCAGTTTACCCCGGCTTTGTTGCACGAAACCAGCTTTATTCAGCCAAGCCGTCAAAACTACCTTGAAGTAGAGTATGATCAACTGAACAACCAGGCCATTGCCATCAATGGCAATACTTCTCCGGCTTTTGTAGATGCCTATGATGCCGTAGATTACACCTTGCCGTTGAACTGGTTTCACCTTGCTCCCACGATGGAGTATTTTGAGGACGTTCACCTCAACTTTGCCAACGGGCATTTGGGTGCTTACATCGCCGGCCGTATGACTCCGGTTGTTGGCAACGACCTGAGCATGGCCAAACGCCTGGATCTTGAAAGCGGTTCTGTTTTAGTGGGTCCGTTGGTTTCCACCAACTTCCCGAACTACACTGGCGGTACCGCCAAGGGAATTGCGACTACCCAACAAGGGCATTTGATGTACATGACCGGAGCGGTAGCCAATACTACCATATTTGGTAATACTTGGTTGTATACTTCTACTTTACCCGGAGACTACAACATCTACACCGCGCGGGTGTATGAAAAAGTGTATTCCGCCGAATTCTTCAAACTCGATTTGTCTGAGGTAGACGAGATTGATCCTGAGGCAACACTCACCGTTTCGCCAAACCCCACCAACGGTGAACTAAACATCGAGATCACCCTACCAGCTGAAGAAGCAATTACCCTTCAGCTGATTGACTTCTATGGCCGTGTAGTGATGGAACAGCAATACGGTACGCTAAGTACCCAAAACGTGCTGTTGAACCTGAGCGGACAAGCCAGTGGTATTTATTACCTGCAGGTGCGTTCCGACAAACGCAACTTGAGCCAAAAAGTCATCCTCACTGACTAAGAGGAGCATATTAGTCAACTCAAAACCCAGAAAAAGCCGGCCTCGTGCCGGCTTTTTTTGATTATAATTCGGCCAACCAGGTCCTTAAACGATCCTCCAAAGCACCATGATCTGAATACTTTCTGAACGGCTTTAATGCAGATAGTTGCTTCAAATCGCTTTCCAAATCGAGCGCTTTTTGCGCCACACAATGCCAATGCTTGCCGTGGTGCAGTTTCCCCAAATATTCTTGCTCGGTTTGCCCCGGCGTAGGAATGACCAAGGCCGTTTTGCCTAGGGCGGCCAAATCCATCAAAGTGGAATAACCGGGGCGGCCCACAATTATTGAGGCAGCGGCCATCTTTTGCCCTAAAGCAGCAGCAGGCAGGTGTGCCACTTTGGTCAAAAGGCCCGTAGCCGTAGCTTCCCGATCTTCCAGGGCCCGGCCACAGACCAATGTAGCTGGCCGTTGGAGTGCTTGCAGTTGTTCTTCAAGCAGCTGTTCTAACAAGCTCCTTTGTGGTTCAGGGCCCGAAACTACCGCCACAATTTCGTTGGATACTTTATTTGAACCATTGGTGGAAATACCGGCGAAGCGGCTCAACGGACCGATGAAATGCAATGCTTCCACCGGAGGTATACCGTGTCCCAATGCGCCACTCAAATTGTCCGTTTCCGGCCAGTCGGGCACCCATACCTGCGAAAAGGCATTCAAAAACTCCGCGGTCTTTTTGTGCAATTGTTTTTGTAGAAAAGGCGCTCGGATAAACACTTGATGGGTGATCAAGACACTCGGCACCTGGTTGGACCACAAGCCATAGCGGTTGTCCGAAATCACTCCATCGAGATCGAGGTGTCCTACCCAGCTTTCGAGGGTATCGTGTTCCTGTTCGATGCTTTTCAGCAACCCCGGCACTTGCCAAAGCAAATGCCAGCTCATGTTTCCCGATTTGGGGTAAGAAATTCGATATCCGGGTAAGCGGTGGTGTTCCAAAGTGGGGAAAGCCTCCCGCAGCACCTGCAAAGGTCCTTCATCGGCAGCCACCACCGGTGTAGCTCCCAGTTTTAGCAACGCTTCCACCACTGGAATGCAACGTGTAGCATGTCCCAAACCCCAATCCAAAGGAGCTACCAAAATGCGTTTTGACTGCGACACGACGTAAAGGTAGTTTTCCGGCAGGGATCCGGAAACCGGAACACCGGCTAAAACAGCAACTTTCCTACTTTTGCGCCACCAAAAAACATCACCATGCGGGCACTCATCACCGGAGCCACACGCGGCATAGGGCGAGCCGTGGCACACGCTCTTGCCAAAGAAGGATACGATTTGGCCATCACGGCACGATCGCTTTCTGACCTCGAAGACTTGCGCCAGGAATTGCGGGGCATTTATCCCCACCTCGAAATCATTGCCCGCTCGGCAGATTTGATGGAGCACTACGACATCGATGCACTGGCCCAAACCGTGGTTCAGCATTGGGGAGGGGTAGATGTGTTGGTGAACAATGTTGGGGCTTACACCCTCGGTCGGTTGGGAGAAAACGAGCCGCGCGAATTGGAGACAAGTTTAAAAGTCAACCTCTTGAGTGCCTATAAACTCACGCTTCCGCTTTTGCCGGCTTTTAAAGCGCAGGGGAGTGGCCACATTTTCAACATTGGTTCCATCGTAACGCGGCAACCCCGCGTGGAAGCGGCCAACTACACCATTGCCAAATTTGCCCTCGACGGTTTCACCAAAGTGCTGGCCGAAGAGATGCGCGACCATGGCGTCAAAGTCTGTTCCATCCTTCCCGGGTCGGTCAACACCAGTTCGTGGGATGGCATTGAAGCTCCCAAAGAAACCTTTGTGCAACCCGAAGATGTGGCGCGTTCAATCGTAGCAGCCATTCAACTCTCCTCCGGAGCCTGGATTGAGGAATTGGTCATCCGGCCTACCGATCGAAATTTTTGAGTTTCACCATGAGTGGGAAAAACAAACAAGCCAAGTTTACCCAGTTTTCCAGCTATACCAACACGGTAGAGCCGGAAACGGAATTCGTTCGGCACCACGATCATGACCTGAAAGGCCAGTGGGGAAGCCGCATGTTTGGCAACGATCGTCCTATTGTGTTGGAGCTGGGCTGTGGCAAAGGAGAGTACTCCGTGGGGTTAGCACGCAAATACCCGGAAAAGAATTTTATCGGGGTAGATATCAAGGGCAACCGGATGTGGCGGGGAGCCAAAACCGCTAACGAAGAGGGCATAAGCAACATCGCCTTTTTGCGGACCCGTATCGAGTTCATTTCCTCGCTGTTTGGTTCCAACGAAGTATCCGAAATCTGGATCACTTTTCCCGACCCGCAATTGAAAGAGCAGCGCATGAAAAAGCGTCTGACCCATCCTGTTTTTTTAGACAACTACTCCCGGTTCCTCAAGCCTGATGGTTTGATTCACCTCAAAACCGACAGCGCGCCATTGCACTATTATACGTTGGAAGTGATTCAAGAGGGAGGCCACCATTTGTTGGAAGCAACGGATGATCTCTATGGCCGGGCCATCCAGGAAACGGACCCTGATACCCGCGAAATACTTTCTATCCGCACCCATTACGAAACCTTGTTTAGCCAAAAGGGTTTTGCAATAACCTACCTCAAATTTCAACTCCACCAGCCATGAAACTCTCAGAAAAGAACCAGGATTTCTTTCAGAACGTGTACGAAGTCGTACGCCTCATACCCGAAGGCAGGGTAACCAATTACGGATCCATTGGCAAGTATTTAGGTGCCAGTCGCTCGGCCAGGATGGTGGGTTGGGCCATGAATGCGGCACATTCGCAGCATCCTCCGGTGCCGGCTCACCGGGTAGTCAATCGCACGGGAGTGCTCACTGGCAAACACCATTTTCCAACCCCGTTTGCCATGCAGGAAGCCCTTGAAAAAGAAGGCATCGAAGTGGTGGATGATCAGATTCAAAATTTTCGTCAACACTTTTGGGACCCTTCGGTAGAGCTCACTTTTTGAGCTCGAAGTATCCGGGTGCAAATCGCTAACTTTGCATTTGGTTCGATCATATTTTCTGTTATGCTACAATCGACTCTGTTTCGGCTTCTTGGGTTTGTTTTTATTGGTCTTGCTTTCACCACTTGTAAAAGAGATGATGATGGCACTGCTCCTGATACAAGCATTAACCTTTTCTCGGTTCAAAAAGACATCGATCTTGGGATGCAATTGCGGGATGAGATCGCAGCCAATCCCACCGAATATCCGGTTTTGGATGAAACCCAGTACCCGGATGCTTACGGCCACTTGCGTAGGATTAGAGATGAGATTTTGAACAGTGGTGAGGTGAAATACAAAGATGACTTTGAGTGGGAAGTGTACATTATTCAAGATGACAATGTGTTGAATGCCTTTTGTGCACCCGGTGGTTACATTTATGTTTATACCGGTTTGATCAAATACCTCACCTCTGAGCACGAGCTGGCGGGAGTTATGGGGCACGAAATAGCGCACGCCGATCGCCGTCATTCCACCGACCAACTCACCCAGCAATATGGGCTTTCTATTTTACTCGAATTGGCACTCGGTGAGAACCAAGGACTGCTTTCAGACGTTGCAGCTAATCTGATTACCTTGAAATACAGCAGAAATGCTGAAGTAGAGGCCGACGACTTTTCGGTTGTCTATCTATGTCCTACCGACTACATGGCCGATGGGGCAGCAGGTTTTTTTGAAAAGTTAGAGGCACAAGGCCAGGGGGGGAGCACACCGGCGTTTTTGAGTACCCACCCCAGTCCAGATTCACGCATCGACAACATAAAAGACAAACGGACAGAACTGAATTGCACCGGAACCGAAGTAGACGGGCAGTACCAGGATTTTATCAATAGCCTCCCATGACACAACAGGTAGGTAACAAAACCAAGCAAGCATGAAGATCGATCAGGAAAAAGTGTTAGAAGCACTTTCCTATGTGATAGAGCCCGACCTGAAGAAAGACATTGTTACACTAGGCTTGGTATCCAACATTGCTACGCACAGCAACAAGCTCAAATTTGATGTAAAAGTCTCTAATCCAGCCTTGCACAGTCGCAAAAGGGTAGAAGAAGCCTGCATTTTGCAAGTTCGTCGGTTTCTGGGTGAAGGTTTTGACATCGAACCCAACGTAGTTCCCCTGCCCAAGTCCAACGAACGTCCGCCCGAGCAGCGCTCTGTACTACGAGGAGTAAAGCACATCATCGCGGTAGCTTCAGGCAAAGGTGGAGTAGGAAAATCTACCGTCACCGCCAACTTGGCGGCTGGACTCGCTGCTCAGGGATACAAAGTAGGCTTGGTAGATGCCGACATCTATGGCCCTTCGGCTCCTATGATGTTTGACGTAATGACCGAAAAGCCTGGTGTAGAAGAAATCGATGGCAAGCAATTGATGACCCCGGTGCAGAGCTATGGGGTAAAAATCCTGTCCATCGGCTTTTTTGCCGACATCAATCAAGCCATCGTTTGGCGGGGGCCAATGGCCTCCAAGGCTTTGAACCAGATGTTTACCGATGTGCACTGGGGCGAACTCGATTACCTTTTCATTGACTTGCCTCCCGGAACCGGAGACATTCACCTCACCTTGGTACAAGCCGCCCCGTTATCAGCCGCGGTGATTGTAAGTACGCCACAACCGGTAGCGCTGGCCGATGCCCGAAAAGGGGTGGCCATGTTTGGACTTCCGTCCATCAACGTTCCCGTGTTGGGAATCGTAGAAAATATGGCTTGGTTTACCCCTGAGGAATTGCCTGAAAACAAGTACTACATCTTTGGTAAAAATGGCGCTGCAGGATTGGCCGAAGAACTCAAGGTGCCACTTTTGGGTCAGGTGCCCATCGTACAATCTATTCGTGAAGCCGGTGATGCCGGAAGACCAGCAGTATTGCAAGAAAATACTTCGCAGTCAGAAATTCTAAAACAGCTTTGCCAAAATGTGGCTAAAGGTATGACGACACTACAGCCAAAGCCTGTAGGTCAAGCCTCCTGAATTCACTAACTTTGTGCTGAATATGTCCACTACTACCCCAAATCCCTTGCTGGATCGCGTTAAAACCGCTTTAGAAGAAATACGTCCTTTTCTGGAGGAAGACGGTGGCGGCTTAGAAGTCATTGAAGTAACCGACGATCTGATCGCTCGTGTAGAATTCAAGGGCGCTTGTCGGGATTGTTCCATGAATAACATGACCTTCAAAGCAGGTGTAGAAGATGCCATTAGACGAAAAGTCCCTGAAATCAAAGAGGTAGAAGCTGTCAACTTTTCCCTCAATACTTGATTGTCAACCATATTAAATAGAAAAAGCCTGGTCCATTTGGAGCCAGGCTTTTTTATTTTAATGCTTTAGTGTTGGGCGTTACCTACTATTGAAAGATCACTTTCTTGGTTACCGTGCCTCCTTCATAATCCAGGTGCAACAGGTAGGCTCCCGGTGGAAGGTCTCCCCGCTCTATTTGAGCCGTAGTAAGGCCAAGGTTGTTTTCTTGGCGAACGAGTCGACCGGCAAGGTCGGTGAGGCGCAACTGATAGTCGGTACCTTGAACCAAACCGGTGTAAATGGTGATCCGCTCTGCGGCAGGGTTGGGATATACGGAGACTGCTTGTTGCAATGCCGCTAACTCCTGGGTGTTGACGACTTGTACATCGTTGCAAAACGCATCGGCAAAGCCACAAACGTTCCAATACAGAAAGTTGCCCACGTAGGTGCGCAAGGTATCGTAATGCGCAGCATTAGTCACATGGGGCACATGGTCTTCACCTTCCTGCGTTTTGAAGCAGTGGTCCAAACCAAGGTTTTCGGCACGTTCGTGTACGGAAGCACTACCATCTACCTGCAACATCGGGTTGCCTAAAACCAAAATCAGGTCGGTGCCGTAGGGCACAGTATTGTCTTGGTCGCCATGCAGGCTAATGACCGGCACGTCTCCTGCTTCCATCCAATTGGTATCGGCAATAGCTCCGGCAACGTTAAAAATGGCCTTTACTTCAGAAGAATAACCCGGGTTTCCGCTGTTCCCTTCAGCCGTGCCATCTACGTTGGGCTTAGAGGTGTCCACATAGCTGGGGATTTCACTGTCTTTGTCAAAATAAGCAACATTGAGTGCGATGAATCCGCCGGCAGAAACACCACCAAAGTAGATGTTGTCGGTATCAATACGGTAGGTGTTGTTGTTCTCGGCCACATCTTTACGGAAGAAACGTACAGCGGCTTTACCATCGTGCGTACCACGAATCACAGCTTCGGCACCATCCGTTGAATCAGGGCCGAGCAAAAGGTTTTCGATGCCCAGTCGGTAGCTGATCGAAGCCACCACAAAACCACGTTTGGCGAGGTCTTCGCAAATGGGCACCACATCTACACCGTCTTTAGAGCCGCCCACAAAGCTACCGCCATGCGCTACGATTACTAACGGACGGTTGTTGTCGGTGTCTCCCTGTGGTTCATAGATGTCCAACATCAGGTCTTCCGCCAAATTGGAAAGCGGCAAGTTGTTACCGTAGACGATGTCACTGGTAACCGTTACGTTCGAAAAAAGCTCCTGACCATAGCGTCCGTTGCTACAATCGGTTTGTGCAGTCAGAGTAAAGGTGCCCGCCATCATAGCGCACAAAAAGAGGTAAAGTTTCTTCATAGAATAATTGATTATAGGTAGAATCACCCCGTTTAGGGATATGAATTTCAAGTAAGTTCAGGGGACAACGCTTGCTCTAAGATAAGAACATTCCGCGTTTGAGGCATGCGTATCAGTTGGATTAAACCAAATACGATCGGAGCCGACCACTACTTTGCGCGCTGTACAAAGCGTTCCACAGGAGTAGAAATCAGATCAAAAAGGAAAGCAAAATTGCTTGAGAGTTGGAGGCCGTAGCGCTTAGAATGCTAACAGGCCAAAGCCCATGTAGATGTTCAGGAACAATACGCCACTGAGTCGTCTGCGGCCTTTGGTAGCCAAATACTCAGACTCGTCGTATTCCCGAATCAAAAAGGTATTGTCGGCCACAAACAGGTCTTGGAATCCGCTGACGCCACTTCCGGCAATGATGTAGCCATTCTGGATACCATAGTTCCAAACTACGCGGTCGAAAATTACCCGTTGCCGACCAAAATCCATCGTAAACGCGAGAGCCGACCAACGTTTGTCCTCCTGCACCTCTGGAAAATTTACCGTTTCTCCGGGTTCGGGTCGAAATGTAGCATTACCAACACCTCCAAGTTGCACCTGTGATGGATTTTGCAAAGCATTGCCCACCGGGTTCACTTTGTAAGACATCAACTCCAGGCCAACCTGAAAATAGTTGCCCAACGGAGCCAGGGCCTTGCTGCCGTAGAATCGGTAAAAAGAACCAATGCTATAACCCGAGAGTTCACCACGTTCAGTTACTTCAACACTGTTGAACCCGTCAGTAGTGCCAATGGTATAGGCTGAAGAAGGCCAAAATTGAGTACCAGCGGGTCCAGAAACTTGTGCATTGTAAATAATGGCATCTTCTCCAAATTCTACCGTAGTGCGGTAAAACCGAGCCTGCGCGCCAATGGAGGATTTTCGGGTGAGGATGTATTCGCCCTTTAAAACATGGTTGACATTGAATGCTGCTAAACCCGTGTTGTTATTGGCGTTGGGGTTGAGCAAGGCTGGAAAATACTGCAGGTTATAAGTAGCCAGGGTGCGTTTCCCTTGATAGCCCGAAATTTGAGCTACAGTTGCTTGTGAAAGCAACAACATACTGGCAACGGCCAGGCCGGTAAGGAAGGTCAGACACCTCATTTGCGCTTGTGTTTCACCTGGAAAAAGGCATCGTAAACAAAAGAATTCATCATGTCTAAGCGGTCTTTTCCATCAATGTAAATCCGCTCTACCATTACTGCTTCGCCATTGGGCACATCAAACAGCATAAAGTAGAAGAAGGTATCGTATTCCGGCACAGCTGCGTAAGCCAGCGCAAAAGGCAAACCATAAATGGTCATGGCCCCAAGGCAAACATAAAGAGCCGCATAAGCTTTCCGCTCCCGCATGGCTACCACTCCGGTCCAGGCAAAATAATCGGTCCCATACTTTTCAGTAAGTTCCATCATGCGGTTGTGGTCGCTCACCACAAAATCGAGGTCTTCGTGGTCGAAACGTTCGCCCACCCAATCGTTGAGTGCGGCAAAGTCGTTGAACAATTCCACATCATCGGCTCGAAAAGCTTTGGTGTCCAACAGGCTAACATCCAGCTTTGCCAGATCAGCATTGCGCTCTATAGTCGATACGTAAGCTTGTTGTCCTTCTTCCGACTTGAGGTATTTAACGGCATCGCGCTTGCGCTGATCTACTTTTTTATACACCGGATCAACGATCACAATGTTTTTGATTCCAAGCGCCAGCCCTTTACGCCGGTTGAGGCGTTCCTCATTGTAGGCATCTAAGAATTCCTGAGCCGCAACCTGAGTAGAAACATTTTCGCGGTCGTTCTTTTCCTTGAAATCTTCTACCGTTTCGTCGAAGGCGTTGGCAAACTTTTTATTTTGAAACAATCCCGCCAGGGAGTAGTGCATAAAGTTCTTTTCCTCTTCGAGGTTGGTCTTCTGCTTTTTCAGCTTAATTTTTTCATACTTGGTCAACTCCGAAGGATCTTTGGAGGCAAGGCTATCGATCGCCGATTCCTTTTTCTCTTCTGCCATTTTCGGCTTTTTAGAAAAGTCCTTGGGCTGTACGTCGTACTCGAACACCAATTCATTCATCAGGTCCTCCGAAGCAGCTTTCAAGTAAGCATCCTCCGGAAATTCCAAATAAAGGTTCCAGGCATGAATCATTGCTAACAAAGTCATTTCCTGACCGGATAGCTGTTGCATCAGGAAGTTGAGCTGCTGTGATTCACCCTCAATGCGGGTATGCTTGGCCAATACATCAGAAAGCAAGCCCGCATTTTTGTACTTCGCCATGCCGTAAAGCGACTTTACTACCGCTTTTCGCAAATAGCTATTGTTCGGATTGTTTTGCAGGAGCAAATAAGCCGTGTACAGTGAGTTGGCATAATCGCGATCCAACAAATACAAGCGCACCATTTCGAAGCGGGCCAGTTGTTGCACCGACAAAAATTCGATTTCAGAAACCAGAAACACCTCCCGCTCTTCGTTCGAAGTCTCGTTCAACTCGCGGTTGACTGCCTTCCGGCGTTTGCGCGTGTTGGGGTGGGTACTCTTACTATCGTCGTAATCTTCTTCACCGCTAATCGGGGTAATCTCTTCCAAATAATAATCCTCCGGAAAATCGAAATACGGGGTAGACAAAAAGTCCTTTTTGAATTCAACGTCGTCGTAGGGCAGGTAAGAGTACTGCAATACATCAAAAACGCCATTTACCGCTTCGAGATCGTAGCTGGTTTCTAAATAAGCATCCAGGCCTTCGCGGTCTGCTTCAAACTCCAACTCTTTGGAATACTTGCTCTTGGCCAACAGCTTGTCGTCAAAGGTGGTTCTTTGGTAGCCACCTTGTCCACGTTCGATCTTCGTATTCTCCACGTAGGAGTTGATGACGTGGTTATTTTTATAGTGCACAAACTCGTGTGACAATACGAAAGCCAGTTGGGCTTCATTTTCCAACTGTGCCAGCAAGCCAAGGTTCACCAACACAATGCCATTGTTGGTTGTAAAAGCGTTGACGATGGGAGACTTAACAACGTAGATTTGAAGGTCCTCTCTGAGCTCTGGATCGTCCTTCAGAATTTCGTCGGCTACCTTGTTGACATAAGTCGTTACCGGATCGTTGAACAACACCTTGCCGCTCAACAAAATTTCGTCGACCAAGAAGTTGCTCTTGAGGTAAAAGTCTTCTTTGGTTTTGCGGAGCACCCGACTCTGGTTTTGGTCGATTTGTCCGCGGTCTTTCTGGTATTTGTCCCCGGATAGGGTTCGGAAAGCCTTCGGGATTTCACCCGTCGATTGTAGTGGTTGATAGTTGTCGAAATCCTGCGCTAACAACACCGAATTCAACAGCCACAGGGTCAGTAGTAAAAAAGTGCGCATGGAGTGAGAGTTAGCCCTGCGAATATAGCGCTTTTGGGGCATTCAAGAACTAAGGAGATTAGCTGAGGTACTTCCCGACGATCGGCATCCGGCGGCCCATACCGAAGGCTTTGGGAGATACCCGCAAGATCGGAGGCGTTTGAAAGCGCTTGTACTCGTTGAGGTTCACTAAACGAAGAATGCGTTTCACCAAAGCTGCATCATGCCCTAACGCAATTATCTCACGAGGACCTTTACGGTGCTCGATGTAGAGCTTTAAGATCGGGTCCAACTCCTCGTATTCCGGAAGCGAATCGCTGTCTTTTTGGTCCGGACGCAACTCGGCCGATGGCGGTTTGGTGATGATATTCTCGGGGATGATTTCCCCATCCTTGTTGATTTCACGGCACAAGGCAAAAACTTCGGTTTTATACACATCGCCCAATACGGATAATCCACCGCACATGTCGCCGTACAGTGTACCATAGCCCACTGCCGCTTCGCTTTTGTTGGAGGTATTGAGCAAAATGTATCCAAACTTATTGCTGAGCGCCATCAGCAATACCCCTCGTGCTCGTGCCTGAATATTTTCTTCGGCCAGCCCAAATTGAGTGTCTTTGAATGGAGCAGCCAAAGTAGCTTCAAAAGCCTCGTAAACGTTTTGAATGGGCAGAAGATCAGCCGGGCATCCCAAATTGCGCACCAGCGCTTCTGAATCACTCACTGAGTGGTCCGAACTAAATTGGCTGGGCAGCATTACAGCACGCACGTTGTCTTTTCCAAGGGCCTCTACAGCCAGCGCCAATGTCAAGGCAGAATCTATGCCGCCCGAAAGCCCAAGGATCGCCTTTTCAAAACCTAATTTTTTAAAATAATCCCGAATGCCACAAACCAGGGCTTGACGTATAACAGAAAGCTTTTCAGGAACCACAAAGTCGGGGCGTTCGGGTGTAGTGGTAAGCAGGTCGGCCGTTTCAACCAGTTGCAAGTCTTCTTCAAAGTAGGGGCATTGCGCCACCACTTTTCCGGCCACATCCAAGGCTACGGATCCGCCATCAAAAATCAGCTCAGTTTGTGCTCCAATGTGGTTGATGTAAATCAACGGCAGTTGATAATGCTCCATGTTGCGGTGCAAAACCTGATTCCGCGCTTGCGCATGGTCATAATCAAAAGGAGAAGCCGCAATGTTGATCATCAAATCTGCACCCTGCTCTACCAAAGGGTCCATTGGGTTCCGCGTATACATAGGGTCGTCCTTCAGGTCCCAGAGGTCTTCGCAGATGGTTAAGGCAATTTTTAATCCTTTGTATTCTACGATGCGGTTTTCGAAAGCCGGTTCGAAATACCGATACTCGTCAAATACATCGTAGTTGGGCAACAACGATTTGTTGACCACCTGTTTTACTTGTCCGTCAGCCAAAAACCAGGCAGAGTTAAACAGGTTTTTTCCTTCGGGTTTAGCATTGCGGCTGGGTCCACCCACAATGGCGGCAATGCCGCGACAAGATTGAGCTACTTCTTGCAGGGACTCTTCGCACAAGCGAATAAAGTCTTCAAATTCTAAAAAATCCCGCGGAGGGTAACCGCAAATGGCCAACTCGGCAAACACCACCAATTCAGCACCCGCCTTTTGTGCCGACTCAATGGCTGCGATGATCTTTTGCGTGTTTTGCTCAAAATTTCCGATGTGGTAATTCAGTTGGGCTAAAGCGATTTTCATACGCAGAGGTGCTAACCAGAAATGGTGTTTTGCCTAAACGAACAACCTTTGGGAAGGGATGTTTTGTGGCGAAGGGGTAAAAAAAATCCCGGCCGTAGCCAGGATTTCTATCACGAGTTCGATTGAATTAGAAGAGGATGCCGATGTTGAGGGCCAGATAGTTGGAAATCGCTTTCCAATCCGGACCTTCAATCGGTTCGTTGTCGCTGCCAACGTTCACTGTGCCATCGTTGTCGTCCAACTCAAAATATTTATTGGTCAAAACATCCGTGAAACCGTTGTTAAAAGTGACACCAACCATCAATGAAGTAGTTTCTGTCAGACTGTATTCAGCACCCGCCGAAAGAATGAGTGAAACGCGGAAAAAGCCGACATCGCTGTTGGCATCTTCATCTTCAGTAGAAAGCGTGCCACCGGAGTAGGATTGATCCAAATCTCTGCGGGCGCGAATATTGAAACCGGTACCCATTCCCACTTGTCCAAAGTAAGTGAGGTAGCCAATTTCGTTGGTTTTCAGTTTCAAGGTCCAGGGGATTTCGATGTATCGCAGGCGAAAAATAGCCTCCGAAGTACCTGGAAAATTAATGGTGCGGTCATTGGGATCAGGATACACCTGATCGGCATATTCAAGTTTTCCACCTACATTGATTAGCTCGATTCCGGTAGAGAAAGTATAATTTTCGCTTCCTAAAACGTTTAAGTCGGCAGTGATGCCAAAGCTGTATCCAAAACGCAGGCCACCATTATCGACCCCTTTGGTATCCGGCCGAAGCCACGACAGGTTGGGAGAACCGCGAAGTCCAAGTCGCAGTAGTCCACCATCTTGTGCAAACGCTCCCAAAGTGAGCATCAACACCACCAACAAAGAACTTATCTTTTTCATAGTTTTATCCGTCTTTTCAGGCTTTACGATACAATTATAACACTTATTTTTCGACAATGAAGAGCCGCTTTACCGGTTATTTTCTGGCTGTTTGCACTGCCTTTCTGGTGACTTGTTCCAACAATCGCCTTGATGTAGACCTCTCCAATCTCAATGTACAACCTCGGTTTGTTCGTTTCGATCAACAACTCTTCGATACCCCCGTAGAAGGTCTTGCGGAAGCCAACCAGCGGTTTAAGTCGGAATATTCTACTTTCTATCGCAACTATGTAGAAGCGGTGATCAATGTAGGCATGGTAGAAGATCCCGCTTTGCCATCAGGTCTCAAGAGTTTTGTGACCTATCCTGATGTGAGGGAAATTGCTGAAATGGTGGCAGCAACTTATCCCGATATCGAGCAGACCAAGGCAGAGTTGGTGGGTGCTTTGCGCTACTACCACTACCATTTTCCCGAAAAGCCCATACCCAATGTCTATACCTTCATTTCGGGATTGAATGCCGGCATTATGGTAGGCGATCAATATTTAGGCATTGGTTTGGATTGGTACCTCGGAGAAAAGTGCCCGTATTATGTGGCGAAAGGGTTTCCACAATATCAAATCAAGCAACAAACCAGTGAATTTATTGCCCGGGATGCTATGGCATTGTGGATGCGAACCGAATATCCCTACGACGATCGCAACGAAACTTTGTTGCAGCGCATGGTCTATGAAGGAAAGGTGCTCTACCTGCTGGACGCCTTTTTCCAAGACCGCCCCGACCATTGGAAAATTGGATTTAGTACCGAACAGTTGGCCTGGTGTCAAGACAAAGAGTTCAACATCTGGGGCCATCTGGTGGATGAAAAATACCTGTACAGCTCAGAACTCAAAATTATCCGGCAGTTCACCGGAGAAGGACCTTTCACCCGCGATTTCGAAAAAACATCTCCCGCTCGCACCGGGTCTTGGTTGGGCTGGAAAATCGTTCGGGAGTTCATGAATAGCAACCCCGAAGTGAGCCTGGCCGGTTTGATGCAAATGAAGGATCCACAGGAGTTGCTGGCCCGCTCCGGATACCGCCCTTAGTGTGATTTCCTGTTATCCCGGATTAGTTTCCCAACTTTGTGGCTCAATAAAAACACTCCGGGAATGAGCAAGCGCACCTCAGAAATTCATGTTCAGGTACATTTAGACGAAAACCACGTGCCCTCTAACTTGTATTGGGAAGCCGAAGACGCCAACGGAAGAGGCAGTGCCGATTCCATCATGTTGTCGGTTTGGGACAAAAACGAAAAAAATAGTTTGCGCATCGACTTGTGGACCAAAGATATGCGGGTGGACGACATGAAAATTTTCTTTCACCAGCAATTGATGAGCATGGCCGATACCTTCGAACGCGCCACCGGTGAAGATAAAATGGCGGCTGAAATGCGTGATTTTGGTCGTTTTTTCGGAGAGCGAATGGAAATCATTCGCCGGGTGGAGGACAAGTAAAAGTCAGCGCCCTTTTTCCCAGTCGCCGTTGGTTGCGTGAATGAATTCCAACACGCTGTCGCGGCCTTTTCCGGTGGTGGAAGACGTCACAAAAGCCATGGGCAAATCGGTCCATCCTTCCAACATTACATTTCGGTAAGCTTCCAGCTGTTTGGTTTGTGCCACTTTGGTGAGTTTGTCGGCCTTGGTGAATACCATGGCAAACGGCAATTGCGACTGGCCCAGCCACTCCATAAACTCCAGGTCGAGTTTTTGTGCTTTGTGCCGCAAATCGAGGAGCACGAAAATGCAGATCAGGTTGGGGCGGTTCTTTAGAAATTGTTCTGTGGTGATGGACCAGGCGTGCCGCTCTTTTTTCGAAACTTGTGCGTATCCATAACCGGGTAAATCCACCAGATACCACGAGTCTTCTACCAGAAAGTGATTGATAAGGCGGGTTTTTCCGGGTTTCCCCGAAATTTTAGCCAGCCCTTTGTGTCCGGTGAGGGAGTTAATCAAAGAAGACTTGCCCACATTGGAGCGCCCAATAAAAGCATACTCAGGTTTGTTGGCCGGAGGACATTTCTCAGGATCGGTGTTGCTCATCAAAAAACGAGCTGGAAGGCGGTGGTGCATCAACGGATAAACATGCGGGAAAGCCACTTGGACAAGGTCGAGTTGAACTTGTCAGGGTGTTCCATCATAGGGGCGTGTCCGCATTCGTCCAACCAATACAAATCGGCTTTGGGCAAAAGGTTTTGAAATTCTTCTGCTACCTCTGGTGGTGTAATGGTGTCGTTGCGGCCCCAAATCAAACACGTTGGAACGTTCATTTTGGGCAGTTCCTTCGCCATGTTGTGCCGAATGGCAGACTTGGCGAGGTGGAGGATGCGAAGCGCGTGCTGGTTGTTGTTAACGATCCGAAAGGTTTCATCCACCAAATCTTTGGTGGCGTGAACCGGATCGTAAAACGTGAGGGCTACCTTCTTTTTGATGAAGTCATAATTGCCCCGTTTGGGGAAAGTACCGCCCAGTGAGTTTTCATACAGACCAGAGGATGCCGTCAAAGTCATGGAATTGACTTTTTCACGGTGTTCTGAGGTGTACAGCAAAGCTACATGGCCACCCAGTGAATTGCCTACCAGGTTAACGTTTTCCAAGCCCTTGAACTGCATAAAATCGTGCAGGAAATCAGAAAGCGCTTTGACGTTAGTTTTCAAGGCGGGCATCGTGTAAAGTGGGAGGGTTGGAATCACAACCCGGTAGTGAGGAGAGAAATGTTCGAACAGCGATCGAAAGTTGCTCAAGGCTCCAAACAAACCATGTAATACAACGATGGTAGGGCCTGAACCAGCCTCCGCATAGCGGAAACCTTTCTCTTCAAAGGTATGGGCCTCTACAAACCCGGTATTTTCTTTTACGTCTTCCATGCTTAACATGCGAATGGACAAAATTACGGATTTTCAGAAATATGGTTTTCAAGCCTTGCTGGCCTTTTAACACCATTCTGTTGATAATAGGACTCCTTTCGCCGGATTTACGTCCAAATCCTTTATTTCTTTGATAAGTACTTTCTCCCACCTCTACAAGTGTTGCAAATAAAGACTTCTAACTTAAAAAATAGTCGTTTTATCAACATTGTGGTAGTAGGTGGGAAGAAGTGGTAAAATTTGAATATATTTACCGCTTATTACGCTAATACGCGAAATGGCGGGGTTTATCGGGGAATACGAATGCAAGTTGGATGCGAAGGGGCGCTTTATGCTTCCCTCCGGTCTGCGCAAACAACTCGATCCGGTAGCACAAGAAAAATTTGTGCTTAACCGGGGGTTTGAAGGTTGTTTGGTGCTCTATCCCCAAAATGAATGGGACAAGATTTCGGGCCGTTTGCAGCAGTTAAACCTGTTTGTGGCGCGCAATCGGAAGTTCTACCGACAGTTTCACAACGGTGCCACGCAAATGGCGCTGGACAATACCGGTCGGTTGAATTTGCCCAATGGTCTGATGCGTTTCGCGAGCCTTGACAAAACCATCGTGTTGTTCGCTTATGCCAACCGAATAGAGGTTTGGGATAAAGAGAAATACGATGAGGTAATGAACGAAGACTTGGGTGGGTTTGCAGACCTGGCCGAGGAAGTGATGGGGGATTTTGAAGATGAAGGTCAAGGCGAGGCATGACAGCGTATCACCAGCCGGTACTGCTCCGGCAAAGTGTTGAAGGATTAGGGTTGCGGCCCGAGGGAGTGTATGTCGATGTCACCTACGGTGGCGGAGGGCATTCCCAGGAAATTCTGAAACGATTGGAAGGTGGTCGTTTGATTGCCTTCGATCAGGACGAAGAAGCTGCAGCCAATCAGATAGAGGATGATCGACTGGTTCTGGTGCAGCAAAACTTTCGCTACCTCCGGAATTTTTTGAGACTCCATAGCGCTCTTCCAATTCATGGCTTGCTGGCCGATTTGGGGGTTTCGTCCCGCCAATTCGATGCCGCAGAACGAGGGTTTTCCATTCGTCAGGACGCCATGCTCGATATGAGGATGAACCGTCAGGGCGGATTGACTGCAAGAGAAGTAGTGAACGAGTGGGAGGAGGCAGAGCTCTGGCGCATCTTTCGGAATTACGGAGAGGTGAAAAATGCCAGACGCCTGGCTCAGGTAGTGGCGAAGGAAAGAACAAAGGCTTCGATCGATCGGGTTTCCCAATTGATAGGAGCCATTGCTGTATGTATAGACCGTCGGCAGGAACACCGTTACCTCGCTCAGGTTTTTCAAGCCCTGCGCATCGCGGTAAACGACGAGCTCGGAGCCTTGGAGGCGCTGTTGGTTCAGGCAACTGAATCACTGGCAACCGGTGGTCGCCTGGTAGTGATCTCTTACCATTCACTCGAGGATCGAATGGTGAAGCACTTCATGCGGGCCGGCAATTTTAAAGGAGAGGTGGAAAAGGACTTTTATGGTAACCCTATTCGTCCCTTGAAGCCTTTGAGCAATAAAGTAATTACTCCGGACGCAACGGAGATTGAGGAGAATAACCGGGCGCGCAGCGCCAAAATGCGAATAGCAGAAAAGCTCTGATGGGAAATCAGGAAGCGAAATCAGGAAAAGCAAAATCGCGCAAAGGTCGGAAAGTGGCACGTCCCTTTATCGACCTGTTGAGCGGCAACCTGCTCACCCGTGAGGATGTGGTGCAGCACTTGCCTTACTTCCTGTTTTTGTCCTTCCTCTGCCTGGTGTACATCGGCAATGGATTTATCGCCGAAGGTACCGTTCGGAAACTCAACCGAAACGGCCAGCAGATCAAAGAACTTCGCTCAGAATACATCACCATTAAATCCGATTTGATGGTGCGCAGCAAGCAGTCAGAATTGGCGCGCTTGATCCAAGAAAAAAACCTGGGGCTGAAAGAATCTTTCGCACCCCCGAAAAAAATTGTGGTAGAGGAAGGAACCCTCGCCAGTGAAGATGGAAAATGAGAAGTCCATATCGAAGCGGACCTACTTCGTGTATTTCCTGATGTGCTTGTTTGCAGTAAGCATCATTGGGAAAGTGGGCATTCTTCAATTTGTAGAGGGGGAGACCTATCGCGAGAAAGCACAGAAGTCTACCATGGATTACCGCGATATCGAAGCGGTGCGTGGAAACATCTATGCTGCCGATGGCAGCTTGTTGGCGACTTCCATTCCGCGCTACGAAGTGCGCTTCGATCCGGTTGCCGAATCCATTACCGAAGAAATATTCTACGGCCTTTTAGACAGTTTGGCCCTTTCGCTCAACGGCTTGTTTCCCGATAAATCAGCCCAGCAGTGGAAAGGCGAACTCGAAAATGCTCGTGTCGATTCGGCCCGCTACCACCTCATCCGTCGTCGGATCAATTACACCCAGCTAAAGCAGATCAAGCAGTTTCCGCTGTTCCGCAAAGGACGTTTCAAAGGCGGTTTTATGGTGATTCAGGAAAATCACCGCGATCGGCCTTTCGATTTGTTGGCCGCTCGTACCATTGGGTATGACCGCACCAACAGCCAACCCGTTGGCTTGGAAGGTGCCTACCGCAAAGAATTGAGTGGCGTGAGCGGCAAGCGTTTGATGCAGCGCCTCTCGGGCAACGTGTGGAAACCCATCAGCGATGAAAACGAAATTGAGCCGGAAGATGGATGCGACCTGGTAACCACCATCGACCTGAATATTCAGGACGTAGCCGAGCAAGCATTGCTGGACCAGTTGGAACGCCACAAAGCGGAACACGGTTGTGTAGTATTGATGGAAGTGGCCACCGGCGAAGTTCGGGCCATTGCCAACCTGAAGCGGCAGGAAGAAGGTAGTTATTATGAGTCGTACAATTATGCCATTGGCGAAAGTACTGAGCCCGGTTCTACCATTAAACTCGCCAGTTATCTGGCTGCTTTTGAAGACGATATTATTGACCTGGAAGACAGTGTAGATGCCGGAAACGGCAAATACCAATTCTACGATAAGGTGATGCTGGACAGCAAGCCCGGTGGCCACGGTAAAATTACCGTGGAACAGGCTTTTGCTTATTCTTCCAACATTGCGGTAGCACGCATCATCAACGAAAATTACGGCCGCAACCCGCAAAAATTTGTGGACCGCTGGTATTCCATGGGCCTCAACAATGTGTTGGGGATTGAAATTGCCGGTGAAGGCAAGCCCTTTATCAAATCGGCCAACGACTCTACCTGGTCGGGCATTACCCTGCCTTGGATGTCGCACGGTTATGAGTTGCGCCAAACGCCATTGCAAATCCTCACCTTTTATAATGCGGTGGCCAATGGCGGAAAAATGGTGAAGCCCCAGTTTGTGAAAGAGATTCGCAAAGACGGGCACACGGTGCGGGCCGTCGAAACCAAAGTGCTGAACCCTTCCATTGCTTCGCGCGAATCCATTTCCAAGGCGCGAAAAATGTTGGAAGCTGTGGTAGAATACGGTACAGCCAGCAATTTGCGCCACGCGGATTACCGCATTGCTGGCAAGACCGGAACGGCTCAAATCGCCAACAAAGACTACGGCTATTACCACGGAGAAGGGTTGGTACGCAGCTATCAGGCCTCTTTCTGCGGATATTTCCCGGCCGAAAATCCCAAGTACAGCTGCATTGTAGTGGTGAATGCTCCTTCCAATCAGGTGTACTATGGCAACCTCGTTGCCGGACCGATCTTCAAAGAAATTGCCGACAAGGTGTATTCTACGCGGGTAGAGATACAGCCCGAAATGGTAGCCAGTGCGCCTGAAAGTCGCACGCCCATTCCGGTTTCCAAAAACGGTTACCGCAGAGACCTGCAAGACATTTTCGATTTTCTCAGCATTCCGATTGAAGCCCGCTCCTACGATGCCGATTGGGTAGCCACCGCTACCGGTATGGAGAAGGTGGAATTGAAAGACGCCAATTGGGAAGAAAACTTAGTGCCCAATGTGGTAGGCATGGATGCCATGGATGCCGTTTACCTGCTCGAAAACCAAGGTCTTGTGGTCCGCCTGAAAGGTCGGGGAACCATTAAAAATCAATCCATCTCCGCCGGAAGGCGCGTGCTCTGGGGCGAAGAAATTGTACTTGAACTGTCCTGATGAAATTATTGTCAGACATATTATATAAGGTAGGCCTGGAAGAAGTTCGGGGCTCCACCAACCTTGCCATCGAACAGGTGTGTTTCGATTCGCGCAAAGTGGATCGCAGCAGCGTGTTTGTTGCAGTGAAGGGCACTCAGGTGGACGGGCACGACTACATCGACAAGGCCGTTGCCAGTGGAGCATTGGCGGTGGTGTGTGAAACCTTTCCGAAGCAGCTGAACGACCAGGTAACTTACGTTCGGGTGCGTAATGCCGCTGCCGCCATGGGTTACATGGCGGCTAATTTTTATGACAACCCCGCCACCAAACTCCATTTGGTTGGGGTCACCGGAACCAATGGTAAAACCACTACAGTTACCTTACTCTACCGTCTTTTCCGTTCGCTGGGCTACGAAGTAGGCATGCTTTCCACGGTTTCCAACCGCATTGGAGGCACCGAATTGCCCTCGACCCACACCACACCCGATGCCATCACCATCAATCAACTGCTGGCGCAGATGGTAGAAGAAGGTTGCTCGCATTGCTTCATGGAAGTGAGCTCCCATTCTTTGGTGCAACACCGGGTTATCGGACTCGATTTCAACGTGGCGGTGTTCACCAACATTACCCACGACCACCTCGATTACCACGGCACTTTCGATGAGTACATCCGGGCCAAAAAGCTGTTTTTCGACTTTTTGGGAAGCGATGCCGTTGCCTTGCTCAACAAGGACGACTACCACAGTGATGTGATGGTGCAAAACACCAAGGCCGCAGTGAAAACTTACGCTTTGCGCACCACCGCCGATTACAAAGGAAAAATCATCGAAAGTCAATTCTCGGGGCTACAGATGCAGGTCAATGGCCAGGAACTGTGGTCCAAGTTGATTGGTGGATTCAACGCCTACAACATTTTGGCGGTGTTTGGTGTCGCCGACCTGTTGGAAGAAGAAACCCTATCGGTGCTGACTGACATCAGCAGCCTCAACTCGGTAGAAGGTCGCTTCGAATACCTGAAAACCAACAACAACATTACCGGAATTGTAGACTATGCCCACACGCCTGATGCTTTGAAAAATGTGTTGGCAACCATCAAAGACATCCGCACGGGCAACGAGCAGGTGATCACCGTGGTGGGTTGCGGTGGCGATCGCGACAAAGCGAAGCGGCCTAAGATGGCCAAAATTGCTTGTAAAGGAAGCGACAGGGTTATTCTCACTTCCGACAATCCAAGGACCGAAGAACCGGAAGCCATTCTGCAGGACATGCAAGCCGGAATCGATCCAATCGACTTTAAAAAATCCCTTTCCATCGCCGATCGAAAAGCAGCTATCAAGGCTGCTGTCACCTTGGCGCAACCCGGAGACATTGTGTTGGTGGCGGGCAAAGGGCACGAAAAATATCAGGAAATCAACGGTGTTCGGCACGACTTCGACGACCTCGAAGTGCTGACCGAAATGCTGAAAATGGTTCACAACTAAGCTTGACAGACGGTGCTATACTACTTGTTTGAATACTTAGAAACGGTCAATTTCCCGGGAGCAGGGGTGTTTCAGTACATCTCTTTCCGGGCGGCTTTGGCGATCATTTTTTCGCTGATCATTTCCATGCTGTTTGGCAAGCGCATCATTCAGTTGCTCCAAAAACAGCAGGTAGGCGAGATCATTCGCGACCTCGGGCTGCAAGGGCAAATTGAAAAGCAAGGCACGCCAACTATGGGCGGGCTCATCATTCTGGCGGCCATCATTTTGCCTACGTTGTTGCTGGCCCGTTTGGACAATGTTTACATCATCCTCATGCTGGTGTCTACCGTTTGGCTGGGTGCGATTGGTTTTATCGACGATTACATCAAAGTTTTTAAGAAGAACAAAAAAGGCCTTGCAGGAAAATTTAAAGTAGTAGGTCAGGTTGGCATCGGCTTGATTGCCGGGTCTATTCTTTATTTCAGCGATGATGTGGTGCTCCGCGAAAAGGTGGTGACCGATGATGCTACGGTGATTGAAGCCAGTGCCTTGAGCTACGATAACGAAAAGGCAGGAGAAGATGGAAAAACCGTGGCCTGGGTAACTTCCAAAGCGGCTCGTACCACCATTCCTTTCGTAAAAAACAACGAGTTTGATTACGCCTGGCTTATCTCCTGGGTAGGAGACAACGCTGCCGGGTTGGTGTGGATCATCTTTTTACCCATTGTCATTTTAATTGTTACCTCCGTTTCCAACGGGGCCAACATGACCGATGGCCTCGACGGCCTGGCCACGGGCACGTCGGCCATTATCGGCGTCACACTGGGCATATTCGCTTATGTAAGCGGCAACTACATTTTTGCCGACTACCTGAACATCATGTACATCCCCGATTCGGCGGAGCTCGTGATTTTCATTGCTGCCTTTGTAGGAGCCTGTGTTGGCTTCCTGTGGTACAACTCTTACCCGGCTCAGGTATTCATGGGCGATACGGGAAGCCTCGCCCTGGGCGGCATCATTGCCGTGTTTGCCATTGCCATTCGAAAAGAACTGTTGATCCCCATCCTGTGCGGAGTTTTTCTCATGGAAAATCTCTCTGTCATGATGCAGGTGGGCTATTTCAAATATACCAAGCGCAAGTACGGGGAAGGCAGAAGAATTTTCAAAATGGCGCCTTTGCACCACCACTACCAGAAACTCGGCTACCACGAAGCAAAAATCGTGTCGCGCTTCTGGATTGTGGGCCTGGCTTTCGCCTTGCTGTCGGTGGTGACCTTGAAATTGCGGTAGCGATGGCAGGAAGCATCGCCATTTTGGGAGCTGGAGAAAGCGGGGTAGGATCCGCCATTCTGGCGCAAAAAAAAGGATTCGACGTGTTGGTTTCCGACAAGGGAACCATAGCGGAGAAATACAAGAACGTTCTTTTAGAGTATGAAATCCGGTTTGAGGAAGGAAAGCATTCCGAAGCACTCATCCTGGAAGCCGAAGAGGTGATCAAGAGTCCTGGTATTCCCGACGAGGTGCCGCTGATAAAGCAGCTACACGCCCAAGGAACACCGGTGATCTCTGAGATCGAATTTGCCGGCCGCTATACCGAAGCCCACATCACGGGCATCACGGGAAGCAACGGCAAAACCACTACCACACTGCTCACGCACCACATTTTGTCCAAAGCAGGACTCAATGTAGGCGTAGCGGGAAACGTTGGGCAAAGTTTTGCCTGGCAGGTAGCAGAAACCGAGCGTGACTATTACGTGCTCGAACTCAGCAGCTTTCAATTGGATGGGATGTACGATTTCCGATGCAACACGGCGGTGTTGCTCAACATTACCCCCGACCACTTGGATCGTTATGGCAACGATTTTTCGCGCTATGCAGCCGCAAAGTTTCGCATTCTGCAAAACCAGCGGCCGGAAGATGCATTCGTGTATTGCCTCGACGATAAGGTGATCGAACAGGGAATGAAACAACGGAAAGTCGTTGCAAGGCACTTTCCCTTCTCGCTCGACCATGAGGTGGAGACCGGAGCTTATGTAGCACACGACCAACTAAATATATCGACCAATAACCAAACCTTTACCATGTCAATCAGGGACTTAGCCCTTCAGGGCAAACACAACTTGCACGATACCATGGCTGCCGGCATATCGGGCCGCATCCTGGAACTGCGCAAAGACGTCATCCGCGACAGTCTTTCGGATTTTCAGAATGTAGAACACCGCCTGGAATTCGTCACCAAAGTACACGGCATTTCATTCGTCAACGACAGCAAGGCAACCAACGTGAATTCCACCTGGTATGCCCTCGAATCTGTTAACAATCCGGTGATCTGGATCGTGGGCGGAGTCGACAAAGGCAACGACTACGGTCAGTTGATGGAGCTGGTCAAAGAAAATGTAAAAGCCATCATTTGCCTGGGGCGCGACAACAGCAAACTGCACGCTGTTTTCGGAGAGGTCAAAGAGTTGGTCTTCGATGCCGGGTCGATGTACGAAGCGGTAGGCATTGCTTACCAAATCGGTGAGCGGGGCGATACTGTATTGCTCTCACCTGCTTGCGCCAGTTTCGATTTGTTCGAAAATTTTGAAGATCGCGGACGACAATTCAAAGAAGTTGTTCGCTCACTATAGCATACCACCACCACGCGATACCAAACCACACAGCCAAACCACACACTATACCAAACCAAAACGCACAAATTAAATTGAACCTAAACTAAAACGCATGGAGTACAATGACCCAATTAACGTGAAGCGTACGGTAGCAGAAAACAAACTGGTACAGGCACGCCGTAAGAGTTTAGAGGAGTTTGGCAACATCGAGCACCGTTTAGAGCTGGTGGATGTGATCAACGGGGTAGACTACATCAATGATTCGAAAGCCACCGATGTCAACTCTACCTGGTATTCCCTTTATTACATGAACCAACCGGTCGTTTGGATCATTGGGAATTCTGAATTGGAAACCGATTACTCGCTGTTCTCAGAGATTGCAATGGATAAGGTAAAGGCCATTGTTTGCCTGGGCGGCAGAAACGTGTTGATCAACAATGCCCTCCAAGGGAAAGTAGATACCATCACCGATGCTCATGATTTGGATGAGGCGGTTCGTTTGGCCAATTCACATACCGAAGAAGGAGACGTGGTGTTGTTTTCACCCGCTTGCTCCAGCTTCGACCTCTTTCAAAACTACAAAGACCGTGGGCAGCAGTTTCGCAAGTCGGTGAGCGATTTGAGGAAATAAAACCTGCTTTAGATCGGGCATGGAAACGCTTTACAAACATATTAAAGGAGACAAAGCCATTTGGTTGGTCGTGCTGTTCCTGGCCATCGCGTCAACGCTGTTGGTCTACAGTTCAATCGTTACCCTGGCTTACCGTCACCATGGGGGAAATACTTTTTTCTACCTCCTGCGGCACGGTTTCTTTGTGTTTGCCGGAGTAGGGATTATCTACCTCGTCCATCGGATGAAGTATACCTACTTTTCGCGTTTGGCGCAGTTGGCATTGTACGCCTCCGGGCCGCTCTTGCTCATCACGCTGCTTTTTGGTGTCACCATCAACGGGGCCGCGCGTTGGCTCAACATTCCCATCATCAACCAGACTTTCCAAACTTCGGATTTTGCGAAACTGGCCTTGATGATGTTTCTCGCGCGGCGCATTTCGCAGAAGCAACCCGTTATCAACGATTGGACGAAATCAACGGTGCAAATCATTCTGCCCATTGTAATGGTGTGTGGTTTGATTTTACCGGCGGATTTGAGCACTTCAGCTCTGGTGTTTTTCTCCAGTCTTGTGCTCATGTTTGTGGGAGGAGTGCCGAAGAAACACCTGCTTGCGCTCATCGGCATCGGCATCATTAGCCTTACGCTGGTGTATGGCGTAGGCAAAGCCTTTCCCGGTTCGTTTGATCGCTTGGACACCTGGATTTCTCGTATCGAAAACTTTGGTGAGGGCGATAGTAAAGGCAACTACCAGATTGAGCAGAGTAAGATTGCAGCTGCCACCGGTGGATTTACTGGAAAGGGACCAGGAAACAGCACCCAAAGGCACTTTTTGCCGCACCCTTATTCCGATTTCATTTTTGCCATTGTGTTGGAAGAATACGGATTGATTGGAGGGCTCGGGATGTTGTTGCTCTACCTGATCTTGTTTTTCCGGTGTGTGAAAATCGTGAATACCTGCCCCAAACACTTTGGGGCTTTGCTGGTTTTCGGCATCAGCTTCATGCTGGTGCTTCAGGCTTTTATCAACATGGGAGTAGCGGTAGACATCTTACCGGTAACCGGGCAGCCTTTGCCGCTGGTGAGTATGGGCGGAACCTCAATTTGGTTCACCTGTATTTCCATGGGTATCATTTTAAGCGTGAGCCGTAGCCTCGAACTGGAAACGGAAAACGTTAAATCTGGAAAGAACAATGTCGTCACCTAAAGTCATCATCAGCGGAGGGGGAACTGGCGGACATATTTTTCCAGCCATAGCCATTGCCAATGCCCTGAAGGAAATCAATCCTTCCACCGACATTTTGTTTGTGGGGGCCAACGGCCGTATGGAAATGGAAAAGGTGCCGGCAGCCGGCTATCCGATTGAAGGCTTGTGGATCAGTGGCTTGCAACGCAAGTTGACCTTGAAAAACCTTGCTTTCCCTTTCAAATTGATGAGCAGCCTGATGCGTTCAGGGGCCATCATCAACCGCTTTCAACCCGATGTGGCGGTAGGCGTGGGCGGTTTTGCCAGTGGGCCATTGCTGAAAATGGCTACCCGCAAAAAGGTGCCTACCCTAATTCAGGAACAAAACTCTTATCCGGGCATCACCAATAAATTGCTCGGTGGTAAAGTGAAAAAGGTGTGCGTAGCCTATGATGGCATGGAACGCTTTTTTCCGAAAGAAAAAATCATCCTTACCGGCAATCCGGTGCGCAAGGAAGTAGTGATGCTCGAAGGCAAGCGGCAGCGGGCCCTGGAGCATTTCCATTTGCAAGCCGACCGGAAAACTTTGCTGGTGATCGGCGGAAGCCTTGGAGCACGCTCCATCAACGAGGCCATTCGCCCTTGCCTGGAAACCTTTCGACAGCGCAACATTCAGTTGATCTGGCAAACCGGCAAAAACTACGTGGAAGAAGCCCGTGTGGCGACTGCCGGATTGGAAGAGTCGGGCATCAAAGCCCACACCTTCATCGAAAAGATGGACTATGCCTATGCCGCTGCTGATTTGGTGGTGAGCCGGGCCGGAGCCATTGCGGTGTCCGAATTGTGCCTTACGGCCAAACCCTGTGTGTTGGTGCCCTTTCCCTATGCTGCGGAAGATCACCAAACCAAAAACGCCATGGCCCTGGTGAACCACCATGCGGCCTTGCTGGTGAAAGATACCGATGCCGGAGAGCAATTGGGCCCTTTGGTTTTAGACCTGATGGAAAACGACGAAAAACGCGATAAACTGGCGGCCCAAATTTCCGGTCTTGGATTCGAAGATTCGGCTCGGGTAATTGCCAATGAAGTATTGAAATTGATTGAGGAATAAATGGACCTGAAACAGGTACATAACGTGTATTTTATTGGAATTGGCGGCATTGGCATGAGCGCCCTGGCTCGCTATTTCCATCGTCTGGGTTGCCAGGTAAGCGGTTACGACAAAACCGAAACCGCCCTTACCCGTTCCCTGGAGGAAGAAGGCATGCGCATTCATTATGTAGAAGACCTCGATCAGTTGCCTGAAGCCGTGGATTTGGTGGTGTATACGCCCGCTGTGCCGGCCCAACATCAGGAATTGAAATTCTACCAAAACAGCGAAACGCCGGTCGTGAAACGCTCTCAGGTGTTGGGTTGGATTTCGCAACAAAATTATACGGTGGCCGTGGCCGGAACCCACGGCAAAACCACCACGTCTTCTATGATCGCCCACATTTTGCACCACGCTAAAGTGGATTGCACGGCCTTTGTGGGCGGCATTACCCGGAACTACAATACCAACCTTGTGGTGTCTGAAACAGCCCAGGCTACCGTGGTAGAGGCCGATGAGTTCGACCGTAGTTTCCTCACCCTGCATCCCCATGTAGCGGTGGTCACCTCCATGGATGCCGATCATTTGGACATCTATGGCGATCACCAGTATTTACTGGAATCGTTTGATCTGTTTGCGCAACAAGTGCAGGACGGTGGATTGCTCGTTTACCGGAAAGGCTTGAAATTCAATACCGATTTCCAATACCGTTCATGGACCTATGCAGTGGAAGAAGTGGCTGACTATCAAGCCAATGGGGTAGGGGTAGTGGACGGTCATTTTGTGTTTAATGTAGCCGGTCCGCACGAAAACCTACAAAACCTGCGTTTAGCTTTACCCGGGCGGCACAACGTAGAAAATGCCCTTGCGGCCATTGCTGTTGCCTACGAATTCGGATTAGAAGGTCCGATCATCCGGGAAGCCATTGAAAGTTATGAAGGCGTTAAACGCCGTTTCGAATACGTTCTAAAGCGGGACGACCTGGTGGTGATTGACGATTACGCCCACCATCCGGAAGAATTAAAAGCAACCATAAGTTCGGTTCGGGAGTTGTATCCCAACCGGAAAATCACCGGGGTTTTCCAACCCCACCTTTACAGCCGCACCCGCGATTTTGAAGAAGAATTCGCCCAGAGCCTTGCCTTGCTCGATGAGTTGATCCTGCTGGAAATTTATCCTGCCCGGGAATTGCCCATCGAAGGGGTGACTTCGGCCAAACTGCTGGAAAAAGTACCACTCGATCATAAATCACTGTCGAACAAAGCCAACCTGGTCAATCATCTGGCCGATCAGGAACTGGAAGTTTTATTAATGCTCGGAGCCGGAGACATCGACACCTTGATTCAACCGGTGCGCGATATGCTGACTGAAAAACAAAAAGCCAACACATGAACTGGTTAAAAAATAGCATCTATTGGGTGCTGGCCCTTTTGGGACTCGCCGTAGTGTTGGGTTTTGTGCGCAGCGAGCAACAGCGCATGAGCTGCCAGGGCATCGAGATTGACATTGATCACAATGCTTCGGGCAACCGATTTGTGAGTGAGGAGGGCATTCGTGAACTCATCAGCGATTTGGGTTATAATGATTCTTCGCTGCTTTCTGACATCGACATTCAGCAACTCGAAAACCGACTCAACAACAATCCTTCGATTTTAAAGGCGGATGCTTATTTGAGTATTCCCGGAAAATTGTTGGTGGACATCGACCAACGGAAACCCATTATCCGGGTGTTTAGCAACGATGGAAGCAGTTATTACATTGATGAGGAAGGGTATTTGATGCCGCTGAGTCCGGCGTATACCAGTCGAATCTTAGTAGCCAATGGGGCCATTTGGGCACCTTATGGCCCCAGCTCGCAAGCCGATTTGTCGCAACCGATGGCAAACGATTCGGTGATGGCCAATGACTTGCTGCGGGATTTTTACAAAGTGGGCATGGCTGTTCAAAACAATCCGTTTTGGCAGGCACAAATCAACCAGGTGTTTCGCAACGATCTAGGGGATTTGGAACTCATACCGCGGGTGGGCAACCACCGCATCATCATCGGCACGGCCGATAACCTGGATCAGAAGCTGAAAAAGCTGATGATCTTTTACGAAAAAGGATTGTCAAAAACCGGATGGAACGAATATTCGGTCATCAATCTGAAGTTTCACAACCAAGTAGTTTGTACCAAAAAATAATAGCATGGAATCATCCGAGATCATAGTAGGATTGGACATCGGAACTACCAAGATTGCCGCCCTGGTGGGCCGCAAGAACGAGTTCGGTAAACTCGAAATTCTTGGCATGGGCAAGTCCGATTCGGTCGGAGTTACCCGTGGAGTGGTGTCGCACATTACACCTACCGTGCAGGCCATTCAACGCGCTGTAGAAGAAGCCGAAAACAAGGCTGGGGTAGAAATCAATGTGGTGAATGTGGGCATTGCCGGCCAGCACATCAAAAGCCTGCAACACCGGGGCATTCGCATGCGCAACAGCCTCGACGATGAAATTTCGCATGGCGACATCGATGCGTTGGTGGAAGACATGTACAAACTGGTGATGCTTCCCGGTGAGGAAATCATTCACGTGTTACCCCAGGAATACATTGTGGACAACGAGCAGGGCATCAAAGACCCGATCGGCATGTCGGGCATTCGCCTGGAAGCCAACTTTCACATCATTACCGGACAAATTGCTGCGGCCAAAAACATTTACAAATGTGTGCGCAAAGCCGGTTTGGAAGTAGCAGAATTGACTTTAGAGCCCTTAGCTTCCTCGGAGGCGGTATTGAGTGAAGAAGAAAAAGAAGCCGGAGTGGTGTTGGTCGATATCGGAGGTGGTACTACCGACATCGCCATTTTCCAGGATGGCATTATTCGCCACACTGCCGTGATTCCTTTTGGTGGCAATATCATTACCGAAGACATCAAAGAAGGGTGCACCATTATCAAGAAGCAGGCAGAGCTGCTGAAGGTGAAATTTGGCTCTGCCCTGGCCAGCGAAAACCTCGAAAACGACATTGTGGCCATCCCTGGATTGCGCGGTCGTGAGCCGAAAGAAATCTCGATCCGCAACCTGGCCCACATCATTCAGGCCCGCATGGAGGAGATCATCGAGCAGGTGTACTACGAAATTAAAAACTCAGGCTACGAAAAGAAACTCATCGCCGGCCTGGTGGTGACGGGTGGTGGATCGCAGTTGCGCCACATCACCCAATTGTTTGAATACATGACCGGCATGGATACCCGCATTGGTTATCCTACCGAGCACCTGGCGGCAGGCACCGAAGAAGTGGCCAGCCCGATGTATTCTACCGGGGTGGGCCTTGTGATCAAAGGCTTTGAATTGCAGGAAAAAATGAAGGCCCGCAACGTGAGCGTAACGACCCATACCCGGAAAACGAAAGGAAGTTTTTTCGATAAAATCTTTGCGAAGAGCAAAGAGTGGTTCGAAGAAGATCCGGAAGCTTAAATTTGCAACCAACCAGTAGATAACTAAATACTTTTTGTCATGAAATTTGACTTACCAAAAGACGCCTCCTCGATCATTAAGGTGATTGGTGTGGGCGGTGGGGGCAGCAATGCTGTGAACCACATGTTCCGTCAAGGCATTAAAGGAGTAGACTTCATGATCTGCAACACAGATCAGCAAGCGCTCGATACCAGCCCGGTTCCCCACAAAATTGCCCTCGGTGCCAGCCTCACCGAAGGTCGTGGTGCAGGTTCTTTGCCCGAAGTAGGCAAAAATGCTGCGCTCGAAGACATTGAAGACATTCGCACACTGCTCGAAGCAGGTACCAAGATGGTATTCGTTACCGCGGGTATGGGCGGTGGTACCGGTACAGGTGCTGCTCCGGTCATTGCACAAGTAGCCCGCGAATTGGGCATTCTTACCGTGGGTATCGTTACCATGCCTTTCTTCTTTGAAGGCCGCAAACGCCGGCAACAAGCTGAAGAAGGCATCAACGCTATTCGTCAGGCAGTAGATACACTGCTGGTAATCAACAACGACAAATTGCGGGAAATGTATGGCAACCTTTCGTTGGCCGATGCATTTGCCCAAGCCGATAATGTATTGACTACGGCGGCCAAAGGCATTGCCGAGATCATTACCCGTACGGGCTACATCAACGTGGATTTCGAAGATGTGCGCACCGTGATGAAAGACAGCGGTGTGGCCATCATGGGATCGGCAGCTGCTGGTGGAGAAAACCGCGCCATGGTTGCCGTGGAACGTGCTTTGGCTTCGCCCTTGCTCAACGACAACGACATTCAGGGCGCCCGCTACGTGTTGCTCAACATTACTTTTGGCAATCAGGAAGTACTCATGGACGAGATTTCCGATATCACCGATTATATCCAGGACGAAGCGGGCTCTACCGCTGATGTGATTTGGGGTTACGGTGTGGACGAAGAGTTGGGCGATGAGATCAGTGTGACCATCATTGCCACTGGCTTCCAAAGCAAACAATCGGCGGATTTTGAGTGGGAAAAGCGCCCAGAGAAGAAAGTGATGAAGCTGGAGGACGAAGTGCCTTCTTCGGTTGCGAACCCACACCAACCGGTAGTGGAGCAACCTGCTGCGCCAGCTCCTGATCCGCACGAGCCTTACCTCAAGCCTGTTCAGGATACTCCCCAAGAGGAAAAGCCTGCCGAAACGCAGGGAGCTATTCCTTTTGAAATGAGTTCGCCGGCAACTCCTCCGACTCCCAAGCCAGAACCAACACCAGCACCGACACCGGAGCCTCCGGCCCACACGCCAGAGCCAGAAACGCACTCCTTTGAGCCTTACCTCAAATCGAGTGGCCCGGTAGAGTCAACACCAGAACAGCCACCTGCTGCAAAGCCAGAGCCCGCTCCGGTGCCACAGGAAAAGCCGGTGGCGCAAGCTCCCGCTACTCCGCAGCCTGCACCTGCTCCGACTCCTTCGGTTAGTCCTGAGGATCAACAAAAACGGGCCGGGGAGCGCATCATGCGTTTGAAAGACCTTAGCAGCAAACTGCGGACGCCTTCCGGACTTTCGGATATGGAGAATGAACCGGCCTACAAACGCCGTCAGGTTCGCTTGGATGATGTACCACATTCTTCTGAGTCGCAAGTTTCGCGCTATACGCTTACCGAAGAAGAACTGGAAAACGGCGATAAGCAAACCGGCCTGAAGCCCAACAACAGTTTCTTGCACGACAACGTAGACTGATAAAAAGTATAAACCGTTATCTATTGGTTATTCCCTTTCGGGGGAATGTGAAAGGCCGTCTCCTTATCGGAGGCGGCTTTTTTGCGTTTATTAAGTCTCTTAATGCGGGATTAAATCAGCATGCGGTACCTACAGCACAAAACCACTACTTTTGCAACTCATTACCATTCAAACAACACGACCATGAGTCTTGCAGATACCATCAATGCCGACATTAAAAAAGCCATGTTGGCCAAAGAAAAAGGCAAATTAGAAGCCTTGAGAGCCGTAAAATCCGCACTGTTGCTGGCGGCTACCGAAAAGGGTGCCGATGGCAAAGTGGACGAAACTGCCGAAATCAACGTACTGCGCAAACTGGTGAAGCAACGTAAAGAAGCGGCTGGCATTTACCGCGAACAGGGCCGGGCAGACCTCGCTGAGCCGGAAGAAATGCAAGCCGGTGTGATCGAAGCCTACCTGCCCCAACAAATGGGGGAAGACGAGGTGCGCGAAGTATTGGCTGGCGTGATTGCTCAAGTGGGGGCCGCTGGCCCGCAAGATATGGGCAAGGTCATGGGCGCAGCTATGAAAAGTCTCAACGGAAAAGCCGACGGTAAATTGATTTCTTCTTTGGTGAAATCTATGTTGAGCGGCAACTGATACCTGTTTTATCGAAAGTTGAACGGGGCGTCCCACAGGGCGACCCCGTTTTTTTATACCTACTTTTTGGAAGGCATAAAATGAAATGAGGAAATTCTACGTTCCTTTAAAAGCACCTCCCCCAAAGGTGATTTCGCGCCAGGATACTTCCACTGTTCACTCATCCTCCATCAACGGTCACTGATCGAAGAAACCGTCAGTTGATCGATTCTAAACAACCTTTCGCCTATCGGAGGGGTAACCTCTTATAGCTAACACTTGCCGAACGATCGATATGAAGATACACTACCCTTAAACCTGATTCTTCCAAACTTCTTTTTCCGATTCCTGTAGTAGGGAAATGGTCCGGTAGAATCACAATCCTTGAAGCTATGAAGTTCCATTTGTTGATGATGACCGGACTTTTTTGTGTCTTGTCGGTACGTGCTCAGGAAAACCTCGGGATTGCCAACAGCAATTACGCGCCTACCAACTCTATGCTGCTCAACCCGGCTTCAGTGGTCAATTCAAAAACTTACCTGGATATCAACCTGGTGGGAGCTTCAGCCTACGCGCGCAACAACCTCGCTTACTTGCCGAAGAGCCAGTTCTACTTCCCGCGTGATATTTGGAGCCTCAACATTCCAGAACCGAGCTACAACACCTCCAACAACCGCATCAAAGGCTACCTGGATGCCGGAATACAAGGCCCTTCCGCTACTTTGCAATGGGGAAAACACGCCTTCGGTTTCTATACCGGGGCGCGCAGTGTCACTTCGGTGAAACGCATTCCTGGCTACCTGGCCCGCGTAGTGATTGATGGAGCCGACCCATCGGAAACCGATTACCGCGAATACAACGACCGCAATGTGAGGGCCAAGAGTATGACCTGGGGCGAAGTGGGGCTGAGCTACAGCACCATTTTGAGTCAGAAAAACAAAGACATGTGGACGGGAGGAATCACCCTCAAGCGTTTGTACGGCTTGCAGAGTACCTCTTTCATTCTCGAACGTGCTGACATTACCACGAATGAAAACAATCAGGTGCAGATCAACGAACTGCGCGGCAAATACGCCAATGCCGATTTCAATTTTCGTGCGGGCAGAGGATGGAGTACTGATATCGGGGTAACCTACCAAAAGATGCTGGAAGATGTGACGCGTTACGTTCCCCACCTGACTCGCTATGGCTGTGACCACATCAATTACAAATACAAAATCGGAGCTTCTTTGCTCGATGCCGGATACATCCGTTTTAAAAATGGTGCTACTGCCAGGGAATTCGAGCGCACCACTCAAGTACAAAACGTGGAAGACATCGACGACCCGGATGAATTGACCCAGGTATCTCCCGAAAGTGGCACTTTCACTGAGAAGTTCAGGTTTACCAACCAAACGCCCATGGCCATCTCGGGGCAGTTTGACTATAATTTTGAAAACGATTTTTACATCAATGCCACCGTCGTTCAAAACCTCGTACACCCACGAAACTACGGACCCGAAAGAGCCAACCTGCTTTCGATAACGCCCAGGTACGAACGCCGATTCTTCGAAGCGGCCATGCCCTTATCCCTGCATCAGTACACCAGTCCGCAGGTTGGCCTCGCCTTCCGCTTTGCTTATCTGGTGATTGGAACGGATAACGTGGTCCCGTTCCTCTTTAAAACAGACGTTTACAGTGCGGACGTTTACTTCAGCCTGAAGTATTCGCTCTTTAACAATCCAGGCTGTAAAAGTCGTTCTGGTCGTCAATCGAAGAAAAAATGTCCGGGACCTGCCGGCAGTTAAACCAAACGGAGGTTGGACCTGAAAGAGTCGCTGCACTTGTGTGGCGGCTCTTTTGTTTGCGCTTAATCGTGTTTTGCCCGGGGACAATTTTAAAGCAACAGCAGTTCCGGGTCGCAGACGACTCCGTTTCCGATCCAATAAAAAAATGAAAAATTATTTCTGAAAAGTATCGGGGGCACATTCGCTGGCGACACCTGTTCCGGGTAGTGGATGGCTTTGTCCCCGACTATTTTAAAAAATGGGACAGCTTTTTCAGGGAAAACCCGGAGACAAGATCGCTTGTAGCCCGGAACCGGCAATGAACGTGCCGCGTCCCCGACCAGTGGCACGGTTTGTCCCCGAGCACCGACCATAAAAACATCCTTGAGTTACTTTAATGCTTGTCCCCGGCTTTTTATGCAGCCGGGGACAAGTCGGCTGATCTTGTCCCCGCGTTTTGCATTAGTCGGGGACAAGCTTAGTTACCCAGTTGTCCCCGGGTAGCGTCATCACCCGGGGACAAATGAAGTTTGGTCTTGTCCCCGACCCAACGAGCAGCCGGGGACAAATAATATTTGGTCTTGTCCCCGACCCACACGAGTAGCCGGGGACAAATAATATTTGGTGTTGTCCCCGGGCTATTCCTCCCGGGGACAGGCTTGATTCGCAATAGCGGCCGATTTAAAAATGAAGCTGCTTGGGAGGGGACGCCTTCCTGACTGAATACCCGCGAAGGAGCAGGTAACTTTTAATGCCCCTCGGAGGCAACACTTTCTTGTATAAAGTGGTCTATAGGCAAAAGGGTTTCCCTGGCTTTTCGGAAAACGCTTTTTGTACCTTTACCCGTATAACCCCTGCTACAAAGCATGCGCCTTCTGCCTAAACCTTCCCTCGTTGGGCTTTTGTTCATCCATTGCTTGTTGTTGCTGAGTAACCGCAGTGTTGCTCAGGAAACGCAAGGCATGGCGCTGAGCAATTACTCCATTACCACCGCGGCTCGGCTCAACCCTTCCTTAATGGTGGACCCAAAAGCATTTTTGGACATCAATCTGGTGGGCATCAATGGCTTTGCCTACAACAACTACCTCTATTCTCCGAAATCTGTTTCTTTTCCTGCCGGGGCGCTTGCTGAGGGCTATGATGGCCTTTTTGAAAACCTGGGCGGGAATCGAAAAAATGGAATTGTCAATCTGTTCTTACCGGGTCCTTCTTTCACTGCCAGCATTGGCCGTCACAGCATTGGAGCCGGGGTGGCAGTAAGGGGCGTAGCCAACCTGCGTAAACTCCCCGAACACTTTGCCCGTTTTGCTTTTCGAGGGCTCAATTTCGACGATTTGCACGGCACTACCTGGGACGATGGCAACTTCAATGTTAAGTACATGGGTTGGGCGGAGGTTTCCGCCTCGTATGGCTATTCTTTCTATCAGTGGAATCGAGACATGTGGCAGGGTGGCGTTACCCTCAAGCGTTTGTTTGGATTGGCCCATGGTGCCCTCATTGTGGATGAACTCCAATATTTTGTGCCAGATACGGTCGATTTCGACATCCTGAACTTTAGCGGTCGCTACGCTTATTCGGATGTAGGTTGGAATGTAGGCCGCGGCTGGGGCATGGATTTGGGCGTTACCTACAAGAAGATGAAGGAAAACGTGACCAATTACGTTCCTCATTCCCGGGCCAATGGCTGCCGAGAAGTAGATTACCTCTACAAAGTAGGCGTTTCGCTGCTCGACCTGGGGTATATCCGCTATAAGACCAACGCCAATGTGCGCATACTGGACAACGTGAGTGCGGATTGGGACAACTATTGGCGCGACACCTCCAACCAGGCCGAGGTGCTCGACCGGGCCATCTTGTCGAAGTTTGCCGAAGGAGACATTACTACCGATACGCGGTATTGGGCACCTTTACCTACTGCGATAACTGCCCACATTGATTACAATGTATATAAGGACTTCTATTTAGGTGGCGTAGTGGTGCAGCGCTTTGGACGCCCCAACAATTATGGCGTAGAGCGGGGCAACCTGCTTTCGATTATTCCGCGATATGAAAAACGGTTTTTTGAAGCCTCACTACCTGTTTCACTTTATGACTATCGCAACCCGCGTATTGGGATCAGTCTGCGGTTTTGGGCTATAGTGTTGGGCACAGAAAATGTAATTCCCTTTATCATTCCTACCGATACGTACAGCTCCGATGGCTTCTTTTTCCTCAAATACATGCTCATCAACAAGCGGCAGTGCAAAGGAGCCAATGGACGATCGCGCAGGGCAAAGTGTCCTGGCCCGGCCCGTTAGTATTGGTGGTCCACCGATCCTAAGCTAACTTTGAAGCTTCACCAATCCTGAACTGTGAAAACCCTGTTTCGAAAAGTGGCATTTGTGTTTGGCCTGTTGCTCATCCTGTTGAGTTTCTGGCAATGTAAGATGCTTATCTATGGGGTGCAGCAGGGAGTAGGGCAGATGCGCATTGTTTCCAATGCTCGACCCATCGCGGAGGTCATGGCCGATCCGGAGTTTCCCGATTCGCTCAAAGCGCAGTTGGACTTGGTGCAAGAGATCCGGCAATTTGCGATCGACTCCCTGGGCCTGAAAGACTCTAAAAACTACCAATCGGTTTACGACCAACAAGGTAAACCCGTGCTCTGGGTGCTTTCGGCCAGTGATAAATTTGCCTTGAAGCCCTATAAATGGCGGTATCCGATGCTGGGTGCTCTGGGCTATAAAGGCTTTTTCAAGGAAGACCGGGCCCTGCGGGAACAACAGAAATTTGAAGATTGGGGCTACGATACCGATGTAGGTGAGGTAGGAGCGTGGTCTACCTTAGGTTGGTTCAAAGACCCGATACTGTCCAACATGTTGGAGAAATCGCCGGGAGGTTTGGCCCGGCTCATCATCCATGAAATGACGCATGCCACCCTCTTTGTCAAAGGCGATGCAGAGTACAATGAAAACCTGGCCACCTTTGTTGGCGACAACGGAGCTGAATTGTTCCTGGTTTTCAAGTATGGCGAAGACTCCAAGGAATACAAAGATTACCTGGGCGGTATTTCAGACGTTCGTCAGTTCGGCGAACACATCTTATCCGGCAGTCAGCGCTTGGATAGTTTGTACCAGACTTTTACCGAATCCCAGCCCGATTCGGTGAAGGCAGGGCAGAAAAAAGCCATGATCACTACCATCCTTCAGGATGCTGACACTTTGAGTTTGTACAACTCAAAACGGTTTTCACATCTGATTGCGGGCAAATACATTCCGAACAATACCTTCTTCATGACTTTTCGGATGTATCGGCAAGAGCAAAACAGTTTCCAAAAAGAATTTCAGGAGCAATACAACTCCGATTTCAAGCGCTACCTGGCGTACTTGAAAGAAAAGTATCCCAGCGTTTAGGTCAACAAAAAACGGCTGCTCCCTTGCGGAAGCAGCCGTTCAATATTTAATCCTGTGGATTGACTTACATCATTCCTGGCATTCCGCCACCCATTCCGGCTGGAGGTCCTGCAGGAGCTTCTTCGGGCTCGTCGGCCAACACACACTCGGTGGTGAGCAAGAGACCGGCAATTGAAGCCGCATTTTCAAGTGCAACGCGACCTACTTTGGTAGGATCAATCACACCTGCTTCGAAGAGGTTTTCATATACTTCAGTACGAGCGTTGTAGCCGAAATCAGCATCGCCTTCCGCTACTTTCTGCACGATTACCGCACCCTCGCCACCGGCGTTGGCTACGATCTGACGAAGTGGTTCTTCTACCGCACGAGTCACAATAGCAACACCAGTTGTTTGGTCTTCGTTTTCGGTTTCCACACTGTCAAGGCTGGCAATAGCACGAATGTAGGCTACCCCTCCACCGGGTACGATTCCTTCTTCTACCGCAGCACGGGTAGCGTGAAGCGCATCGTCCACGCGGTCTTTTTTCTCTTTCATTTCCACCTCAGTGGCAGCACCGATGTAGAGCACTGCAACACCACCGGCCAATTTGGCCAAACGCTCTTGCAATTTCTCTTTGTCGTAATCAGAGGTGCTGGCCTCCATCTGAGTTTTGATCTGGTTCACCCGAGCCGTGATTTGCTCTTTTTCACCGTTACCGTTAACAACCGTAGTGTTGTCTTTGTCGATGGTTACTTTTTCAGCAGTTCCCAAATCATCCAAAGTAGCGTTCTCCAATTTGTAGCCACGCTCTTCAGATATTACGGTTCCACCGGTCAGGATGGCGATGTCTTCCAACATAGCTTTCCGACGATCACCAAAGCCAGGAGCTTTTACAGCAGCGATTTTCAACGAACCGCGTAGTTTGTTCACTACCAAAGTAGCGAGTGCTTCGCCGTCAACATCCTCAGCAATGATCAACAGTGGACGACCGCCTTGTGCACTTTGCTCGAGAATAGGGAGCAAGTCTTTCATGGTGCTGATCTTCTTGTCGTAGATCAGAATGAAAGGGTTGTCCAACTCGGCTTCCATTTTGTCAGGGTTGGTCACGAAGTAAGGAGACAAATAACCGCGGTCGAACTGCATACCTTCTACCACTTCAACCGTGGTTTCGGTTCCTTTAGCTTCCTCTACGGTGATCACACCTTCTTTGCTCACTTTGCCCATAGCTTCAGCAATCAATTTGCCGATCGCTTTGTCGTTGTTGGCAGAAATGGTAGCAACTTGCTCAATTTTTTCGGAGTCGCTACCTACTTCGCGCGATTGTGCTTTCAGGTTGGCAACTACAGCAGTTACAGCAAGTTCGATACCGCGCTTCAAGTCCATTGGGTTAGCACCGGCAGCAACGTTTTTCAATCCAGCGTTTACGATGGCCTGGGCCAATACCGTAGCGGTGGTGGTTCCATCACCTGCCACATCAGCAGTTTTGCTGGCTACTTCTTTCACCATTTGCGCACCCATGTTGGGCACTGCGTCAGACAATTCAATTTCTTTAGCTACCGTTACTCCATCTTTAGTGATTTGAGGAGCACCGAATTTTTTGTCGATAACAACGTTGCGACCTTTGGGGCCGAGGGTCACCTTCACTGCATTCGCCAGCGCGTCAACCCCGCTTTTCAGGGCATCACGGGCTTCGATATCGAATGAGATTTCTTTAGCCATTTTTATCTTAGTTGATAGTGTGTTTGGTTTGATTGATTGATTGGAAACATCGTTGGATTAAAAAATCCTTAGATGATTGCCAGGATGTCCGACTCCCGCATGATGAGGTAATCTTTCCCTTCGAGTGCAATCTCGGTACCGGAATATTTTCCGTACAAAACGAGGTCACCAGCTTTTACCGTCATGGGCTCATCTGCTTTGCCGTTACCAACGGCTACTACAGTTCCGCGTTGAGGCTTTTCTTTAGCAGTGTCAGGGATGATGATGCCTCCGGCGGTCGTTTCTTCTGCGGGAGAAGGCTCGACCAATACCCGGTCAGCCAATGGTTTGATGTTTACATCTGCCATTTTTGATGCGTATTGATTGGTTAAACGATTATAAATAGAAATTGAATTCTTCTTGGTTGCTACGCCTTTGTCACATACTATGCCAATTGCTCAGAGTAAGACAATATTTCAGTTGGTGCTGACATAAAAAAAAATGCCAGGAAATAAGGTGACATCCTGGCATTATATGCGGTTGGTGCACGAAGCACGAAAGGTCAAAATTATTCAGAAGGTTGTGGTTGCTCTGCCGGAGCTGACACTGGATTAAAGTCAGAAGCCGGAGCTGGGGTAGGAGCGGTAGTAGGAATGGTAGCTGCTGGTAGGTTGGTCAACTCACTTTCGGCTTGTTCCACAGTACCAGAACCAGTTCCCGATACCACTGCAGAAAGCAGGCACAGTACCAACAATGCCACGGCAAATCCCCAAGTTGCTTTTTCCAAAACATCGGTCGTTTTGCGAACGCCCAAAAATTGGTTGCTGGATGTAAGGCCAGCTGCCAGGCCGCCACCTTTGGAGTTTTGAACCAAAATAACACCGATCAACAAAAGGCAATCGATGAAGATAAGTATGGAAATAACATAACCCATGATGGATCTTATTTGGAGTGCTTGGTCTTTAATTCTCGAATAAGGCCTGCAAAGTAACTGCTTTTTTCGGGATAAGTCAAACTTAACTTCTCGTAGACCTTTATGGCTTTTGGGTAATGCCCTTGCTGCTCATAAATCTTTGCAAGGGTCTCAGTAACAAAGTTTTCATCTTCTACCAGGCTCAGTTTAGCCATGTTCGAAGGCGAAAAAAATTCGGACTTGGCCGGCGTGATCTGTGGGTCGTTTTGAATGAACCGATCAATTAAATTTTCGGTGGGGGCAGAGGGAGAGCTCGGTGTTGGAGCACCCGATTCCGATGCCTCCTGCACGTGTTCATTGGTAGCAACTGCATCCGTTACTTTCGGCTCCTCAGCAGGTTCTGGCGATTTTTCTTGCTTCAATTGCCGCAGCCAGTCGCTGAAATTCTTAGGAGCTGCTGCTGTTTCTACACGGGTAGTAGCAGCTACGTCTTCTGGTGCCGCTGCTTCATCAGGTGTTTCAGGTAATGTTTCTGAGGCATTTTCCACCTCGGTGATGGGTTCCTGCTTAGCCTCCGGTGGCTCTGGCCGTTCTTCCTGATTTTCCGTTTCTGCTTCCGAATCCAAGGCAATAGAGGTAGAAATGGCTTCCAACAATATTTCCTGCTCCAGCAACTGCATGTAATCCACCGAAGCAGTTGGCGATAAAGTGACTTCTTCCGTTGGCGCTTCCTGCTCAGGTGCTTCCTCTGCTTTCGAAGGGCTATCCACCACTACTTCTTTGGGAGCTTCTTCAGCAACAAACGTGTCCTTAGTGGCTTCCACTTCTGTTGAAGTACTTTCCTTTTCTACCGTAGCGATCGTATCCTGTAGCGTTTTACGCAGGATAAGTCGGTAAAGCATTTCCCGATCAGCCGCATATACGGCGGCCAATTTTAAATGCTGGTGGTAGTGAATGCTATTTTGAACGTGAAGGGCTTTTGCCAGGAGCAATTGAAGCGATTGACAATAGGGAAAGGTAGCAATCAACTCCCGCAATTGAACCGTGTCGTCCGGGTCCAACAGTTCTGGTGTGGCCAGTGCCTGGTGAAAAGCTTCCCGCACCATGCCTACCAGTTACTAAAACCTCGGTTGAAGATGTCCTGCACCAATTGCTGGTTAATGTCGTCGAGCAATTCTTCTTCTACATCGGTGAGGGAAAGGTCGGCACTGTAGTCGGATTGCCCGGTAAATGGTGATTCGAAATTTTGTGTTTCGTCTTTGGTGTTCGTAAACCGTACGTTCACCGTTACTTTAAGCCGGTTTTGCGCAGCCGTTTCATTTCCCTGAATGGCTACGGGTGTAGTGCTGTATCCAGTGATTTCTCCCTCTAACTGAATGTCACCGTTTTCCCGCACCAACTGCAGGTTGGTTTGGGTGAGGAAAAAATCGCGGAGGGCTTCCGTAAAAGCCTGACTCAGCGTTGGTGTGGCCAATGGAGCATAATTGGGAAACTGATCGATCGAAACCGTTTTAATATCCTCTGGTACACTGGCATCGGTAAAAGAATAGCGAAAGCAACAGCCGCTAAAAAAGAGCGGCATCAAAGTGGCAACTAACAGTGCGAAAAGCGTGGATCGGCGAACGTGCATAATCTATTTCAAATGGAATTCTTTGATCTTTCGATACAACGTTCGTTCCGAAATTCCGAGTTCCTTGGCAGCGTCCTTTCGTTTGCCGTGGTATTTCTCCAATGCTTTTTTGATCAACTCCACCTCCTTCTCTTCCAGCGAGAGGCTTTCCTCCACCACTTCTTCCGGCTCCTGAATGGGTTCTTCGTGGTGGTGGTGGTGAATCGTAGGTTCCGTAAAAGGCGCGGGAACCAAACTGTCTTTGGTGATCACCGGACTGATTTCAGGATACAGTCGCTTTACCAATTGCGATTCTTCCCCTGCATCGTCGAGGTTCAGTTTGCCTGAACGCATCAGGTCGTGCACCAGCTTTTTCAAATCGTTCAAGTCGTTCTTCATCTCAAAGAGAAACTTGTACAGAATATCCCTTTCCGAAAACTCTTCCTTTTTACCAGGGCCATTGTATAAAGTAGGCAAGGTAGACCCGCTGGCGTCTGGCAGGTATTTCAATAGTGTTTCCCGGTTGATGTCGCGCACCTGCTCAATCACCGAAATTTGTTCCGTAATGTTTTTCAGTTGCCGAATGTTTCCCTGCCAGCGGTAGTTGATCAATAGTTGCCGGGCATCTTCCGAAAGGCGCACCACCGGCATGCGGTATTTCTCTGCAAAATCAGAGGCAAATTTTCGAAACAACAGGTGAATGTCATCTTTCCGCTCCCGAAGCGGTGGAATGACAATAGGTACAGTATTTAATCGGTAGTAAAGGTCCTCCCGAAATTTATTTCGTTGAATGGCCTCCGGAATGTTCACATTGGTAGCGGCCACAATGCGCACATCGGTTTTGAGCACCTTTGAAGAACCCACTTTAATGAATTCACCGGTTTCCAAAACCCGCAATAGCCGTACTTGGGTTTGTATGGGCAGTTCTGCTACCTCATCCAAAAAGATGGTCCCGCCATTGGCCACTTCAAAATAGCCTTTGCGCGAATCCAAGGCACCCGTAAAAGAACCTTTTTCGTGGCCAAACAATTCCGAATCGATCGTTCCTTCAGGAATAGCCCCACAGTTCACTGCAATGTAAGAGCCGTGTTTTCGGGAACTGAACTGATGAATAATTTGCGGCATCACTTCCTTCCCTGTACCACTCTCTCCGGTAATCAATACCGAAAGATCGGTAGGAGCTACCTGGGCCGCAGTATCGATGGCCCGATCGAGCAAAGGCGAGTTGCCAATGATGCCGAAACGTTGTTTGATTTGTTGAGAACTGGCCATTGATAATGAAAAGCTTTGGGTTTGTTCGGGTACGTGGTAGGTTAAACCAGTTCTCCCATGAGTGTGGCAGCCGTACAATCGGTCACTTTAACCTCTACATAATCTCCTGCCACTACGGCCTCTCGTGGAAAAACCACCATTGCATTTTGAGAGTTTCGACCGCAGAAATGTTCGTCCGAACGCTTCGAAGGGCCCTCTACCAATACTTTGAACGTTCTTCCTAAAGCACGTCGGTTACTTGCCAGGCCATGTTGCTGTTGCAACTGAATGATTTCCGCAAGGCGTGCTTTTTTCTCGGTTACCGGAACATCATCCTCGTATTTCCGTTCAGCAAGCGTTTTGGGACGTTCGGAATAGTAGAACATGTAGGCGAAATCATATTTCACCTCCTGCATCAAACTCAAGGTTTCATCGTGTTGGTCTGGCGTTTCAGAACAAAAACCCGTAATAATGTCGGTAGAAATCGCACATTCAGGAATAATCTCACGAATGGCACGAATGCGGTCCAAGTACCATTCCCGAGTATAGCCCCGGTTCATTTTCTTTAAAATATCCGAGTTTCCAGATTGTACCGGAAGGTGAATGTAGTTGCAAATGTTTTCGTGCCTTGCCATGGCGTGCAACACCTCGTCGGTCATGTCTTTGGGATGGGAAGTGGAAAACCGAACCCGTAAGTCAGGACTTACCAACGCCACCCGTTCCAGCAGTTGAGCAAAGTTGACGGTGGGCACCTCAGGATTCTTTATTTCTCCTTTGGCAGTAAGGTTCCAACGGTAAGAGTCTACGTTTTGTCCCAACAAAGTAACCTCACGAAACCCCTTTTGGAAAAGCTCGTGGGCCTCGTCCACAATGGATTCCGGGTCGCGGCTGCGTTCCCGACCACGGGTGAAGGGCACTACGCAAAAAGAGCACATGTTGTCACAACCGCGCATAATGCTAATGAAAGCGGTTACACCGCTTTGGGAAAGTCGTACCGGATTGATGTCGGCATAAGTCTCTTCCCGAGACAATAACACATTGGCCGCCTTTTGGCCACTGCCTACTTCTTCAATCAGATTGGGCAAGTCGCGGTAAGCATCCGGGCCGGCAATCAGGTCCACCAGCTTTTCTTCTTCCAGCAATTTGGCCTTCAAACGCTCGGCCATGCAACCCAAAACGCCAACCACCAATTCAGGGTTGTGCACTTTGGCAGACTTAAAATGCTTGAGGCGGTTCCTTACCCGTTGCTCGGCGTTGTCGCGAATAGAACAAGTATTGAGCAGCACCAAATCGGCTTCTTCCGCATTTCGGGTAGTGGTGAAGCCATCCTTTGCCAGGATAGAAGCTACAATTTCACTGTCCGAAAAATTCATCTGGCACCCATAGCTTTCCAGGTAGAGTTTTTTACCCCCGGTTTCCTGTACTTTAACCATGGTGGCCTCCCCTTGGCGGGCCTCATCAATGACTTTAATTTCGACTTTTTCTTCCATGTCGCAACAAAATTCGAGGACCAAATTTAATCAAAACACCTACGGTGACAAAATGTCATTCGGGCCATAAAATCCTCAAAAACCGCTAAAATAGAGCGATTCGAGCACTTTGCAACGAAGTAATTCGAAAGTAGCTTTTGGAAAAACCAACCGTTATTCACTTTATTTGTATCCCGATGTGATGCCGAAACATTTTCGGGAACCTCACTGTTAAAAGCCCAAACACAAGGAAGATAGGCGTATGGATTTGGTAATTGTAGAGTCTCCTGCCAAGGCGAAAACCATTGAAGGTTTTTTAGGAAAAGACTACACTGTAAAGTCGAGCTATGGACACGTTCGCGACTTAGCGAAAAAAGGACTTTCAGTAGATATTGAAGATGATTTTAAGCCTCAGTATGAGGTGATGCCCGATAAAAAGAAGATCATCCAAGAGCTCAAAAAACTGGCGAAAGACGCCGAGTTGGTTTGGCTCGCAACGGATGAAGACCGCGAAGGAGAGGCCATTTCCTGGCACTTGTTCGAAGTGCTTGGTTTGAAAGAAGACCGCACCAAGCGGATTGTTTTTCATGAAATTACCAAGCCAGCCATTCGCTCGGCAATTGATAACCCGAGAACCATCAATCACGATTTGGTAATGGCGCAGCAAGCCCGCCGGGTTTTGGATCGGCTTGTGGGTTTTGAACTCTCGCCAGTATTGTGGCGCAAAGTGCGGCCCAGTCTTTCTGCGGGGCGTGTTCAGTCGGTTGCTGTGAGAGTTTTAGTAGAACGGGAGAAAGAAGTTTTGGCCTTTGAGTCCACTTCTTCTTTTAAAGTGACGGCCCATTTTAAAGTCGGGGGAAAATCCGGCCTGAAAGCCGACCTCAACAAAAAATTTAAGGTAGAAGAAGAAGTGACCACCTTCTTAGCGTCTTGCAAGGCTGCCGATTTCAACATCACCAGCCTTGAGACCAGACCAGGAAAGAAATCGCCTGCACCTCCTTTTACCACCTCTACTTTACAGCAAGAGGCCAGCCGAAAACTTGGGTTCTCCGTGTCGCAAACCATGGCCGTAGCTCAAAAGCTCTACGAATCGGGTAAGATCACCTACATGCGAACCGATTCGGTCAACTTATCGGACCTCGCTACCAATGCTGCCCGTGCTGAGATAGTATCGAGTTTTGGAGAAGAATTCGCAAACCCTCGCAAATACACCACCAAATCCAAAGGAGCGCAGGAAGCACACGAAGCCATTCGGCCAACCTACTTAAACGAACACAGCGTCACCGGCGACTATGCCGAAGAACGACTCTACGATTTGATTTGGAAGCGGACCATCGCTTCACAGATGGCCAATGCCGAACTGGAAAAAACTACTGCAACGGTAGCCATCAGCAATCAAGATGAGTATCGCTTTTTGGCCCATGGAGAAGTGTTAAAGTTTGAAGGGTTCCTCAAAGTATACATGGAGTCTACCGACGACGAACGGGAGGAAGGCCCTAAAGGCATGTTACCGCCGATGACGGTTGGGGAAGCCGTAGAGCGCGAACAAATTGAAGCGGTACAACGGTTTACCCACCACCCACCCCGGTACACAGAGGCCAGCCTGGTGAAGAAACTAGAAGAATTGGGCATCGGACGTCCCTCTACCTATGCACCTACCATTAGCACCATTCAAAAGCGGGGCTATGTAGTGAAAGAAGATCGGGATGGCCAGGAGCGAGTTTACAGAGCAGTAAGCCTGATTGCAGATGAGGTAAAAGCAGAAGACCGCACCGAAATTACGGGCCGCGAAAAGGCCAAGCTTTTTCCCACCGATATTGGCATTGTTGTCAACGACTTCTTGGTAGAACATTTCGGGGGAATCCTCGATTACAACTTCACCGCCAACGTAGAGAAAGAGTTCGACGAAATTGCACATGGCAGCAAAGAATGGAACAAAATGCTGGAAAGCTTCTATGCTCCTTTCCATGACGTAATAGAAGATACCTTAGAAAATAGTAGTCGTGCCACTGGCGAACGCTATTTGGGCGATGAGCCAGGAACGGGACTAAAGGTGTACGCCAAGATTGGAAAATACGGGCCAGTCATCCAGATTGGAGACACAGACGCTGAAGAAAAGCCGCGTTTTGCGAGCATTCGGGGAGACCTCACGTTGAACAGCGTCAACCTGGAGCAAGCGCTCGACCTCTTTAAATTGCCACGCAACCTGGGAGAATACCAGGGCGAAGAAGTGGTGATTGGCGTAGGTCGCTACGGCCCTTACGCACGGCACAAAGGAAAATTCTTCTCCATAGGAGACGAAGATCCACTGACCATTGAGATGGAAGCCACCATAGAAATTATCGAGAAAAAGCTGAAAGAAGACCGTGAACGCATTATTCATGAGTATCCGGGTGATGATAATGTGCGGGTGTTGAAAGGGAAATGGGGACCCTACATATCCATTGGTAGAAAGAATTATCGCATACCCAAAGACAAAGACCCACAAACCCTTACCTTAGAGGAATGTTTAGAAATCGCTAAGAACGCCCCGCAAGGCCGCTCGAAGCGAAAGGCTAAATCGTAATCAATCTGACGACCTTATGGGTGCCGACCTCTCAATCTACTTTCAACCCGTTGATCACCGCAAATCCGACTTTGCCAAAAATGCCTTAGGCGCCAAGCTGAAAGTGCATTCAGAAGAAGCAGGTTTTCCAGACCTGGAAGAAATCGACCTGGCGATAGTTGGTGTAAAAGAAGACCGACGGGCAGTGAACAATATGGGTTGTTCTGGCGCACCTGATATGGTGAGGAAATACCTTTATCAGCTTTTTGAAGGTCCTTATAAAGTAAAAATGGCTGATTTAGGAAACGTCCTGCCTGGTGAAACCGAGGAGGATACCTACTTCGCCTTGAGTTCAACCATTGCCGAGCTGATCAAAAAGAACGTTGTTCCAATTATTATAGGAGGAAGTCAAGACCTGACCTATGCCAACTACCTGGCCTATGAGAATTTAGAGCAGGTAATCAATTTGGTAACCATCGACAACCGCTTCGATATGGGCGACCCTGACGGAGCCATTGATTCCAGGTCGTATCTGAATAAAATCATCCTCCATCAGCCCAATTACCTGTTCAATTTCGCCAATCTGGGTTATCAAACCTACTTTGTGGATCAGGAAGAACTGTCATTGCTCCACAAACTCTACTTTGATACCCATCGCTTAGGCGAGGTTCGGGCCAACATGCGGGAGGTAGAGCCGGTAGTGCGCAACGCCGACGTGATGAGCTTTGATGTTTCGGCCATTCGTAATTCCGATGCTCCGGGGAACGAAAATGCCACCCCTAATGGATTTTATGGCGAGGAGGCTTGTCAGATCACCCGCTATGCAGGAATAAGCGACAAGTTGTCCTCCATTGGGTTTTACGAGATCAATCCACTTTACGATAAAGAAGAACAGACCGTTCATTTGGTTGCCCAAATGATTTGGTACTTCATGGATGGGTATTACAGCAGGAAAAGAGACTTTCCGATACGCAACCACCGGGATTACTTTAAATACCGCATTACGGTTCCTGAGAATACCAACGAATTGGTGTTTTATAAAAGCATGAAAAGCGACCGGTGGTGGATGGATGTACCGTATCCTACCAATAAAAGAATGCGATATCAACGGCATCATTTAGTACCCTGTTCTTACGCAGATTACCAAGTTGCCTGCAACCGGGAGGTACCCGATAAGTGGTGGAAAACCTTTTCTAAACTGAGCTGATAAAACGGCTCACGAATACAGTTAAATTGCCCCTGAAAATTACCTCAAAATCGCCATTTTTCGGCCTTGTTGAAAAGTTTGAGGGGGTGTTAAAAAATTTTTGCCAAATAAATATTTTGACTATTTTAGCCACCGTTATTTGCCAAAAATACATCTAACCTTCGACTATAAAAGATGAAGAAAGCTTCACTCTTCATTGCGTTTTTTTGTTTGTCATTAGCTGGTTTTTCCCAACAGGATTACCAGTTTAGCCAGTTTATGCACAATAAACTGCTGCCCAACCCAGGGGTAGCTGGAGCTAACAATGGCATCTGCGCAACCCTCATCGGCCGACAGCAATGGGCTCAGTTTGATGGAAACCCCGAATCTGTTGTCTTCAGTGCCCATGGTACTGTGAAGCCAATCTTTGGTGGGGTAGGTTTATCTGTGGTTGCTGACCGTTTGGGTCAGGAAAGTACAGTGGCCGCTAAACTTTCTTATGCTTTCCGCACCGATAAGATAGGTCCGGGTAATCTGGGGATTGGTATTGGCTTAGGCTTTATCAATAAGTCCATCGGTCAAGATTGGCGTTCTACTGACAATTTTCAACAAGATGTAGTTATTCCTGATAACGGAGCAAGCGATATCGGGTTTGATATGGATCTTGGAATCTATTACGATATAGAAGACAAACTTTATTTCGGTATTTCAACCACGCACCTTACACAGACCAGTATTGAAGATCAAGCTGAAAATCCTGGAGTTGGTGTAGCAGATGATTTATTGTCTTACACCGTGGCAAGGCACTATTGGATTATGGCCGGATACAATTATGATTTGAACGCAGAATGGCAGCTGCAACCCAACATGTTGATTAAAACCGATTTGAATTCAGCACAGGTTGACTTGAATTTAACGGCCATGTATAATAAACTGTTATGGGGTGGCGTTTCTTACCGGTATCAGGATGCAATCATTCCGATGGTCGGTATCAATTACGGCATGCCAGGAAGCGGGCTCACCGGTGGTACTTTGAAATTCGGATATTCTTACGACGTCACAACTTCCTTAATCAGACAGCACAGTGCAGGATCGCATGAGATCATGCTCAATTATTGTTTCAGTATTGAAATACCACCGAAGCTGACGAAACACAAAACAGTTAGATTCCTGTAAAACTGTAACTTTGTTGATAAGTTACTCGTTAACAGGGGTTCTGCCTGCATCAAATACACACACACCACACCACCTAACACAATCAAAGACCTCAAAACCTTAGAAGACTAAATCAGGAGGTATTATGAGAAGGTTATTCTTTTTGGGCGCCATCGTTACCCTGCTGTTGAGCAGTTGCGGTAGCTCGGAGTCTGGTCAATTGACCGGAGTTCAAGGACGCATCGTGTGGTATCAGCCCGATCCATATGGAATGCTATACATTCCGATGGGAAGCTTTACCATGGGCCCTAACGACCAGGATGTACCCTATGCGGTTACTACCAAAGCCAAAACCGTTTCTGTTCAAGCCTTTTACATGGATGAAACAGAAATTACTAATAACGAATACCGCCAATTCGTTTTTTGGGTAAAAGATTCTATAGCACACCGTATACTCGGAGATGAAGGTTTCGAAGAGCACTTCATAACCGAAAACTACTACGAAGAGGAATTCGATCCCCCCCACATTGATTGGAATACTCGGATCAATTGGGACGATATCGAAGAACGAGAAGCGCTAGAAGTAATGTTCTTGCCCGAGTACGAACGTTTTTATGGTCGTCGTGAAATTGATACCCGTAAGCTTGATTTTGAGTATTTCTGGATTGATTTCCGTGATGCTGCGCGTAAAGGAGGTCCAGGTGCCCCTCTGCGTCAGCGAGGTATGACAGACCGTTCGATCTTTATTAAAAGGGATGTCATTAATGTTTATCCAGATACATTGTGCTGGATTCATGATTACACTTACTCGTTCAACGAGCCGATGACCAACATGTATTTTTGGCATCCTGCTTATGATGAATATCCGGTAGTGGGAGTAACCTGGAAACAAGCCCGTGCATTTAGTATCTGGAGAACTCAGTTGTTCAACAACTACCTGAAGCATTACGGTGGCATCTATGTACAAGATTTCCGCTTGCCTACAGAATCAGAGTGGGAATATGCCGCCCGTGGTGGTCTTGATCTTGCATCTTATCCGTGGGGACACCCCTACATTCGGAACAGTCGAGGTTGTTTCCTCGCCAACTTCAAACCATTGCGTGGTAACTACGTAGACGACGGAGGTTTCCACACTGTGCCTGTGTTGTCTTATTCTCCCAATGATTATGGCCTGTATTGTATGGCTGGCAACGTTGCGGAATGGACAAGCAATGCATTTGACGAATCAGCGTATGACTTTGCCCATGATCTCAACATGGATTACGTCTACGAAGCAAAAGAAAACGACCCTCCGGTGCTCAAACGGAAAGTGATACGGGGTGGATCATGGAAGGATGTTGGTTACTATATACAAACCAGCACCCGTACCTATGAATACCAGGATACTGCGAAATGCTACATCGGGTTCAGATGTGTCATGAGCTATCTTGGCCGCGCTAAAGGCGATGACATTTAGTAACGGTTGTTACTCCTTTACCTGCCTCACCTTTTCTTGAACACCGCATTATTTAACCTAATTCATTTAAACAACCGATAGCAATGAGCAAGCAAATTACAGGATTCAGACCGGGTAGTAAGTCATGGAAAAAGTTTATGGCTAAACTATATGGGTGGGGTGCTGCCCTTGTGATTGTAGGAGCACTCTTTAAAATTATGCACTGGCCTGGTGCAGGACCCATGTTGGTTGTTGGCCTTGGTACTGAAGCTGTAATCTTCTTCTTCTCTGCATTTGATCCACTCCACGAAGATCCAGATTGGACCCTCGTATATCCTGAATTGGCACTGGCCGACGAGATTCACGATGTGGAAGCCCTCGAGGAAGGCATGGAAGAAGATGCTGACAAGCAAGATGAAAATAAAGGTACGCTGACAGAGCAGCTAGACACAATGCTTGAAGAAGCGAAAATTGGTCCCGAATTGATTGAGAGCCTTGGTGAAGGATTGCGTAGCCTGACGCACCAAACCAACCAACTCAATGATTTGGCAGATGCTTCGGTTGCTACCAACGAATACGTGAGCAGCATGAACAGTGCTTCCGTCACCGTAAAAGATTTAGCCGACACCTACACCAAAGCTTCTGAGTCTTTGGCAGGCATCGCTAATGATGTAGAAGACGGACAATCTTTCGGGGAGCAACTGCAAACCATGTCTAAGAACTTGTCTTCTCTGAATTCAGTTTACGAATTGCAATTACAAGGTTCTTCCGAGCACCTCGAAACCACCAACAAACTGTATGACGGTATTTCTGAGTTGATGCAAAACCTCAACGATTCTATCGACGATACCAAGAAGTACAAAGACAACATTGCAGAGCTATCTTCCAACCTGGGTTCATTGAACACCATTTATGGCAACATGCTCAACGCCATGAACTTCGGCCAACAAAACAACGGCTAATCAATAACGATCCAATTTTCTTAACGATTTAAAAGTTATTGATCCATGGCTGGAGGAAAAGAAACCCCGAGACAGAAGATGATCGGGATGATGTATCTCGTACTTACTGCTCTCCTCGCGCTCAACGTTTCGAAAGAAATTCTCAATGCCTTCGTTATCATCAACGACGGTTTGGAAACAACGAACTCGAACTTTGAAGGTAAGAATGAGTATACCTATGCTCAGTTCGATAGAGCATACGCAAATGACCCAGATAAGGTAAGAAAGAACTACAAAGAGGCACAAAATGTGCGTAATCTTGCTGAAGAGCTTGATGTTTATCTTACCGATCTCAAAAAGCATTTAATTGCTTCCACCGAAGGTTACGATATGGAGAATGCTGCTCCGAACGATACGATGTTCTTGTTGAAAAACGTTTCGAGCAAAGACAACTATGATATTCCTACAAACATCTTAATTGGTGACAACGTAGGAACTCCAAGACCTGCTACTGACGACTGGTCGGCAATGCAGCTTAAAGACAGGCTTACTGGATTTCAAAAATCTATGGTACAAGCTTTAGGAGAAGAAGTAGCAAAACAAGCTAATTTGAAATTTGACTTTGAACCAGTAAAGCAAAAAGATGGAGAGCATACCTGGGAAGATGCAAACTTTTACCATCTCCCACTTGCTGCCGTGATTACTAACCTGACCAAGATACAAGCCGATGTGCGCAACATGGAGGCTGAGGTAATTAAAACCTTGCTTGGAAGTATTGGTGCGGAGGATTTTAAATTTGATACGCTGGCTGCCAAAGTAATTCCGAATACGAACTACTTGATCTTGAATGATACTTTCCGTGCTGATGTTTTTGTTGCTGCATTTAGTACCACACAGCCTCCTAAAATGGTGGTGAGTACACAGCTGGATACCGGCGGAAACATCATGGGTGATCCAGATTCAGCTTCTGTTTCTGTAAGAGAAGGTGTTGCCACCTACACATCGGTTCCTAAAACCGAAGGTTTGGTAGAGTGGGGAGGAATCATCAGCATTAAAAAACCAGACGGCACTTACCAACCTTATAAGTTCAAAAGTGAATTTATGGTGGCCAAGCCTGCATTGGTAGTAGCTCCTACGGCTATGAACGTGTTCTATCGTGGTTTGGAAAACCCAGTTGAGGTTTCCGTACCCGGTGTGCCCACTGAAAAGTTGGAAGTGAGCGTTTCTAACGCAAGTAAATCCGGCTCGAAAGGTAAGTTTATGGTGAAGCCTGGCAACGGTCCGAAATGTTCGGTATCTGTTTCTGCTGAGTTAAACGGCTCCAAGAAAAATTTTGGTAAAATGGAATTTCGTGTCAAGAACGTTCCTGATCCAAAGCCCTTCTTTGCCGGAATCACCGGAACAGGAAATGTTCAACGTAAAAACCTTATGGCAGCCCAAGGGGTTATTGCCAAAATGGAAAACTTTGAGTTCGACCTCAAGTTCAACGTTATCTCATATGTGATGTCCGCAACTGTGAAAGGAAAAGTTGTCGATCAGCCCTCCAAAGGTCCTCGGGTGACATCAGCTATGAAAACCTTATTGAAAGCGCTCCGTCCAGGGCAAAAAGTGTACATCGAGAAAATCAAGGCGAGAGGACCTGATGGAACCGTACGCGACCTGGGAACGATTGTGCTGAAGGTTATCTAATTGCTAAAAACCTTTGATCATGAAAAAGCTCTTAGGATTGATTGTGTTAGCAGGTATTATTGCCTGTATCACTCCAGATACTGTGAAAGCACAGGATGTTTTGGATGGTATTTACCAGCCTGAGCATACTGAATCACGAAGGGTTATCCCTTACGCACATTTGCGCGAAGCAGATGTGATGTGGCTCAAACGGGTTTGGAGACGCATTGACATGCAAGAGAAAATCAATCACCCGATGTATTATCCTGAAACACCTGTTCAGGGTCGTAAATCGTTGTTTGATGTGATCAAAGAAGGTATCGTTGAAGACGGTTCTATCACGGCATACGATCCAGGTCCACTTGGTGATGACGATATGTTTACCAAAAGTTTCACGCGTGAAGAGGTGAAAAACATTCTTTACGCTACGGATACTGCTTGGTCTGAAGACATAGAAACCGGAGAGTATACCCCTCAACTGGTGACTATTGAAACCAAGTCGGCCGATGTGAAATGGTACGATATCAAAGAAGAATGGTTTTTTGATCGTCAACGGTCTGTTATGGAAGTACGCATTATTGGTATTTGTCCATTAACTGCTAAAACCGATGAGTTGACCGGAGAGTTCCGCGGTTACAAACCACTGTTTTGGATTTATTTTCCTGCTGTGCGTCATGTATTCGTGAAAGCAGAAGTCTTTAACCGGACCAATGATACGGAACGCAGAACTTATGAAGATCTATTTTGGAAACGCCAATTTGGTAGCTACATTACCAAGGAATCCAACGTATACGACCGTGGTATCGAAGAATATAAAACTGGTTTAGATGCTTTGTTAGAAGCAGAACAGATCAAAGAGAAAATCTTCCAGATGGAACATGATCTCTGGAGTTTCTAAACTCCGATTGAAATGAAATTGAAAGGCTGAATCCATTTTGGGTTCAGCCTTTTTTTATGCCTTCCAGTGCGATAGAATGGTTCCGATGCGGAAAATTCATCGCCTTATACCCCTAACCATTAAGATGGATTGAATCTCAGATAGGTAGCCTGTATTCTTTGGGAAAGGTTATTCCCCGGTTTTGCCGGTCTCGATGTAGTATCGAGTGAGGTCCTCTTTGGCTAAGCGAATAAAATGCGCTTTTTGCGTTTCACTGAGCTGCTCATTGAGCTTAGCGTGAACACTTATTTGCCCATATTGCTGAAGGGCTTTATCCAGCTTCTTTTGCTGCAGTAAGATGGTATAATACAAATAGCGGTAAAACACATTTTCCGGGTAAAGGGTCACCAATGCATCTGCGTTGCTTTCTGCTTCGCCGAGTGCTTCTTCCTCTTCGAGGTTAATTTTCAAAAGAAAGTACTCAGCTTCGGTTCTCAACAATAAATTGGTTGAGTTCTGAGCCGTTGCAAGCTGTTCTAAGCCCTTTTCGAGGTCTCCCTTCGGGTAGAGTGACAAATAAGGGCGTAACACCGGGTGGGTGGCTTTAGCCCGCTCCATGTAGTAGTTGTAAATACCACTGGTGAGGTAATACCATTCAAACTCCGGCTCTTGGTCAAAAGTGGTTTTGAGGTTGGAAATGTAACTGTTTAGCAGAGAAACTACGGAGATATAACGCTTGTTAAGAATTTCAATTCGGGCCTTGAATCCGTAGAGGGTGATGCGGGTGTACCGTTCCAAGTGGTCCAAATCCTCTTCTTTTTCATCCAGGCGTTTCAATGCCACATTAATTTGCTGTAGGTATTCCTTTCGCAGCGCTTCTGAATCGTTGCCGGTGATGATTTGCCACCAATAGTAGTTGACAGTGAGTATGCTTGTCCAGGCATGTTTGGGGTGCGACTTTTGAAGTGCCAGCCGAATGCTGTCTGCCCTTCGAAATTGGAATTGATAAATGGCCTCAAAACCGATAGCAACCGAATCTGCCAGGGCTTGTGAAGCTGGCGTATTCACTTGGGGACTGTTTTTTGAAGATGCTTTCAGTGAACAGCTGAGAACCCCCAAAAAGACTATCAAGATAATATGTTGCCACCAGCCTTTCATCTTTGCAGTTGCGCTTGGGCCACGTGGTTCAAGAGATTTTCAAAAATGTTGGCCCGCTTGCGCTGCAGTTTTAGGGCGGCTATCTCTTCGGCTCTTTTCACCCCACCGATATAATACCGCTGGTACCAGGGAATAGCAGTGATGACGCCGTCCCAGAGGGTGTAGTTGCGCACGATAACCGCTCCAAGCACCAACCATGCATTACAGAGCACGAAGGAGTTCAGTCCATTTTTAACATCACCCGCATAAAACTGGCCTAATCCTGGAAGAATTAAACTCAAAATTCGGGCAGTTTTCGGACGGATCCGAATCTTGTTCAAGGCGTTGAACTCCGATTGAATGGCTTGCCTTGTGGCACTATCTGAAGGTGCCACTGCAAGTAAAAAGTGCTTTTGAGCATCTTCAAAATTTTCTAAACCAAAATAGGCGATACCCAGGTACAACTCCTTGCGCTGGTATTGATCAGCCGGTAATCGTTCTGGCATTTGGAGTAAATCGATCAGTGCATAGTCAAAGCCTTTGGTCATTAAAATGGCCGCAGACTTTTTGAGCGCCATCTCGGTTTGAGCACTGTCCGATTCGTAGCTGTAGTACGCAAGGTCGTAGTAGTTCGCTGCTTCCTTAAAATTAGTTTTTAAGCGAAAGCAGTCTCCCATGCGTTCATAGGCCGATGAGGTGAATTTCCGATCTCTACGATCAAAGAACAACACCCGATGATAGGATTTGATCGCTTCATCGTAATTGCCCGCCTCGTATTGGCTTTGTGCAAAACGAAAGGTGCTTTCGATGTCCTGACACCGAGCCTGGTTAGCGAGGGCTATCCATAGAACGCACAAAAAGGTCGTGAGCCTCTTGCTGAAAGTGATGGTCAAGATCGTGATTGTATTTGCGTGCAGCCTTGTAAGAGCCGTAAATGTTTCCAGTGTAAAACCCAAAACCAACGGTGCCAAACACCCATCCATAGACGCTCTCAGTGCCATCTCGACGAAACCCGTTATAGGTTTGCCAGGCAAAAGTGCCGATGGTAAGCATACTCAGGAGGGCATCTTGCCAGTCGCGGGTATACAACTTACCACTGCCGGGAACCACTGCCGAAAGGCTCATGGCAACCCATGGACGTTTGTATTTGCGCTGTTGTAAGTCGTTGATCAGGCTTTGGTACTTGGGGTTCAATGCTTTCATGCCTGGTGAACTCCCAAAATGGTGGATGGCTCCTTCCCAGTCTTGCCCCAGTAATAATCGATTCAAGTGGAAGAAGGAACGGTCCTCCGAAGTGAGGTGTTGGTTGGTATCTACAAAGTATTCTGCCTTGGTGTAAGCGGCTGAGAGCAGCAACATTCGACTGTATTCCACCGCGAAGGGTCGTGGAACCGCTGGAAGGTCAATGTACCACGATTCGGTTTTTCGAACCCCTAGTTGATAGTCTTTTTTGTAGCGGAGCGTACGAACGAATTGGAGTTTCAACGAGTCATTCTCAGGAGCCAGATAAACCAAGCGTTCCCACTCCTCAGCCGCCAATTGATATTGTCGGGTTTTCACCAGATAATTCGCATACCGGAGGGAATGGTTGTAGTCATAGAGGTCGCCTTGGGCTTGAAGAACGCCCGAAAGCAGACAAATGCTCCAGAGCAAGGTGGCGAATTTCCACATGGTTCTTAAGGATGATCTACTAAAAGGCCCGTTTCAGGGTCTTTTTCGTATTTCTTGTGATTGAAGCCGTGGCAGCGGGTGAGGCGGTCGAAAGTGCTCATTACGCCTAAAATAGGACCTTCTTTTTTTACTGAAAGCAAGCCATATTCGGAGCAGGAGGGTGTAAAGTTGCAGTCCATCGCATCTTGAGAAGATACCAGGTATTTGTAGCCCAGAAACAGCCCGGAAAAGGCCATTTGAAACTCATTGGTATTGTTGCCGGCAAAATCCCATTGCAAATGGGTTTCATCAGGATCCATCAAGCCTGAAAAGGAGGGAGCATCTGGCGCCCCTTGCGCCAGCATAAAACCACTATTTAGGGAGAGCAAAATTGTAAAGAAGATCGTTTTCCAACTCATTGAGTACAAGGTTGCGGTAGGTCGTTATTTGTTTGCTTTGGCCGTCTTCCCGATACACGGTTTGAATGATTCGGGTGGGGAAAGACAGCCCTTGCACTTTAGTATAATCTTTAAAGATTTGTCGGTTCAGTAGCTCTTCTTCAGGAGAAAAGAAAGCAATGCCCAGCAGTTGTCGGTTTTGGTTGGACATGATCACCTTCCCAACTTGCTTGGCCAATTGAGGACCGGGCCTCCAGGTAGTGATCACCTGCCCTTGATCCTGCTCTACTTTATCTACCTTAAAAAAGGAGTCTTTGAAACCGTAGTTGTTGAGCCGTCCGGTTAGCGCCAGGTGAAAGATGGAAAATTCGGGTACAATGCCACTTTTTACCTGGTTCACGATGGTATCATGGGTTAGAGTGGTCATCATCGAATCAGCGATAACCAACTGCCCTTTTTCAGGGAAAGTGATGTTGTATAGAATGACCCGGTTATTCAAATCGTAATAAACCGTGCCCATCGTTAGTTTGGAACTTCCGTCGGCGGCTCGTTCTTTGATTGAGAAATCAGCCTTTATCCTAAAAAGCTGTTGCCCATGACTGAGCATGGGCAACAGGATGAAAAGGAAAATAAAAAATCTTAGGTATTGCTTCAAGGCATTTAGATACTAAGTACCCACCAGGCGGAGCTCATGAGTATACTTACTCCCCAGCCAATCAAGCTGGAAATGATGTATTCGTTGCCTTTGTTGCCAATCAATACAATCAAGACGCCAATCGGACCACAACAGAATCCCCAGGCAAATGCAGCCCATTCGATGTCGGTAAACAAGTCGAAATTGGGACGAAACATGTTGGCTTGCAACTCTGCTGAGTTGAGGTCGAGTCGCTCTAAAAGCTGATCGTCGTATTGGGAAATTTCCGCCAGGGAAAGCTGCCCGGGTTGGCCCAAGACAAACTCTTCTAACTGGGTGAGGGAAGAAAACTCTTCATTCAGTGCAGCTTCGTCCAAATCAAACAAATCGGCCGAACCAGCAAAGGCAGTCATTTGTAAAGAGAAAAGAACTGCGATGGCAAGGAATAGCTTTTTCATAACAATGAAAGGGTTAATGGATAGTGTGGGAACAAATATAGAAATTTAAGCCGCATCCGCCTGTTCAAGAACCTTGCCAGATCAACACTTCTCTGGCATGGGGCTTGTTTGAAGCTCCTTAACATCTCTGGAATATTAATTACTTTTAGCCCACAAATGAAGTTGTACAAAAGCTTATATCTGTTTCTGGCGGTACTACTTGCGGGATCGTTGCTCGCCTTTACTACTGTGCCTCAAGCTATTCGGAAGGTACGGTTGAAAATGGAGACCAAAACTTTACAAAAAGGCACTTATTCTAAAGTGCAATCGGAAGTATTTTACCGGTTTGACCAAGGAACGATGGTGCAGCACTATACCTATCCAGTGGAGTTTTTCTTTCTCTCCAACGATCGGGGAGAGGCCAAAATCTACGATCCCAAGCACAATACCATTTCCATTAAGCAAGGCAAGAGTTTTAGTAGTGAGAACAACTACCTCTATTACTTTCTCTCCAACAATGCCAACGACCTTGGCTTTAAAGAACAGGGGTTTCAACTTCAAAATACCCGTTTCGAAAACGGTTATATGGTTACCGATTGGTTGCCACCGCGAAACCTGTCCAAGACTTTTGCCCAGGTAGAAATGGTGCACGAAAACTATTTGCCAATTTTCATCCGGTTTATAGACGCTAAAGGAGCCACCTTGAAAAAGGTATATTATTATCAATACCAACAATTTGACAAGGTGAGCATTCCGATGCGGGTCACCCAAATTGATTTTTTTACCGAAGTGGATTCCTCCATTACCAAAACTTCCTTTTCCGAATTAAAGACCGGGGATGCCTCAGAACATGAATACTTTAATTACCAAGTACCTGACAATGCGCGCGTGGTGGAATAAATCTTTGATGGTAGCCGCAGGACTGCTTTTCTTGGGGTTAAACGCAGCATTTTGCCAATCGGCAAGCAGTGATACAGAACTGATTGCCAAGCAAAATCTACACAATCCTCGATTTGACCCTATTCCGGTTCACTTTACCGGAGACTCTAACAAGAGTGCATTTGCGCGTTACAACCCGGTTTCGCTCACTTTCGGTGTCATGATGTATGGCTACCAAAAAATCATCTCTCCGCAAATCTCGGCAGAGTGCATGTATTCGCCAAGTTGTTCCCGTTTTAGCCAGGCCCTCATTCGGGAGTTTGGTCTTTTCAAAGGTGTTTTTCTATCCGCTGATCGCTTAATGCGGTGCAATCAATTGGGAGCTTTGGATGTACACCGCAGCCGTTGGGATAAAAAATCGGGCAAAGCCACCGAAAACCCCAAAAGATTCCGACTCCGTCCTCGACACGGGGATCACGACGACCACGAGGGGCATTCTCACAGTTAAGCGTTTTTAAGACTTGAATACAGTAAGGAAATGCTGGGCCCGGCCTTTTTTCATAAGGCTGTTGGGTTGGATTGTGGGTTGTTTTTGCTGCTGTGCAGTATTGGGGCAAGCACCGAATCGTAGTCTGAGTCAGGAAATTGATTTTGCACGTCACCTGTCCAAAAAGGGGCTGCACAACGATGCCATTTTTCAACTCAACCGCATTCGAAATCAATATTCGCTTTCTACGCCTGGATTGGATTCCCTCAACTACTTCACCGGGTGGAGTTTGTATGAAATTAAATCATTGGACAGTGGGGTGCATTACTTTGGGCAAGTGAGCGCTAACTCCGGGTTTTACCACGAAGCCGGATTTTTTGCCTCTATCAGTGAAGTGACGCTCGGAAATTATGGTGCGGCTACCCGCCGATTAATGGGCTTGGAAAACTTAGACCAATTGTCGTTCGGTACAGAATTTCGGGATTTTCAGTTGGCGGGGATTGCATTGCTTCAGGCCGATTACGCAGGTTTTGACTCGTTGGCGACTGGATTTACCAAAAGCTACTATCAGTTTGCTCGGGAAGAAGAAGACTTGATGAACATTTCTTTGGAATTGAGGTCCATTAAAAATCGCAAAATGTGGAAGGCCGGAATGCTATCGGCCGTTGCCCCGGGAGCCGGTAAAATGTATGCTGGAAAAACGAAAGAAGGGGTAGTAGCCATGATGCAGGTGCTGGCATTGGGCGCGGTAGCCTATGAGCAGTACCGTCGATATGGGGTCTCCGACCCACGATTCATACTTTTTGGGGGAGTATTCACAGTATTTTACGTTGGAAATATATGGGGCAGTGCCCTTTCGGTCAAGATCAAACGCGATGAGCAACTATATGACCTACACGAACGCATCCTTTTGGATTTGCACATTCCTGTTCGCACTCTTTTCAATTGATGCGCTTGCCCAGGATACCCTGGGTTGGAACTATGCGCATCAACTGTATCAAAAAGGAGCGTATCAGTCGGCGGGAATCGAATTCGAACGCATTATTTATCAGACCAATCACCCTGAGTGGCAGGCCAAAGCCAGCTTGCAAAAGGCCAATTGCTACAAACAAATGGGATTATTTTGGGAAGGCCAAAAATGCCTGGAGAAAGTAAACCTGATGTTTCTCAACGATACTTTTCATTATAATGTTCACCACCAAGCGGCCCTATGTGCTTACTTAGGAGAACGGTGGAACGATGCCGAGGGGCACCTGGTGCAGATGGAAAATTTTGTGAAAGATTCTAACCTGCTGGCGAAATCAACCTTTCTAAAAGTATTGGTTTACAATGAGCAGGCCCGCTGGGCAGAAGCAAAAGAAATTTTATTGAAATGGGCGGTTCAAAAAGGAAAAAACACTGCTGAGCGAGACAGTTTAAAGGCCCTGGTTGAGGCCAATTACACCAAACGCAAAATACCTCGGTTGAAGAACGCAAAAGCCGCAGACCGCATGAGTACCATTGTTCCGGGGCTTGGTCAAACCTATTTAGGATATCCACACGAGGGCGCATTGAGCTTTCTGCTGGTAGCAAGTTCGCTTACCTTCGCTTTCTACTACAGCCTTTGGTTGGAGGCGACTTACGTTACAACCTTTACGGTAGGTTCCTATTTCATTCAGTCATTCTATTATGGCAACATTCGCCGTACCGCTTTTCTGGCGGAAAAGCGCAACTACAAGTTGACCAGAAAGTTCAACGATCCTGCCAGGCAACTGGTGCTCGCATTGCAGCACCACGGCTCATGAGTCAATTGCCCAGAAGTATTTTATCTCTTTTGTTTTCTTGAAGCATTGCTGCCTTGCAATGCCTTTGTTGAACCATAATTGGCGTTAAAAGCCTATCTATCATAAGGTTCTACAGTGGGCTGAGGAGTATTGGCTTGATAAAAAGCGGGGACAGATTGCCTGATACGTGGAAAAATATGGACGATAGTCCGATTCCCCTCTGATTGGGCTAAAGACCGCCTATCTCTTGGTACAAGGAAGACGCCCCAGCCGATTGTGACGATAAAACCCTGAAAAAATGAGACAAAAAAAAGACCGCCTCGTGGAGACGGTCTTCAATATCTTGTTTAGTCAGTGGGAAATTATTTCCACATGAACCAACCGTCGTTGTTTTCGTACTGGCTTACATCGCCGTCACCGATCAACTTGAAGATCAAGAGCCACCAATCGATGGTAGTCAAAATACCGAGACCACCACAGGTCCAGCAGTACTTGGAGAACAAGAAACCTTCTCCGTTCAAGTAGGCACGGTGCCATCCCAAACTACCGAGGAACCAGCAGCGAATCAAAGCACCACCAGCAGAAGCGGCAGAAGTTTGGGTTACGTTTACTGGAGCCAAAGTGTTGTTGGCGTCAGTAACGTTCAGAATAGAAACTTCAGTAGCTTGCTCGAAAGCAGCTTCAATAGAAGCGTCATCAACTTTGTAAGGGTTTGCCATCGTTACCGATGCTCCCAGCAAAACGACTGAGAAGAGTAAAAGAAATTTTTTCATAGCCAAATTGAATATAAGTTAGAATGATCAACCGCAAGTTTATACAATTAAATCAAAAAGGACAAACGTTGTAACTAAAAAAATCGGCTCAAACAGGCACTAAGGGCGGTTTAGTAGGTGACTTTTATCCCATTATTTCCTTTAAACAGTCGGCAACCTTATTTTGATCCGTCTCAGAAAGCCCTAAACCACTGGGCAAGTAAAATCCATTCCGTGCCAAATGCTCAGCCACGGGGTATTTTTCATCTTGAAAAAGGCCCATTTTTTTAAAAACGGGTTGTTCGTGCATCGGCCAAAAGAAAGGCCGTGTACCAATTCGGTGCTTCTTGAGCGCATCGGTTATAGAAGACAACGAAACCGGACTTTGGGACTTCACTACCAAGCCAAAAACCCAATATATATTTTTTGAATAGGATTTGTCGGAGGGAGGAAATTCGAAATAAGCTTCCAGCTCTTTTAGCGACTCCCGGTAACGATCTCCCATTTGGCGTTTGAGCTTTACGACTTCTTCGAGTTGTTCCAGTTGAGCAAGGCCCAATGCTGCCTGGAGGTTGGTCATGCGCCAGTTCCAACCTAACTCTTCGTGAACAAAGCGTTTTTGAGGCTGAAAGCAGAGGTTGCGCAGTGATCGACAACGTTCGGCCAATGCTTCGTCATTGGTCAGCACCATGCCGCCTTCGCCGGTAGTTAAATGCTTGTTGGGGTAAAAACTGAAGGTGCTAATGTGACCAAAACTGCCGCACGGTCGGCCTTTGTAGGTTTGGCCGTGTACCTCAGCTGCATCTTCAATCAGGAAAAGTCCATGTTGCTCGCACAATTGCAGTATCGGATCCATATCTGCAGGCAGGCTGTACAGGTGCACTGCCATGATGGCCTTGGTGCGCGCAGTGATTTTAGTGGCAATTTGTTGTACATCCATGTTCCAGGTGGTAGGATCAAGGTCTACCAACACCGGAGTTGCACCGGCACGCACAATCGCTGAGGCACAAGATATAATGGTAAAGGTGGGTAAGATAACTTCATCACCCGGACCAATACGCAATGCAGCAATGGCACATTCTAAAGCTGCAGTTCCATTGGTAACTGCAATTCCAAACTTTTGATCGACTACCTTTGCGAAAGCGCTTTCAAAACGAGAAACAAACGGTCCTTCAGAGCTGATCCAGCCAGTTTCAATACATTCTTGGAGGTAAGCGGCTTCGTTGCCTGCGAGACGAGGGGTGTTAACTGGGATCATTGACATTGACCGGCAACTTAACCATTTCGCTGGAAATACCCTTGAAACGGGTCTTATCTTGTTCACCAGCGTAAGGGCCTTGTTTCACTTCTATCATTTCAACCTCTTCCAGCACTTCGAAGCCATGGCCTCCACGAGCCAGTAGAATAAGGTCCCCTGCTTCTAATATTCGGCTTTCAGTGTACTCCCGATTGTCGTTGTAGAAATCTACCCGGAGGCGTCCTTTGCGAATCACCAACACCTCTTGGGTATTGGTAACTTCCCGCTTCACTGGATTGTGAACGTGTGGGGGAATGCATTTGCCATCACCGTGACGGATGTAGGCCAGTTGTTGTGAAAAATCGTCGGGCGTGAAAAAATGAATGCCTTCCCGGTTGAACCGAGAAGAAATAATGATGGCCATGACCTGGCCTTGATCCATGATTTCTTCTACCATATTTGGTGTAGGAAGGTTGACGCTCTTGCGGCAAAACTATTAAAATTGGCCGCAGTAAGATTTATTGCTCCTTTGGAATAGAAGGCTTGTAGTCGTATTTGTAATCGTTGGACAATACCATTACTTCTACGCGCATATTTCGTTTTCGTTCCGCTTGATTCTTCGGGTTTCGAATCAACATTTGCGAACCGCCATATCCTTTGCATTGCAAACGTTCTGGAGCAACACCTTTGGATACCAAATAACTTTTTACCGCCTCTGCCCGCAATTTCGACAGTTTTTTCGCGGAGCCCTGAAAATTCCATTCCGGACCTCGGTTGGCATATTCTTCATTGACCCAATTCACGGGATTGTCACCAGCAGTATGGCCCTGAATCTCAATTTTTACGTTGGGGTTCTTTTCTAAGTAGGTCACCAATTGGTCCAATTGAGGATAGGACCTTTCTTTGAAAGCATAGGTACTCGGATGGAAGAAAATGCTTTCCATCACAAATCGTTCTCCCGGTTTTACCTTCAACAAGTAATAGTCAGTGATGGTCGGTTTGAAGTATTCAACGGTACCCGAAACATCGTAATATCCGAAGGAATTACAAGAGATTTGATACCTACGTGCACGCTCCAACGTCACTTCGTAGCCATTTTCTTCAGTAGATAGGGTTCGAACAATTTTCCCACTGATCTTATCCCGAAACACCAGATCAGCTTGAATAGCTTTGCCCGATTCATTGTCAAACACATAGCCCTTTACAGTGAGAAATTCATCAATGATCAGGATTTCTTCTTCTGGTTCAGGAGCAGGCTTAGGCTCCGTTTCTACCGCTGCAGTAGCTGTTTTGGGGCTTCGATCATCGGTGTTTCCGCTGGCTGTTGGAATTTGGTTGGTGTCTTGATCCGAAGAAGCATCTGCTACCGCCGGTTGCGGCACGGGCGCTGGAACAGGTACTGGTTGAGGCTCTGGTTTTGTAGGAGTTGGTTTAGGTTCGGGTTTAGGTTCAGGCTCAGGCTCAGGTTCGGGCTTCGGCTCAGGAGTGGGTTCGGGAGTGGGTACTGGTATGTGTTCATGATCGGGTTGATGCTCAACAGAAGGCTCT
>ERZ1740068.35-NODE-35-length-78741-cov-27.456028_pt1 | contig 78741 bp, 40 predicted proteins | sample MGYA00581735_ERZ1740068 | MGnify/ENA primary metagenome ERZ1740068 (study PRJEB43018, sample SAMN04849740) | marine metagenome | isolation source: floating plastic debris | place: Pacific Ocean | collected 2008-08-30 | study: EMG produced TPA metagenomics assembly...
CGCCACACTGTCAGGCTTTACAAGCTCCTCTAATCACTTTTGTCCGTCAATCAGCGACCGGACTGCCACCGCGACGCGCGCGGAATTGCGCGCTGAGCTGCGCCAGCTTCTGGAGACCTCGTTTATCGAGCAAATCGATACGTTTCTCGAACGAATGTCACGGCTGTCGCGCGCCACAGACGAAGAATTCACGGCCGCGCGTCAACTATCCCAGGTGGCATCCCAGCGTCAGAGACAGATCGTTTGGCTGTCGCTGCTGCTGTCCGGTGGCGTGGGTTTGGTCTTGACGATGCTGGTGAGTGAGATTTTGACGCGACCGCTCTCGGAGATCGCCGAGATCGCCGAGCAGTCGATCCAGCACGAAGATTTCGATTTGCAAGCACCGATAAAAACCGGTGATGAAACGGGCAATCTGGCGCGCGCCTTTAATGCCTACATGACCTTCACTCGCAACTTGCTGCGCGATCGGGCGACCACAAATGCTTCCCTGTCAGAGGCGCTCGAGCAGCTCCAAAGCACGCAAACTCAGGTCATCCAAAGCGAGAAGATGTCGAGCCTGGGTCAGATGGTGGCGGGCATCGCCCATGAGATTAACAATCCCGTGTCGTTTATCCACGGCAATGTGGCCCACCTCCAGGAGTACACCGAGGGCCTGCTGGAGCTACTGGCGCTTTATCAAGAGCTGTATCCCGAGCCCGATCTGCGAATCGCCGACAAGCAGGACGAAATCGACCTCGACTTTGTTACGGAAGACTTACCGAAAACGCTGGCGTCGATCGGGGTGGGAAGCAGCCGCATCCGCGAGATCGTGCTGTCGCTGCGAAACTTTTCGCGCATCGACGAAGCCGAGCTCAAGCCGGTCGATATTCATGAGGGCATCGAAAATACGCTGCTGATCCTCAACCATCGCCTGAAGCCCCAGCCCGAGCGGGCGGAGATTGAAGTCGTGCGGCAGTACGGCAGCGTTCCGCCGGTCGAATGTTTTGCGGGTCTGCTCAATCAGGTGCTGATGAACGTGATTAGCAACGCGATCGACGCTCTGGAAAAAGATATGCAATGCAGTACGTCTCCCCAGCGGCCCGATCCGGCGCGCATCGAGATTCATACTTCGGTCGCGTGCGATCGCCAGGGCGGCGACTGGCTGCGGCTCTCGGTTTCCGACAACGGCCCCGGCGTTCCGGTCGAGCTGCAACCGCGTATTTTCGATCCGTTCTTCACCACGAAAGATATTGGCAAAGGGACGGGCATGGGCATGTCAATTAGCTACCAGATCGTGACCGAGCGCCACGGCGGCACGCTGGAGTACGCGGCTTCGCCTGAAGGTGGAGCCGAATTTATTATCCATATTCCCGTCTGTCAGAAGTCTCGGGTCGTGGAGATTGCGGTGTCGTAGCGCCGACCGCGACGCGATTTAGTTCGTGCCGAGTCGCGTGTGGATGTGCGCGTGCAGTTGCCGTTCTGCTTCCATTTCGTCTTGGAACGATGCGTTGAGAAAGTCATGCATCGTTCCCACGCTCCGCGTGGTCAAAGTAATCCACAGACGCTCTGCGTCGTGTTCTTCCCGGCCTAGCTTCATCACCTCCCTCTCCAATGCTCAGAAATTCACCGGAAGTAGAACGTAGAGACGACGAGCCACGATCTCCACACTACTAACCTCACGAATGCCTTGCTATACCGGAAGAAAGCTCAACAAAATCACACCTCTTCCCATATGCACCTCACCTATCGCGGCATCGCCTACCAACTCCCAACCGCGCAAAGCGTTCCACCCACTTACGCCATCCCCGGACGCTATCGCGGCCTCAAAATCCAAATCCCTCAACCCATCCAAACCATACCCACACCACACCCCCTCAAATATCGCGGCACTCGCTACCTCAGCACCGCGATCGGGACTTTTACTACCTTCCCTCGCGCCAACGCGATCGTCATGCGCGGCCTAAGTGCCGCATTGCTACTCGCTGGCGCATTCCTCACCGCCTCGATCGCCACACTGTAGACGTGTAGCAACCATATCGCCGGGGCAAAGGCAGGACTCACCCCACCTTTGCCCCAAGCGCTGGACCCCTAAGCGAAGTTACGATCGCCCAGCTCGTCGAGATACAGCCCCGTCACCGTGGCGATCAGGTCGCCCTCGATCGACGCCGCCGCATCGACCCCGACGCGAACCTCTAGCGCGCCACCGACATTGACGATCGTCAGGTCGCTGCGAGTCAGGCCGGTGTCGAGCGCCAGGATGTCCGTCCGGGCGTCGAAGTCGACGATCGTATCGCTGCCGCGATCGCGCTGGAGAGCGAAACGGTCGCTGCCGCTGCCGCCGATCAGCGTGTCGTCGCCGAGGTCGCCGAAGAGACGATCGCCGCCGATGCCGCCTTCGAGCAGGTCGTTGCCCGCGCCGCCGATCAGCGTGTCCGCACCCGAGTCGCCCGTCAGCAGGTCAGCGCCGCCGTTGCCCAAGAGCAGGTCGTCGTTGTTGCCGCCGTGCAGGGTGTCGTTGCCGGTGTCCGGTTTGCCCGGATCGCCCGTGCCGCCCACCAGGGTGTCGTCTTCGTCGCCGCCGCAGAGCCAGTCGTCGCCCAGCTCGCCGTAGAGCAGGTCGTGGCCGCCCGCGCCCCAGAGGCGATCGGCGTCGCGTCCGGCACGGACGGTGTCGTCACCGCTGCCGCCAACGAGGGTGTCGTTGCCCGCGTTGCCGTAGAGGAAGTCGTCGCCCGCGCCGCCGTCGAGCCAGTCCGCCGCGTCGTCGTCGGTTCCGGGGAGCGCCGTGCCGCCGATCAGGGTGTCGTCGCCTAGCTCGCCCGCCAGCAGGTCGGAGCCTCGGTCGCCAATCAGGCGATCGTCGTCCTTGCCGCCGAAGACCAGATCGCTGTCGCGTCCGCCGTAGATGGTGTCGAAGCCCTCGTTGCCGAAGATGCGATCGTTGCCGTCGTTGCCGAACAGCAGGTCGCGATCGCGTCCCAGGCCGACGGGGACATCGCTGGAGACGCCGCCGGAGATGTCGTCATCGCCCGCGCCGCCGCGAATGATGTCATCGCCCAGCTCACCGCGAATGATGTCGCGTTCGCCGCCGCCCGCGAGAATCTCGTCGATGCTGTCGCCGACCATCCGGAAGCCTTCAGTGGTGTCGATGGCGTCGCCGTAGAGCGTGGCCAGGGTCGCCAGGTCGGGCAGGGTGGGGGCGTTGCAGCTTTCGTCGATCGCGACCTCGGTAGGAATGCCGCAGCCGTCGGTGACTTCGACGCTCAGGCTCAGCAGGTCGCTGGCGCTGAGGTTGGCGATCGTCACGGAGGTTTGACCGTTGAGGGTCAGGGTGACGCCAGCGGCGGTGTCGGCAATCGCAAAGCGATCGAGCGTTAGGTCGTTGGAGAGCACCAACACATCGAGGTCGCGGCTGAAGTCGACGATCGTGTCGCGACCGGCTTCGCCCGTGATGACGAAGCGATCGCGGCCTTCACCGCCGATGAGGATGTCGTCGCCCGCGCCACCGCAGAGGGTGTCGTCGCCGCGTCCGGCATCGAGGCGATCGTTGCCTGCGTTGCCGAGCAGAATATCGTCGCCGCTGTTGCCAAACAGCCAGTCGTTTCCGGCTCCGGCGATTAGCAGGTCGGAGCTGTTGGCCTCGGGGTCGCCTCCCTCCGGATCGAAAGGATTGCCGTTGCCGCCCACCAGGGTGTCGTCGCCCGCGCCGCCGCAGAGGGTGTCGTTGCCTTTTTCGCCGTAGAGCAGGTCGTTGCCGTCGCCGCCCCAGAGGATGTCGTCGCCTTCGCCGCCGCGCATCAGGTCGTTGCCCGTGCCGCCGACGAGCTGGTCGTTGCCGCCGTTACCGTCGAACACGTCGTCGCCCGCGCCGCCGAAGAGTACGTCGCCGCCGTCGCCGTCGGTATCGCCGAGGCGACCCGTACCGCCGACTAGCGTGTCGTTGCCGCGTTCGCCGTGGAGAGTGTCCGCGCCGCGTTCGCCGAAGACGAGGTCGTCGTCTTTGCCTGCCCAGACGCGATCGTCGCCCTTGCCAGCGCGGATGGTGTCGGTTCCTTCGTTGCCGTAGATATCATCGCGGCCTGCGTTGCCGTACAGCTCGTCGCGTTCGGTGGAGCCGACGCCGGTGGTGCTGCCGTTGCCGCCCGCGATCGTGTCGTCGCCCGCACCGCCGCTGACGGCATCGTCGCGATCGCCCGCCAGCAGGATTTCGGAGTCGGCAGTGCCAACGTAGGCGTTGTCGCTGCCGTCGCCGTTCCAGACCGGGGCGTCGAGGCGTCCGCTGAACTGGGGCGAAATGGGTTCGGGGGCATCAGGACAAGAAATGTCGCAGATGCTGTCCTTGTCGCAGCAGTCGGCGTTGGTGGTGAAGCGCTCGGCGGTCAGGCGACTGGCCGTGACGCCGTTGACGATCGCCAGGATTTCGCCGCCCGCACGGACGATCGCGCCGTTGACGCTGTCGCTAAAGCTGAGGTCGTCGTAGGTCAGGCCGTCGGCCAGGGCGATGCGATCGAGGCCTAGCTCGAAGTCGACGATCGTGTCGGTTCCGCTGCCGCGTCGCAGGACGAAGCGATCGTTGCCCGCGCCGCCGATGAGGCGATCGTCACCTTTCTCGCCGTCGAGCAGGTCGTCGCCGTCGCCCGCGCAGAGCGTATCCTCGCCCTCGCCGCCGTAGAGGCAGTCGTCGCCGTCTTCGCCGTAGAGCTTGTCGTTGCCCCGGTTGCCGTAGAGACGATCGTCGCCCGTACCGGCAATCAGGACATCGTCGCTGGTGTCTTCGGGGTCATTGGTGTTGCCGTTGCCGCCGATCAGGGTGTCGTTACCCGCGCCGCCGCAGAGGGTGTCGTTGCCCTTGTCGCCGAGGAGCAGGTCGTCGCCGTCCTGACCCCAGACGATGTCGTTATCTGCGCCGCCGTAGATGGTGTCGTTGCCACCGCCGCCGACGAGGTTGTCGTTACCGGCGTTGCCGTCGATGAGGTCATCGCCCGCACCACCGGCCAGCAGGTCGCTGCCGCCGTCGCGGTTGACGCCGTTACCGCCGAGGAGCGTGTCGTTGCCGCTGCCGCCGTCGAGGCTGTCGTCGCCGTTGTCGCCATACAGGAGGTCGGCACCGTCGCCGCCGTGGCCGAGGTCGTTGCCTTGACCGCCGCGTACGAGGTCGTTACCAACGCCGCCATCGAGGATGTCGTCGCTCTGGTTGCCGTTGAGCAGGTCGTCGCCTTCGCCGCCGACAAGCCAGTCTTTACCTTCGGTGTCGGACAGGTCGCTTGCGCCGCCGAGCAGGGTGTCGTTACCTTTTTCGCCGAGCAGGGTGTCGTTGCCGAGGTCGCCGTAGACGCGATCGTTATCTTTGCCCGCCCAGACGCGGTCGTTGTTGCGACCGGCGCGAATTTCGTCGTTGCCTTCGCTGCCGAAGATGACGTCGTCGCCCTGGTTGCCTGCGAGGGTGTCGCGATCGTTGGGGTTGATGTCGCGATCGCGGCTGCCGTTGCCGCCGACGATCGTGTCGTTGCCGCCCGCACCGCGCACGCGATCGTCGCCGTCGCGGGCAATCAGGACTTCGGCGGTGTCATCGCCGATGTAGCTGTCACCCTCGCCACCATCTTCACCGCGCCAATCCGCAGTTTGGAGCAGGATGGTGGGGTCGGGCAAAGTGGCAATGCCGGGGACGCCGGGGGCGTCGGGGCAGGTGATACTGCACTCGGACTCGCCGATAAAGTGGCGCGGTTGGAGCTGGTCGGGTTTGGCGCAGTAGACCGTGGCCAGAAGGCGATCGCCTGCGAATACCTCAGTGAAGCAGTTGCCGCTGTCGCAGTCGCCGGTGCGGAAGGTGAGGTCGCTGTAGCGCAGTCCGCCGACGAGCTGGATGGTGTCGGTTTCCGGATCGAAATCGACGATCGTATTGCGGCTGTCTTCGCCACCGATGACGAAGATATCGTTGCCGCTGCCGCCGACCAGGATGTTGTCGCCGCGCTGGCCGTCGAGAACGTCGTCGTGCGCGCCGCCCAGCAGGATATCGTTGCCGCGACCGCCGTAGAGCGTGTCGTTGCTGTCGTTGCCGCAGAGGGTGTCGTCGCCGTTGTTGCCGAAGATCAGGTCGTGACCCCAGCCGCCGATCGCGTAGTCGTCTTCATTGTCACCTTCGGGGTTGAACGGGTCGCCGTTGCCGCCGTAGATGGTGTCGTCACCGTCGCCACCGCAGAGGGTGTCGTTGCCGCGATCGCCGTAGAGGATGTCGTTGTCGCCGTCGCCCCAGATGAAGTCTTCATTGGAGCCGCCGCGCAGGGTGTCGTCACCCAGGCCGCCGACGACGATGTCGTTACCGCGATTGCCGTCGATGTAGTCGTTGCCGATGTCGCCCCAGATTTGGTCGCCGTCGGTTACGTCTTCGGGGTTGAGGGCGTTGCCGTTGCCGCCGATCAGGGTGTCGTCGCCTTGGCCGCCTGCCATGTTGTCCGAGCCGCGATCGCCGTAGAGGATATCGCGTCCGTCGTTACCGCGCAGGCGATCGGCGTCGATGCCGCCGTAGAGCGTGTCTTCGCCGCCTTCGCCGCGCAGGGCGTCATTGCCCTGGTTGCCGAAGAGTACGTCGCCGTCTTCGCCGCCGTAGATGGCGTCGTTGCCGCGATCGCCGCTGAGGGTGTCGCTGCCCGCGTCGCCCCAGACGACATCGTTATCGCGACCGGCGTTGACCAGGTCGTTGCCGAAGCCGCCGATGATGCGATCGTCGCCGCGATTGCCTTCGATCGTGTCGTTGCCGAGGCCGCCGAAAATAAGGTCGGCTCCGTCTTCGAGGTTGAGTGCGCCGCTGTTGTTGCCGCCGGTAATTAGGTCGTCGCCGCGATCGCCCACCAGGGTATCCGCGCCGCGATCGCCTGCAATCCAGTCGTTGCCGCGACCGCCCCAGACGCGATCGTTGTCGCGTCCGCCGAAGGCCGTATCGTCACCTTCGCTGCCCTGGAGGACATCGCTGCCGATGCCGCCCTGGAGGAAGTCGCGATCGCTGGAGTTCGGGTCGTCGAGGGTGGAGCCGTTGCCGCCGACTAGCGTGTCGTCGCCCAGGTCGCCGAACAGCGTATCCGCACCCGCGCCGCCGCCGAGCCAGTCGTTGTCGCGGCCACCGTAGGCGAGGTCGTCGCCCGTGCCGCCGGTGAGCGTATCGCGATCGCGGTTGCCGCTGAGGACATCGTTGCCGCTGCCGCCGTGGACGCGGTCTGCCGCGCGGATGGGGCTGCTGCCGGGATCGAACGGATCGAGGTCGCCGCCCGGTTCTTCGTCGTTGACGCGAGCCGTGCCGCCGACGAGGGTGTCGTTGCCGCGCTCGCCGTCGAGGGTGTCGCTGCCGTACTCACCGTAGAGTTCGTCGTCGTCTTTGCCGCCGAAGATCTCGTCGTCGCCTTTGCCGCCGTAGAGGCTGTCGTTGCCTTCGCTGCCGTTGATGCGATCGTTGCCGCGCTTGGCGAAAATGGCGTCGCGATCGAGTTCGCCGCCGACGGGGGCCTCGCTGCCGTTACCGCCGATCAGCAGGTTGTCACCGGCATCGCCGTCGAGGCGATTTGCGCCGCCGTCGCCAGCTTGACGCGGGCGATCGGTGGCCGTCCAAACGGGGAACTCGAGCGCCGGTTGGGGCAGGGTGGGCGCGATCGGAGCCGCGCTTGCGGGCAGGTCGTCCGGCTGCGGCGGGGGCACGCAATCGACGCATTCTTTGTCGAGCAGGTTCTGCAATTCTGCGGGGAGCTTGCAGTCTTTGTCGTCCGGTGTCGGGGTCGGCGTCGCGGGGTCGCTCGGCTCGATCGGATCGGCAGGTTCCGGCTCTTCCGGCGCCGGTGTCGGCGTCGGTGTGGGAATCGGCGTCGGGGTAGGAACCGGAACGGCGCTGCTGGTAATCGACACCGTGGCCGGGGTCGGATCGACCAGGCCGGTGTTGTCGATCGCGCTGTAGTTAAAGTTGGCCGTGCCGGTGAAGCCCGCCGCTGCCACGAACTGGAGGTTCGCGAGCTGGAACGGCGTCAGCGTATCGCCTGCCGCCACCGCGATCGGACCCAGGTTGGGGTCGTTGACAATCAGGCGACCCTGGCCGGGGTTGGGGATGGAGTCGATGCGGAAGAGCGCCACTGCGTCGTCGTCGGTGCCGCCGAGCAGCGCGCCGAGGGCGGTGGTGCTGCCGGGATCGACGGCGTCCGCGAGGGTCGCACTCGTTGTATCCGGCGGCGTGCCGACATCGATCGCGCTGATCGTCACCGTGGCGGGCGTCGGGTCGATCGCGCCGTCATCGTCGATCGCGGCGTAGGTAAACGTCGTGCCCGTGAAGCCTGCCGGAGCGTTGAAGACCACATCGTCGATGCGGTTGCTGGGGACATCGTTACCCACTGCCAGCACGACGCCATCGAGCGTCAGGGTTCCGACCGCCGGAAGCTCGGTGATGCGGTAGTCCTCCACATCGCCGTCGGTGTCTTCGCCGAGCAGGTCGCGCAGGCGCACCGAACCGTTGGGCGCGACTTCGGTGGTCACGTCGTTGGTGTCGGGTGCGACGTTGGTTCCCGGTGTCGGGAAGCTGACTTTCGCTGGGGTGGCGTCGGTGTTACCTAGTGCGTCGGTGGCGCTGTAGGTGAAAGTGGCGCTGCCGTCGTAGCCGGTGGGCGCGGCAAAGAAGAGGCGATCGAGTTCGTCGGGGGTGAGTCGCTGACCGCTGGTAACAGCCACACCGCCAGTGTTCGGATCGCCCAGATAGAGCGTGCCGGTGGTGGGGATATCGCCGATCGTGTAGAAGATAACCTCATCGCCATCGGGATCGGTCGCGCCCAGGCCGGGAACGCGCACGGTGCCGTTCTCCGGAACCGGAATCGAGGACGGGCTGGTCTCCGGCGGCTGGTTGGTCGGGGAAATCGTCACGGTCGCCGGAGTCGGGTCGATCGTGCCGTTTTTGTCGCCCGCCGCGTACTTGAAGGTCGTCGGCGTGTTGAAGCCGTCGTCGGCCTGGAAGTAGAGGTTTTTAATTTCCTCGGGCGTCAGGCGATCGCCCACGCTCACCGTGTTGCCGAGGGACGGATCGCCGGAGAAGAGCGTACCGCCGCCACCGGGCAGCTCGGTGATGACGTAGAAACTCGGCTCGCCATTGGTCGAATCGAGGTCGCTGCCGTCTTCGGGGTCGCTGCCGCCCAGGTTGCGGCTTGGATCGACGGGGGTCGCCTCGAAGAGGCGCTGGGAGTCGCCCGGTTGGACGGAGAAGCTGCCGTCGCGGGTGTCGGGCGGCTGGTTGGTCGGCGCGAGGGTGTAGGTCGCCGGGGTGGCGTCCTGGTTGCCCTCGTCGTCGATCGCGCGGTACGTGAAGGTCGTCTCGCTGCCGAAGCTGCCGTTGGCGTCGAAGTAGAGCGTCAGGATTTCCGACGGGCTCAAGCGCTGGCCGACCGAGACGGGCGTGCCGCCATTGTTCGGGTCGCCGAGGTAGAGCGTGCCTGCTGCCGGGTCGGGCAGCGTGTCGATCTGGTAGCTGGCGACGCTGCCGTCGGGGTCGTTGCCCGGTTCGTCATTGAGGAAGGGCAACAGCTTGGCCGTGCCGGGATCGACGCCGATCGCGCCGTCGTTCGTGGTCGGCGGTGCGCCGATCGTCACGGTGGCGGGGCTGGGATCTTCCTTGCCGTCGGGGTCGATCGCCGCGTAGGAGAACTCGTCGCCGGGGAAGTTAGCCGGATCGTCAGCCACGAACAGCAGACCTTGCAGCTCGGCCAGCGTCAGGTTGTTACGCGTCGGGTCGTTGAGGAAGTCCTCGTCGATCAGGTTGGCCGGGTCGCTGTCGTCGCCGTTGAGATAGAGCTTGCCCTCGAACGGTAGCTCGGTGAGCTTGTAGGTCAGCAGGTTTGCGGCAGACTCGGGGTCAGTTCCGCCCAGGTCAGCGAGGCTGGCATCGTTGAGCGGCAGTTTGCCATCGGCATCGATCAGTCCCGACTCGGGGTTGGTGTTCGGGGGCAGGTTGCCGCCGGTGGGTTTGAGCAGAATCGTCGCGGGGGTGCGATCGGCTGCGCCGTAGGTATCGACCGCGCGGTACTCGATCGCGGCGGACTCGAAGCCGGTATCGGCCACGAAGTAGAGCTTGTCGATATCGGCAGCGAGAATCCGCGTGGTCGTGCCGCCGGAGAGGGCGTTCGAGCCGTTGACTGCCGTGCCGCCGTTGGCGGGGTTGTCGGTGTTGCCGACGAACAGCGTGCCGTTGGCGGGCAGGGTTGCCAGGTCGAATTCGTAGAAGACGACGCGATCGCCCGTGCCGTCGCCATTGCTGCCGCCAACGAGGTCGGTTCCTGTGTTCGGGTCGGTTCCAGCGATGATGCTGTCGCTCTGGGTCGCCGCGCCGGTGTTGTTGCCGTTGTTGTCGAGATCGATCGTCTCGCCGGGATTGACGATGCCCTCGGAGCCATCGGTGTCGGGCGGGACGTTGAGGACGAAGGTCGCCGTCGGAGCGTCCGTGCCGTTGCTGTCGATCGGGGTGTAGGTGAACGTGCTGCCGGTGAAGCCGTTGGGCGGGTCGAAGGTCAGCACCGCCAGCTCTGCTGGGGTGAGTTCCTGGCCTGCCGTGACGGTGTTACCGAGGAACGGTGCGCCGATAAACAGCGTGCCGGTCGTCGGCAGCGTGTCGATGCGGTACTTGTCGATCGTCTCGTCGCCGCTGGCCGTGCCTTCGGGGACGTCGAGCGCCGTGGTGGCGTCGTCGAAGACCGTCTCGAAGCCGCCGGTGGAACGCGGCGAGGGATCGAGCGTTACCGTCGCGGGGGTTGCGTCGGGTTCGCCGTCGCTGTCGATCGCCTGGTAGGTAAAGGTCGTACCGTCGAACGTATCCGGGTCGCTGGCAACGAACTTCAGCGCCTTGAGTTCGGCTTGGGTAAACGTGTTGAGAGCGGGGTCGGCGAGGAAAGCCGCGTCGATCGGCACGTCACCGGGCAGGAACAGCGTGCCGTTGGTGGGCAGACTCGACAGAACGAACTGCTTCACCGTGGTGCTGTCGAGCGTGCCATCTTCGGGGTCAGTGCCGCCGAAGTCCACATCCGTCAGGGTCAGCTCGCCGCTGAGCGGGACGACGTCTTCGGCGTCCTGGGTTTCCGGTGCGAGGTTGCCCGGTTTCTCCAGACGGATGGTGTTTGGGGTCGGGTCGGCGAAGTCTTTGTTGTCGATCGCCACGTACTTGACGTTGACGCCGCCGTCGAAGGCTGCGGTCGAGACGAAGAATAGGTTTTCAAGATTCGCGCCCAGGTCGGCAGCGGAGATTTTGTACGGGTCGCCGCTGCTGCTGATGTCGTTCGTGCCGTCGATCGGAATATCGACGCCGCCTTTCTTGACGATGAACTGACCCTGCGTCGCGACGGGGAAGGTCGTCGAGTCGAAGCGGTAGAAGTCCACCGTGCCACCGGGGTCGGGATCGCTGCCGTCGGCGATCGGGTCGAGGGCTTTGGTGTCGCCCGCGCCAACCGTATCGTTGAGCTGGAGCGTATCTCCGGGCTCGATAAAGCCGACGGCGTCGTCGGTTTCCGGCGGGGCGTTGAGCAGGAAGGTGGCGTTGCCGTCGTTGTCGGGCGCGCCGTCGTTGTCGATCGCCACGAACTCGAAGCTGGAGCCGCCGAAGGTGTCATCGGCCTCAAACACCAGGTCGGCAAACTGCTCGGGTGTGAGCTGCTGACCGGCGGTCACGAGGTTCGCGGGGTTGACGCTGCCGACGTAGAGCGTGCCGCCGCCGGGCAGGGTCTCGATGCGGTAGTTCGTCACCGTGCCGTCGGTGTCGGTTCCGAGCGGGGTCGGGACATCGAGGCCGTTGGCTTGGCCGGGGGTGATGTTTTGCTCGGTGTCTGCGGTTTGCGGCGGGACGTTGTTGGCAGCGGCGATCGTCACCGTCGTGTTGCTCTCGTCCTCGAGGCCGTAGCGATCGACCGCGCGGTACTCGAAGCTGGTCGTCGTACCGTCCACAAAGCCGTTGTTGCCCACGAACAGAAGCTGGGTCAGCTCGGTCGGCGTTAGGTCTTGCTCGTCAGTGACGGCCTCGTCGGGGAGTCCCGGTTTACGGAGGATCAGCGTGCCCTCGTTGGGCAGCGACTTGATGCGATATAGCGCCACATCCGTCGCGAATTCCGCGATGCCCTCGGCGTCGGTTTCGTTCGGGTCGGTTCCGCCCAAGTTCGGTAGCGCGATCGTCGAGTCCGGACGCGCCTGGTAGGTTTCGTTGGGGTTGGTTTCAGGCGGCGCGTTCAGGAAGACGGTCGCCGGGGTCACGTCGAGCAGGCCGTTGTTATCGATCGCGGCGTACTTGAATTTCGCGCCATCGAAGTTCGCGCCCGCTGCAAAGCTGAGTTCGTCGATGCGATCGGCCGGGATTTCCTGACCGTTGGTGACGGGCGCACCGTCAAACAGTAACTGTCCGTCAGCCGCGCTAATCAGGTCGCCAGCGGGCAGTTCCGTACCGCTCGGCAGATCGGAGTTATCGAGGTAGATGCGGTAGCGAACGACCGTACCGTCGGAGTCGCTGCCGCCGGGGTTGAGGTCGAGGCCGACGATCGGGGTCGTCTCGTTCAGCGGGATGTTCTCGATGACCGTATTCGTATCCGGGCGCACGCCGACGAACAGATCGACCGTCGCGGGCGTCGGGTCGGACGCATCATCATCGTCGATCGCCGAGAAGTTAAACGAGCTGTCGGTAAACTCCGGCGTCGAGTCGAAGGCCAGATCTTCCATGCGATCGTCGGGAATAATCTGACCGGCAACGACTTGGTTGGCCGGAATCAGAATCGTGCGATCGGCAGGATCTTTCGCCGCGTCGGCTTGTAGGTCGGCATCGGTGGTTCCGTCGGGAATCAGGTACAGCAGACCGCCCACCGGGTCGGGCAGGGTGTCGATGCGGTAGCTCTCAACTGTGCCGTCGATATCCGTGCCGTTGTCCAGGTCGCGATCGCTGCCGTCGGGCTGCACCAGGCGAATCGTGTCGCCGGGGAGGAAGCCGAAGCGATCGCCCGTTGTGTCCGGCGGATCGTTGAAGTTCGTCGGGTTGATGCGAACCGTGGCCGGGGTCGGGTCTTGGGCGTTCAGCGGATCGTTGGCCGCGTAGGTGAACGTCGTGCCGGTGAATGTAGCAGCGGCGGTGAAAACGAGGTCGTCGATTTCCGCCTGGAGCAGGACATCGCCGATCGCGACGGGGTTGCCGTTGAAGGTCAGGACGCCTTGGGTTCCCGGCGGCAGGGACTTGATGGTGTACGACACCGGGTCTCCGGGCGTGCCGGGGGCAGTGGCGTCGGGGTCGGAGCCGCCCAGGTCAGCGCCACCGAAGGCGCTGGCCGTGTCGAGCGTAATGGCGTTACCGGGCTGGACGCGGTAGGCCGCATCGTCGGTTTCGGGCGGCGCGTTGAGCGTCACCGTTGCGGGAGTCGGATCGACTGCGCCATCTTCATCGATCGCGCGGTATTCAAACGCCGTCCCCGTAAAGCCGTCATCGGCCACGAAGATCAGGTTCGCCAGCTCGTTGGAGGTCAGCGTGCGGGGCGAATCGACTTCGTTGGCCGGGTTGACCGCGCCGATGTAGAGCGTGCCGCCTGTGGGCAGGCCGAGCAGCTCGTAGTTCGTCGGCTGGTTGCCGATCGTGTCGGGGTCGGTGCCGCCAACGCCGATGTCGTTCAGGTTCAGCGGCGTGCCGGGGAAGGCTGTCTCGGTCGCGGGGAAGGTGTCCGGCGGCAGGTTGTCCGTCGGGCGGTTGAGCGCGATCGTGCCGGGGGTCGCATCCGGTACGCCGAGGTTATCGATGGCGGTGTATTTAATTTCCACGCCGCCGTCGAAGGTGGTCGGGTCGGCGTCGAATTCTAGATTGACGAGATCTGCCGGATCGAGGTTAAACGTGCCGGTGTTGGCCGGAATTTCCGTGCGCGTGCCGGTGTCGGGATCGACGATAAAGAGCTGACCTTCCGTAATCGTGGTGGTGTCGATCTCGTAGCGCTGAATCGAGCCGCCCACATCGGGATCGCGACCGTCTTCAAGCGGGTCGATCGTACCGGGAACCGCACCGGCCACGGGCGCAATACTGAGCTTCAGCGTTTCGCCGGGGTTGAGAACACCCGCCATATCGTCGGTCAGCGGCGGCGCGTTGAGCGTATAGGTCGCCGGGGTTTCGTCGGGGTTGCCGTCGTTGTCGATCGCGCTGTAGGTGAAGCTGCCGCCGTTAAAGTCGTCGGTGGCGACGAATTGCAGCGTCTCCATTTCTGCCGGGGTGAGCTGCTGACCGGCGGTAATGCGACGGTTTAGCGCTGGATCGCCCAGGTAGAGGATGCCATCGTTGGCGTCGGGCAGGGTGTCGATGCGGAAGTTCTCGACTGTGCCGTCGCGATCGGCTCCGGCAACGACGTTATCGCTGCTATCGATGACGCCATCGGGGTCGGTCGGGAAGGTCAGGGTGTTCGTCGAGCCCGGTTCGATCGTCTGGAGTTGGTCGATCGTCGTCGGCGGAACGCCTAGCGTCACGGTTGCCGGGGTCGGATCTTCGAGACCTTCAGCGTCGATCGCGGCGTACTCGAATTCCGTGCCGTTGAAGGTGGCCGGGTCGTTGGCGACGAACACCAGCTCGTCGATGCGATCGGCGAGGATTTCGTCGTTGACGGCCACTTCGAGCGTCGTCGGGTCGGCGACGCTGTCCGGGTCGCCCAGATAGAGCGTGCCTTTCGTCAGCAGGTCGGTCAGATCTTTGATGACGAATTTGGGGACGGCGTTGCCGATCGTGTCGGGGTCGGAGCCGCCCAGGTCGAAGCCGTTGGCGGGCGAGAGTGCCAGCTTGCCGGATTCGGGAACGATGCCGGACTCGTCTACGGTTTCCGGCGGGACGTTGGTGTTCGGCGTGTCGAGATAGATCTTGCCTGGGGTCGGGTCGATCGCGCTGTCGCTGTCGATCGCCACGTAGTCGATGACCACACCGCCGTCGAAGCTGCCGTCGGCCTGGAAGAACAGGTTCGGCAGGTCGCTTGCAGCGATCGTCACCGTGTTCGTTCCGGCGTCGAAACCGGCCAGGGTCGTGACGTTGACGCCCGTACCCGACGGGTCGCCCAGGAAGAGCTGACCTTCGGTAATCGTCGCCACGTCGATGCGGTACTGGGTCGGCGTTCCGTCTTCGGGGTCGCTGCCCTGCGCCAGCGCGGTGGACATCACGTTCGTGCCGATCGACGAGGTCGAGCTGAGCTGAATCGTCGTGTTTGCCAGCAGTTCGCCCACGGCGTCGCGGGTTTCCGGCGGCGCGTTGAGCGTGAAGGTTGCCGGGGTGCTGTCTTCTAGACCGGTATTGTCGATCGCCGCGTAGGTGAACTCGCCGCCGTCGAATGTATCTTCGGCATCGAACACCAGCTTCGCGAAGTCCTCAACGGAGATCGTGTCGTTGAGTTCGACGAGGTTTTCCGGCGCGACCGCACCGATATAGAGCTTGCCGTCGGTGGTATCGGGCAGCGAAGTGACGCGAACGGAGACCACCGTACCGTCGGGGTCGGGGTCGGTGCCGATCGTTGCGGGCAGTTCGCCGAGCGGGTTGGCTGCACCGGGCGTAATCGTCTGGCGACCGCCGAAGGTTTCCGGTGCTGCGCCGACGCTGGAGCGGATCGTCACCACGCCGGGGCTTTGGTCTTTCAGACCGAGGCTGTCGATCGCCGCGTAGGTAAAGGTCGTCGTGCCGGTAAAGTCGCTTGCGGCCTGGAAGAAGACGTTCTCCAAGTCGGTCGCGGTCAGTTGGTTGGCCGCGATCCAGGCTGCGTCGATCGTCGTCGCGCCGCCGAGGGTCGGGTTGCCGAGGAAGAGCTGACCGTCGGCCGTGGGCGGCAGGGTCTCGATTTGGTAGACGAGATCCGCCGGAGCCGTATATGCCTGCGTGCCGGGATCGTCGGGGTCGGAGCCGTCGTCGATCGCCACGTCCATCGCCGTCGAGTTCGCGACGTTAATCACGCCACCGGGCGCGATTTCGCCGCTGCCGTTGGTGGTGTTCGGCGGTGCGTTGAGGACGATCGTCGCCGGGGTCGGGTCGGCGTTGCCGTCGTCGTCGATCGCGCGGTACGTGAAGCTCGTGCCGTTGAAGCTGGTGCTGCTGACGAAGACGAGATCGTTAATGCGATCGACCGGAATCGTCGGCAGCGTGTCGCCTGCTTCGATGACCGTGCCGCCGTTGGCCGGGTCGCCGAGGAAGAGCTGACCGTCCGCCGGGTCGGGCAGGGTGAGGATTTCGTAGCTCGCCACCGTGCCATCGGGGTCGCTGCCACCGGGAGCGGTATTGACCGCCGTGCCGGGGATGATGCCGTCGATCGCGATCGTGCTGCTGACCGGGACGTTTTCGAGGACGTCGCGGGTATTCGGTGCGGCCTGGAGCGTCACCGTGGCGGGCGAGGGGTCGGGCGTGCCGTTGGTGTCGATCGCGCGGTACGTGAACGTACTGCCGTCGAAACCGGGCGCGGCCGAGAAGTACAGATCGTCGAGCTGGTCGGGCGTCAGCGACGTTCCCGCCGTGACCTCCACTGCACCCGTGCCGTCGGGGTCGCCCAGGAAGAGCTTGCCGTCGGTGGTATCCGGCAGCGTGAGGATTTCATAGCTGACGACATCGTTGGTCGGATCGCCATCGGTGTCGGGATCGGTCGTCGGGTCGGAGCCGCCCATTAGCGGGGCGTTGCTGTTGTCGATCAGGCGCTTGGTGACGAAGCCGCTGTCGCTGTCATTGGACTCGACAAGCGCGGTGGCGTCGTTGGAGTCGGGCGGCAGGTTGCCCGTGGCCGGGACGAGGGAAATCGTGCCGGGGGTCGGGTCTTCGAGGTTGTCGTTGTCGATCGCGACGTACTCGATATCGACGCCGGTAAACGTGCCGGACGCATCGAAGTAGAGCTGCGAGAGGTCTGCCGCCGCGATCGTGTTGTTCGTCGCGTCGATCGGCGTACCGCCAGTCGCGGGGTCGCCGATATAGAGCTGACCCTGTGCCGCGTCGAAGCTGCTGAGGTCGATGCGATACTGCGTCACCGTGCCGTCGAGATCCGTACCGTCGCTGAGGACGGTGTCCATTGCTACGGCGTCCACCAGCTCGATCGCGTTGCCGGGATTGACGCGACCGCTGGCATCGTTGGTTTCCGGGGGGCCGTTGAGTGTGTAGACCGCCGGAGTGGGATCGATGCTGTCTTCGTTATCGATCGCCGCGTACTCGAAGCTGCCGCCGTTGAAGCCCGGTTCGGCATCGAAGTAGAGGTTGGCGAGCTGCGCGGGGGTCAGGTCGGTTCCCGCCGCCACTTCGATCGCGCCGGAACCCGTAACATCGGGATTGCCGATGTAGAGCTTGCCGTCGGCGGTGTCGGGCAGCGAGGTGATGCGATAGCGATCGATGTCGCCACCGTCGGGATCGACGCCCGGTACTGCCGGGAACTGGTTCAGCAGGTTGGTCGTGTCGGGCAGGATGCTCTGCTCGCTGCCCGTGGTGTCCGGCGGGGTCGTCAGCGTGACGGTTGCCGGAGTCGGGTCGATCGTGTCGGTATTGTCGATCGCCGCGTATTGGAAGGTCGCACCGTCGAAGCCGTTCTCGGCTTGGAAGAAGATCTTATCGATATCGGCAAGGGGGATGCGCGTACCCGAGCCCGGAGTGGCCGGATCGAACGGCACGATCTCGATCGCCGTGCCGGTGCCGTCGGTCGGGTCGCCGTAGAACAGCTTGCCGTCCGTGGCCGCAATATCCGACAGGTCGGTAATGACGAACTCTTGGACGTTGCCGTCGGGGTCGGAGCCGCCGAGGCCGGGGATAGCGACCGTCGTGCCTTGGGGAATGTCTTCGGTCGCATCGAGGGTGTTCGGCGGAACCGATGCGCCCGGTTCGTTGAGATAGATGGTTCCCGGCGTCGGATCGGCCAGATCGTCGTTGTCGATCGCCACGTACTCGATCGCCACGTTGCCTGCAAAGTCGCCATCGGCGCGGAAGAACAGGTTCGGCAGGTCGGCTGCGGCGATCGTCACCGTATTCGAGGTTGCGTCGAACCCGGCCAGCGTCGTTACATTGACGCCCGCACCGGCCGGATCGCCGAGGAACAGCTCGCCTTCGGTAATCGTCGCCACGTCGATGCGATAGGAATCAACTGTGCCATCCGTATCCGAACCCGCCGCGAGCTGCGTCGTCATCGCCGCGCTGCCGGTTCCGGCCGCTGTCGAAAGTTGAATGACCTCGTTATCGTCCAGCGTGCCGACTGCGTCGTTCGTCTCCGGCGGCGTCAGCAGGCGGAAGGTCGCGGGGGTCGCGTCGGGGTTGCCGTTGTTATCGATCGCCGCAAACTCGAAGCTCGCGCCGTCGAAGCCATCCTCGGCAACGAAGATCAGCGAGTCGATATCGCCCGCCTCGATCTCCTGGCCGACCGTCACCTCGTTCGCCGGAGACACCGACCCGAGGTACAGCTTGCCGTCCGTCGCCGCGATATCGCCTAGCGAAGTCACGCGGAAGCGCACCACGGTTCCGTCGGGGTCGCTGCCCAGTGCTGCCGTCAGGTTCGTCAGCGGCACGGCCTCGCCTTTCGCGACGACCTGCTGGCCGTTGGTGGTGTTCGGCGGCGCTTGTAGCGTCACGGTTCCCGGCGTCGTGTCGGGCACGCCTCGGTCATCGACGGATGCGTAGTCGAACTCTGCACCGTCGAAGGTTTCCGCTGCTTGGAAGCGCACGCGATCGGCTTGGTCAGCGGGAACCAACGAACCGACATTCAGCCGCTCGCTGTCTTCGAGCGTGCCGTTGTTGTTCTCATCGAAGTACAGCACGCCGTCGGTCGCGTCGGGCAGCGACTCGATGCGGTAGTTCTCCACCGTGCCGTCGGGATCGTCGCCGTCGTCGACGATCGGGGCGACGATGTTCGGCGGATCGCCCGCATCCGGCGTCTGGTCGGGGTTGACCAGCACCGTTTTATCGGTGGTGTCCGGCGGGATATTCAGACCGGGCGTCAGGAAGACCGTTCCCGGCGTCGCGTCGATCGCGCCCACCGTGTCCTTCGCGGAGTAGGTGAACGTCGTGCCGGTAAAGTCATCGGTCGCGACGAACTGAAGCTGCTCTAGCTCAGTGGGCGTCAGCTCTTGGCCGACAGAAATTGCGTTGCCCGGAACCGTCGGATCGCCCAGGAACACCGTGCCCTGCGTTGCAGGCGGCAGGGTGTTGATGACGTAAGTCAGGTCGGCTGCAGCATCTTCCGGATCGCTGCCGCCCAGCTTCGTGCCCGAGGCGGGAGGCGTACCGTCGATATCGAGCGGAATCGTCGCGCCAGCGTTGACGTTGTAGACCGCATCGACCGTATCCGGCGGCGTGTTGACCGAGATTTCTGCCGGGTCGCTGTCAGCGTAGTTGTTGAGTCCCGTACCTTCGCCATCGCTGCCGTTGCGCTCGTTAGCGCTGTTGTCAGCTTCGAGGCTGGTGTAGGTGATGCTGGCGGTGTTGACGATGTTCGCGCCCGCCGTGGCGTCGGTGACGATCGCGTCGAATTCGATAACCGTCTTGCCGCCATCGGGGAAGGCCGCGAAGTTCGCACGCACGCGGTTTTCTGCCGCGTCGTAGGTCAGCGTTTCGGGGACGTTGCCGGACACCAGCGCCAGGTTGCCCGCGAAGGTCAGGCCGGTGGGAAGCGCGGCAAGGCTTTCGAGATCGAAGGCCGTCGCGCCGAAGTCGTCTCCGGTGGGCGCGTCGATTTCGATGCGGATTTTGGCCGTGTCGGTGACGGTCTTCGGCACAGCGGTGTCGTTGCCGCCGTCGTTGTTCGTCGCTTCGGCAGCTTCGTCAGCATCCTGCGGAGTGCCCGCACCGTTGATGACGAAGGTTTTGATGTTGACCTTCGGTTCGGTGGCAACGGCTTTCGCTTCGTTGGAGCGGAACGGAACGCCGCCATCGTCGAGGATCGGATCGCCCTCGGGGTTGTTGAGGTTCAGCGTTGCCGTTTCGACGAACTCAGTCGGCGTTGCGCCGTCGCGGTTGGCCGTCTCGTTGGCGACGATCGCCTGATATTCAATGAAGAACGTGTTGTCTTCGATGCGGTTGTTACCGCGAATCACCACGTCGTCGCTGAAGGTGAATTTCAGGGCGTTGTCGGTGTCGCCGCCGGTGCTGGACACAGTGGTCGTCAGCGTCGGGGGCGTATCGAAGAAATCGGTATCGTCGAAACCGTCTAGGCCGGTGGTTTTTAGCACCGCCGAATTGGCGATGTAGTCCATGCCTTCCGGAATCAGATCGTCGATCGTCACGGCCTTGTTGACGCCCTCGGGCATCGTCACTGCGAGGCGATAGGTGACGACTTCGCCGATCGCCACTGAGGTCGGCGTGGCCGGGTCGGTGGTATCTGTCGGCAGTGGCGTATCGGTTTCGCTGGTCGCGGCGATCGTCTTGAGGATCGTCGGCTTGACGCCCGTCAGGTTGATATCGGCGTTGCTCTCGACGACGTAATCGTTGAGTGCGCCACCAGCGCCGTCGCTGCCGTCTCGCTCGGTGTCGTTGGTGGTGTGTGTCGAAGGATCGGTCGCCGCATCGGTCGTCGCGTTGCGCGTACCGTCGATGCTGCTCCACGTAACGGTCGAAGGCGCGGGGATGCCGCTGCCCGTAATCGCCGTGGTCGCCACTTCGCCGACGATTTGCAGCTTCAGGGTTTCGCCATTGGCGAGATCGAGGTTTTCGCCGTCTTTGAGCTGGAGGCGTAGGCGGTTGTTGCCGTCGGTGTCGGTGAACGGAACCAGCTCGAACTGGCTGGCCGCGCCGTCGAGGCGATCGGTGGTGTCACCTGCAACAACGACGATCGGAGCCGTCGTATCTGCCACGAACTGCACCGGCAGGATTGTCTCGACCGACAGATCGAAGGCATCGACGCCGCTGGTGTTGCTCAGGTCGAGGGTGTACTCGACCGTGTCGCCCGCATCGCCTTCATTGTCGGTATCCGGCGTGGGATCGAGCGGATTGAAGACCACCGCGCTTTGGGTGAGCGTCACCGCCGGTTCGACGATGACGACCTCATCGGCCTGCTCGGCGGCCTGGATATCGAGTTCGGTTCCGGCATTCTCCCAAACGAAGCTGGTCAGGTCGGTTTGAACCGCGCCGTCGCCTTTGTTGTTGTCTTGGTTGTTCTGGTTGAGGCGATCGCCAGCCTGGTTGTCCGGGATATTGCGAACGATCGCGTCGTAGGTCAGCTCCAGGGTGACAGGGCCGTCGTTCGTGTCGCCGGAGTTGACCAGCGTGCCGAAGTTCAGCGCGAAGCCCGTGCCGTTGGCTTCGACATCGAGCAGATTGTCGCGCAGGTTCGTGAGGGAGAGGTCGAGCGCCGACGTGCTGCCGTCAGACGCGCGAACGACGAGATCGCCCGCGTTGCTGGACGTGACGCTGGCGCTCTTGAGATCGACAAATGCCAGACCCGGATCGAGATTTTCGAGGATTTTCGCGGCGTCGAACGTGCCTTCCGGCAGCGTCAGCGTCACTTTGTAAGTGGCGATTTCGCCGATAACGACGTTGTTGCCGTTGCTCGACGTGGTCGGATCGCTGGGGATGGCCGTGTCGCCATTGTCGAGTTCTGTCGATACCAGCTCCACGGCGATCGTGGGGCCGGTGATATCGAGCTTGGTGACGTTGGCCGGGATGTTGTCGGGCAGCAGGCCGTTGCTCTCGCCGCCCGCATTGGTTGTAATCTCCGCGTACTCGCGCTGGGTGTTCGACAGGGCATCCGGCGTACCGGGAATCGAGTCGGCTTCGTCGATAAAGGCCGTACCTTCCAGCACTTCGCCCGGAACGACCGCATCGGTTAGCTCGACGGAGAACGAGAAGTCCTGCTCAGCGCTGGGGGCAATGCCCGTGCCGGTGCTAGCAACGAAATCGATCTGCACGTTGCCGTCGGCGAGCTTCGTCAAAATCGGCGTGCTGCTGTAACCGGTGGGGACGCTGATGGCCGAGAGCTTGCTCGGGTCAGGGTCGCCCGCCGCGTCGAGCAGGTCGAATTTCGCTGGATCGAGGATCTCGGAAACCGTCAGGTCGTAGGCGTGGGCGGAGTTGGCCGCGTTGCCGTTCGTGACTTTCAGGTCGAATTGCACCAGGTCGCCCGCGTCGCCGTCGGGTCGGCTGGCGGCATCGTCGGTGCTGTTTTCGTCAAAGGTGGCGCTATTGAGGGTCAGCGCTTGGGTAATCGTCAGCTGCGGCTCGACAACGGTAACGCTGGGCTCGTCTACGGCTTCGATCGGCGTCGAGATTTTCGTTCCCGGCGCTTCGTTGGCGTCGTCGAACACCATCGAGGCTTCACTGACGAGCGTGTCGCCTGCGGTGTTGATGTAGTTGTCCGAAACATCGCGATCGTCGGTAACGACTGCGGTGTACTCGATCCAGAAGAAGTCGTTGTCGTTGCGGCCCGTCGGTTCGCCCGCGATGCGGATTTCCTCGAACTCGAAGGTGAGCGTATCGCCGCCCGCGCTAACCGTGGGGCTGACGCTGGGGTCGCCGGGGACGGAGATCGTGCTGCCGTCGCCGCTGGCGATAACGTTGCCGTCTTTATCTTCAATCGTGCCGTTGAAGACGCCGTCGCCTTCGGGGTCGGCGGTGTCCTCCGGCAGGACGATCTTGGGCGTGCCGACCAGCTTCAGGCCGGGGGGCAGATCGTCGCTGACCACCAGACCTTTGGTAACGCCCTCAGGGAGCTGGACTTTCAGGCGATAGGTGGCGACTTCGCCGATCGCCACATTGCTGCCGGTGGTGTCAGTCTGGTCGGTGCTTTCCAGAGTCTTGACGAGCGCCGCCGTGCCGCTGGTGGTGTTAAAGGGCGCGTCGTCCTCCGCAACGTAGTCGTTGGGAGCGGTGTTGTCGCCGAACCCCGTGCCGAAGCGCTCGCTGTCGCCGGTGAGGTCGGAGCCGAAGCGATCGCGCGCATCGTCGCCGCCGCCGCCGCTGACGCTGCTGGTCAGGTTCTCGTCGTCGAGGCTGCTCCAGGCGATCTGAGTCGGGCTGTTCAGCGTCAGGCCGGGAGCCACCTCATCGGAGAGCTTGCCGGTCACGGTGAGGACGAGCGTTTCGCCCTGGGCGATATCGAGGGTGTTGCCGCCAGTGAAGGTCAGGACGTTACTGCCGTCGATCGCGAAGTCCGAGGTCGCAATGCCGGTGACGGTGTGGCCCGTGCCGAAGGCGATCGGCGTCGTCGCGTCGGGAACGAACCCGGCGGGGAGCGCATCGCGAAGCTGCACGTCGAAGGCATCGGCAGTGGAGCCACCGGCGTGGTCGATCTCGATCGTGTAGACCACCGTATCGCCCGCGTCACCCGCGCCGCCTTCGACGCCCTCGACTTCGACGATTTTGTTGACCTGTAGTGCCGGTTCGACGATCGTAATTTCGTCGGCCTGAGTCGGGGCGCTGACCGTTTGGGTTGAGGCGGTATCCGCCGGGTCGTTCACCCAATTGAGGGTGGTGTTGCTGCCGTCGGTGTCGCGATCGCTGTCGAGGCCGCTGTTGTTGAGCGTGACGCCCGCTTGGTTGCCCGCGACGTTGCGGACGATCGCTTCGTAGGTCAGCGTAATCGTCTGGTTGCCGTCGTTGGTCGCGCCGGAGTTGACAATCGTACCGAGGTCGAGGTTGAAGCCGCTGCGATCGGCTGCGATCGTGGTATTCGCATCGGCGGTGACGAGGTCGGTCACCGTTGACGAAGTAACATCCGAACCCGTCGTTAGTGTCGTAAAGCCCACGAACTCCAGGCCGGGATCGAGCCGCTCGACGATTTCGCTGCTATTCAGTGTGCCTTCCGGTACGGTCAGCGTAATCGTGTAGGTGGCAATCTCGCCGATAACGACGTTGTTGCCCAAGCCCGTACCGGTGGCGGTCGTCGTGCCCGACTCGCCGTTGGGAAGCTCGGTCGAGTCGAGCTGGACGGCGATCGAGGGGCCGAGAATATCGATCGTCGGCTGCGTGCTGTCGTCGGTGTAGACGCGATCGGTGGTGTTCGGCGTCACGCCACCGTCGGCGGTCGTCAGGTTCGGGTCGGTCGGACGGTTCGAGCCGGAAGACTCGCCGTCGATCGAGTCGATCTGTACGTCGGCTTTCGCCAGCGTAATCGTCTCGCTCGGTTCGACGCTGTCGGCCAGCTTGACTTTGAACTGAATCTCCTGAACGGCTTCGGGGTCGATGCTCTCGCCGTCATTGGCGGTCAGCACCAGCTTCGGATTCGCCGCATCGGTGGTATCGAGGCTGGCGGTGTAGCCAAATCCGGGATCGCCCGCGTTCGTACCCGACTGGAATTCGATGTCGGCCAGCGAGGAAATATTAAACTTACTGGCGTCGAACTCCTGGGTGACGATCGCGTCGTAACCCGTCGCGCCGCTGCCCGTCAGCGTGCTGGGGTTGCTGACCGTCAGCGTCACGAAGACGTCGTTACCGGCATCTTGCCCAGTCACGCTCGCACCGGGCGTTTCGCCTACAGTCACACCGATCCCTTGTTCGATCGAGATCTGCGGCTCGACGATTTCAACGACCGGGGGCGTCGCGTCGGTTTGGGCGGAGGACTGGCCGGGGAAGGTCAGGGTCGGGACGCCGCTGAGTTCGGTGGTGGCGCTGGCGGCGGCCACGTCCTCGACGATCGCCTGATATTCAATCCAGATCAGGTTGTCGGCCACGCCAGTGGAAGCATCCACGACGATCGAGTCGAAGTCGAAGTCGATGCCCGTTCCGGTGGTGGTGAACGGCACGGTTCCGCCCGCTGCGATCGGGTTGCCTGCCGAATCGTTCACCGTTCCGGCAAAGTTCGAGTCGCTCGCTCCCGTCTTCAGGACGCCCGTTCCGGGGATTGCCGTGAGTCCGTCGGGGACGACGTCGCTCACCTTCACGTCGCCGATCGTGCCGTCGGGCAGCGTCACGGCGACGCGGTAGGTGACGATCTCGCCCACGGCGACCGGGCGCGGATTGGCGCTCGTGTCGTCGATGTTGCCCGTGCCGTCGATCGCGTCGGGGGTTCCGAATTCGCCCGTGCCGGTTTCGCTGGTGGCGACGATCGTTTTGTCGATCGTCGAAGTGGTCGCGGCGCTCAACGGGGCGTTGTCGCTGGTGATATAGAGGTTGGGCGCGTTGCCTGCATCGGCATCGTCGCTGGTGTCGGCGGTGGGGTCGCCGAAGCGCTCGCTGGCGACCGTCGTGCCATCTCCAAAGCGATCGCGCTCGGCGGCGTTGTCGCCATTGATGCTGCTCCAGGTCGCCACTGCATCGCTGTCGAAAGTACCTGGGGCAAGCGAATCGTTCAGCGTTCCGGTCAGGCGAATCGTAATCGACTCACCGGGCGCGATATCGAGCTTCGTCGGGTCGGTGAGTTCGATCTTGCCGGTGGTGGCGTTGTAGGTGAAGTCACCGGGCGCGAGGGAGCTGCTCGTCGTGTCGGACTCGATCGTAATGGTCGCGCCGACGAACTGGTTGGGAATCGTATCCTCGAAGCTGACATCGAAGGCCGTCACTGGCGAGGCTGTGCCGCCCGAGTCGGCTCCGGTGAGCGTGAATTCGTAGTAGGCGTTGTCGCCCGCGTCGCCCGTGCCGTTCTCCGTAAAGCCAGAGCCTGAATCGACGAAGGCGCGTTTGTCGATCGTGACAACGGGTTCGACCACGTCCACGGTCGGCTCGCCCGTCGCCTGCACCGTCACAGTGTTGGCCGGGTTCGTCGGGTTCGCGGGAACCGAGTAGGTCAGCGACGCATCGCCGCCCGCACCCTCGCCGCCGAGCGCGTCGCCGTTGTCGTTGTCGCCGGTATTGAGGACGATCGCCTTGTACTCGATGTAGAAGGTGTTCGTGTCATTGGGCGTGGTGGTGTCGGCCTCGCCCGTCACGTCGATCGCGCCGAACACAAAGGTCACGTCCTCACCGTCGGCACTGCCGCCCGTCGGCGTCAGCGTGCTTCCACCGGCGATCGTCGTCGTATCAGCCGCGCGGATCGTGCCGTTGAAGTCATCCGCCGTGCCGTTGCCCGGTCGCTCGGTCACGAGTTGGGCCGAACCGGGAACGAACTGCATTCCATCGGGCAGTTGGTCGGTGACGCTCAGCCCTTGGGTCGTACCCTCGGGCAGCGTCACTGCGAGGCGATAGGTGACGATCTCGCCGATCGCCACGTCGGGATCGGTGGTCGAAGCCCCTTGGTCAATTCCCGTCGCGGTTTGGTCGGTGGCATCCGCACCGAGGTTTTCCGTGGTGGCATTAACCGACTGCGCGATCGTTTTGGTCAGGCTGGGCGCAGCGCTGGTGGCCGGTTCGCTGTCCTTCACGGCATAGTCGTTGACGCCCGCAACCGTAATGCTGCCCGTCGTGTCGTCGGGGAAGGTGGCGTCGCTGCCGTTGCGCTCGTTTGCGCCTTCGCCCGCGCCGGAGTTGTCCGAGCCGGTGTTGTTATCCGCGCTGCTGACCGGTGTACCCGTGCCGGGGACACTGCTGTAGGTCAGCTCCGCATCGCTATCGAACACCAGTCCGGGCTCGACGGCGTCAGTGAGCTGTACCGTCACGTTCAGCACCAGGGTCTCGCCTTCGTTGAGGCGATCGATCTGGGCGCTGAGATCGCTCGGCGTCAGGCCGCCGAAGTTGACGCTCGAGCCGCTGGTGGTGACGGCGGTGGTGTCGTTGCCGTTGCTGTCTTTGACGACGATCGAGCCGGTTCCAGTCGGAACGGTGGTCGCTTCCACGGCAGTTACGTCGCCGTAGTCGATGCCCGACGCGATCAGCGCGTCTGCCAGATCGAGGTCGAAGGCATCCGCCGTGCCGTCGTTGGCGATCGTCAGCGTATACGTCACCGAGTCGCCCGCGTCGATCGTCGCCGGGGGCGTGCCGTCGCGGAAGGTTTTCTCGATCGTCAGGTTCGGCTCGACGAGCTCGACCGTGCCGCGATTGCCGACCTCATTAGCCGTCAGTTCGCCGACATTCGTGTCCGTGCTGTTCAGCTCGGCGATCACCTCCAGGCCGCCGACGAGCTGCGGCGCGGGGGAAACCACCGTGCCGTTCGCATTATCGACCGCCTCGTTTCCAGCGCTATTCGTTACCAGTGCGTTGAACTCGATGACGATAAATTCTTTGCCCGCTACGTTGTCGGCGTTGGCGACATCTCCGAGATCGAAGATGACATCTTCGCCATCGGCAAACGCGCCATCGCCACCGTTGTCCGCAATTCGTCCAGCGGGCAGCGTCGTGGAAATTGCGCTCGAGGCTAGCTTCGTCGGATCGAGGGCGTCCTCGACGCTGATGACGCCGCCCGGTGTCGTTTGTCGCGCACCGTCCAGGTCGGAGTCGACGCCCAGGTTCGGCGGCGTCGCACCCGCGTCGGGCTCGAGCAGCGCGATCGTTGTCGTTCCCGGATCGTTGATGAACTGCAAGCCATCGGGAATCAGATCTTTGACGCGCAGCTTGTTGTTCATACCTTCATTCAGCTCGACGGCGATGCGGTAACGGACGATCTCGCCGATCGCGCCCTCCGTCACGGTTCCCGCATCGGTGATGGGGTCGGCGGTCAGGTCGGGAGCGACACCGTCGGTTTCGTCGGTGTGCGCCTCGGACGTATCGACGATGCGCTTGCCAGGAATCAACGACGTAATCTCGATCGTCGTCGTCGCCGCCAGCGCATAGTTGTTTTGCAGGTTGGGATCGACTGCCGTATCTTGCGACGGATCGGCGAGCGTATTCGAGCCGACGCCATCGCTGCCGTTGCGCTCTTCGGCGTTGGCGTTAGCGTTCAGCGTTCCGGCCACGTCCGTATCGACGCTGCTCCAGGTCACGGTCGCGACGTTGTCGATCTCCGCTTCCGCCTGGACGGACTGCGTGAGCTGACCCTCTACCACCAGCGTCCAGGTCTGTCCGGGCTCGATATCGATCGAGACATCGTCCCGCTTCTTCAGCTCCTGACCGTCGAACTCGAAGAAGTCCGCGACCGTGGCGGTTGTCGTCGTACCGCCTGCGTCTGTAATCTGCAGGCTGGTCAATGCCAGGTTTTCGATCGACGCATCGATGGTGTTGCTAAACGTCAGATCGTAGGCCGCAGGGTGCGCGCCACTGGTGTCGGGATGCTTAATCTCGAAGCTATAGCGCACGATATCGCCCGCGTCGCCTTTGTTTCCGGCCACGTCTTCCGTGCCGGGATCGGTCGGGCCGCGATCGGTACCAAAGTCGTCGCCATCGGCAGGGCTGTCGGGCGTCCCCGGAACCGCCGTCGCCGGGTACACCTGCACCGACTGGCGCAGCTCCAGCACCGGCTCGACCACCGTCAGCTCGGTCGGCGGCGTGACGTTCTCCACCGAGCGATCGACGACATTAATGACGCGGTTGCCGTCGTCGTCGAAGCTCTGCTCCTGGGCTTTCCAGTTCAGCTCGGCGGTGTTGGGCAGTGTGTCGTCGTGTTGCAGCCAGGTGTTGGCCGCGATCGCGTCGTTGGTGACGCGCGTGGTATAGACCAGGCGCAGCTTCTCGGGGTTGTCGTAGTTGTCTTCGCCGACGTTCTCGACGCTGTCTTCATCGCTGGCGTCGGTTTTAAAGTTCAGCAGCGTACCGAGCGTGAAGGTGACGACCTGCGGATCGGCGGTCGTGCCCGTGCCTGTGGTGGCGCTGGTGACGCCGTTGAGACCTTCGGTGGTGGTGTCGAAGAAGTCTTTCGCATCGACGTTGGCGATCGTCTCGGCGGTGAAAGCATTGCCGCTAGCTTGGTTGACGATCGAGCCGTTGCCGAGATCCGTATCCGTTATCTGGTAGACGCCTTCAAGACGCAGAAATTCCAGACCCGCCGGAAGCGTGTCGGTGATGCTCGCTTCCTGGAGCGTTCCTTCAGGAATCGTCAGATCGAGGTAGTAGACGACGCGCTCGCCGATTGTCGCCTGGGTCGCCAGGTTGTTATTGGTGGTGTTAAATTCCGTCTGCGCCAGAACTTTTTCCAGTTCGGGCGATCGAATATCGACCTCGGCATCGTCTTCGAGAACCGGCTTCTCCCCGCCGTCGTTGGTCTTCGGCGGGTTCTTGAGGTCGGCGTAGTTGTTTGTGTCGCCGTCTGTGTCAGGATCGACACCGCCATCGATTCCGCTGTACGCCTTAATGACCGCGCCGTTGGTGTACGTGCTGCCCGCCTGCGCCGCATCGGCCACGCGCAGCTTGTAGGTGATCAGCAGCTCGTTACTGCCGTCGGTCACGTTAACATCAGGCCCCGAGCCGAGCCGGCCCGGATCGATCGCGCCGCGATCGAACTCATCGGCGTTGGCAACATCGTCCACCAAGCGGATACCCGTGCCGCTGCCGCCGACGGCGGGCTGCGTAAAGAAGGCATCGATAATCTGCGTCCGCACGACGGGATCGGTGCTGATATTGCCCGAGCCGTCGGTAAATGCCACCGACTCGTCGGCATTGCCGAAGTCGAGCGCCGTGTTGCCTTCGCGTTTGACGACGGTGAACTCGAGATCGTCCCAGTCGGGAATCGCGAAGCCCGTCGGCAGCACGTCCGCCACGGTCAGGTCGAAGATGCTGTTCGCACCGGCGTTCGTGACCTTGACTTGGAACTCCACCAAGTCGTCATCATCAACAGTCGGCGGGTTATCGCTCGGGTCGATCGTCGTTTTCTCGAGGATCGGCACGGGCTGCGTCGTCTCGATCTGGACGATCGCCTCCGAGACGATCGTCTCCGTGTCCGTATCGGTGTTTTGGTACTGGGTCTGGACTTGGTTGGTGAGGAACAGTCGATCGTCGAACAGCTCGTCTTCAATTTCAAAGCTCAGCAGCAGATCGAGCGTGCCGCTCACCGAACTGCCCGCAAGCGAGTTGAACTTGCCAAAGTCAATGCTGAAGGAGTTGTTATCCGAGTCGATCGACACCGCACTCTGGGCGATGAAGTCTTCCTCGAGGGTTTGGGGGCCAGCAGCAGTTTGACCGGGGCCGAGCAGCGTATGGCTGGGGCCGAAGGTGATGGTGTTAACCAGGTTGGGGAAATCCGCCGGATCGCCGTCGAACAGGTTGGCATCGAACTGCGTGTTCGCGTCGCCGACTCTCCAGGTTCCACCGGGCTTGAGATCGGCGACGAGCTTATCGACGTCGTAAACCGGCAGCGGCAGGTAGTCCGTAACGACGAAGTTCTCGGCGTCCGGTGAGGGGATGTCCGGAATAATGACGCGATAGGTGACGATATCACCGACTTTGACTTTAATCGGGGTGTCGGAAATCGACAGGCCGTCATCGGCATCGTCCGCCACGTCGTTCTGGATCCGGCCGTTAATCGCATACAGGCGCTTCTCGGGCTCGGGCAGCTTCGGCACCTGGATCGAAGCGCTCGTGTCGTCCTCGCTGCTGCCGACGATCGTCGTACCGTCGCTGCTCGGATCGTTGGTGTTGACGACGTTACCGGCGATCTTGGCGCTGTTGCTCAGCACGTCTGCCGCGTCAACGCTCGCATCGCCCGTGAAGTCTGCGACCGTATGCAGGTCGGTAAATTCGTCCTGAATAATCGTCCGATATTCAATCGTCCCGGTCAGCGCGCCGTTTGCCAGGCCCGCAAACGTTCCCGGCGCGAGGGCTCCCACGTCAAAGGTCAGGTGCGTCGAACCGTCAGTGTTGGCCGCATCGTCAAAGATATCTGCTCCCGTTACGGCATTTCCCGTACCGCCAGGACGCTGGCGCAGCACGGTGGTCAGATCGACGCCGTCTGTGAAGCTCGTGCCTGCGCCCGCCGGTGCGCCATCTCCCGACAGCGTCAGCGTCGGTGTAAAGCCCGTATCGAGGCGCTGACCGTCGGTGAACACGTCGTTGATGACGATGTCCTGGAAGTCGAAGTAGTCCGAGACCTGGAAGTTGAGGGTGTAAACCAGGGTCGCACCGGGCGTGACTTCGCCGCTCTGCACTGCGACGCCTTTCTGAATGACGATCGCTTCGTCTTCGAGAACCGTGCTGACTTCCGGGCGGGTTTTCACCAGGTCGGCATCGGTCTGCGACGCAACGCCGGTGTCGAAGCTGTAGGTGGTGTTAATTCCGGTATCGGGATCGAGAACGAGATTCGCTCTGTTTTCCGACGTGTCGTCCGTTTCGCCCGTGTTCGCCCCGGAGATCGGCACGATCGGCACGTCGTTAATGTCGCGCTCGGGAACGTAGAAATCGTATGTGATGACGATATCGCCGCCGCCCGTGCCGGTGATTTCGTCGAAGCGGTATTGCAGCGTGTCGAACCCGGCGGTGGTGTTGGCGCGATCGACATCAGTCACAGCCGGATCGCCCAGTGCGCCGCCATTGGCCGGAGTGTTGCCGATCGGCGCAAACACTGCTCCCGCCGCCGTCGCGATCGAGACGTTGCCCGTCAGCCGAATGTTGTCCGGCAGCACGTCGGTCACGTCGAAGTCTTTGAGCGTGACGCCCTGGTCGATATCGACCGTAATCGTGTGCGATCGCACGTAGCTCGGCCCGGTCGCCGTCTCGCCTTCCGGCGCTGCCAGGGTCTTCGAGATCTGGTAGATTCTGGCCTCAATATTCTCCGACTCGAGCGCGCCGGTGTCGTTTGCCGTCGCATTGCCTTCCGGATCGTCCCCGAAGCTGTAGCCCGCGCGCGCGCGAATGGTCTCCAACTCCGTCAGCAGGTTGCCCGTCGTGTTGAAGCTCACCGTCGCTTCCGGCTGCTCCGGCGTAAAGCTACCGAACGGCAGTTGGTACACCTGCCATACCGTCCCATGCTCCAGACTCATCCCGTCCGGCAGATCGACCCCGGCCGCGCCGTCGAACCCCGCATTGGCCAGCGGGTGCTCGACCACCGGCGCGCCGCCATCGAGCCACTGGGCTCCCACCGCATCCCAGGTGTAGGTCGTCCCCTGATAAGGCGTCAGCGTCAGCCCCAGAAAGTCGCCGCCCGACGGTGCATTGAGGTTCGGGGGCACGAACAGATCGAAAAATGGCCCGTAGCCTACCTCAGTCGCTGTCGTCGATGGGTTGTCGAACTTGACGGAAAAGCTGGTGGCGGTATTCAGCGGAATCTCACCAGAGGTGTTGATGCTGACGGTAGGCGGCTGGATGGGCATGACTTAGGAAGGAAAGAGGTAGAGAACACCGACCGATCGCTTCAAGCGTCGATCGAGACAAAAGTGTAAAAGCAGAGCTGTAAAGATTAAGATCGCGCAAGCCCAGGTTGAGGCGTTCTAGAACCCGAACCCGAACTCAAACTTTTTAAGAAAAATAGTTGCGAATCTACATTTCTTCCCTAGCAAGAGCTGGAGAAGAAACGCACTGTGAAAAGTCGCTGAAGAGGGCTTGTACTTTTCTCACGATCGCAATAAGCGATCGCTCAATTCAGATCGAACGGCCAAACTGATTTTCGATCGTGAATCGAACTTTGAAGACTAAAACTTATGAGGTGATGCAGCACTGACAAAATCTCCAACTTACGGTAGGTGAGGTTCGGTAGATGCGTTCTTGGTTATGCTTCAAGCCCACAGTATACAGGCGCTTGGGGATCTTGAGCGTCGCTTGAAGCTTTTGATGCCGCTTAGCTTAAAGCAGCTCGTCTATGCGAGCAATTAAAAGCATCAAATCGAGAAATCTAGGGCCGGTTCTTGACTATTGAAAACCGACAAGCGTCGCTCCTGATAGCTCATCATTAAGTTGAGCGGGCGTTTCACATGATGCGGAATACTGCACCGATCGTAGCAGGTTGTGGTTCTCTTCATCGAAGTAATGCAGATAGATTCGATCGCGGAATTCTCCCGTCCCAGAGGCTTCGGCACGGACATTGAAAGTCTCGCCGAACTGAACTTCCCCAGCGAAGTAAACCGAGCCACCTTTTGAGAAAGCGTTGCGGCGATCGGTCACGCGGACGAAGCTGCGATCGTCGAGATCGCGTCCGTAGTTCACCAGAAGCTTCGCTGTCGAGTCTCCCGGTGCTCCAGCCTGCACGTCCAGACCGTCGTGAAGCTGGAAGGTCAGCTCGTCTAGCTCCGACAGGCCCGCACAGGTGTCGGGCGCGATCGGCGTTGAGATTGAAGGAGTGGTGGTCGGAGCTTTCGCGGGCGCGCTCGGGGCAGAGGCTTCGGGCGCTGCGGGCGACGCGAGGGCGGCGGCGATCAGCTCGTCGAAAGGCGTTCCGGTGATGGGGTCGGCCTGAGGCGCGACGGGTTCAGTCGGTGCGATCGGCTCGGCGGGCGTTCCGATCTGGGTGGTTTCCGTTCGTTCGATCGTTTCGACATTCGGCTCGCTGTCCGGCTCGTTCTGCTGCAGCGGCGCGACGACGGGAGCAGATGCCACCGGCAGCGGCTGAGCTGCAACGATCTCGAAACTGTCTGCACTAGCAGCTGGAAGAGGACTTGTGCCTTCCGTCTCGAAGGCATCCGAATGGAACGGGCCGGTCGTGCTGGGAAGCTGGCGATCGGCAGATTCGGCTGGAGTTATTACTACAGGTGCAGATGCCGCCATTGAATCGAGAATGGCAATGTCCAAGCCCCCGAGATTGAGAAAGCCGATAGTTCCATCTGCCAATCGAGAGTCATTAGAGCTGGAGTTTTGTTGATTGGGAGAACTAGCGTTTCTCGCTGCTGCTTGTGCGCTCATGGAAGAAGGTTAGGTGCACGAAAGAACTGAATACAATTCGATTATAAACAGATTTTTTAGGTCACTTTATGCTCCTTGTGTAAGGTTTCTATGAAGTTTACTGCTCTGGAAGTCCGAGAATTTTAAAGTTGGCTTTAAAGAAGGGAAAATTCTCGAATTCTGGATCTGAGTACGCCTCTAAGGCTTCCCCAGCAAGGGCTGTGGGAAAAGATCTGGAGCCTGAGCAGCGCGCTTCTCACGATTGTTTTGACTAATTTAGCCGCTTCGATTATTATTCGAGACGGTTTTGAAGCCACGTTTGTGAACTCGGGCGCGATGACCTGAAACCTCATTATTAACTCTATTCCCGCAGGAAAGCTACACTTAAAATAACGAGCCTTGAATATACTTAGAAAACATGAGGATGTTCACCTAAGTGGAAATCGCGAGGTCGAATACGTAGGCTTACTGAGGTTTTTAAAAAGGGGCGCTGAGACTTCTGCTTTGTGTTGAAGGTTTCAGGTTCGATCGAACGCCGATTTAGGCTGTTTAGCCACAAACCCTCTCGACTGCTGACGCGGAATATCACCACGGAGAGAGCGGCTGGCGCGGGCGCACGTCATGGCCGCGCTACATTGAGTGCAGTTGCCGCCCGTTATCGCGCCGAGAAAGCATTTGCAGCGGATTAATGTCTCGACGAGCCTCGGCGATCGTGGGGCTTCGCCGTTGGCTGGGAGAGCGCCTGGGACGCAAGCGGGCCGAAAGCGGCGACGCCTCACTGTTTAGCGCGCGATGCCCATGAACGTAGTTCGCACCGTTTATCTCGATCCCGCGCTCAAACCGCGCTCGATTCTCTCCTTCGATCGCGGCGATCGTCAGATCGTCACCGCCACGCCAACCCTGGCGCAACAGCTTGACGTACGTCATGTCAGCCTGGAGCGGCTGGCAGTCGATGCGATCGCCCATGCCGGTCTAGCAGTGGTGTCGCCGTGGCTGGGGCGGCAACTGCTGGTGGAGTCCGTGATGGATGTAATGCCCGATGGCGACGCGGTGGCGGTGGCACAGTGGCTGTCAGGGTCGCTGCGCTCGCTGCTGGGGTCAGGGGCAGACTTGCAGGCAATGGCGAAGGTCTCGGGGCTCGCGCCGAAGGTGTACCGAACGATCCGAGTCGCGCTGAACTACCGCGCCAAGCTGGAGCGCCGCTCGCTGGTCGATCCGGCGGAGCTATTCTGGCGGGCGATCGCCACCGAGCCGGAGCGACAGTGTTTGGCGGTGGTGGGGCTGCTCGACCCGGCGGGCGATCGGTTGGCCTTCGTCAACGCGATCGCGGCGGCAGGAAGCTGCTTGGCGCTGCCTTGTGACGGAGCAGACTGGTTTCAGGAGACGCGCATGGCGGTGGAAACGCTACAAAGTCAGGGCTGGCAAGTCTTCTGGCGAGTGAACGAACCGGTGGTGTCTGGCGCTCTAGAAGACGTACTACCGATAATTTCGACTATCGGATCTAAGGATTCAGTCGAGATTTCGGGCGATACTGGTGGCGATCGCACTGCCCGAGAGGCAACACCACCCACCCGCGAATACACCGCCTACGCCGACAGCGACAGCGAAATCCGCAGCGTCCTCGCCACCATCAAACAGCGCGTCGCCACCGGAACGCCCGTGGGCGATATCGCGATCGTCGCTCGCAATGGATCTGACTACGCCCGCCAGCTTGGCGACATCGCGTGGGAATTCGGTCTGCCCGTCCGCCAGACGCGATCGCCTGCTCTCTCTGTCACGCGCCTGGGCTCCTGGATGCGGTGCTTCCTGGAAGCGTGGCAGCGCAGTTTTACGTTTGAAGCCACTGCCCGCCTGCTCCAGCACCCGCTGACGCCACCGGTGTTTGCGCCGCCGTGGTCGATCGCGCGACGGCGACACCCCGACAGCCGCAAAGCCTGGGAAGCCCTCGGGGCGCAGTTCCCCGCGATCGAGCCCTGGCGTAAGGCGCAGCGCGCCAAGTGGGTCGATCGCTTCAACGATGTCCTCGCCGCCTGGGAGATCGAGGCGCGCTGCGGGCGCTGGCCGGAAGAGGCGATCGCCTTCGAGCGCTTGCAGGACGCCTTCGACGAGCTAGCCGACTTCGACGACGCCAAACGTGCTGGCGAGCAGTTCGCGCGAGAACTAGAGACGCTGCTGGGCAGCCAGCCCGTGGCGATCGCGGAGCGCGGCGGTGTCGCCATCCACTCGCCGGAGTCGATCGCCGGGTCGCGCTACCCACTCGTCTTCGTTCTCGGCGCGATCGAGGGAGCCTACCCCGAGCCCGTCCGCAACGACACCGCGATCGACTTCTTCACCCGCAAGCAGCTCGCCCGTGCGGGCTTCGACCTCGGCTCGGCGATGCGCGCAGCACGCCAGGAAACGCGGCACTTTGACGCGCTGCTGCGAGTCGCTACCGATCGCCTGACGCTCTCCTATCCCCGCGCGATCGGCAAGAAAACGACAATACCCAGCGCCTACCTCGGTCAGTTCGAGATCCCCGAGCGCAGCGCTAGCGACATCGGTGGCGAGGCTAACGATATCGACCTCCCGATCGCCAGCCTGGAAATCGCCCGCCGCGCTTGGCTGCGCCGCCCGCCCGCCTCCGACCCAGATTTCGCCCAGCACGATCGCGTCCTACCCCACGCCCGCCACTGCCAGCGCATCGAACTCGATCGCGAAACCGCTCCGGGCTACAGCATCTACGACGGCCTTACCGGCATCCCCGCCGACCTAGCCGCACATATCTTTAGCGCCTCACAGCTCAGCATGTTGGGGCAGTGCGGCTTTAAGTGGTTCGCGCGCTACGGCCTCCACGCCAGTCGTCCACAGGAAAAAGAAACCAAGCTCTCCGGACGGCTGCGCGGCCAGCTCTACCACCAGGCACTCGAAGGCGCGATGCGCCACAGCCTCGGCCAGGAAGACCCGCGCGACAGCGTTCTCGCCCACCTTGACAGTGCGTTCGAGGTCGCCGAACAGAGCCTGTACCTCGATCGCCTGCCCGCCTGGAAGGCCCAGCGTCGCGAACACTTGGCGCGTTTACGCCGCACGATCGAGCACGAGTCCTTCTTCACGCCGGGCGCGGTAGTCGCCAACCTCGAGACCGAATTCAGCGGCGAGTGGAACGGCTTCAGCGTCACCGGCAAAATCGATCGCGCCGACGAAACGCCCTACGGCATCACGCTAATCGAGTACAAAACGCGATCGAGCAACCCCACCCAAGCCCAAAACAGCAAGGGCGAAGCAAAATTCGACGTGCAGCTTCAGCTCTACGTCGAAGCCGCCGGAGCCGACCTCTTCCCCGATCGCCCGATCGCCCGCGCCCACTACTACTCGCTCACCAAAGCCAAAAGCTTGAAGAAGGTGGACGTGCCCGACGACCTGGAGGCGGCGGCGTTTGCCGATCGTCTGCGGGGCTACCTGAATCGCGGGGCGTATCCCGTGCAGCCCGATCGCGGCCAGAAAGTCTGCGAATTTTGCGACTGCGAAGCCATTTGCCGCAAAGGCGCGCGACTCAAACGCAAGCGCCGCCCGGAGTCCGAATCGAGCTAGCGTAATTCCGTCATGACCCCTTCACTTTTTTGGCTGCGACTGTAACAAACCACGAAGCTTGCTATCAATTCGCGATCGCCTCCAGCTCCCCGCAAAAATACTCATTAAGATCGAGACAGAAGCAACGAACCATCTGGCTTAGTTAAGTTGCAAAACAGTTTCTGGCTTGGCGATCTTTCGGAACCTTTTACAGGTTCCCGTTTCCACACTCGAGCAGAGCGGACTCCGCGATCGTCAAGCCGGAAACTCCCTTCCCTAGAGAAGCTGCAAGGCATGGGGGCTCGTCGCTTTCTTCAAATCAAAAGCACTTGCGATCCGGCATGATTAAACTCCTCGTCAACGGCCTTGTACTGGTGATGAACACCCTTTACAAGACGCGACCCTATCCCCGCTTTTACGTCCTTGAAACTGTCGCCCGCGTTCCCTATTTCGCTTACCTTTCCGTTCTGCACCTCTACGAAAGCGTCGGACTCTGGCGCAAAGCTGACTGGCTGAAAATTCACTTCGCCGAGTCCTGGAACGAGCTACACCACCTGCTAATTATGGAAGAGCTGGGCGGCAAAGATCGCTGGCTCGATCGCGTTCTCGCTCGTACCACGGCGGTGATTTACTACTGGATTATCGTCGCGATTTACCTGCTCTCACCCCGCGCCGCCTACCACTTTATGGAGCTCGTAGAAGAACACGCTTATCACACCTACAACGAGTTCCTTAAAGCCCACGCCGCCGAACTCAAAGCACAGCCCGCACCCGCCGTGGCGATCTCGTACTACCGCGATGGCGACTTGTACATGTTCGACGAGTTTCAAACCGGCCGCGCGCCCGAATCGCGCCGCCCGAAAATCGATAATCTCTACGATGTATTCGTGGCGATTCGCGATGACGAACGCGAGCACGTGAAAACAATGGTGGCCTGTCAGGTTCCGGCAACCGCCAACCAGCTCCACAGCCCCCACGCGCCGACCCTGCCGGACAACCTCCAGCCCGGTCACGCTGGTTCGGACGCTTAAGTTTCGGCATTGACTCCCAATCGTGAACCCCAGAAGTCGGAGTTTTCCAAAAACTCCGACTTCTCAGCATCAGCCGACCTGGACTCGCCGATCTGTACGTGCAGGTCGGTTTTGTCGTCCTTGAGGAAGCTGCATCAATAATACCAATTACTCAAAGTCTGGCTACAGATAGTAAATCTAGGACTGAAGCTTGGCTGGTAATCTAGGTCGCCCATCTGTGGTTTTACTTTCCAGGCTTAGTATAAAACTGTCGCGAGAGCCGATCGGCCTGCCGCGTCGTCTCCGGTAGGCGGTAGCGCGGCGCGAGTTCGATCGCTAATTCGATCGCCGTCTCCAGCCCAAAGCGATGCCCGATCGACACGTACACCGGCTTCACGTCCGCCTGTGTCCGCACCACCGCTCCGATGGTTTCGTCCTCGCTGTTCCCACCGATCGCGCGATCCTGCAGCGGTTCCCACGACCCGCGATCGCGTCCGACTGTCTCGTACTCGCCGACATAGTGCGACTTCGCCACGCCGATCGCCGGAACATCCAGCAGCACGCCCAGATGACAAGCCAGCCCAAACCGGCGCGGATGCGCCAGCCCCTGGCCGTCGCAGACGATCGCCTCGGGCAACACCGTCAGTTTCTCCAGCGCGGCCACCACCAACGGCACTTCCCGAAACGACAGGAGACCGGGCGTGTAGGGGAAGTTCGGCACACCGGCTGCGATCGCGGTGTCGAGCGGTTCGAGACTCGCGCGATCGAGGACGACAACCGCCGCCTGCATCCGCGAGCCGTCTTTGCTGTAGCCCACGTCGATTCCGGCAATGCGATCGAGCACCTCGAATCGATCGCGCGCCACCACCCGCGATCGCCAGCGCTCTTGCAGCGCGATCGCCGCCTCGGGCGTCAGGCCGTCCGGCGGGCAGAGTTCGGCGCGATCGGCAAAATTCATGCTAGGCAAGTCCAAACGATACGGCTGCGATCGGGCTGAAGAAAGCCTTCAAGGTTTGAACGAAATCTCTGGCTTTTTCCGCTCTCTGACGGCAAGACCTTCAAGGTTTTGATGAAAAGGCCGAGACGACGATCGCCTCGGCCTCACACACGGTTTAAGTTATCGAGATCGACAGCCGGACTACACCGCCGCTAGCTCTTTCTCCGAGCCGGTTCCGTCGGAGTCGTTCTGAATCGCCGCAAACACCTCGAATAGATGATCGCCCCAATATTTCACGTCATAGGTCGTCACCGTCTCGAACAACTTCGCCATCCGCTCGTTTTGCTCCTCGAGTGTCATCTCCAGCGCCCGATCGAGCGACTCATCCATCCGATTCAGCGAATAAGGATTCGTCAGCACCGCTTCGGGAAGCTCCACCGCCGCCCCGACAAACTCCGACAGCACCAGCACGCCACCGTTGCCCGTACCCTTCGCCGCGACAAACTCTTTCGCCACCAGATTCAACCCGTCGCGCAGCGGAGCCGTCCAGCAGATATCCGCACGACGATACAGCGAGAACAAGTCGATGCGCGATAGCGGCTGCGTGTAGAGCAACACCGGCGTCCAGCCGATCTGCGCGAACTGACCGTTAATTTGACCGGCGAGCTGTTCGATCTCCGATTGCGCGTCTTGATAAATCCGCATTCCCGATGCCGATGTGACGCAGGAGACAATGAACTGCACCTTGCCGTGGAGGTCGCGGCGGCGCTCCAGCAGTCGGGCATAAGCTTCGAGCTTCTCTTTGTTGCCCTTCACGTAGTCCACGCGACCGGCCGCAACGATCAGCGTTTTATCGGCGAACTCGGCCTCGATTTCCGTATAGCGAGCTTTCGCCTCCGTCGCATCGAGGATGTTCTGGATGAACTGCGGATCTGTGCCCACCGGAAAAGCGTCGATGTTAACGATTTGGCCTTTGTGTTCTAGCTGCTTGACCATCTCCGGTTCGGCCAGTGCCGTACCCGTTTTTGTCATGTGCTCCGGCACGTCGCCCGTTGCCACCACTTTCACCGGCTTGAGGCTGCGCGCCACGTTAACGAAGTTCTCGGAGTAGCGCGGGATGTGGAAGCCGACCACATCGCAGCAGAGCAGACTCTCGACGATTTCGTCGCGCCAGGGCAGTACGTTAAACACATCCACCGACGGGAATGGCGTGTGGTGGAAGAAGGCGATCTTGGCGTTGGGCTTGAGCTGGCGAATGAAGTAGGGCGCGAGCCAGAGGTTATAGTCGTGAACCCAGATCAGCGCGTCGTCGGCAGCTTCCGCGCAGGCAGCTTCGGCAAACAGACGATTGATTTCGGTGAAGTTCTCCCAGTCGGAGCTTTCTGAGGTGAACTGCCAGGGAAACGAGTGCAGAATCGGCCAGAAGGCTTCTTTCGAGGTGATGTGATAGAAGTGATTGACCTGGGTGGCGGTCAGGGGGATGCGCGAAACGGTGTAGTTGGTGTCGTCTTCGACCCGGACGCGGGTCTCGAAGTTGGCTTTGGCGGCGTCTTCGACCTGTTTCCAAGCCACCCACGTGCCGTGATTGACGTTTTTGAAGAAGCTTTTGAGGGTCGGCATAATGCCGTTAGGGCTTTTCTTCGGAAGATAGCGAACCTCTCCCGTTTTTTCGTCGATGACTTCGTCGTAGGGTTCGCGGTGGTAAAGGATAACGAGCGAAGATTTCGTTTCGGTCTGCATCGTTTCAAACCCAGGGCGGAACCTGAGGGTAAAGGAAATTTGAGAAATATCGAGCGATCGCGGCGGGTCAACTGCGGGCGGCGATCGAGCGCCCTCGGCCGCCGCGGCAGACGAGCCGCTTGCCCGTCGGCTCTATCGTTGCTTGCTGTAAAGCTCGTAAGGGCGCGTCGTCGCTGTAAGGTCGTAAAAAAACGAGTGTGTGAATGAGAAAGAATCGAAGCGAATATGGCAATGCGTTCCGAACGATGCGATCGCTGGCCCATACATTCTCTCCGAATCGGGTACTGTTCGGTATCTATCGCCCGGACGAGTCGCGATCGCGCGGATGTCTTTCTTGGGAGTGAGGAACGCGTCGAACGCGCGTTGCCGGTCGGGAATTTGCCCGCCGCGCGATCGGCTTTCGAGCCGTTTCGACCCGAGTTTGCGCCAATAACGCGCCAACAAACCCTCGCGCGTGCCGCGCCTTGGATGTCGCTTCCACCTTGCGCTGCCGCCACACTGGACGGGGGAGACCGGCGCGCGCGCGATCGCCTCTCGTAGAAGTCGCAATATCGTCCGTTTGGCGGTAGCAAACGAGGGCACTGCTGACGTAAGCTGACATCTAGCATTAAGTAGGAAAGATCCAGAAGAAAGAGGGCTCTTGCATGGTCGCCGCCGTAGAAACTCTGACTCGCGTTCGCCTCGTTGAAGACGAAACGGAGAAGCTCGTTGAATGGGCGCGACAGAACGAGCAGTCCGACGCCACGATTTTTGGGAAGAGTCAAGCGTTTGCCCGCCGTATGGGAGCCCACCACCGTGCCGACGGCCTGACCGAAATCGTCTTCTGGGCTCCGCGTCTGCTCTCGGAAGTGATGCAAGAGCACGATATCTACCTCGAGGTTCTAACGCCAAAAACCGCGATCGATCCCGCTGTCGTCCGCCAGACGATCGAGTTTCACCGCGACAAAATTCACCTCGTCCAGCACAACGAATTCTTTTGGGGCGTCGTCGAGGGGATGGAGGCCGGAACCCGCGAGAAATTCGGCTCGTTCTACTGGCTGCGCTACGTCGATCTCGACGAAAAACTCTGCGCGCTGCGCGACGTGATGCCCTACTCGCTGCCATTTGGCATCTTCGCGCCTGCCGAACTTTACGACATCGATCGCCTCGAAGCCGAGCGTCGCGACCTGGAATACTTCCAGCGCACCGGCACGGGCGACCCCGACGCCCCCTTCGAGCAGATCCCCCGTGTCGGCGCGCCGTGCAACATCCTCGAGCTGCATATCGGTACGGCCTCGCGACCCGGAACCTTCGCTGGCCTGAACGAGATTTATAAAGAAATCGCCCGCAAGATCGACGCCGGAGAGGAGCTGACGGTCGTCGAGCAAAACTATATCGGCTACGACGCCCTGGAACTGCTGCCCACCGAACCGCCGATCGAGTACCGCGACGAGTACAGCCCCGAGAGCGAGTTTTTCTCCTTCATCATCGAAGACGACGACACCGTTACGATCGAGCTGAGCAAACCCAACACCGAAGACTGGGGCTACGACGTGCCAATCCTGGGCTCTAGTACCACGAACCCTGCCCTGCTCGGCTCCCTGCGTCCCGATGAAGTTATCGACTTTATCGCCACGCTCCACAACTTCCCCACCGGCCCCATCCAGCTGATCTACGACCTGGTCTACGGCCACGCCGACAACCAGGCCGAACTGCTGCTCAACCGGCCCTTTCTCAAAGGGCCGAATATGTACGGCCAGGATCTCAACCACCAGTTCCCCACTGTGCGGGCGATCTTTCTAGAGATGCAGCGCCGCAAGCTCAACACCGGCGCGGACGGCATCCGCGTCGATGGCGGCCAAGATATCCGCTTCTTCAACCCACTCACCGGCCAGGTCGAGCACGACAATGCCTACCTGATGGAAATGGGCGACGTGGTGCAAGAGATCGGCGGCAGCAAGCGGTTGATGTTTCTGATCTACGAGGATGGCCGCCCTTGGCCTGCGGAGGGCTGGGAGGAGTCCTCGACGTACCGCGAGATCGTCGAGATGAAGCCCGGCTCGTTCCAGTGGGGGCCGCTGATCTTCGCCCATAACACCCCGACGCTCAAAGGCTTCTGGGAGCGCAAGTGGCGGCGCGTCTGCGAAGTGATGTTCCAGGGCGAGGACTGGATCACCGGCTGCGCCAACCACGACACCGTCCGGCGCGGCAACCAAGTTCTTACCGATGCCGATATCGATTGGGGCTTGGGCGACACCATGCAGGAGGTGCTGCAAAATGCCTACGATAATCCGGCGCTGACCCTCTGGGTTTACGGCTTCAGCCCCGGCTTGCCGATGGACTTTATTAACTCGACGATGCGATCGCCGTGGATGTTTTTCCGCAATACCGACGAGCGCTACGGCGTCAAAGTCGTCTCTGAAGAGGCGGGCTTTCTGGAGTGGCAGATGACGCCGAAGCAGTACGCCCACCGAAAAGCCTTCCGCCGCCTGAAAAAGCACGGCTTCAAGCAGCTTGACGAACTCCAGCTCTTCGTCCGCACGCTCGAACAGATTATGTGCGATAAGGAATACAACCTAGCGGCGGTGACCGATGCGCTGCGGGCTTTCCCCGGCAAAGCTTCTAGCAATAGTGCCACCCCGGCCAAAAATCTGCGCCGATCGAGCGTGATGCGCTTCTTGGCGCGGATCGATATCGATCGCCTCAAGGAGTTCGCCGCCGACTTTATGGCCGACTGCTTCGAGGAGTGCAACGTCTCCTACTACAACCACAACATCACCGCCGCGCAGTCGAACTTCAGCCTGGCGATGCGCGAGTTCCGTCGCAATCACCCTTGGCTGCGCCGCAACCTGCAAAATAGCGATCGCTTCAACAAGCTCAGCGACGGCCAGAGCCTGATTTTCTACGGCGTGCGCGCCAACCCCGATAACCCCAGCGAGAAAATCGCGATGGTGACCCACCTGAGCGGCGAGCCGATCGAGGTGGCGCTGGGCGACCTGCTCCAGCTCGATCTCAACGAGTGGCAGATCGTCCAAACCACGCCGGGAATCGAAATCGAAAACCTCGATCGCTTTACGCTGAATATCGGACAGGGCGTGCTCGCCCAGCAGTGCGACCCCATCACGGGCTGCACGATCGAACCGTCGATCGGCGCGATTCCATTCGACACGTCTGACGTGCTTTCGTACACGACCAACAGCACCGGCACGTTCTGCGACACCGACCGTACCGACGCGAACGCAGACGGGACGCTGCAAAATCCGGTCGCGGACGTCACGGCGATCGTTGAAGAAGCCGAACCGGAACCCAAAAAGTCCAAAATCGGAAAGAAGGCCGCTAAAGGCAAAGCCAAAAGTAAAGCCAAAGGCAAAGGCCAAGCCAAAGCCAAGTCCAAAGCCAAGACTAAGACCAAGCCCAAATCTAAAGGCGATGGCAAGTCCTGACAGCCGTCCGGCCCGAGCGACACCGTCGCAGCGCGCGCCGCTCTCGCTAAACGGCGATCGCGGCCGATCGGCGAGGTACAAAGCCCGGGTCTGACTCCACGCTAAGCCAGAGGTTCCTGCTGGGTCGCGCAGTGAATGCTGCCACCACCCGCCGCGATCGCGTCCACCGCCAGCGGCTCGATCGCCCGATCGGGAAACAAACGCTGCAACTTCTCCGCTGCCTCGGCATCCGTGCGCGCATCGCCGAACTCCTGGACGAGCACGGCACCGTTGCAAACGTAAAAGCCGACGTAGCCTGCCGCAAACTCTTCGCTGGCAAACTCTTCGCTGGCAAACTCCTCGCGAATCTCGCTCGGCGCTTCGAGTACCGTCACGTCCAACCGGCAATCGCGCGCATCGGTGGCGGCCTCCAAGATCTCCAGGTGCTCTAGCGTCACTTCCCGATCGAACGAGTCCGGGTCGGGTTCGTAGCCCGCCACCACCAAGCCCGGGCGCACGAACCGCGCGTAAAAATCCGTATGGCCGTCGGTGATGTCGCGCCCCGCAATCCCCGGCAGCCAAACGATCTTATCCAGACCGAGCAGCGGCATCAGCAGATCTTCAAACTCCGCCTTCGAGACGCCGGGGTTGCGATTGTCGTTTAGCGTGCAGCTCTCGGTGATAATCGCCGTGCCGTCGCCATCGACTTCGATGCAGCCGCCCTCCAGCACCAGGTCAGTGGTGAGCCGTACGGCCCCAGCCTGCCGCGCGATAAATTTAGCCAGCCGAGCGTCGCGATCGTAGTCCTGCTTTTCGCCCCAGCCGTTGAAGTTAAAGTCGATCGCCGCCTTGTTGCCGCGCTCGTCGATCGCGAACACCGGAGCCGTATCGCGCATCCACAGGTCGTCGAGCGCCGCGACCATAAGTTCGACACCGTCATCGAGCAAGCCGCGCGCCACGTCGTACTCGCGATCGCGCACCAGCATCGTCACCGGCTCGTAGCGCGCGATCGCATTGGCGATCGCCGCCAGATCGCGCCGCACTCCCGGCACCAAATCCCGCCCCCAGATCGCCGCACTCGCACCGAACGCCATCCAGGTGCGCGCGTGGGGGTCGCCCTCCTCGGGCATAAACCAGTCGTTCGTTCCGGTGTTTGCCGCCGTGGTGGTGGTGGTCGTCGTCATAACATTCGCCCTCTGACAGCTCGCGATCGCGGCGGTGGCAAACAGCCCGGTATTGCGAAGAAAAGTGCGGCGTCCGAACATCGTTTCAAACAGGAAAAAAGCGGGCCGTGGGGCGATCGGAGCACACCAATAAAATAAACATTCGACTTGCGGATTTGCGGTAGGGGCCACGCGGCAGTGCGCCTGCGATATCGTTCGCTCGACGCCGGGCGCATTGCCATGCGCCCCTACGGCAGAACTCGACGTTGCTCTAGGTGATCACCGTCGGTTTATCCATGCCGGTGTACTCGCGAATGCTGGCGATCTCTTCGGCGATCGCGATGAAATCCGCCAGCGCCTCCTGGGTCTCGATGCCGTGCTTGCTGGCGTCCGGCTCGTAGCTCTCTAGGTAGACCCGCAGCGTCGCGCCCTGCGTGCCCGTGCCCGATAGCCGAAACACCACCCGCGAGCCATCGGTAAAGCCGATGCGGATGCCCTGCTTTTCGCTAACGCTGCTGTCCACCGGATCGGTGTAGCTAAAGTCGTCGGCGTAGGCCACTTCGTAGCCTTGGACGCTTTTGCCGACCATCGAGCCCACCGCCTCGCGCAGATTGCCCATCAGCGTCGCCGCCTTTTCGGAGTTCACGCCTTCGTAGTCGTGGCGGCTGTAGTAGTTGCGGCCATAGGTCTTCCAGTGTTCGGTGACGATTTCCTCCACCGACTGTTTGCGCGCCGCCAGGACATTCATCCAGAACAACACCGCCCAGAGGCCGTCTTTTTCGCGTACGTGATCCGAGCCCGTGCCGAAGCTCTCCTCACCGCAGAGCGTCGCCTTGCCCGCATCGAGCAGATTGCCGAAGAACTTCCAGCCCGTCGGCGTTTCGTAGCAGTCCACGCCCAGCTTTTCGGCGACGCGATCGACGGCCGCGCTGGTCGGCATCGATCGCGCCACGCCCGCAATGCCGTCCTTGTAGCCCGGAACCAGCGTCGCGTTCGCCGCCAGCACCGCCAAGCTGTCGCTGGGCGTGACGAAGAAGTTCGAGCCGAGGATCATATTGCGATCGCCATCGCCATCCGACGCTGCTCCAAAGTCCGGCGCGCTGTCGGCGAACATTTTCTCCACCAGGTCGTGGGCGTAGACCAGGTTCGGGTCGGGATGGCCGCCGCCAAAGTCCTCCAGCGGCACGCCGTTTTGTACCGTGCCCGCAGGCGCACCGAGGCGTTTTTCAAAGAAATACTTGGCATAAGGCCCCGTCACGGCGTGCAGCGAGTCCATGCAAACGCTCAAGTTTCCCGCCGCAATGTAGTTCTGAATCGCGTCCAGGTCGAACAGCGACTCCATCAGCTCGGCGTAGTCCGCCACCGAGTCGATCACCGCCACCGCCATTTTGCCGAGCTGCGCCTCGCCGACCCGCTCGAGGTCGATATCGTTGGCCTCCATGATTTTGTAGCCTTCGATCGTCTTGGTTCGATCGAAAATCGCCGCCGTTACCTTCTCCGGTGCGGGGCCGCCGTTGTCGGTGTTGTACTTGATGCCGAAGTCGCCGTTAGGGCCACCGGGATTGTGGCTCGCCGAGAGGATAATGCCGCCGAAGGCTCTGTTTTTGCGAATCACACAGGACGCCGCCGGGGTCGAGAGGATGCCGTGCTGGCCGACGAGAACGCGCCCGACCTCGTTCGCCGCCGCCATCTTCAGGATAGTTTGAATCGCCGTGCGGTTATAGAAGCGGCCATCGCCGCCGAGTACCATCGTGCCGCCGCGATATTCCGCCGGGTCGAGGCTGTCGAAGATCGCCTGGACGAAGTTTTCCAGGTAGTTGCGCTCCTGGAACGCGGTCACGCGCTTGCGCAGGCCGGAGGTTCCCGGCTTTTGATCGGCAAACGGCTGGGTGGAGACAGTATGAATATTCATAGGAGCCAAATGCGATCAGTTCTTTGCACTGCAACTCTAGCGAAAATCGACCGTAAGTCCGAGTCGCGGACTCGATCTCACCTTTAAGTCGGGCGGCTACATATTCTTGAAGTGCTCTAATACCAAATCCGGCCTAGAAAAGGTCAAAACGTCAATGAGCGCTGAGCGTAGTCGTTGGCGTAGCCTTCACGAAGCGAATAGTGCGGGTTTGCGCCAAAGATTGTGACCCTAGCAATGTCGGATTTGGTATAAGAGTACTCCACGGAAATAAACACCCAACGGCCAGGATTCGAGCACTGAGCTTGTCGAAGTGCGTCACACCCAGGCTTCGACAAGCTCAGCCTTCATTGGTGACTTCTGGACAAATATATTTGTGGAGTACTCTAAAAGAAGTGCCCTAAAAGCTGGCAGAGAGATTGGGAACTAGGAATAGCACCACCGCCACCGCGATGCTAGCCAGGCTGAGGGCCGCGCCCAGATACATCGCGCCCGTCCACTCGTACTTCAGCTCGACGCGCCGATCGCCCGCCGGAACGCGCGCCGAAATTGTCCCCTCCGGCGATCGCTCGATCGGCTGCGCTTCGCCGTCGATATACAGATTCCAGGCGGGGTAGTCGTACACGCGGAAGGTGACGATCGCCGCGTCCGGGCTGCTCGTGATGACCGTGCGGGTCTTGACTTTCCAGCGTTCGATCTCGACCGTCCCGCGATCGATCGTCACCGGCGGCGCGTCGGGCCGCGGCTCGTAGGCGCTGCCGTCTTCTTTGGCGGGGCGGTACTCCGGCACGTCCTGGCGCAGACCGGAAAGGGGCCGATCGACCGAGGTGCGCGTCTGCTCGAGTTTGGTGACGAACTCCTCGCGATCGAGATACCAGCGCGGCTCCTCGAGAGTCGGAGCATCGCTAATCAAGCGCTTCGTGTCGCGCAGCGTCAGCAGCAAAAAAGCACACAGCAGCCCCAGACAAACGAACTGAGCGATGCGGTTCGTCGTCGCGCTCAGCAAAAAGCCCGTACTCAACGCCACGATCGCCCCCAGCAGCCCCATCAGCCGCCAGGGGAACTGCACGTTCTGCAACAGCTCGATCGCCGACCAAATCGGGCGCGACAGATCGCTCATCGCAAAAGTCACCGCCGCGAACGCCGCCGCCAGCAGACCCCAAGCGCCACGCCGCCGCGCCCCGAGAAAGCACAGCACGCCCCCGATAACGATGCATGCCCCAAACAATCGCGCCTCGTTTCTCCAAAGGCCAAGCATCGATCGGGCCACGGGCGCAGCCTCCGACGACCAAAATAAATTAGCGCTGTAGCCCCCCGCTACGGCCTTGAGGTTTTCGACGCTGGTTGCGCCTTTCTCCAGGATGGCGGGCAGAAGATAGAAGCTCGCCGCTCCCCAGCCGCAGAACACCGCCACGAGCGTCAGCAGCATCTCGCGCGGCGCTCTGTATTGCGTCACGACGATAAACGGAATCCAGAAGATCGCCAGCAGCAGCAAGCTGGGCAGGTGCGTCATCGCCAGCACCATCGCCGTCAGCGCCACGCCAAGCCGCCGCCGGGGAAACTCGATCGCCGTTCCCGTCAGCCAGATCCCCAGCGGAATTAGCGACATCGCGACCGACTCCGCCAGCGCCCCACGGCTGTAGAGGCTGACGAGCTGGTACTGCGAAAACAAAAAGAACACGCCGATCGCGATCGCGGGCAACGCCCCCCAGTCGCGCCGCTTCGCCAGATAGCCGAAGTAGGCCGCGCTGAGCGTAATGCCGGTAAACACTACGGCCAGAAGCGTCTCGAACGGCAGCCCCGCTACTTTTAGAATCGAGGTGACAAAGTACGTAAACGGCGGGTAGAACACGAACGTCGGACTGCCGTAGCGGTGGTTCGTTTCCGCCAGCCAGCGCGGGTACAAATCGCCCTGGGAAAACTGATGGGCGAAGTTTTGAATCCACAAATAGTGGTGGCGCGAATCCTCACCCATCGGAATCTCGCCGAGCCAGAGGCGGTGGTGAATCGCGATCGCCACCAACAAGAAGCCGATAAAAACCAGCAGCGACTCGCGGCGCTGGAGAATCTTGAACGGAGTGGAAGAGAAAGCCATGATATCGCCGGTATTTGCCGCTTTAATTCGCTGCTCTAGTTTGCTGCCCCAATTTGCTGCTACTTCAGGGCGTAGATTGCAATCTCAGGGCCGCGATTGACGCCGTGCTCGGGGGCGACGCGGTACACCTCCTCGCTAGCCTCGGCGATCGCGTCGTAAACGGCGATCGTGCGATCGAGTTCGGTGGTGTCTTTGCCCGCCGCCTCGAAGCTCTCGCGCTCTTTGCGGTAGCGACTGTCGGCCCCGGCGGTGATGACGTAGTCGATATTGGCCTCACCGATCGAGTCGGCATCTTCGAGACTGCCGATAAAGCGGAACTGGGGGATAAAGCGATCGGCATCTTGGGCGTCAGGCGAAATCTCGGCGAGATCGCCCTCCTCGCCCACCTGGAAAATGTCATAGGTTGAGAGCGACAGTTGCGGCGCGCGCAGCTCGACCAGGATGCGGCTACCTTCCGGCACTTCCTGCGCGATCCACTCGGTTGCCAGGGTGCGCGTCTCGGTCCCGAGCGATGCCTTCGACTCCATCAGGCTGGTGGAGAACGGCGCGAGCAGCACCAGCGCGCTCAGGCCGAGCGACAGATACGTTCCCAGCTTGCGATTGCTCTGGCGCACGGCGATCGCGTTAGAAATCGCGGCGATCGCGTCGGCCAAAAACAGCGCAAAGAACGGAAACACCGGCAGCAGCCAGCGATCCCAGCGCAGGCTCAGCGCCGAGAGCGGCAAGAGAAAGATCGCGATCGCAAAGGCCGCCAAACCCAAGTCGGCGCGGCGACGCACCAGCGCGTAAACGATCGCGGCGCAGGCCAGCAGCAGCCCCAAGATACCCAGCTCCGATCGCAGCACCGTCCCGAAGTACCAAATCAGGTTGGGAATCAAGCCGCCGCCCGTCGCGCCCAGGTGCTCCGATCGCGACTCGAAGACCACGTCCTGGAGCGTCTGCTGAAAATCGAGAAAGACGAACGGAGCCGTCAGGAAGCAGGCGACGATCGAGGCCACCGCCGCAGCCGCCAGCTTCACAAGCAGCGACGGGAGCGAAGACGACTTCTCGCGCCAGAAATACAGCAGCGCCGCCAGCAGCACCATCGGCGAAAAGAACACCGATGGGTACTTGCAAGAAATCCCCAGGCCGATCGCCGCGCCGGAGAGAATATAGCCGCGCCAGGAGTTGGTTTTGAGGATATCGAGGCAGAACCAGAACGCCACCAGGATAAAGAACACCATCGGCGCATCCATGCGGATTACCTTCGAGAAAGCTACCGTCAGCGGCAGCACCGCCGTCGCAAACGCCGCGATGTAGCCCCCGCGCCGATCGATCAGCCGCTTGCCGATAAAGTACACCGCCACGATCGACAGCGTTCCGAAGAACACCGAAATCAACCGCCCGGACAAATAAAACGCCGTCGGATCGGAGAAATACAGGTCTTTAAATTCGCCGGGATTATCGAACACGCCCAGCACCAACCCCCCGGCAAAAATCATGCCGTAGGCGATGCAGAGCAGATAAATCGTGATCGAAGCGGGCGCGCCGAACCAGTTCGGATTCAGGTCGCGGTTGCCGAGCATGTAATAGGCGCGATCGACGAAGATGCGCTCGTCAAAATCGTAGAGATAGGGCAGACCGTAGTTAACGCCGCACAATCGGAGCACCATCCCAAAGATGACAATGCCCGAAACAATAGAGACTGCCGTCCAATCCACGTCATCGAAGAACGCGCTGCTAAACTTCAGCTTGCTCATTAAACTTATGCTTCCGTGTTCGTAAGTTTCAGTGCAGATCTCATCCGTAGTCTTTCCTGGTTTGCACGAACGATCGGAGGAACAAGGCCGCAACCGTAGTCAGGCTCAATGCCGATATCGCAGTGCCAACATACATCGCTCGCGTCCACGAGTGCTCGATCTCAACGAGGTGGTCGCCTGCCGTTACACAGACCTGAATCCCGCCGTCTGACGCCATCGATATCGAAGCCCGTTCTCCATTAAGAAAGGCTTTCCAAGCAGGATAGACGTACGTCCGGAATCGCAAGCACGTGTCGCGATCGCTCGAAACAGCCGCCGATCGATAGAGGTCGTTCCAGACGACACGCTCGATCCGACCGTCCTCGATCGTGACTTTTGGTTCGTCCCGACGTGGTTCGACGGGCACGATTCCTCGATCGGTTTCCAGGAAAGGTCTGTACTCCGGCACGTCAGGAAACTCGTCGAGTTGAAGATAGGTCTCGCGAGGCAATGACACCGCCAGGCTGACTTCTTTCAATCGGCGCTGCTGTGCATGACTGACATCGAGTTCGGTAATCCATCGCGGCTCCTGATAGCTGGGCTGATCGGTGATGAGCCGCTTTGCATAGCGAAGATTGAGTGTCAGCGAGATCAGACAGAGAAAGATCGCCAGGTAGCGCACCCAAGCGACGTGCTTGTGCGCCATTAGCGTATAGAACAAGAGCGCGATCGCGACGGCCAGCAGCGGCATGAGGCGAAAGGGAAACTGAATGATTTCTAGCGGTTTAATCGTCTCCCATAGGGACAGCGATACCTTGTGGGTAAAAAACAGCACCGCAAGGAAAACTGCCACGACTTTATGTGGCGTTATGAAGCGCTCGGTGCGGTGTTTCCAAGTGAAAAAGCTCAGGACAGCAAGCGTGATAAAGAAGCGAAGCTGAGACCACCATATCTTCCGAACTGCAACGAAGGAGTTGTTATTCTTCGGAGTCTCAATGCCGATAATGTTGTTCGAGATGCCTCCCATCACCCCTTTGAGCGCGTCTGAAGATATTAGGTGCTTCTCGAGCGCAGCGGGCACGAGATAAAACGCAGCCAGCCCCCAGCCCAGCACCATATAGCCGCAGACCTCTAGTTTTCTGCGTATGGGTATGGAGGAGTACATCCAAAATAGGTAAGGGAACCAAAACAGGTTGAATAGGATAAAGCTGGGCGGGTGCGAGATTGTAATGATGAGAGAAGTAAAACTGAGGGTCAGCTTGTACTTCTCGCCGGTTGCGGCCAGATGGGTCGTCCAAAGGAGAACGGGGAAGAGGCAGGTTGCGAGCAGGCTCGAAAGGGCTAGCCGATCGTAGGCATCCCAAATGATGAACGGCGACAGAGCGAACAAAAGCGCGGCCAGCAAAGCGGGCAGCCTCTGTCCGGATAAAGACTTTAAGAAGCAATACAACGCGACACTGCCAACCGAAAAGCTGAGGATATAAATGCCCGCCAGCACTCTGGGAATATCTGCACCGAAGGCAAAGAAAAAAGAGCCGAGATAGTAAGCTAGCGGTGAATAGAAGACAAAGTTAGGGCTTCCGTATCCGTAGTTCGTGTGGGGGAGCCAGCGTGGATATAAATTTCCCGCTTGAATTTGATCGAAAAAGTGAACTAACCACCGGATGTGATACTGGCCGTCTGAGCCTACGAGTACATCTCCTCCCAGCATTCGGTGGCTCAAGAGGATGGAAATCGCCAAGAGCGCACCAACGCTGATGAAATCGAAGGCTTTGTCTCGATTGATGTGTTTCAACATGGCTTTCGGATCGCAGAGTCGATCGATCTAGGTGTCTTGGCTGGGCGGAGATTCCTCTGGCGTCGCGGGGGGCGATCGGCGCTTGCGATACCAGGTCGCGCCGAAAATCAGCGCGGCCACACCCGTCAGCGCCAGGATCAGGCCCCAGATGCTGCCGCCTTGCATAATGTCGCGCCCGGAACTGCCGATCGCGATAAACGGCATCAGACCCAGCACCGTCCCGAAGGTCGTCGCCAGCGTGTAGTCGCGCCAGGTGACGGAGGTGAGTCCCGCCGCTAAGTTCACCAGGCCGTAGGGCAAAATCGGCAGCAGCCGCACGGCAAACAAATAAAACAAACCGCTGCTTTTGATATCGGCATCGATCGCCTCCCACTGTCCCGCCAACTTCGAGGCGACCCACTGCCGACCCACCGTCCGCGCGAACCCGAACGAGACCAGCGCCGCGATGACCGCGCCGATGCTGCTCCAGAGCGTGCCGCCCCAGAGTCCGAACAGCGCCCCGCCCGCCAGATTCAGCGGCGTCGAGGGCAACAGCAGAAGCGTACCGATCGTGTAAGCGGCGATATAGGCGATCGGAGCCCAAATCCCCCAGCTCTCGAGCCAAGCCTCAACGCGATCGGCGTCGATATCGGCCAGGAAGTACATCCCGATCGCCGTTGCGACAACGCAAATGAAGGTCAGGGCGATGAGGGTGCGTTTCGACATGGTCGGGGGTGAAGTCTCGTAAGGTTGGAACGGCGACCGCGCAGCCTACTCGCCGGGCTCGGCGGGGCTGGCAGCGGGCGCGGCGGGATCGCGATACACCTGACGGACGAGGTAGAGCGGGCGCTGCTTGACTTCTTCGTAGACGCGCCCGAGATATTCGCCCAGCACGCCGATCGCGATGAGCTGTACGCTACCCAAAAACAGCAGCGCCACCATCAGCGACGCATAGCCGGGAACGTCCGTCCCAAAGGCGATCGTCCGAATCACCAGCAAGATGGCGTAAATCAGCGACAAGCCTGCCACCGTAACACCCGCATAGCTCCACACCTTCAGCGGCAGCGAGCTAAAGGCCGTGATGCCGTCGAGGGCGAAGTTCCAGAGCTTCCAGTAGTTCCAGGTGGTTTCCCCCGCGAAGCGCGGCGCGCGATCGAAATAGATCGTCGCCTGTCGATAGCCCACCCAGGCAAAGAGACCTTTCATGAAGCGCGTGCGTTCGGGCAGTTGCTTGAGCGCCTCGACTACCGTGCGATCGAGCAGCCGGAAATCGCCCGTATTGGCAGGGATCGGCACGTTGCTCATCTTCGAGATCGTTCGGTAAAACCCGGCGGCGGTAAAGCGCTTCATCCAGCTCTCGCCCAGGCGCTCGTTGCGCGTCGCGCAGACCACGTCGTAGCCTTCGCGCCACTTGTCGAGCATGGCGACGATCAGCTCCGGTGGGTCTTGCAGGTCGGCGTCGATCGGGACGACGGCGCGGCCGCGCGTGTAGTCGATCCCGGCGGTCATGGCGATTTCTTTCCCGAAGTTGCGCGACAGGTCGATCGCCACAATGGCCGGGTAGCGCTTCTGGCACTCCAGCGCGATTTGCAGCGTATCGTCGCGGCTGCCGTCGTTGACCATCACGATTTCGTAGGCGATCGCCAGCGGGTCTAGAACCGTTTGTAACCGCTCGCAGAGGTGGTGCAAATTCAGCGACTCGTTATAAACCGGCACGACGATCGACAGCTCGATGTCCGTCTCTTCGCAAGACTCTTGGCGAGACTCTTCGCGATCTGGCGTACCCGCCTCTGTCGCAGAAGCGTTGGCGATGCGCTCGTCGGTAGCTTTCATAGAAACGTTTAGAAACGGGTCGGGAACGGACGCTCGAGTCGGAAATTGCGGCAAAGCCGAGCCTACTGCGCCTGTTGTAGCGCATTCCATTCAGCTTCAGCGCGATCGAGCGCTTCCTCGACCGTCACTTGCCCCAGCATCGCTGTCTGGAGCTGCGTATATAAAATCCGCTGGAGCTGCTTGATTTCCGGAAGCGGCGGCACCAGAACTTCGGCGCGATCGAGCTGGCTGGCGCTGATGGCACGGGCGCGATCGAGCGCGGGCGCATCGTCAGCGGCCTGAAAGTAGGGATCGGCGAGCGTCTCAGCCGTCGAGGGCAGCGTATTTGCCTGCTGGGAAAAGGCGAGCTGATTTTCGGGATTGGTGACGAACAGCGCGAATTTCACCGCAGCGTCGGGCGCGTCGGTGTCGTTGGGGATCGCGATATTCATCACCGCGACGGAAATCTTGCCAGTGTCGCCAGCGATCTGCCCGGCGGGCTCGGACACCGCCGCGATCGTCGGTGCGTTCTGCTCGATCGCCTGAAAGAACTGCGGCCCCGACGCCAAGATCGCCAGCTCGCCCGCTTGATATAGCTCGATCGCCCGCTGGTGACCCTGAGTCAGGATTTCGCGCGGCAGCAGGTCGGCCTCGAATAAATCTACCCAATACCGAAACGCCGCCCGTCCGGCGGGCGTATTAAATGCCGCCTCGCCCTCGCCATCTACCAGCTCCATGCCCATCTGCACCATCGACTCGAGCAGCTCGCCCGCATCTTCCGGCACGGCACTAATAAAGAAAGCGTACTTGCCGGTTTTCTCCTTGATTTGCTTGGCGACCTCGGCCAGCTCGGCATAAGTGCTAGGAATGTCTGCGATGCCCGCTGCTTCGAGCAGGGCAGTATTGGCGATCGTGATGCGCGTCGTCAGGTACCAAGGAATCCCGAAGCTTTCACCGTCAAACCGGGTCGCGTCCCAGATCTTCGGCAAATAGACGGCGCGGTCTTCCGCCGAGACATACTCATCCAGCGGCAACCAGGCATCGCGCTCGGCCAGCAGTGCCGCAAACGTCGGATTGAGGTTGACCACATCGGGCGCGGTATTCGCCGAGACGGCGGCGAGAATTTTCGTCTCCATCGCCGACCAAGGCACGTCCACCCAGCGGATTGGCGCATCGGGATTGGCTCCCTCAAACTCGGCGATCGCCTCATTGAAATAGTCCGTGAACTGCGGCTGGAGCTGCATCGTCCAAAACTCCAGACTGCCCTCATCTTCCGGTGGCGCGCCGCAGCTCGCAACGAGGCCGATCGCGGCAGCGGCGAGCAGGCGCTTGCCCCAGCTCTTCAGCCCGAAAGTTTTGAAGCGCTCGAGACGGGCGATCGCACCGCCGCCGAGCTGTCGTTCCCGTGCCATATCCGCAGATCTCCGCAAAACATCTCGCAAAACAAATGCGGTAGCAGCATATCGCACGAGCGAATTTCCACCGACGGCAAAGTCCAGCTTCATAACCCGGCGTCACCACCCGGCGTCACCTCCTCACCTCGCGATTCCGCACGCGGCGCGGGTGATGTTTTCCGCTGGCGATCGCGGGTCTTTCCCACTCGTGTGCGCGAGGCGACCTTGTCATAATGAATTCAACGACGAACACGCAAACCAATCACCGCAGGCCATCGCCTCGCCTCGAGCAATGCAAAACCTGGTTAACTCCTTCTACGACTGGTACCGCAAAACGCTGCGCCACCCCCAATATCGCTGGGCGCTGATCGGCGCGACGTTGCTCTACCTGGTTAGCCCGATCGACATCTCGCCGGACTTTATCCCCGTCCTCGGCTGGATCGACGACGGCGCGGTCGTGGCGCTCCTCGTGGCCGAACTCTCGAGCTGGGCGATCGACTCGGCCCGCTCTCGCCAAAAAGACGTCGAGACCAGCGCACCGCAAAAATCCGCCGATCCCGAAGTTACGCTCTAACGCCAGCCAGGGTAGTTGGTTGAAAGTCGATTCGATCGTTCCAACGCGAAGTGTTGGAACGCCCTGGCAGACGCTCTGCGTCGAGCGAGGCGCGGTCTTCTTTCTACTCCGCTTCCGCCTCCGCCGCATCCAGCGCCTCTTCTAAGATGTCCAGCGACAGCCCGCCCGTCAGGCGCGCCCCGTTCATATAAAAAGTCGGCGTTCCCGACACACCCAGCCCGCTCGCCAGCGTGATGTCGGCCTGAACCGCTTCAGCCGCCGCCTCGCTAGCCGCATCGGCCTCGAACTGATCGATATCGAGCCCCAGCTCCTCGGCGATTTCCAGATAGGGCTCCTCTTCCAGGCGCTCCTGATTCTCAAACAGCGCGTCGTGGTACTCCCAGAACTTGCCCTGCTGCATCGCCGCCCAGGACGCCAGCGCCGCCGGAACCGCCTGCGGGTGGATTTGCACTAGCGGCGTGTGCTTATAGACCAGCGAAACGCGGTCGCTGTTGTTCTCGACAAATTCCTTCAGGATCGGCTGGGCGCTCGCGCAGAACGGACACTGAAAGTCCGAAAACTCGTAGAGCACCACCGCCGCATCTTCCGCGCCGAGCTGGGGCGAGTCTCCGATCGCCGCTTCGCGATCGGCCAGCAGCTCCGACGCCGCCGCATTTTGCGCCTCGGACTGCTGGGCCTGCTGAGCCTGCTGGTAAGCCTGCACGGACTCGATCACCACTTCGGGATTTTCGCGAATAATCTCCAGCACCTGCGCTTCGAGGTCGCCGCCCGCGCTGCCGCTACAAGCACTCAACACCAGACCGAGGCCGAGAACGAGACAGCTTCGTGGCGAAAAGCGGCGATCGTCGCGGCGAGAAGACGTAGCAGACATCATAAAACTAAATTTAGGAGGTTAAAGAAAAGGTCGGGGGTCGTTCGCGGGTGGCGCAACGAGCGGTCAATATCTTAACGAATTCGCACTCCGCGAACCGGCAAATATCTCGCCGCCTCGATCGAAGCCGATCGCCGTCGATCGCGACCCATCTCCACCGCCGACCCGCTGCCCGCTCGCCGGTTCCGAACTCGCACGCGGCCAACCCCCGATCGCACCAAACAGTACGCTCGCGCCTCACAAGCGGTTTGTTAAAATATCGCGCGAGCGCCGACTGCATCCATCGCCGCTCGCGCCAGCCTCTCAAAGATTGCGTCTACCTGCTCATCTCGCGGCCTCGCGTCGCAACAAGGTCGCCAAAGGGCCGAAACGGGCCGATTCCCAGCGCCCGTCCCGAATCGTGCCAGGCATTCCTGAAGAGATGACTAATCCGCTTCCCGATCGCATTTGCACGGCATCTGCCCTCGGGTGTATAGACCTTCAAAGCACAGAACGCATCATGATCGGCTCCCGGCTTCAAATCCGCGATGCGACAGCGGCAGATCTACCCGCCATTGTCGAGATTTATAACGCCTCGATTCCCCAACGAATGGCCACGGCAGACCTGTTTCCCGTCTCTGTAGACAGCAGACGCGACTGGTTCGACGCCCACACCCCTTATCACCGACCCCTCTGGGTCGCCGTCACCGATCTGCAGCCGGTCGCGGGCTGGCTCAGCTTTTCGTCGTTTTACGGACGTCCGGCCTACGAAGCCACCGCCGAAATCGGTATCTACGTTCACCCAGAATGCCAGCGCCAGGGCGTCGGGCGGACGCTGCTCGCGCGCGCCGTCGCCGAGGGCAGCCTCTTCGACCTGAGGACGCTGCTGGCCTACATTTTCGCCCACAATACCCGCAGTCTCAGCCTGTTCGAGCAAGCGGGCTTTAGCGAGTGGGGCTACCTGCCCTGCGTCGCCGAGCTAGACGGCGTCGAGCGCGACCTGGCGATCCTCGGCAAGCGGCTCCAGTCCTGCTGAGAGTCCTGCTGAGCGATCGCGTCTCGGCCTTGGGACACCCCAAGGACACCCCAGGGACACCTCTAGGGAGTCGTCGCCTCGGGAGCCGGAACTTCGGGAAAGCGTTCGCGCGTGCCGCTGCTCGTCGTCGATTTCAGCGCCACGGGCTGGCCCTTGCGACCGATAAACGTCGAGCGATCGACTCGCCCGTTGTGGCGCAGCGTCTCGAACTTCATCACCAGCGGCTGGTGGCACTCGTACACCGACGTAAAGCCCACGTCCACCATCAGCTCGAACAGCGACGCGCGCGTCAGCCAGGCGCTTTTTTCGTTGCCGATCGAGCCCCAAGCGGTATGGTCTTCGCCGTAGTCGCGTCCGTAGTACGTGCGGCCCTCGTAGTCGTAGGCGCGATCGGCGCTAAAGCTAACGTGCGTATCGACGATCGCCATTTGCCGCGTGACGCGGTGGATATCTTCCATGAATTTGAAAATATCCGGTGCGTCGAGGTGATAAAAAATCCCCAGGCACAGCACCACGTCGAACGTACCGTAGGTCTCGGGGTTCAGGTGTCGCACGTCATCGCAGAAGAATTCGATATTCCCCAGACCCCAGGCTTCGGCAGTAAAACGGGCCTTCGCTAAGTTATTTTCGCGGCCTTCGATGCCGACGACCTGCGCGCCCTGCATCGCCAGCTCCAGGCCGTAGAGCCCCTCCAGGCAGGCCAAGTCGAGCACGCGCAAGTTTGAAAAATCGCCGCCGCACTGGTCGGCGATCGCCTGCAAAAAGCGCTGTAGCTTAGCCTCGACGTTGGATTTTTCCTGAGTTTGACTACCGTCCGGCAGCGTGATGACTTTCGGCAGTTCGGGGCCGATCGTATAGGAGCCGTCGGGCAGCTTCAGGTTATGGTTCGTCCACTCGCCGTGACGATCGATGATGGCTTGGCGGTGCTGGGCGATGTCGCTGGGGTTCATGGTGGCGTTGCGGGACGGCGAAACTACGGGACTCGATTATCCCCGCTCGCGGCGCACTCAGAATTTCTCGGCGATCGCGCCGCCAGTGTCCCGCTAAAATTCGCCATCCACGATCGGAATCTGAAACGCATAGGAAGACTTAAACTGCACCAAAAACTCTTGGGTCGCGCCGCCATCACCAGCCGCCGCCTTCTCCAGGTAGGGCAGCGGCGTCTTGTTGAGCTGTTCGCGCTCCACGTCATCGAGAGGCTCGTAGTCCAGCACGCGGCCATCGGCGGCGACCGTGACGCGGTATTGCAGCTTGCGATTGAAGCTCGACGCGGGAGCCCGAACGTTCAGGAAGGCATCCCTTAGCTGCACCGCGAGCAGGCTGCGGAGAACCTCGCGCCGCGAGATCCCGATCTCGACATCGCCCGCCGCTCCGAGTGGCTCTAGGGGGATTGTATCGACCTGGTACGCCATGCCCCAGGGCGTCACCTCCGTGCGACCATCGGGGAAGATCTCCAGCTTCAGGTCGGCGACTTCAATGCCGTCGCCGCTGCTCAGATTCGCGGCGACGATCGGCACGTGCTCCTCCCAGAGGCCGTAGATCGAAGTGTTGCGCGCTACGGCAAGCGCCCAGGTGTCATAGGTGTAATAGTCGATAATATTGCCCTCGCCATCGACCGCGAGGCGCACGATCGCCGAGGCGCGATCGGTAAAGTCGATCGCCGCCGCATCGACCTCTAGACCGTCGCTTAGCTCGCTTGCCAGCGAATCGAGTCGCGCGCGATCGGCGATCGTCGCGCTCGGAAAACCTTGGGTCGTCGATCGCCAAGCCGGAGCGATGCTTCTCGCCGACAACACCGTTTGCAGCAACAGCACGTCCGTCGCCACCTCGAAGTCGTTTTCTTCGATAAAGATTTCGTTGCACGAGTACCACACGTCAGCGTGCTGGAGGCGCGGGTCGGCTCCCTGGAGGTAGACCACCGAGCCGTCCTCCGCCGGAACGTCGAGCAGCACGTTCACGAAGCGGCTCATCGCCCGGTAGCATTGGGCGCGCAGGTCTTTCCAGCGGAAAACGCCATCCTCCGGCGCTTCGATTTCCAGCTCCCGCTGAAATGCCACATCGAAGAATTCTTCGGCAGTCGCCAGCATGGATTTATCTTCATCGGCGATCGGCTCGTCGAAATTCAGCCGCGACAGCTCCACCAGACCCAGCGTCAGATAAATCTGCCGCAGCAACTCGGGATCCCGGCCGGAATTCGGGTGCAGCCGTGCCCGTTGGAGATTCGCCAGGGCTTGGTTGAGCTGCTCTTGGGGCAAGCCGCCGCGCCAACCCGACTGGTTGAGCTCCCGCAGTAGCGAAGCGCGCGCTGAAGCTTGCAAAAAGTACGGATCGCCCGCCGCACCAAAGGAGTACGTCTCGATCGCCTCGTCGTAGCGCCCCAACACTTCGTAGACCCCGCCTTCGCGCAACAGGAGCTCCGGCGACGGGTCGAACTGCTCGGCGCGCCGATAGCTGGCGAGCGCCTGCGACCAGCTCTGCTCCGCCTCGAACTCCAGACCGCGATCGTAGTAGTAGTCGCCCAGGCGGTACAGATTGGTATTCAGGCCGTAGCTGACCAGCAGCAACCCGGCAGAGAGCCCGAAGGTCGCCTCGGCAGTGCGGTGGCCGGGAACGCGCAGGCTCTTGAGAATCACATCGAGCGTGTCGCGCCCGGTTTGAGTGGCCGCGCCGCTGGCAACAAGGGCGAACCCGACCCCCTGCCCGATCGTGCTTAGCGTCCCCAGGAAATCAAACCCCTGACTGGAAAACGCGCGCGCCGTCTGAGTCATAAACGTCGCCGAAAACAGCAGATTCACCACCGTTGCCGCACCCCACACCCAGCCGAAACGGTTGCTGCGCATCAGCGGTGAATTCTTGGCGTCCAGATACCACCACCAGGCCGACCTCGACGGGCGATAGCTACGGCAGAGCTTTTTTAGGAAGTTGTAGTCCGTCAGGGTGTCGGCACAGCTTTCGAGGCGCTTGTCGAGCCTGCAAAGTCGCGCGAACAGCTCTTTCTCGAGCTGCTTTTTGCGGCGCACGATCGACTGAAGGCGATCGCGGGTCGTCATCGTTACGAAGACCGTTTCGATTTCGAGGGCCGCGCTGGTTTCGATATGCTCGATGCCGGACTCGTAAAGGTCGAGCAGTTCGGAAAACGACGGCGGCGCGGTTTGGGCTTCAGGCTGGGCTTTGGGCTGGGCTTTGGGTTGGGCTTCGGACATAGCTCACATGACGGAATTGACGGCAGGGGAAGGACGCAGCAGCGATCGAGAGGAGAAGCTTCTCCGGATATAGCAAAGCAGCCCTCTGCTTCGTGCGGAGAGCTGCTTCAGAGCGCTGCTCGATGGCGCGACCAGTGCGGTCGCATCAGCCGTTGGACAGAGCGTAGACTGAAGCCCCCAATCTGTCCCCCCGATACGCTAGTCCAGGTAGCCCATCAGGATGCTGGCATCGTCGATCTCGTTCGAGGCCACCGGGCGGCTGCTGCCCATTGCGCCGTACTCGCTGCTGATCGCTAGCGTGCTGGCCGCAACCGGACGGATGCCCGACGCTTTAATCGTGTCGCTCACCTGCATCTCGGTCGCAAAGATCGGACGCGCGCCGCCGACCGCCGAAAACGTCTCGACGATTTTGCTGGTGCTGGGCTCGACGGGGCGGTTGCCGAGGTAGCTCGTTCGCTCCGCTTCGCTTTTTACTGCCAGAGCCGTCGTTGCCTTGGTCTCTTCTGTCTTCGTCGTCACGGTTTCTGATTCCTTTTTGCTAGCAGTAGGGGCGGTGCTGGACTCTGTTGCCTCAGGTTTTGCGGCGCTCTTACGAGTGCGACTCGAAGCGGTCGTGCTCGCGGTCGTGCTCGCGGTCGTGGTCTTGCGGCGGCGGGTCGTGCTGCGCGGCTTCGGAGTCTCGGGAGTTTCGGGGGGGGTGGGAGTTTCAGATGTGGTCATAAAAGCGTTGTCGGCATTTCTGCAAACGTCATTTTGCGAACGTTGTCCAATCTCCCAAGCGCAAGCCGTGCGCGCGATTCACAAGGCCGCAGACCTCTTGAAACGGGATGAAAACTTGGCATTGCGGCTACGCTCTTGACCGTCACTTCAAAGTGCGACGTCTCACCCGAAGCGGGCTCGACTGACTCTTTGAAAGCGGCGAAAAATGGCCGAAAACGGGCTCGGCTGTAGCCTTACAGGCATTCTAGTTTTTTTCAGGATCTCTGTAAACAAATGGCAAATTAACAATACATATAGATACGATCGAGGCTCGCGCACGAGTGCTCGGTGCACGGCAAACGCTTACGCGCTCGGGCCGACGAGATAGGGCATCGAGCGCTCGATGCACCGCTCCAGGACGCGATCGGCTTCGACACCAGACACTCTGGTCGATTGTGCTATGTTCCTAATTACGGCCCCGAGCCGTCCGAGACGCGATCGAGCGGCATCGCTCCGTTACTCTGCACGCCGCCACGACCCTGCCGGATTCGTCACCTGCGTCTCGCTCGCCAGCTTTAAGTATCGAGCCAGCCTTCGCAACAGCCGCACTATGTCCACCCTCGTCATCGTCGAGTCCCCCACAAAAGCGCGCACGATCCAGAAATATCTCCCCAAGGGCTACCGCGTCGAAGCATCGATGGGTCACGTGCGCGATCTGCCCCAGTCGGCGAGCGAAATTCCTGCGTCGTACAAGAAGCAAAAATGGTCGCAGCTCGGCGTCAATGTCGAGGGCGACTTCGACCCGATTTACGTCGTGCCCCGCGACAAAAAGAAGGTCGTTAAAACCCTCAAGGACGCGCTCAAAAATGCCGACGAGCTGGTACTGGCAACTGATGAAGACCGAGAAGGGGAAAGCATTAGCTGGCACTTGCTCGAAGTCTTGAAGCCGAAAGTGCCGACCAAGCGCATGGTCTTCCACGAGATCACCGAGGAAGCCATCCAGCACGCGATCGACAACTGCCGCGAAATCGACGAGCAGCTCGTCCACGCCCAGGAGACGCGCCGCATCCTCGATCGGCTGGTGGGCTATACGCTTTCGCCGCTGCTCTGGAAAAAAATTGCGCCCAAACTCTCGGCGGGTCGAGTGCAGTCGGTGTCCGTCAGGTTGCTGGTGATGCGCGAGCGCGAGCGGCGGGCGTTCGTCAAGGGCTCGTACTGGGATCTCAAAGCGCAGCTCGAGAAAGACTCGATCCCGTTCGGCGCGCGGTTGGTCTCCGTTGACGGCGTCAAGGTCGCGACCGGCGCGGACTTCGATGAGTCTACCGGCAAAATCAAGGCGGGCAAGAAAGTGAAGCTGCTCGATCGCGCTGAAGCCGAAGCCCTCGTCGAAACCGTCTCCGGCGAACCCTGGCGCGTCGCCAAGCTGGACTCGAAGTCCTCCAAACGCAAACCCGCGCCGCCGTTTACGACCTCAACGCTGCAACAGGAAGCCAACCGCAAGCTGCGCCTCTCCGCCCGCGACACGATGCGCGTCGCCCAGAGCCTCTACGAAAACGGCTACATCACATACATGCGTACCGACTCGGTGCACCTGTCCAACCAGGCGATCGAGGCCGCGCGCGAGTGCGTCGAACAAAAGTACGGCAAGGAGTATCTAAGCCCGCAAGCCCGCCAATTCGCGACTAAAGACAAGAACGCCCAGGAAGCCCACGAAGCAATCCGTCCGGCGGGCAGCAGCTTCCGCACGCCGAAAGACACCGGCCTCAAGGAGCGCGAGCTAGCGCTCTACGATCTGATTTGGAAGCGTACCGTGGCCTGCCAGATGGCCGAAGCGCGCCAGACGTTTATTAGCGTCGATCTCGAGGTCGCTAACGCCGGATTCCGCGCCTCGGGTAAGCGCATTGACTTCCCCGGCTTCTTCCGCGCTTATGTGGAAGGCTCCGACGACCCGAACGCGGCGATCGACGATCGCGAGGTCGTGCTGCCGACTCTGGCCGTGGGCGACTCGCCGAACCCCAAAGAAGTCGAGCCGATCGGCCACGAAACCCAGCCCCCGGCCCGCTACTCCGAAGCGTCGCTCGTCAAGATGCTGGAAAGCGAAGGCATCGGCCGACCCAGCACCTACGCCAGCATCATCGGCACGATCGTCGATCGCGGCTACGCCCAGCTCCAGGGCAACGCCCTCGTCCCGACGTTCACGGCCTTCGCCGTCAGTGCCCTACTCGAAAAGCACTTCCCCGACCTGGTCGATACCAGCTTCACGGCGCGTATGGAGCAGACGCTCGATCGCGTCTCTACGGGCGATGTAGAGCATCTGCCCTACCTCAAAACCTTCTACTCCGGCGAGCGCGGCCTCGACACCCAGGTCAAAGCCCAGGAAGAGCATATCGACCCCAGCGAAGCCAAGCGCGTCCAGCTCGAAAACCTGCCGGTCAACGTCCGCATCGGCAAATTTGGCCCCTACCTGGAAACCGAACACGAAGGCGAGCCCGTCACCGCGTCGATCCCACATAACTTGACCCCCGCCGACCTCAGCGCCGAGCAGGTGCAGGTGCTGATCGAGCAGAAAACCAAAGGCCCCGAAAGCATCGGCACGCACCCGGAAACCGGCGAGCCGATTTACGTCCTGATTGGCAGCTACGGCCCCTACGTCCAGCTCGGTGACGTCACCGAAGAGAACAAGAAGCCCAAGCGCACCTCGCTACCGAAGGGCGTAACCCCGGAGAACTTGACGCTGGAAACGGCGATCGGGCTGCTCTCGCTGCCGCGTCTGCTGGGCGAACACCCGGAGACGGGCAACAAAATCCAGGCCAGCCTCGGACGTTTCGGCCCTTACATCGTCCACAAGAAGGGCATTGTCGAAGAGGACAAAGACGGCAAGGAGACGAAGAAAGACGACTACCGATCGCTAAAAGCCGCAAACGGCGACGACGTACTGACGATCGCGATGCCGCGCGCCCTGGAGCTCCTGGCCGAGCCGAAGCGCACCCGTAAGCGGGCTGCCGCCACGCCCCTCCGCGAGCTGGGCAAGAGCGGCGATGAAGTGCTGGCGATTTACGACGGTCGCTACGGCCCCTATATCAAGTACAAGCGTAAGAACGTGTCGCTGCCGGAAGGCGCTGACGTGGAGAAGTTCACGCTGGAGCAGGCGATCGAGTTAGTGGGCGCGAAGACGAAGAAAAAGTCCACAGCGAAGAAAACCACCACGAAGAAAAAGACGGCGAAAAAGTCCACAACGAAAAAGACGACCGCCAAAAAGCCTAAAGCGAAGAAGACGGCCGCCAAGGATGAAGCACCATTCGAGGATGCGAGTTAAGTTTTCGGCGCGGGCATTGTGGCTTGCCATACTTTGGCCGCCGAGTTTCTCGTGTTTTGATGCAATGCTGTGAGCGCGAGTTCGACGTGGTTGCCAAAGGGCAAACGCACGCGCTCTCGAACTGGAAATATCGTTGCGGGCAAGATGCCCTCGCGACGAAAAGACCCCGAAAAACCGTAGCGCAGGCGTCCTGCCGCCAGGTTGCGTCAACGAGGTACTTCCCGCACGAACTCTCGCACCGCACGCGGCAGGCGACCCGATAAGATTGAAAACTGCGGTAACACATCGGCTTCATGGACATCAAACACGGCTTTCTCGCCACAGTTGGCAACACTCCCCTGATTCGCCTCAACAGCTTCAGCGACGAAACGGGCTGCGAGATTCTCGGGAAAGCCGAATTCCTCAACCCCGGCGGCTCCGTGAAAGACCGCGCAGCGCTCTACATCATCCAAGACGCCGAGGAGCGCGGCCTCCTCAAGCCGGGCGGCACGGTGGTCGAAGGCACGGCGGGCAACACCGGCATCGGCCTGACCCATATCTGCAACGCCAAAGGCTACAAGTGCGTCATCATCATCCCGGAGACCCAGTCTCAGGAAAAAATGGACGCGCTGCGGACGCTCGGTGCGGAAGTGCGCCCCGTGCCCGCCGTGCCCTACCGCGATCCGAACAACTACGTGAAGATGTCCGGGCGACTGGCGGACGAACTCGATAACGCCATCTGGGCGAACCAGTTCGACAACGTCGCCAACCGCAACGCCCACTACGAGACGACGGGGCCGGAAATCTGGGCGCAAACCGAGGGCAAAGTGGACGCTTGGGTCGCGGCGACGGGCACGGGTGGAACCTATGCGGGAACGGCGATGTTTCTCAAAGAGAAAAACCCCGAACTAAAGTGTGTCGTCGCCGACCCGATGGGTAGTGGGCTCTATAGCTATGTGAAAACCGGCGAGATTAAGCCCGAAGGTGGCTCGATTACCGAAGGCATCGGCAACAGTCGGATTACGGCGAATATGGAAGGCGCGCCGATCGACGATGCCGTCCAGATCGACGATACCGAAGCCGTGCGCGTGGTCTATCAGCTGTTGCAGAAAGACGGCCTGTTTATGGGCGGCTCGGTGGGTATCAATGTGGGTGCGGCCTACGCCCTCGCGAAGCAGATGGGGCCGGGACATACGATCGTCACGGTGCTGTGCGACAGCGGCGCGCGCTACCAGTCGCGGCTCTATAACGAAGCGTGGCTGGAGTCCAAAGGGCTGAAAGTGACGTAAACCCCATGTAGGTAGTTGGGGGTGTCGTAAGAGCGCTTCACTTTATTCGGTATTTCACCATGCAGTTGGTTGGTTCTTCTTTTGCGCGCGTGCTGCGGGCGATCGGTCGGGTTTGGTCTCAGACTTGGGCAAACGCTGCGCCTTGGCGGCGGGCGGTCTTGCTGCTAGCGGTGTCGGGTCTCTGCGCGATCGCCTTCGTGCTGGGCGTAGCGACCCGGAGCGCGGCGGTCGATTTCGTCCCGCCCGATCGCAACGCCCCCGGTCGCGTGATTATCGGCGGCGGCGCGCGCTTTAGCCCCGATGCCCTGCCCGGTCGCGACGCGCCGGACTCGGCCAGTGCGGGCGGGGCGCGATTTGCGGACTTCGATATCGGCGTCGATGGCGTGCGGTTGCTGAGTATGCCGGGGCGCGAGTGCCCGCTGACGGCGGCGCTTCCGGCCTCGAATTCCGGCCTGACGCTGCGACCCTATCCGAGCGTATTTATTCATATGCCGCCCTATCCCGGCGAAATGGTGGAGTTTAAACTAACCACCGAGGGAGGCGCGCTGGTCTACGCCACGCAGTTCGTGCCGCAGCCGATCGACGGAACCTACGATATTACGCTGCCCGAGAGTTCCAACCTGCCGCCACTGGAGGTGGGGGTGATGTACCGCTGGACGTTCGCGATCCCCAGCGAGGATCTAACGCTGTCCGGCGGCATTATTCGCGGCGAGGCGACGGAGGCGTTCGCGGCGCAACTCGCGGCGGCCTCTGCGAAAGATCGCGTGCGGCTGCTGGCGGAGACGGGCATCTGGTACGACGCGGTGACGGATGCGGCGGCGCTGGTTCGGAGCGATCGCGATCGGGCGGACTACAAGGCGCTCTGGGACGACCTGATGTACTCGGTCGGTATGAACAAGATGGCCGTGAAACCGCTGCTGTAGGTGTCGCGCCAGTTTGGTAAGCCTGCGTGAGAAAGCGCCCGATCGCAGCGATCGGGCGCTTTTTGGATTCTCTTCGAGTGCGGCGCAAACTTCAAAATCGGCGGACGAACAGCGGTGCCCCGACCGATGGCCTCGAATCTATGCCGTCACCAACTCGCGGCTGAGGGCGTAGTCCGGGATGCAGTTTTCCGCCATAAACGTCTTGTAGTCGGCGATCGCGCGATCGCAGCGCTCCGGCGTCCAGCCGCAGTGTTCCATCAGCGTATCCACCACCGCCGGGAGCAGTTCCAGGCCGTAGCCGCCCAGCATGGCGATCGGCAGACGGCGACGCAGAATATCCAGGATTGTCTTCGCCGACTCGGACTCTACGGCATAGACAATCTGGGCGCGGATATCGAGGCGATCGTCGCTGAGCGGGGCGGTCAGTTCCGGGCGATCGCCCACCAGCGCCAACACCTCCAGCGCCAGCGCGCCGTACATCTCGAACAGATAGTTAACAGTCTCGGGCGAGAGGCGATCGCGGTATTCCTTGACGGCTTCGGCAATGCGCGGATCGTCGGGCAAAATCGCTCCCGGAAGCGGCGTCGAAACCGTCGGGCAGTCCGGGGCGGGCTCGCCGCGCTTCTTGAAGATAGCCGCGACCATCTCTTCTCCGACGGCGCGGTGGGTGGTTAGCTTGCCGCCGATCAACGAGATGGCATTACTGACGCCCTCTTTCGTGTGGTCGAAAAGGATGTGGCGGCGGGTGATGCTGCCCGCTTTTTTGCCTTCGACGTAGGGCAGCGGACGCACGCCGGAATAGGTGAAGGTGACGCTGCTGCGATCGAGTCCCGCGCCGGGGAAGATCGAATTCGTTTCATTCAGCAGGTAGTCGATTTCGTTGTTGTCGGCCTTGATGCGATCGAGGTCGCCATCGAACGGAATATCCGTCGTACCGATCAGGTACTGGCCGAGCCAAGGCACGATAAAGAACGGCCGACCGTCGGATTCGGCCTCGACGTACATAGCAGTACCGGGCGCGCCGGGGAATGGCGGAACGACGATGTGGCTGCCCTTGGTTCCGCCCATCTTGCGCGTGCCGATCGGGGCGGGCTTGCCGTCTTTCTCCGCGACGGCGCAAACGCGATCGACCCAAGGGCCTGCGGTGTTGATGACGATCGTCTTCTCGTGGCCGCGAATCTCGAATTCCGTGCCGTCCATCTCGTCGCGGCAGGTGATGCCGGTGATGCGATCGCCCTTGCGGTGGAGCTTCGTGACGCTGGTGTAGTTCAGCGCCACACCGCCCGAATCGGTCGCGGCGCGAATGTTTTCCCAGCACAGGCGCTCGGCGAGGCTGGCTTGGGCGTCGAAATACTGCGCGCCGCCGTTGAGCCCCTTACCACTGACCGAACGGAACATCTGCTTGAACTTGCGGCGCGGCATCATCCGGTGTTCCGGGACAGTTTTGTCGTAGCTAAAGATGTCGTAGAGGATCATGCCCGCCCAGATTTTCCAGTAGGGCCGGGAGCGATCGCCGTAAATCGGGATCGTTAGCAGCAGCGGGTTGACCAGATGCGGTGCGTTGCGGAGCAGAATTTCGCGATCGTGGAGCGCCTCGCGTACCAGCGGAAACTCGAAATACTCCAGGTAGCGCAGGCCACCGTGGACGAGCCGCGTCGACCAGCTCGACGACCCGCTCGCAAAGTCGTCCTTTTCGATCGTAATCGTAGAGAGGCCGCGCAACGCTGCGTCTCTGGCCACGCTCGCGCCGTTGATACCGCCTCCGATAATGATTACGTCATAGGTTCGTTCTGCAATGGTGGGGTCGAACATACGGCTCCAGGTGTTGCTGCATTCTTCTCCCAGCAAATACGGGAGTAGATTGACTCGAGCCTAGCAAACTCGGCCTCAGGATTCAGCTTGCCCGCGACAAATCGAGTACGGAAATTTCGATTGCCGGTTCGGTGGAATTATTGCGCGGTTGCTAGTAGTCCACCTCTCTGATTCTGATAGGCCGTTTTTACTCGTCTTGCTTCTGCGAGCAGTCTGGCAGTCAAGCAGTGAGGCTATCAAAATTACGGTGGTGGACTACTAGTGAATTTCGCAAAGGATTCCGAAGTCAATGAAGCTGGCGAGACGCCAGCGCGACGAGGCGGCAAACCCATTCCGTAGCGCAGCTGTCTCGGCCGATCCAGACTTTCAGGTCGTGCCAGAGGCCGAGAGGGCTATTCCTGACGCTGGCGCAAAATAAACTCCGCGATCGTCAAGTCCACCGGTGTCGTCACCTTCAGGTTGGTCTCCTCGCCCTCGACGATCTGCACCGATCGCCCCGCCCGCTCGAACAGCGCTGCATCGTCTGTCACCACCCAGCCCTCGGCCTTGCCGCGATCGTGGCAGTCCTTCAGCGGCTGCACTTTAAATCCTTGGGGCGTTTGCGCCGCCCAGAGCTTAGCGCGATCGGGCGTATCGCACACCGTCAGGCTTGCATCGACTACCTTAATCGTGTCTTTCACCGCCGTCGCTGCGATAAAGCCGTCGCAGGTCTCCAGCGCCGCCGTACAGCGGTCGAATAGCCCCGGCGTCGCCAAACAGCGCGCCCCGTCGTGAATCAGCACGCCCGCCGCGTCTTTCGGCAAACCTTTCAGGCCGTTGTAGACCGACTCCTGGCGCGTGTCGCCGCCTTGAATAAAGTCCACCGGCAGATCCAACCCCAACCGATCGACGATCGCCTCGAAGTCCGGGCGATCGAGTGGCTGGCAGATAATGCCGATCCACTCGATACTGCGGGCAGCGGCGGCGGCTTTTAGCGTCCAGCCGAGGATCGGCAATCCGAGCAGGCCGAGCAGAAGTTTGTTGCGATCGTGACCCATGCGGCGACCGGCTCCCGCAGCGGGGATAAGTAAGTGCATGTCGATATCTGGTTGGGTTCGTTCTTGTGGGGTCGTTCTCGTCAGGCTGGTTGCGTGAGATTCGCGCCGTTGGACTGCGAGATTGGGGAAACGTGCAGGCGATCGCCGACAACGAGCCACGAGGCCGGAAGACGATGCGATCGCTAAGAATCGACGACCTTACGCGGCGGATACTTCGGCTTCCGCAGACGGTTTCGCAGGTTGTTGAGCGCGGCGTAGAGGCCGGGAAAGAGCGACGCCAGCCCGAAGATTAGCTTCTGCGGTGCTGAAAGGTAGGGGCGGACGATCCCCATCACCCGCGCTCGCGCCTTGGGCGTGCAGGTCGTTAGGGATTTGCTCGCGATCGTGCGGGCGCGGTTGGCGAGCATCCCGTCGGAAATCGGGTATTTGCCCTGAAGCGACTGAAAGGCCCGAAACGCCGCCGTCACCCGCAGGCCATCGTCGTCGAGGTTGCGCGAGTGGCTGTTGGGGTTGTCGCAGCGGTAGTAGCTGGACGGAACCGGGTCGTAGGCGACGCTGCGCTCGTGGATAGCCCGCAACACCACCTCGAAATCTTCCGCACCGCGAAATTCCGGCCTCAGGCCGCCGATCTCGATGAGGCGCTGACGCTCGATCGCGCAGCCGGAAAACTCCAGCAGCCCGTGGCGGCGATACAGCTCGAAGTACTCGTGGGGCGAGATATTGGTCCGCAGCGTGTCGAACGGCACGTCGGACATCGACACCACCCGCCCGTGGCGATCGGCATAGTGCTCGGCGGCGGCGAGGTAGACGGCATCCCCGGAAGTCGCGACGGCGGCATCGATACGCGCCAGGTGCTCGGGCTTCCACCAGTCGTCGGCGTCGAGGAAGGCCACCCAGTCGCCTTTGGCCGCCTCGATGCCCACGTTGCGCGCGCCAGCGGGGCCGAGGTTGCCCGCGTGCAGGATGCGGACGGGGACGGGACTGTCGCTGGCGATCGCCTCGAGGCACTCTAGAGTGCGATCGCTCGAGCCATCGTCGATCGTGACAATCTCGTTGGCCGGATAGGTTTGGGCAAAGATGCTATCGAGCGTGTCGCGGATCCAGGGCTCGGCGTTGTAGCAGGGGATAACGACCGAAAATTTCAGCGGCATGAAGCGGGGCGCGTTCGCGGTGGGGCTGGGAGTTTTCGAGGGTGTTCGAGGACTTTCAGCGGTAGTGCACGGGGGAAGGTCGGCACACGATGCGATCGCGCAACGTAAGCACCGTTCTATCGTTTCTAGAACGTTTCGCGGATACGCTCGGCGTTGCGGCTGTCCTGGCTGGGAGCGGAGCCTTTGGCGCGGTCTTTGGCGCGAGCGGCGCTTTTACGCAGGGCGCTGAGGCGGGCTTGGTAGCGCTGGCGCAGCTTTTTCTTTGGGGTTTGCTCGATCAGGGTCTTGAGGGCGCTGCCGAGACTCTTGTAAGCATTAGGCAGGGTGTAGCCAAAGCGGCTCGCCAGAGAAATCGCTCGCTCGTCGGCCTCGATTTCGTACTCGAGCGATCGATCGCTGTTGTTCTTTTGGTAGAGTCGCCAGCCGGAGATGCCGCACAGCGCCAGCGCCAGCAGCAGCAGCAGTCCGTCCTGCACCCACAGTTCGCCAACCGCACCGCCGAGCCCGATCGCCAGGGCCGCCATTTCCCAGCCCTCTTTCGGGATAGTGTCGTTTTGGATGCGCGCGACCTCGTGCCAAAAGAGCAAATTGCGCTGGTCGATCGCCAGATTGTCCCACTTCACCAGGTCGACGGCGATTTCGACTTCGTCCTTACTCAGCTCTTCGCTGCGCACCAGCGGCGGATCGACCTCGGTGGTCTTCTCCACCGTCACCCAGCTTTGCAGCTCGGGAGGCAGCAGACCGCGTAAGCGGCGCAGTTCGTTAATTTCGGCTTTGGCGGTGGCGGCTGCGTAGGTCATGGCATCAAGTGAACATCGTTCGGCGGTGGCGCGATCGCCAGCGTGCAGCGGACGCACCTCGGCGCATCTCGGCTGGCCCTGTCAGACCATCATAGTATCGATGCGGAAGGAGGCGAATACGGCGATCGCGGCCCCCGTTCGTCGGGTCTACTTTCGCTACCAGCGCTGGGAGTTTCGCAGGCTGGTCACGATGCCGATGCCGACGGTGGCGAAAATGCCGACCCAGATAACCAGGCCGGGTAAGAAAGTCAAAATCCCAAAGCCGCGCAGCACCCAGACGCCGATGGTCAAAATCAGCGACGCCAGAAATAACTGCGAGTTAAAAATTTTCATCGTGGTGGTTGTCGTCGTGGTGATTGCCGTCTCGCGTCGGTTAGGTTGAGGGGGCGGATTGGCATTGCACGGGCCGGATCCTGAAGCAGCCCGGATCTGAGCGAAACTCATGAGAGAAATTCATGAGCGAAAATCAAACTACATGCGCTCGGAGTACACCCGCCAAAGTACCCAAAAGTGCCCGCGAACTGCTCATGAACTTCGGTACGATCGTGCGATTTCCGTTCAAATCCATACTAATCCGGGGCTGGCGGCACAGCGCGGCGATCGCGCTCTTGTGGTCGATCGCCGCGCTGCCAGCAGCGGCGGCGGAACGAATTTCAGTGCGCTACGGCGTGTTGGGTCGATCGCTCTCGGTCGAGAGTCTGGCGCGCTATGCCGAGACGGGCGAGGCCGATGCAGAGCTGGAGGCATACCTGAACTACCTGCCCGAGGAAACGCGCGATCGCCTGCCGGAACTACTTTCGACGCAACTGCCGGTCGGAGCTCTCGAAGCCTCGCAGTTTCTCTATTCGCCCCAGGGCGAGTTCGTGCTTCGGCAGTTGGGCCAGGTGCTCTCGACCGATGCGGCCGGTGGCAACCGAGACACCGCCTTTAAAGGGCTGCGCGGCGCGATCGTCCAGGCGGCGGCTTCCGAGTCGGGCCTGACGCCGATCGCGCTACTCGAAGCCTTCCCGACCCGGACGCTCTACATTCGCATCAGCGAGGCGATCGCCGCCGTCGAACAAGTCCGCGACACTCTCGAAGCGAGCCAAATCGAACTCGAGCGCTTCGAGGCACGCGCCGCCGCGATCGCCATGCCGAACGCAGATGGGCCGCCAAACTGGAAAGCCTTGCAGGTGCGCGGCGACTATTCCTGGCGCATCGAGCCACTGGCCCTGCGCGACCTCGATCGCGACTCGCCCTACGGCCATCAAATTAGCGGCGATCTGTACGTACCGACCTCGCCCCCCCCCGACCGCGACGCAGCCCCGACAGTGGTGATTTCCCACGGCCTCGGTTCCAACAGCCGCACGTTTTACTACCTCGCCGAACATCTCGCGTCCCGAGGGTTTGCGGTGCTGGTGCCAGAACACGCAGGCAGCAACGCCAAGCACCTCGCGGCCCTAATTCGCGGTGCGGAAAACGAAATCGCTAAGCCTAGTGAGTTCGACGATCGACCGCGCGATATCAGCCTGCTGCTCGATGAAATCGAACGCCGCGCCGCCAGCGAACCCGCTCGCTTCGGCGGCGTCGATCCCACTCAATCGATCGTCTTCGGCCACTCGTTCGGCGGCTACACGGCGCTGGCGCTCGTCGGGGCAGAAATCGATATCGAAGCGCTCGATCGCGAGTGTCAGCGGCTGGGTAGAGGGCAGCAGTCACTGAACCTTTCGCTGCTCCTACAGTGTCGCCTGTGGGTATTTTTGACAGAGGATGGCGGTCGCGTTCAGCCCTGGCGTGACGAACGAGTGCACGGCGCGGTGGCAGTGTCGCCGGTCGGTAGCGCCATCTTCGGTGAAACGGGCCTCGCGCAGGTCGAAGCACCGGTGGCGATCGTCGCAGGCAGCGCAGACACCGTCGCCCCGGCTTACGTCGAGCAAATCGGCATTTTCGATCGCCTGCCCGTGGAAGATCGCCAGCTTATTCTCTGGCAGGGCGGCACGCACTTCTCACCGATCGCCATCCCGCCTGGAGACACCACCTCCGTCGCGCTGCCCGCCTCGGTTATCGGCCCCGACCCGCAGCTCGCACACCGCGATATCGAGGCGATCGTCACCGCCTTCGCCCACACCCACCTACTCGACGACCCTGGCGCCCGCACGCTGCTCGCCCCCAGCGCCCTCAACGCCCTAGGTAGCGAGGCGCTACCGATACTGGCGATCGACGGCACGACGCCCGACGTCCCGACGGTCTCGAGCCCCGAAAGCGCCGCGAGCAGATAGCCCTGAATTTACGCGATCCCCCGGCCTCTTAAAGCCCAGCGACGAGATTCTCCCAGGCGATCGTGCCTTCGCGTTCGATGCCCTGGAGGGCGGCGATCGCACCGGCGCGATCGCGTTGGTCTTCTTCGGCTTCGAGGTGGATGTTGAGGGTTTGAATGAAGTCGAGGACTTGGGGGAGGGCGGTGTCGGGGAGGGTGGCGAGTTCTTGGAGGAGGCGATCGCGGGTGGTCATGGTGCTTAGGGCTGTTGGCGCTGGGTTTTGTAGTCGAAGGTTTCGTCGTAGTCGATCGTGCCGAAGAGTTCGACGATCTCTAGGCGCTGGCACCGATCGCGGCTGAGGTCGAGTTCGTCGATCGCGGCGGCGAGGGGTGAGTGCTGGAAGAATTGCGTGAGGGATTCGGTGGGGGCTGCATTGTCGGGTTCGGTGTCTTGCAGGCTCTCGGTCAAGATTTGAATGAGGTGGCGTTTTTGTTGGGGGATGAGCTGTAGGGCGCTTGCTTCGATTTCTTGGAGGGTCATGGTTTTACGGGTCGAGCGGCTGGAGTGCGGACGGGTTAGGGATTGTGGGTCAGTAGATGCTGACGCGATAGTTGATGTCGTAGATGAAGGGAATTTCTACGTCGTTGGCTTCGATACGGTAGATGACGCGGATCTTGCCGACGCGCATTCGCGAGAAGCCTTGCCAGGAGCCTTGTAGCGCTTTGATGTCCAGACCTTGCGGGATTTCCTGCGCCATCAGGCTTTGACGCAGTTGGCCGATGCGCTCCAGGACGCGATCGCGGGTTGGTTTATCGAGCTTTTTGAGAAATTTCTGGGCTTCCTTGCGGAGCTTAACCTGCATGGTCAAAGAGGTCGGTGATGTCGATGAAGTCGTCTTCGTCGCAGTCGGCAGGTGTGCCGAGGCTGGCTTCGATTTCGGCTTGTTCGGCGTCGCTAACGTGGGGCAGGTTGAGCTGATAGAACTTCAGCCATTCTTCGCGGAGGGCTTCGCGGACGCTTTCTTTGACGATCGTTTTGAGTTGGTCGGGGGTCATGGTTTTACGGGTCGATCGCGTTTGTTTTTAGTTTAAGCGGTGACTCGGCGGATGGGGTGGAAGACCGATCGCGGTGCGAGGTGGTGTTGGTGGTGGTTTGAGAGCGATCGAGGGGTCTGCCAGATTTTTGTTTGTGGGGGGAGCGCTGTGGCGGGATGGTGGGGATCTTGGTTGTAATTAACCTTTGACTGAATCTGCTCTAGCCATCTCCATTGATAATGAGATAGTTGGATATAGCCATATTATTCTGTGTACCTTGGATAGCCCAGCGCAAGAAATAGCAGAAGTTGATATTTTCATTCAGTACTACATCTATCATTTCTAAAGTTATTGGAATGAGAATTGCATTCCCTGGATGATCCTTGAGTGTCCGTACAAAGCCATTGAAGAACGAAATCTCCTTTTGTGAATCCTTCGTGAACTCCTTGGCTACAACCAAGATAAGAGAACCTCCCTTAATGCTTCTCCAACACATTTGCTCAACAATTGGGCGTCCTAATGCTTTAGAAGGCTTATAGTTTTTACATTCGCCAACAATTCCCTTGGGCTTATCTTTTAATCCGAGAATCTCATAAAACTCATCAGATATAGCTGTCAGTATCAAATCAACTTGACCTATTCCCGTGTCGCAAGTATTTCTAGAGTAAGGCTCAGCAAGGTCGAAGCGATGAAAAAGTTTTCTCATCAGATCTTCGAGCAAATCTCCTTTCTGCTTCGTATTGGCCTTAATCTTACTTACACTCTTGATCTGAGCCAGAATCTTCCGCTCTGGCTGATACTTGTCATCGTGATCGAAGCAGTTTCCACAGTGAAGACAATCCTTCCTATTTCCCAGTATTATATATTTCTGCTCTACGGATTTTAGATCCTGAACTAGTAAACTTCTGATCGTCACTTTTGCGAGGTCTCTGAGCTGTATCTATCAGGAAGTGGCTTTATCTGTATAACGATAGAAATTTGGTCTGGGTGATAGTCAATTGAACATTCATCACAATAGAAGTCGCCTGGAGCATCATGCAAGAAGTGAGACTCAGGACAGTAGTATCTCTTAAATATTTGCAAGTAGCCATTAGCCTCCATAGCTTTGAGGACGGGCATTAGCTGTCCTTCTCTAAGATTACAGAATTTTGCGAGCTTAGAAATCCCTACCCTTCCACCTCGGTAGTTATTCTGTATGTAGCTGCGTATCTGATTCTCGACTACTGACCTTTTCTCTTTCATCTTTGTACATAAGATTGATTTTGCTCATAATGTATGTGACGACTTCTTCTGGCATATATTGCTTGAATGTAAAACCTCCAGTTTGATTGACCCAGAAGCGATATCTTTTATCCTGATACTTAAACTCAAGTGTCCCTGAAGATGGATCCTCAAGTGCCTCTGCAAGTACTGACTGCGCCGCAGGATGGGTCTCTTCCGAAATATCTTGAAAATCTTCTAGATCAAGTGAGACTGCAGAAACCTTGTCTCCACTAAACGAGGATGTCAATTTTCTGTAGTTGGCTACGAGAAGTTCCTTCAGTCTCGTAATGCTCAACCTCATCTTATATTTTAGTATTGACTCACTCTGACTGCTGCGACTGATGACTTGAAGATTTACGGCAGAACGCCAAGAGGGAATTCGATCTTTGTATGCAGCTTGGATCAGATCTTTTACAATCTTGTAAGGCCCTCTTAGTTCAACCAAATTAACTTCACTTCTGATAACCACTTCGATTTCATTTGTTTTCTTGTAAGCTAGCTGGTCAAATCCGCTGGTCACGTAGTAGTCTTTTTGCGACTGCGAAATCACGAACAATATTTTGTCTGGATATGGAAAGTGTGAAACTTGCTCACCTTCGCCAGGACATAATGAAGCTTTTTCTGGACTTAGTTCGATAATTTTATGTAGAGAGAAAGTATGAGAGTTGCCTATGTACTTGTTTCTCGTCCAAGAACCTAGCCATTCTTGTAATTTCTTTGTGTCTTCAACTTTAAATATGTAGTCAGCGTCACGAGCAGAACATACGCTATCACGTAGAAACAAGTTGAATTCTCTGAGGAAATCTTGATTCGTTTTTTTAATAAAGTAATTTCCTACTATTTTTTCGACCATCTCATCAAGAGTGTCGCTCTTTTTGATGCCTAAGAAATCCCCCCAGTACTGATAAAGCTCTGACTTCTTTAGCCTTTTTAGTCTTTGTTTTAAAAGATGTTCTTTAAACTCATGCATTTTTATTCGGTGAGATAGCTGAATCCTTCTATGTAGTTAGCTTACATAAATTCGCAACAAAACAGGAAGGATAAGTAATACTCACCCTTCCTATTTTAGGCTTCCAGGGAATTTACGTGCTACTTCGCGCCAACCGGCATACCAAGAATATCCTCAATCTTCGGCATATCCTCGATCGCCACCGTACAACCTTTGCTTTGGCTAGCGATCGCCCACACCCGGCGCAGGCGCACCCCGCAACATCCCTTCCGTACTCAAATCTTCATCGATCGCCTCCCAGTGCAACCCATAACCACCACCACAAACCTCCCAAGCCTCCCGCTGCTCCCGCGTCGCCTTCAATAAACGCGGATACCAAACCAAAGGAACCGAGATCGCGCGACCGTCCATCAAACTCACTGCGATCGAGTCATCATCAAACGCCACATCCTTGACCCGCTCGTCCACCTGAATCACAGACCTCCAACCCTTAAAACTGTTGGCATAAAAACGGGGCAAACAACAGTCTGCCCCATTTTGCTACGCGATCGCGCTACTTCGCGCCAACCGGCATACCGAGAATATCCTCAATCTTCGGCATATCCTCGATCGCCACCGTGCGACCCTCATCCT
>ERZ1740068.36-NODE-36-length-78248-cov-8.231427_pt1 | contig 78248 bp, 56 predicted proteins | sample MGYA00581735_ERZ1740068 | MGnify/ENA primary metagenome ERZ1740068 (study PRJEB43018, sample SAMN04849740) | marine metagenome | isolation source: floating plastic debris | place: Pacific Ocean | collected 2008-08-30 | study: EMG produced TPA metagenomics assembly...
TCGCTCTTAGGAGATGTGATTTTTGCTTCTACAATAAATGCTGTGGCAAATTGCATTGCGGCTTGAATGATGCAGTTTTTGAGAAGTAGAAAAAATGCCTCTATAAACTTTGCCGTAGCATTCTTGATCAGTAATTCTGATTCTGTAACAATTCAGGTTTTTGGTTTTCAGGATAAGGGCTTTTCCGACTATGGAATGATTGATTTTTCACTCATCAGAGTGCCGGATGTTTTGTCTCTAAGAAAATGAATTTTTTGCTTCTACAATTATTGCTCTGGTAAATTGCATTGTAGATTGAGTGACGCAGATTCTTAGAAGTAGAAAAAATGCCTCTTTAAATTTTGTTGTAGCATTATTGGTTAAAAGTAGGCTTTCTGATGAGAATCAGACTTTGATTGTAAGGATCAGGGTATGTGTATTTACGTGTGATTGTATTGAATCATCTTGTCTGCAAATGAAGATAGCAAGCACGGGCCTCGTTGGTGTTCTGTTGTAGTTGACCTTATTTGATTCATACGTTTTTTAGCCTTGATTTTGTAAAAGGGATAAATTTGGGAGCGGTCACCTTGAATTTATTGCGCATATAAAATAGCGGTGATAGCTGATGTATTGGTTTCAGCAACCTGGAGCAAATTTCAGCAAGGGATCGGCGATTTATAGATCAGCTAACGGATGCTATATGGTCATGTATTTTTTCATGAAGCAAAACTTGATTTGATGGAGCAAAGTGGTATTTCTACTTTTGTTGTAGCAGTAGTCTCTGAGCAATTGTGAACATCCATTATCGGGAAGTACAGCAACCTGCAGAAACTTCTAGCAAATAAGTCCAGGAGAAGGTAATGAGGTTGTATTGATTGGGCGAGAATAAAATATTAATGGGAACTATCCTTTACACTTCAAAATCAATCCGTAAGCCAGTCAAGTCAAAGCCGAAGTCGTTAGCAATCAGATCATGAATTTTTATTGGAGTCAGACTTTTTTCAACAATTCCCGATTCACTGTAAATCCTTAACTGATTCCCTTTAAGGAAGTAAAATTCGCTACCAATGACTTTTGAGAATCTTAAGCTGTTGTGAAATGGGTATACTGCTGTGTTGGCATATCGATTCTCAATGTCTAAAAGTATGTCACTTTCAGTCTTTGATTGTAATGGGATTGTTACCATGAGCTTGAACTCACCATTGGTCTTGTGGAATAATAGCAAATTATCCTCCACTAGTTCTGTCTTGAATGTCATGCCATACACTGAATACGCTATCGGCTGAAAGGCGGGTAAAAGTTTTATACTTGGCCACCCCGAACCAACGTCAATAAAATACGCTTGGCTATAAATTTCAACCGTCAACATACGATGGCATTCTGATCCATTGATAAAACTGGAGTGTAATTGAGACGTAATGCCATTGTCGGATAATACTTTCCTGAAGTGCAAAACCTTGTCCGAGCAAGTTCCGCCCAAATCAGAAGCAACGACCTTCCTGTCGTTCAGCATGAAAATGTTGTGAAATGGAACAGATTCAAATTCTCGTAGTAACAAGCGCTCGATTTTTTCAAGCTCATTTACTTTATGTGTGGCTCCTCTTTTAGCAATTGCCTGATCAAAGGTCGGGTAGGAGTGAAAATAGATTTTATCTGACAATGCATATGGAAACCGCTTGCTCCATATTTCTTTCAACTCCTCTTTCTCAGTTTTACCTTTTTGGGTTAAATATTCAACCACCATCTTCCTAATTCCTGAGCCGACATCAAAAGACACTTTTTTGCGTTCGGTAATTTGACTGGGCAATTGCCCTTTAAATACATGCCTCAAAATTTGCTTTCCCTGGAAGTTAGCAATCAAGTCATCAACAGTACAGTCATTGGATGCTGCAATGACCTTTCTATCCAAGAATGGAGATCTGACTTCTATTGTATGAGCCATTGAGGCTAAGTCTAACCTTCGCAGCTCTGTAAAGTGCATGTTTTCTATCAGTTCGCTCCGTTTTTCAAACCATTCCTTTACATTCGTTGAAACAGAGTAGCCACAAAATAATTCATCTGCACCTTCACCTGATAGCACAACCTTTAAGCCGTCTTTGTTCGCTTCTGCTGAAAGTAAATAGGTGGCCAGACCATTACTGATAATCGAAGGGTTGTAACTTTCTGTGTGATAAACCACCTGTTCAATCAACTCGGCCAGTCTGTCTGGTCCAGGTAGTGTAATGAATTTCACTTTCTGTTCTATGCCCAGGTATTCAGCCAAAATCTTGACGAAATGTAAGTCATCGCTACTTCCGAGTGTGTAATAGCTTACGTTTTTTGCTATTCCTGATACTATGCTTGCCACGATCGAACTGTCCAGACCTCCACTTAGAAAAACACCAAATTGCTCTTCCTCTCTTGGGATTCGCTTTTTAACAGCTTCAATCAATGATTCCTTTAACGATTCTTTTGGCACAAAAGGAATTTGATGCTGCTCAATACGTGTTATCTCACGAATTTTTAATATTGATAAGCCCTTTGGTATAATTTGAAATTCTATAAATTCAACGATGTACATTATTTCACTCACGAAAAATTCATAGTCATTTGCAATGCCAAAAAACAATGGCTTTTTTCCGATAAAATCGCGCAGTAAAAAGACCTGACGAGTTTCCTTATTAAAAATAATCCCGGAATAGAACCCGTCAAGGTGATGAATTATCGCACTACCTAGTCTTTCGAACAGGGGTAGAATAACTGCCGTATCAGAACTGGAATCCGTCTCAATCGAAAACTGCGCTCGTAGCTCAGCTGCATTATATATTTCACCATTGAAAACGCCCAACAGATTTCCAAATTCATGGGGTTGAGTTCCCTTTTCAGTTTTGTCGTTGATCGAAAGTCGATTAAAACCAATCGCTACATTTCCTGAATAGACAATCTTAGTGGTATCCTGGCCTCTATGCTTGATTCTTTCAAGAGCATTCTCGGGATCTCCATTGCCGAATATTGCAACTATACCACACATACATTAGTTGATAGATGTTTTGTTAATCCAGCGAATAAAGTTCTTAAAAACCTCTTTGTGTTGTGCTAAATTCTGTTTGCTCAGGCTTTCGTTGTCTTTGTGAATATTGCACAGAGGGTCATTAGGCCCGAAACCAATATAATAGCCATTTTCCGGAATGCTATGCAAAAATGGACATTTACTGAATTTATTCAGATGTCTGTTTTCCAATACGGCTTTGCCTTCGTAAATGGCATTATTGAGACTTTCTAAGAAGAGGGGAGGGTTTTCTGTTTTAGGTAAATGGAAGATTACTGGAGTTCCATTCTTATTATGCATGCCTGTTTCTTCAAGATAAATCGTAGCACCAAAATCAGAAAAATGATTCGGGATAACCTCAAATGGAGTTTGACCACCTACTTCTTCTTCACCTTGTATAATCCAGAGAATGCTGGGGACTTCTTCATCGGCCTCAAACATTTCCTTGATTGCTAAGATTCGGGTGAGCAGTATGCCTTTGTTGTCAGCGATACCCCTGCAATAGTATCTATCGCCGTTTTCGACCAATTCAAAAGGTGGCGTATCCCACTTTTCCCAACCTTTTATTTTCTCCACATCGTAGTGACCGTAAAGAACCACTTTTTTGTCCGTCTGATCACTGATGTATTTAGCAACAATTACTGGTTGGTGGTATGGGCTCTCACCTTCTGTCTTAAATTCAAAGCCTAATGGCTCCAAGATGTTCTTTATATATTCAATTCCTGATTGATTTGCTGCTTTGTCGTTGGCTATGGTCGGAATCGCGATGAATTCTTTTAGGTCTTGATACATAATCTCTAATTATTTTGCGAAAGTGAATAGTCTATCTTGTTAAGCTGTCTTATCTCATACATGTCTCCCAGTCCTGCAAAGTTGACTGTCTTTAAATGATCACCAGAATCTCTATCTAATACGTAGATACATGGGTTGTTGGAAAATCTTTTGAAATTATCAAAGCAGATATCACTGCCTCCAACGTAAATCTCTTCTTTTGTCAAAGAAAGGCCTCTCAATAGTTTATCTCCCCGGAACAGTTTGACCTGATTCTTATACAGCGTTTTATTGTTGCTGTCACAAAAAAGATACCCCTGTTTGTCTATACAAATGTTATGTGCTGAATGCGCCTCCAGCGGAATCGTTTCAACCTGCTGTGAACCCAAATTGACAATAATTCGATCACTCAGTTTGCCTGTCTTCATAGTGAAGTTATGAGCAATCAAATGCAAATGGTCATTTGAGACAAATACAGAATTTAGATGGCTATACGGATAGATATCCAGCTCAAGGTGATGGCATTCAACAATAGACCTTGGTGTTGCGGAACTTAAGCAATCATCAATGTCGATATACAGAACCTGATTGAAATCAGTATGAGGAATGAAGAGCTGATCTTTTGAAATATCAATCTGGTGAATTTCTCCGGGTAAGCCGTAAAGTAAAACCCTCAGGTCTTGGACTTCAAACTTGGAGCTGATCTTAAATGCGCAGATATCAGAAATCCTGTTGTTCTCGATGTGACTTCTGTCGCCCTTGTTGTTTGAACGAGCAGCAATCCAGTAATCACGGTGTTTTGTAAGGCCATAGTACTTGCCGTCCAAAATCTTCAGGTACTCTTCATTGACAGCGTCATAAATAAACACTCCAGTAGACGTAGTAAATAATAGTTGTTCGGTAGTGGTTCGAGTGCCACTTACTTGCTCTGATGTAAAGCCATATGTCTCGTGACAAATTTTGTCTTGATAATACTGTATCTCTTGTTTAGCTTGTCGTATTTTTTCCTCGAATAGTTGACAGGTACGTTTAAATACCCCAGAAGTAGAGTTTCCATAATCTTGGATCGCAGCTTTCAGATTCTGGATGAATGAAATGACTGTTTCTTGCTTTTTCGCCGCCATTAAAGGAGTGTAAAAGGCGTCCAATACTGTTGGATCAGAAATTTGTTGGTGAAAGGACCTTGCTGCAATAAAATCCTTTGACAACAACTTTACTAAGCCAGTTATCCGATAGAAGTTCATCAAGAAACGAGCTGTCCTACGCTTGAGATAACACTGATAATCATCCCAAAATTGGGAATAGAACCTATCCTCGGTAAGTGACTCATAGACTTCTGCAGTTCGATTGAGATTGGCCTCTCTTTTTACCGTTTCTATAGACCTAAGTATTGCTTTGGCAAAAGCATAGCCAATAATGTCGTAAGCCGCTTTATCAAGTTCCTTCTTTAGGTCTATTTGGCTGTTAGGACGGCTGTGTTCCAATGAAAAAGTGTGTTCAAGGATCTTCCTCCCTGACCCAATCTGATGAAGCAATGCCCAGACTAGATCACCACGCCTTGCCTGTTTGTTGTTGACTTCCAGGTTAATAACTGGATAATGTCGAAGTAACTCCCTGTTAAATACTAATGTGTTTGCCCCTCTGCGTGTAATTGTTTTGTCAACAGACTTTAACTCCTTTTGCAATACGGGTCTTGAAAGGGCTTTTCCGGATAGCAGCTGCTGCAAATCTTCCCCACTAGTTGCAGTATGGTAAATTGGAACCTCTAAATGGTCGCTATGCGAGTCAGACAAATCATAGTAATAGTCAACTTTATCTCTCAAAGAAAAGCCATCACAAGAACTATTGCCTCCCGAGGTAACGCTATGAAGAAAATCAACTAGTTGAGACCGGATACAACTCAGTATGGGAATTGGTGGGTCATTACTTATTCCTCCTATCACTGCCTCTGTGTTATGGATATGGTCATTGATAATACTGAAAACGTCAGCGGTCTCCATCTTTGTTTGTGAGCATATAGTAGACCTGAAGGTGACATCGTCATCAATGATCCAAAATACGGGTTTGGCAAAGGTTTTTGTTTCGGTAAATAGGTGATGGTGTAGAATAGTCCTTCCTAATGGGATAGAGTTGATGTCTGAGTAATGCTTATAGTAAGTGCCGTAATGAGCAGATTTTAAGTTCCTTTTCCAGTCTTTTTGTTTGATGATCAAATAGGGAATTGAATTAGTCTCCAATATTGATTCAATATCGTTCAATGATTCCCCCATGGGAACATTATCAATCATTAGGAGCAAATCAACGGGGATTTTCTCTTCAATGATCTGCTGAGCTATCCTCCGAGCAGTCATTTCATTTCCTGCAATGAAGCCGATTACAAACTGATAGTGCCCTTTATTCTTAAATTCTAGTTGTCTTTTCTCAACTGGTGGGACTTTCGGTTGATCTATTTCAATGTCCCCTCTCTGGATAGAAAAGTAATTTTCTGCTCGTTTGAAAAAGAACTCCTTTTCCTCACTACCCATCCAGTGCTGATACTTGTAGTAGAAGATTTGTAGACTTTGGATCTTCTTTTTCCGGTTCGTTGTCAATCGCTCCCTGTTCTCATCGGTATAGACAGTTACTAGATGTTTTGGAATGATTTTATATTGAGGATTTTGCTGAAAAACCCGTACAAGAAAATCTCGGTCAACCAATGAGTGCAATGCCTCGTCAAAACAGCCTGCTGTCAGTAGCGTCTTTAGTCTGATGAATGTATTTGACCCTTCGAAGCCTGGATTACCTTTTAAAAAGTCGCTTGTAGATAATTCATTTGGCAAAGTCATTAGAAGGTTTTCGTCAGCACTGTAGCGTAAACCATTTGCTGCGATCAGATCATAGTTATTTGTATTGTGTGCTTCAATCTGTTGAAGGTAAGTTGGTAACCAAACATCATCGTCGTCTAGCGAAGCGAAATAGAGATCGTCCGAAATACTGTATTGTTTTATGATTTCTTCTATGCCTGTATTTAAGGCTCCAGCGTAATTCTCGCTTCTTGCATTTCTAAGGATTTGAAATCCAAACGTTTTGCAGATGCTCTTCTCCTGCCTAAATGTCTCATCTTTGGAGTTTGATATGACAAATACACGGTCAGGCTTTCGGCTTTGCTTTTTGACCGAACTCAAAGCCCTTGGAAGCAGCTCAAGGCGATTACAGGTCACTATAACTGCTGCTATCTTCATCAAATTTCCATTGCAGCTTTAAGTTCTTCAAATGCATTCGGCCTTACGAAAACTCTATCATAAGAGGGCAAAGCTTCATTTTCGTTTTCTTTCCGAAAAACCAGGCTGGTGGAAGTATATCCCACGTTTTTTGCAAGTTCGATCATGCTGGCATTGTAGCGACCGGCGGGAAAACAATAAGCAGTGACTTGTTTGCCAGTGATCTCTTCAAGCCATTGTTTTGATTCTCTCATTTCATATAGCGCCTTACCTTCCGTCATATAGTCGGCGGTTAATAATGAATGTGTCATCCCATGTGAGCCAATTTCAAAGCCATGATCTGACAGCTTCTTGAGTTCTTCGGCACTCATATAACTCAGCCGATGTTTTTGTGGTAGTTTCCTAAAAAGCGTGCTTAGTAGTGCTAATTGCTTGTCAGGTTCTGCCCAATAGAAGTTTCGTTTGGTCTCTCCTGTGATGTACTCAGTTCTTGCGATGTCTGTTGAATTCATCTCATCTACACACTGGTAATAAATATCAAGCGGTAAAACAGAATGGTCTTTGCATGGACTGACAACAGGAAAAAATGTAGCGGTTGCTTTGAACTTTTGCAGTGATGGCAAAGCAAATTCGAAGTTGTCAGAATAGCCATCGTCAAACGTCAAAGCCACAACCTTGTCAGTATCTCCGTGTTGCGAGATTTCCGACATCGTTACGAACTGAAAATCATTCTCAGACAGTAAGGATAAGACTTTCTCAAAATACGCTTGCGAAATAAGCGTACCGTAGGTTGAATAGGCATTTGGCTTTGTGATGAGTTTATCTGGCAAAACTCTATGAAACATCAACACCTTAGCCATTGTCCAGGTGTTTTAAAATTTCTTCAATACTCACTACGGGAACAAGTAACCCGCTTCGTCTTTCATCCAGGTTTTTACCAGCAAGCTCCTTTGCCCAACCGTCAAAGAGGGTTACACACAAAACTTTTTTCCCTAGTTGCCAGGCAAAAGCGATTTCTGAAAGTGTACCTGCTCCACCACCTGCGGCTATGAGAATTTCGGCAGTTCTGACGATGATAATGTTTCGAGCAATACCTGCTCCGGTAGGAATAGCAAGATCAATATAGGGGTTCGCTTTGTCAGCATTCTCATCCGGCAAGATGCCCACGGTCTGTCCGCTAAAAGTATCTTGTGATTGTTTGGCTCCTTTACAAACCGCCTCCATAAAACCTCCATGTCCACCGCAAATGATTGTTCTGTCTTTTGTGGCGATATGTAGTCCTAGTTGCACACCAAAGTCGTAAATGTCTTCGCTGCACATTTTAGTATTTGGCCCTATAATTCCGATTTTGTTCATTTGGTTTCTCATTGTGCATAGGTCGGTGAATTGGAGTGCATTTGATTGTGAGGGTTGTTCTTAATGTATGTTTAGTCCTTGGTGTTAGAGTCCAGAGCGACAGCAAAAAATATTGGCCCTTCTGTGAAATTTGTTCCTGATTCTAACATCGACGATTTCCTTAATGTAGTTTATTAGTTTCCAAAGACATACTTTAGATTCGTCTCCACTCATCGACGAATAGCTCGTTTTTATAATAAATATGTGCTAATTTCCTTAAAAAGGGGTATCCGGCTTTATCAGTTCTGTATTCGATTGACTCAAAGTGTCTTTCTTCGATATCTTCTTTGAACTCTTTCAACGTAGCCTTCAGTGTAATGTCGGTTTCAACATAAAATTCATCATGAAAGTGTTTTTCAAAGAGTAATTGTTCAATATCAAAATCACTAGACCTTGGGTGCGCAGTCTGGAGGTTCACTTTGCCTCTAAAACCTTCATAAAATGAATTATACGCGTGGTCGAATTTTAGTCTCGAAACCAATTCAAAAAGAATAGTAATTAATAGTGTAGGAGGTAAGTTCTTTTCTTTCCTCCGAGATTTCTTGATCCGTTCTTTTTTTACCAAATCCATCTCTCCTCCAACATGAGGGAATCTGTCGCGAACAGTTTTTATGACCAATATATTGTCTAGGATGTCAAATAAATATTCACCTACAAATTGGAGGTCTTCATCTCTTAAGTCATCATCTCTTAAGAAGAAAAGAACAACATTTAATATAGCAATTGAGTGATTATCCAAAATTGGTCTTTTACACCCATCATTATTCTCTATCAATAGAATTAAGAGATCTTTCTGTTTGTTTCTAAGAAGCTTCTTTTTCGTCTTATTTGGTTCTACTCTAAAGCTTGGGAAATACAATCGAACCTCAAAAAAGTAGATCAAATAGTTTAAGAACTCAAAACTTCTTAACGGATACCCTACTTCCTCAAATGGTCCGCCTTGTTCTGCAAACAGCCCATTTTTCAAACTAGCGACTTTGAGGGTTCTTCTAAAGAATAAATCTAACATTTGAAAATGTATGGAGACAAGTTTTGAAAATGCGATTTTGACGCCAGCTTTCTCTTCTAAACCATTGGTCAATATCCACGCCCATGTTTTTAGCAACAGATAAGTCAAGCATTGTTTAGCAGCTTCAAGGTTATCATTGTCTTTACTGTAGTGTAATACAACGGATGCAAGCAGGTTTTGCGTTGCGAAGAACTTATTGAATGCCCTTCCTTTTCTTATATCTTCGATTTTCTCAATTTGTAGATCAACCAAGGCTTTAAAGTGCTTGTAGTCATATTGGGGAGCATCAAGTAACGCTAAGGTTTTTTTGAACAGTCGTAGACTTTGATCATCTGTAAATAAATATTCACTGAATAAGTGATCATTAAAAAGATCACTTAATCTATAAATATCCCATCGATCAAAATTTCCATTGGGGAACAGCTCCTGTACAATTCCATTGAATGTGGCTCTGGTATTACTCTTAAGGATACCGTTGTGGACAAGAACGTACTTTATAGGTAGTTCATTAAAACCTGGAATTGATGAATCAACATATGGAGTATATCTTGAAGCCTTTAAGGAATCGATGATGCCATCTTTTTTGTTAAGGACAGTATCATTAATATCTTTATCTGAATGTCCTTTCAATTCAAAATAGAATCTCTTTTTAACTCCGTCATCATCTCTCCCTGTAGCGATAATATCTTTACCATATTGTGGCTGCCCCTTTGATTCCCTGGCAGTAGTAATTATTCGAAAACCCATTAGGTTAAGAAGAATAGGGAACAAATAGTCCAATTCGCCATCTTCCTTAAGACTCTCTAAATATTCTCTGATGATGATAGTGCTGCTTCCCATTCTGTAAATTCGTTTTCCCAGTTCTCTACATAAGTGACTCTAATATTAAAATCGAATCTTTCAGGAGCTAAATTGTAGTCTCTTGGAAACTGAAAGCTTGTGCCAACACTGGACAATTGAGAAACTTTGCCTTCTTTTTTATGTTTCCAACCACCTCCTTTGGCTAGTGTAATTGTTGTCATATGATTCAAGAACGGACTATTTTCTGCAATCGAGTCTTCAAAGCTACTACTAATGTTTTCGTGATACTGTTCTTCATATATTTCATAAATCTTGGACTGTACATATAAGGGGTTTAATTCCTTAATCGCTACTTTTTTGTCCCAGTATTCACTAAACTCTTCATATTTAGAGTTCACCCGAGCTAAAAGTGTTTTATCATCTTCCTCGTTTAGATTCAGCTGTTCCTGCAAAACAGATAACAAAGCGGAAGAATAGCTTTCTATTAGCTCTTCCAATTTGTAAATGAAAGATTCCACCACTATTGAGGAACTACTTTTTCTAAGTGGTAATAAAAGCGGTAGTGAGTACTTAGGCTGAGGTTTATCTTGAAATACCGAGACCCATAGTTTGATTTGATCTAATGCAGGTAATTTCAGAATATCATATTTGAATTGATAATTTCTATGAACAACAACTGTTAAATGGGAGAGAATTCTTTTCCCAATAAACCGAATAGCTCCTTCATTATCAATAAGTAGATAAATTAGGTGTTTACTGAAGGCCGATGAATCTTGATTTTCAAATTTACTAATAGGGAATTCAAATTTCTTTGATTCAAATTTCATCTTGTTGTGAACCGAATAACTTCTCAGGAAATGGAAAAAGTATGCTTGATCCTTAAAGCTAGTGAGAACTTCATTTATAACTCCGTACATGTCATCTTGAAGAGGAGCTTTGTTAAACGAATCCACGATCTTGAAAATCTCTTTGTCATGATCTTCTACAAAGCGTACGTGCCACATTGTGCTTTTCTTAATTTCTAAAGAGTCGGAATTAGCCAATTCTTGTAATTTAGAAAAGCACCTTTTCAGGATTTCTGGATCAGAAATATTTTTGTTATTGATGAAGTTGGTGTAAAGCTTGGGAAGATTTATAACAAAGTTTTCGTCCACTGACTTAGTTTCCTCAATAACATTTAACAGGTTTATTGCCTCTGCATTGCTTTCTGGCTCAAATGCGGAAATAGCGCATACAACTGAGGTATGATTGATATCATCTTTTAGTAGCTCCTTTATTCGCTCTAATTCTCCTACTCTATTACTCTTGTATAGTCCAATAAGCATCGCCGAATGAATGCTATCTATGGGTCTGGATTCCCTTTCTTTATGTAATTCTAATAGCTGAATTCCTTTATCTGGATTCTTGATACAAAAACGTCGAACTCCATTTGTGAGCTCTCCAAGGTTCATGTTGTAATAAACATCACTATTAACCTGTTCATACAAATGGATTACAGAAGGGTAGAGGTCTTCAGCTTCAATTTTCAATTCATCCAAGCAGGAGAAGAAGGAAGTATTAAATCTATATAAAAACTCATCTTGATTATCCTTATTTAAGGTAATTGCAAAGTCCTCAAATGTTACTCCAAAGTCTTCATTAACCTTTTTGATTAAGTACACGAGTAAATTATTCATCTGCTCAGTGATGCCTATTATACCTTTTTTTGCCTCCCTAAAGTGATTTTCAATTTTCCGATAGAATTCAACAACTGAGTGAAAATCATTTGTTAAACAAAAGTCTAGTTTGGAAACAAAGTATTGATAAAAAGCATCAGTGAATAGTGACGAGCTGATAACCTTAACTTGATTTGGCTGCCTTTCAAGAACCTTCATCGTAATTAAGTCATCACATTTGAATGATACGTTAGACTCTTTGAAAGTGAAAGTTTGATTTTCAGAAATATACTCTATTAGTTTTGCCAGGTCGTTTTTCAATGTATGCGTAGATTGTTTCTAATAATTACTTTAATCACTTATTGATCCCTGTATCAACAATAATTGGAGTCTTGAATATAAATCTAGGTTATTTTCGACTAATAGAAAATAACTATGAATAGTATTTGTTTGATCGCTATGAAAGAACCTGTGTATTAACTTTTGTAGTTGATTTGTTTCTCAGTGCCTATTAATAGCTTCTCAGGCGAGGATCATAGTTGGTACCTGTGCCACTATACCCTCAGGTAACTTCAATCTAGGTCAATAAAGGAAATACCTCCAACCAAAAAAACGCCCCAAACTGGGACGTCTTTTATATACGCTTTCTATGATGTAGTAAAGGAACGGGATTCTATGACATGGAAGGAAGAATCCGGTAAACGAAGCGCGTATGATTATCTGATTACTACAAAACGAAACTTAATCTAACACTCAGATGGTTGATCGACGACACTTGAAATTGTCTCAATTTCTTCTGAAAAGTCTCCTGTTCAGATGTTCCTGCTAAGAGTAAGTAGCATCTGGTTTGATTTCCGTCCCACGGGTATGTCATACTGTATAAATTGCCAATGATCCGCTGCACGCTGGTCACGGTGTTCAAAGGGATCTCCTGACAGTTCAACCAGTTACTGGACCTGACAAATGCATCTTGATAGCTCAGATAGTAAAGTGGACAAGAGCAAGAGAATGGGATAAATACCGCTAAAATGATACTCCCGTAGATTACCCACTCAACCAGACTAATGACATTGGTTCCAATCATCGACCCGCTAATCAGGCATCCTAGGGTGGAAGGTGGAAGTATCGAGGTAAACAGCAAGGAGTTCAGAGCTGAAAGCGGTCGATCTTGTTTGGTAAATAGTCTGAGATAGATACCTATCCCGCAGATGACTTCCATTACGGCCAGCATACCTGCTACTGCCAGCCATAAGACTCCAAACAAAGCACTTTCATCAATACTCTGAAACCCACGAAAAAATGAAAAAACCGAGCTTGCGACAAGTGGTATGAAAAACCAACTCCTTATTTTAATTCTCCTCATCATTGGTTGTTTTCTGTTTGGGAAAGTGGGGTGAAATGATATCCTGACACCAAATACCTTCCACCCCTTACCTGGATGCTAACCATGTTTCTGACTGACTTTTTCTACAATCCGACATTGTACGTCATACTTTTTCCCTTGCGTAAAAAGATAGCTCTCTGCATTACGGTCATATTCCACTTCGATGCCGGTGTCCCTGATTTGCTTAATCAACTGCATCAACCGGGTTCTGCTGATCCCCACCCGACGTGCAAATACATCCGGTGTTCCCGTAGCCCTGCGATTAATCATGCTAACCATCTGGGCCAATTTCCGGATCACTGTCTGTTCGATAGGATACATTGACTGGCTCATAGTTACTTGTATAAATAGTAGCTATCTTGAGGTGGAACCTGGCAGACCATATATTTGAGTTTATCTTCCAAATCTCTTTATTTGCCTAGCAAGATTATCAACAATTGAATTAAATAACAATAAAATTGATTTATATTTAATTCAATTGTTATTATTTGGTTTCATTGTATTTTGAATGGAAGAAGAAAAACCCATCAAACGTATCCAACTATTTGCCAAGCTCAACAGGCTATCAATCAAGGAGTTTGAGAGAAGAGCAGGGCTTAATCCGAACGTGATTCAAAACGCGATTGCGAGGAATAGCTGTATGTCTGACGATACATTGCGCAAAGTGCTGCACACTTATCCTCAACTAAATATGAATTGGGTTTTACTGGGGCAGGGTGAGATGCTGATGACACCAGGAATGGTCGTTGGCAAGGCTTGCAAATTGGAAAAAGAGCCCAGCTCTAAAGAGGTCTTAGGGCTAATCAATAAGATCAGTGACAACAGTCTGGCACCGGAACTAAGGGATAAAATGTTTCAGCTATATCAGGCCAACTCCGGCCTGAAGTCTGAATTACTTCGGATTTATCAAATGATCGGGAATTGGTAAGGTGGCTTCAATGCTCCTCTTGACGTTCTTCTTAACCCGCTCAAATCTTTTGCGCCTGGCTCTATACATATAAACAAGCCACCCAATAATGAGTAGCAAAAGCCCTGTCCAAATGCAAATCGCAATAATCGTTGCCCGTTTTTCCTCCTCTTTCTTTTTCTGAGCGTAAAATTGCTTTTCAGTATTTTCTAATTCCGCTTTTTTGGCATTTACCAAAAGTTCGGACTTTATCTTATCTAGTTCTCGGTAGAGATTTGCGGACTTTTCAAAATAATGAATACTTCTATCCTTATCTCCAAGTTGTTTAAACAAATTACCGATTGTGATGAAAAGCTCCATATCGTCACCATTAGGATGTCTGAGTAATTGATACTGACTCTCCGCCAGTTGCAGGAATTTTAAAGCCTCATCGTTCTCCTCAAGTCTCGAATAAATCTCACCGAGCGCTTGATAACTCTTGAATTTTTGTGCGCGATGTTGTTTGCTTAAAAGAGCTCTGTTAAATGCTTCTATCGCTTTTTGATCCTCCCCGCCTTCAACGTAACACAAACCAATATTCACATATGTGTTTAATTTGACGTTCAGTTCATTTGCGTAGTCAAAATACTGTAATGCTTCATCATAATTACCCATTGCCATTTTAATCAACCCTCTTTGATTATATGCCTTATGCAGTAATACTTTGTTCTTCTCTACATCTTCAAGCGCAATTTCTTGAGCATTTAACACATCGTTCAAAGCATCAGCCAGTTCGTCATTGTATTTGCGGGCAATGGCTCTTGAAACAAGATATTTTCCTCGTTTGGCCCGATTTTCGGTCAATGAGATTGCTATATTGTAATGTTCAATTGCTTGTGAATAATGCTGGAAGTCTTTGTAGATATTACCAATATTGTAGTGAGCTCTTCCATGACAAATTGGCTCATTATACGCCTCAACAGATAAAAGATAGAACTTAATTGCATTAGAGGGTTGGTTTAAGTTTTTAAAACTATAGCCCATAGCAAAGAATATGTCACTTTTCTCCTTATTTGAAAATTCATCTCCATCGAGTAGCTGCTCACAAAGGCTGATGGCCTTTAGGTGCTTTTTCAATTTTTGATTGTGATAGACACTATCCAGAAGAGATTGTGAATAACAAAGAGATGTCGAAAGAAGGGCACAAAATACTGCGTAAATTACTCGTTTCAAGGCTGCTGCGTGTTAGTTATTGATCTATTAACAAATGTAATGTATCAAATTTTGCCTTTTTCCACGTAAAACAGAGGACTAATTTTGTGAACAGTTAGCCCTCTATTATCAAGTGATGTAGTATACCTGAGAATTAATTACAGCTGCAAGCACCTGGCACTTCATCATCCTCCTCATCCTGCTCATCATAGCCAGTTGAGGGCGAGCTTACAATCTGCTCTTCGGCCTGTCGTTCAACTTCTTTGTAATCGTCGGTGCATGAAAAAGTGGTCATCATCACTAGTACGGCGGCAATCGTTAATAATCTTCGTTTCATCTTTTATTATTTTTTAGTGTTAGATAGGAAGTGTCGCTTCCTATTCAAAAATAACCAGAAGAAACCAACTTTCGGCGGGATCGTATGGATCAACCAGTCTTCCATATTTGCGTGACGATGTTGGATAAATCAGAATTGTTTTAGTGAAAATCACCCAGTACAATTAAAGTGAACGGAGCTTCTCTACATTTACCGCACTACCAGATGATGAATATTGGCCTTATGGGCTGAAGCGTATTTGCATGAATACATCTTATGAGGCCGCCATCTTCAGGCTTCTATCATCATTTCGTATGGAGAAGCAATTGACCTGAACACTCCCAAACAAGGTAGGGCAGCATTGAAAACTCTTTAATAATGAATTGTATTCATAAAGTAATCTTTTTATTAGTACCTTTATTCATATTTGTTTCATCCTGTGAATTGGAGTCAAACTTACCTGAGCCGGAAGTTGGAAAATTCGTATCTCAAAGATTAAACGATGCGACTGAAATTGCCCGGCTAAAGTCATTTTTCGTGAAGTCGGAAGGTAGAATTGAAGAAGGTTCTTACAACTGGGATGAAACTACGAGAGTGGTCGTCGAAGGATCGGAAGTTACTGTTTTTGCAGTGCCGGAAGTAAGTGATGAGAAAAATATTCTCGGGATTTATGAAATGCCCGAAGGAACAATGTCAGCAATTAAGTTAAAGGTTACTTCCAATGGAGGTATTGCCAAACTCAATTATTTGACTCTTGACAATGAACCTCTCCTCACAGTGATCGCAGATAGTAATACTGAGAAATTTAGCTACATCTATCCTTCTCACAATGGCGGAAGAATTGAATGTGGACAGGCTACTATCGACTGTGTTGTGGATTCATACGAGAATCTTGGATGGGCTTCCGTTGGTTTATTTATCGCCACATTAGTTCAGCCTCAGGTTGGTGCGGCTGTTGCTGCGTTGTGTGCAGTTGAAGAATGCATATTTTCGTAACTTTAAGAGAGAAGTGAGCGACTGAAAGAAATTGTAATCATAGAGATTTATGAAAAGAATTCTAAAATTTACGGCGTTTGTGTTTCTAATTATTGTGCCCTTTTGGCTGATAATAACCTATCATGCCTACTTTAATCCATATCAATTCTTCGGACTGTTTTTCTTCTACTTACTTATCTATAGACCCATCCTCGATTTTGTGAGGCTACGAGATTTAAACGTAATAGGAAATGACGATTGGTATAAACCCTTCATCCCCTTCTGGAGCATGAAGTATTTGAAAGTTCTGTTTAATCCTTTAGTCTAAGAATTGTTAAACTATCTGACAGAACGTTTTGCCCAAAACACCAACAGAATTGCGCTCTCACGGCGGTTTACAAGAAGTTGGATCAAAGCAGGGAATGCTCCCGATAGATGTCAACAACGACCTGCATTTCCCGGATCATTTCCTGCTATTTCAAACCTCAGTTGCCAACGTCTGATTTCACCAGTCTGGAAATCAACCCTACCTAAAAGCTAAGAAGCTCGACAGTTTTACTTCAAGCCAACCACCTCCTCAATATCCAATTTTTTGGCCCTCTGACGCCGTTCCCAAACTTCTTCATTTCTGAGAACAGTGCGGTATTCAGTTGCTTTGCCAAGGTTGGGATAGAATTTAGCATCAATTAAGATATCTGGGTGCTTTATCGCGCTCTCCGCTATACTCCTCCCCCTGATCAAGTCAGGGGTGCGGGGTGCCGCTGCGATCCCGAGCGCGGGCTCCTCCCTCAATGATCACATTGCAAGTATTTGAATACGATACCCTTTTGTTATGCATGAGATGTATTTTACTTTCACACAAAATACCTTTTATTTACACCATAGGACGGAACACAATTCACTCTGATCTGTGGGATTTGATGTCTAATTGATCCCATGATCCACTTTTACTTTGCATGGAAGAAGAAAAACCAATTAAGCGCATTCAGCTTTTTGCTAAGATTCAGAATTTGTCAATCAAAAATTTTGAGAAGACCGCAGGGCTCAACCCTAATGTGATCCAGAACGCCATTGCAAGGAATAGCAACATGTCTGACGATACTTTGCGAAAGCTTCTCCGTAGATTTCCAGAGCTCAATATGACATGGGTTTTACTTGGTCAGGGCGAAATGCTATTGACCACAAAAACGGTTTCAGGACAGAAAGACATCATGCAGGAGCCAGACTTTGCAGAAGTATTAGACATAGTGAATTCCATCTCTGATGAAGCACTATCTCCCACTTTGAGAGACAAAATCTTCCAGCTCTATCAAGCCAACTCAGATTTGAAAACAAAATTACTCCAGGTATATCAGATGATCGGAAATGCCTGATTTGACTTGATGCCCTTAGTAGCGATTCGATCTATTCCTGATATCGCATTGTACTGTCATCGGTAGACAACCTACAGTGAATCTCTGAAAAGTATTCCTCCTAAAAACACCCGATACAATTACGGTGGGTGGAGATTTTCTCCCAAGCGATCGTTGCGAATACCGCCGTGTGTGCGGTATTCGCTTCCTGTTTCCGAAGCTAATTTCCCCCTCAACACTGGACCAACTCAAGCCTTGCCAGTCCTTCACAATCAATAAAATTTCAATACTTCTTACCACATAGAAGACTGTTGTCTGAGATGAGATTGCATAAATACTCGCAATGCATATCACCTCATTATCACAATCCAATGGTTACTTCATTTTTCGTTCAAAAAGTGCCTTAGAAAGTCTCAAATACACTTAAAGTGGACGGAGTTATTCTACTTTTACTGCATTACCAAGAAGATGAAAACTGATGGATTACGCCAAGACTCATTTCTTTAAGTGCAATTGTAAAGGTGAGCTTTTGACGATAGTGTCTTTCAACCCGGTTTATGGAATAGAAATTCGTAATGAGGGTTTAAAAGAGCAATAAATCAGGGGCTTACAATCATGAGTCGTAGCACAGCTACGGTGAATGAAGGTAAGTTAGCGCAGCGACTGATTTGCAGCTATTTTAAGCCGCAATAGATTGGCTATTGCATATTCCGGGTTAGAGTTTTCAGCAGAAAAAGGGGTATACAATCAAAGTTACTAGTCCGGCCATAATAGTAGAATAATAGTTACTTGATTGCGAATGTCAAAGTGCGTTTCAGACATTCACCCCTTTTCTGTTTTTGGTCGATAAGGTTCGCGGTAATTAACATGAACCCATTTCACAGATAAGCACCGACAGAATAAGAAGATGGATATATTTTCAATGCTAGACCGATTGAGCAAGATTCAAAACCCTGATGCAAGAAGAGAGATCATCAATAATATTACCACAGAGCTGGGAAAGTTCATGCTCAGGCATTGCAAGCTTCAGCAAGATAATATTGTCTTGAAGGAGCAATTACACGATATGATAGACTCAATTACAGTCAATATACCAGAACAAGAAGGAGAAGAAGTTTGACTGAACCAAAAAAACAGCAATCAAGCTATACAAGAGGGGAGGAGGTTACATAATGGTCATTACAGTGCACACCAATTGTTCCTAGCAAAAGATGCTTACAAAAGTGTTAGTGTCTTTTTACTCTTCGTCAGTGGCATTAACCACAACGAATATACTAACAGAGGCTATTACGGTTCTAATGATGCCACCCATTTCGGCCTGATTGTGCCACTTTTGGTGATTGACCAGATAGCATTACCATGCTTTACTCACTCAAATCTCACTGTCACTCTCACACGATGAGATGGGGTTTCATCGCTACATCGTCATAATTGTTATCTTTACCCCGCATGGAAACGGAGAAACCGATCAACAGGATACAATATTTCGCTAAGGCCAACAGGTATACAACAAAGAATTTTGAAGCGGCTTGCGACCTGAAGCCCAATGTACTACAAAACGCGATCACCAGAAACAGCAACGTCTCTGATGAAACACTCAGAAAAATCATGTTGGCATTCCCCAATCTGAACATGAAATGGATACTAGCAGGTAAAGGAGAAATGCTGTTGACCAAAACTTCGGAGGCTCAAAAGCTGATGTATCAGGAACCCGCCTATTCAGAAATCCTTCAAATGATTGAGCAACTAGGCGATGAAAGCAAAACAGGACCCATCAAAGAACGGCTGTTTCTATTGTACCAAAGCAATTCCTCACTGAAAAGCGAGTTGCTGAGGGTGTATCAGTTGATTGATGATATTTGAAAGGCTTTGCTACTTGCGGCACGGGTAAACAGTGGTTCCTTAAACTTCTTACCAAACGGCCAATCTGAAGTCTGTTAGGTATATGGTAATCGTATACTGGTCGCTGAAAAGTCATTCAGATATTGGTTCCTTCAAACCATTAGAACATCATGATAAATTTTATCAGAACACTCAAGAACAAATATTTTGACAAATCTTCTTTATTTCCTGATAGCACTAAGTAAATCAGATACTGTTTATCAACAGGATGTTAGATTTTTGGAATTGGGTCTTTTCAAACCCATGCTCTCAATAAATTGATGCGATTAATTCATCAAACTTTCTTAGTCTTTGACGATATACTTATCAGGATTGTGATACAAATATTTGGCAATAGTTAGACAGGCGATTAGTAATACCTCAAGTGGCAAAATCGAAGGTTGGTTTGATGAACGCGTAGGCAAGTACCTCAACTGAACGCGATGGAATATCTGTGACATGGTGTTTGTTATTGTTGCCAATACAATCGCGATTACATTATCCCTGGCTTAGTTTGGGAGTATGCGCAGGTGTGGCAACAGGAAGAAATTAATTACATCTGAACGAGCAAAATTGAATCATACTTTAAATGTGATAACATTTACCCTGCGGTAGTTGTACTATTGTTGCTGTTTGTCTTAGGGTCTTATATCCATAAAGTGATGTACACGGGATAGTCTGTGGTGCTGATCTTATTTCATACTGTTGTTTTTTGTCCTCTTGTAGTTAAAGTGAGACTAAAAGCTTTGGGTCTCTACGAAAACGGAGGTTACTAGAAACTCTTCTGGATATATATACCATTAATGCTTGGTACAGAATAAATGAATAGGAAGGGTTGTTAATAGCGATGGCTATTTTTTTTAAACTACACTCTGCAGCTCAACGTTACCTCTCATTAAAAAAAATTGAGGGCTTTTCGCGCTATCTATTGAATTCCTCGTTCGCAACTTTCTGCGGGGTACCGCTTCTATTGAGAGCGCAGGGAGGATTTCTTGAAGAATGCTCAAGTTGAATTTTAAGATAGTATTGAGTTATCAAAACTATTAGTCTAATATTGAATGTAGATATTAGTAAATATTAACTAAATTAACTTCGCGTGTAACGACCTTTCAGGGTTTCTATAGAATTTTTATCTTGTAGTTATCTTCGAATCAGGTTTGATTAAGCTAATGATTATGATCTTGCTTTATACTGAGCATTTTTATTGAAAAAACGTCATCACATAAGGAAACTAAAACGCGTCATTTCGAAAACTTTAATTTGACTATTCCCAATGATATTTAAAGTGATTTACTCATTTTTCCTGAAGTGCTGGAATTTTCCGACATTAAGAGTGGTAAGACTTTTTGTCTATCACTTTTTCGGTTTTAGGTACATTTGGTCGATGATCGCAACCCCAGAAATAGATGAACAGCTTTATGTTGAAAGATTCAAAAAATATAATGGATTAATCAGTTTTATGCGACGTAAACCTTCAAGCTTTGTCTTTTGGTTCATTGGAATTTATTCCACCATTTATAGTTTGGCATTAGGGTCGCATCAGATAACTGAAAATAGGGTGATGGATACATTTGTCAAGCTTCAAACTCAAATAGGATTTAAGCCCGATCAGTATTCGTTGAGGCAGATTGCAGGTTTGAGCAACACTAAGACCACTTCTGTACCAAAATTTACTCAACCTGTTACAATTAAAGATGCGATATTAGGCATAACAAAGTACAACTCAACTATAACTAACGTTGTAAGTAGATGGATAGAATCAAACTACCAATTATACGGAGAGAATAACGTATCTATAGTCGGTTTCAGAATCGATAGTTTGAAAGTGTCAGGGTGGAAAATTACAGATAATGCGCCAGCACGTTTTTTAACAGGCAGTGCAGATAAAGTATCTCTTAATGGATGGATAGGTAATGGCATTATATTTGAAAATACAGAAATTAAAAACCTACAGATCAATCAGTCCATTAGATGTTACCATCAAATGAATCAATGCAATATTGAAGATTTAGAATTTGGCAATGTAAGTGTTTGCTTCGATTGTAAATGGTCTAAAAATCAAATTGGCGAAATAGCAGTAAGAAAGCCTACAGTTTTCTTATGCTCCCAAATTGATAACTTGCTTACATACTTAGAAAGCGAGAATTTTGAAGTGCTTCAGTGCATAGGCAAAAGGGGAAATCAGCCTATCAATAGATTAAGTAGTAAATTTCAGTTATATAAAACTGTAGCCAAACATCAGAAAATAAAAGTCAAGGACATCAATGAAGATAATATATGTTCAATACTATCAAGCAGCTCAGAAGACATAAGGGAACTTATTTTCAATGACTATTTGAGATTATTAAAAACACATAACGTACTCTTTTGAAGACTTGACTATAGCGTAAATATGAATCGTCACTAAGAGTGCGGATTGATGGAATTTCAGTCAAATCGCTTAAAGTGATCGGAGTTATTCTCCATCTACCAAATCATCGAATGAGGCGTCTGATGTTATGCTAACCCTAAATTTTAACAAGTATTTCAAGAACAGCAATTAACACGTAGACACTGGCGTGATCACCTATTATAGCATCACAGAGTAACAAAAAGTTAACTTCAATACCAGATCGACTGAACATCGTAAAGTATCCGTCGGTAAGACAAAAACCAATACGTCAAGCCAAGACAGAAGAGGGTAAACTCACTCTCAAATCTGTGAACTACAGCAGAAAAACCTTAACCGCCTAGAGCGGTCGGAAACCCCTTCAGTATCCAAATGTTAGGTTTATCTCTTCCTAATAGTACTCATATTACCTCACTTTTAAGAGTTCAAACTGTCAAGAGATCTACTTGATATTTGACAAATAGGAGACGATTGTTTCTCTTATATTTTCTAAAGTCTCTTTGAAATTCCTTGGACTTTTCATAAAAAACTTATCAACTCCTAACTCAAGGCATTTTTCTTTTGTATCAGCATAGGCAGAATAAACAATAATCAAAGATTTTGGTGAAAGACTTCTTATCAGTCTTATCATGTCTAGCCCTTCATTCTCTCTTCCTAAACCCAAATTAATATCAACCCAAAAAACCCTTATATAATTTTTATCCTGTAGGAAATTGGTCAAAGTATCTATATCGGTTATATAGGCAATTTGATTTACTAAGGGTATTATGTCTAGATGTCGTACGAAAGACTGTGCAAGATCAGCTTGGTCCTCTATCATAACGAACTGAGCTCCAACCTCTGTACCGGGAGTAGTTTTTTCACTTCCTGAACGCGTAATTAGTTTACCACCAATTGGTTTAGTATTCTTTACTTTTTTCTCAAAATGGTCTTGGGTATTTTCTGAACTAAGTTCACTAGTTTCTTTCCGGTTTAAGTTAACTGCGCTAGGCAATATGATAATATCGCCAAGTTCTGGTTTTACGATTTCGATTTGATTAGTTAGTCTTCTATACAACAACTTGTATTCATCCTCAATTGCGACATTGTACCTTGTAAATGGCTTTAATGGAGTAGGTACAAATTGTGCATCAGAACTTTCGATGACAATGGGAATAAACTTCTTATTTACGAATCCATTCTCGTATATTTGTTCAAGAAGTAAAACAGATTCAAATATTACTCCTAGACCTACGCCCCTTGGCACCTTTCCCTCGCACTTTTTTAGGTAGTCTTCGGAGCAAACAATTAGTACATAGTCTGAAAGTTTCAATTTCTCCTCCATCCAAATAGGCCACCCTTTTTCAGGCGATTCACCTTCGACATATCTGTCGATTTCGCAATCGATCCCTTCAGTAATGAGGCGGTCGGAAAGACTAAGTACGTTTTCTCTGTGATTCTCAGAGTCGTGTGAATAGCTAATAAATACTGAAATCTTATCTCTTTTCATGACGACGAAATATTACCAACATGATTCTTCATACTAACTTTGAATGTTGTCCCATCATTTAATGAAGAAGAGACAGAAATTGTCCCACAATAATTGTCCATTAAGACTTGTTTTACGAAATATAGCCCCAATCCTAAACCTTCTTGATAGGTTGTGAAGCCAGGTTCCCATATCTTATGAACAAATTCTTTATCAATCCCAATGCCATTATCTTTAATGGATAAATGATATGATTTATCAGAATCACTGTAATCCAGTGAAATAGCAATCAATCCTTCAGGCTTAACGCTTGCTTTTCCAGTCTTGTACCATTTTTGAGCTATAGCTCTATGAGAGTTTGATATTAGATTGTTAAAAACCATTGCTATTTCTGCTTTACAACATAGCAGACTTGGTAAGCTGTGTCTTAAAACATTTACTTTAATATTTATTTTAGAATTAGAATCCTTGTTGTAAAGAGATTCTGAGACTTCAGACACAATATCTTCAATGTTGGAAAGAGATATTTGAAAGCTTGTAGGTGCATAAAGATCCATTAAAGTTCCAACAGTATCAATATCACGATTTACTGTTTGAAAGTATGAATGTAATTTCCTTCTATCGACGTTCTCATTTTTGCTTAAGGCCTCAAGGCCGAAACTTATCTTCAATAAATGATTCCTGATGTCGTGGTTAATGCTTCGGAACATTTCAGCCAGGTTAATTTGCTGCGAAAGCGACCACATTTTACTCATTTTGTTGAGAATTTCCTCGTATTCGAATTTAACTCCGTCTATGAATTTGTCACGATCTTCCTTCAAAGTCCTGATCTGTTTTTTGTACTCGTTTATCTCTTGTTTGTATTTAACTATTTCTTTTAAATATTCGGACTTTTCCATTCTTAACTTATTTTTTAGGCCGAGACATAGCCATTACTCTATATCACCTTATGTAATTTCAGCTTCAAAATGAACTAATTTCAACTCCTGCTTAATAGAAGATTTTCCAAAATAAATGACTTTTATTATTTAAAAAAGGTAACTAGTTCCACTAGAAATGGAGTTTACTGAAGTTGATAATTTAGGCATAAAGCACTAAAGCACCTAATTCTGTGTAAGGATCTCACAAGAGATAGCTATTTTAGTTTCGAAATTGAGATTCTCATAAATAACTCTGACCATAAGAGATACAATATCATTTCACAAAATTCATATAGGGTAGCCATTCTCCACCCCCCCCCCCCACACACACTCACTCTAAAAACAGAGACTATGTCGGAATTGGGAAATAAACTCGTTCCTCATTGATTAATTACAAATTCTGGGCCACAACGTAGCAATTATGACATGCTACTGAATCATTTTTTAAATCTGTGACAATAGTGTTAGAAACACCTTCAATAGGAGAAGTAGTCAAAGTACGGTGCGAGATGGGCTACTGGAGTCCAAGGTTAAACTATGAGGGAAAAATGGACGAAGTTAAATACATTAATCAAAAATCCCCTCTCACTTTTTTCACTATTTGCTATTCATAACTTTCCGTCAGCTTATTCGAAAAACCAACAATTATTCGTGAACCTCTTCATACCAATCAGTTCTGCAATCCTTCAAGCCATTTCTTTAATTTGCTGAGAATTTATTCGAAATATACCCAAAAGTGGGTATTGCAGATGTGTCGTTAATTATTCTACTTTAGAGGGACAATGATCTCATATTCTTAGGTCAAATTGATTCAATAGAGATGAGAAAAACATAGCTATCCAAGAAATAAAATGACAGAATCTGACGAGAAAAAAGAAAATCAGCATAAAGGAAAAAATGATAACCCTCTTGTTTTCATCAGCCATGATTCACGAGATGCCGAAATAGCAGAAGCATTTGATAAGTTACTTAGAAGTGTCAGTACCGGAATATTGAAATCTTTTAGGTCTTCAGATAATAAGGGTACGCGAGGTATAGAATTTGGGGTAGAATGGTATCCAAAAATATTGGAAAGGTTACAACAATCCTCTGATGTAGTCTGCATACTAACTGAATTTAGCATCAATAGGCCTTGGATCCTATTTGAAGCAGGTATGGCTAAAGGCAAACTGGACACCCCAATATACGGAGTTGCAATTGGCGTTCCCTTAAGTAGTACCAATACCGGGCCATTTGCTCAATTTCAAAATTGTGATTATGATGTATACTCCTTGGCCAAACTCGTGAGGCAACTCCTCAATAAATTACCAAATGCAGACCCTGATGAGGAAGTAATTCAACAGCAAGTCCAAATATTCAAAGATACTTCTGATAGTATAATTAAGAAGAGGCTGGCATCTTCGAATTCAAAAAAGGTTTCAAAACAAGTCAAAAACACAGATATAGCTGTACTATTTGAGGAGATCAAACTCATGTTTCAAGAGTTGAAATCTAGAAAGGAGACTTTCTCAAACATTACCAATAACTATGAAAAATACGAGGAAATTCTCAAGCAAGTTCCTGATTTAGAAGAGCTAATTTCTAATAATGCTTCTCCTTTCTCAATAAGAAACTTAAGTAAAACTATGAGAAATGAATTATTGGAAATTATGGAGCAAACACCTGACCTTGGGGAAAAGTGTAAAATATGTATGACTCAAATCAACACGTTAGTTGATAGATATGATGATTTGTGATTAGAACAGATGAACACCTTTGTACCTATGATAAACAATATAATAGAACAACTGATCTTCAAGGCAAAAGAAGACAAGATAAGTAAATTTGCTGTTGGTGCTTTCATAATTAATGAAAATAAGCAAATCCTTCTGCTAAAAAGAAGAGAAGATGATTTTATGGGAGGGTATTGGGAGCTTCCTTCAGGAATCGTAGAAACAGGTGAGTCCCTAATTGATGCATTAAGTAGAGAAATCGAGGAGGAAACATCACTGAAAATTCACTCGATTACTGATTACATTAATTTTTTTGACTACGGTCATGAAGGGAAAAGAACTCGTCAATGGCATTTCTTAGTTAAAACCGTTTCTCTAAATATCCTTCTATCCGACGAACACATAGATTTTATGTGGTGGGACGGTGAAGCAAGCCCTGGTGAGGAAATAGATGATGTAATGAACGATATCCTAAATGACTACATGTCACGCTATCAAAAATGAATCAGCAAATTATTATTGTAGAAGGCATTGACGGAGTCGGAAAAACTACATTCTGTAGAAAACTAAAAAAAATCAATAGCGAAAGAAATTTTTCCTCCGAGGTCATTCCAGAATTCATGGAGGAGTTTGCTGATGGTTACATTACAAATAGATTGGATTTTAGTAAGTTCATTAGTTTGAGTGATAGTTATAACACTAATCTGGCTCAGACTTTTTTCTTACTTTCATCACACCTATTCAAGTATGAAGTTGCTATTCAAAAGTACTCATCGACAGCATTCTTAATTTTCGATCGCTTTCTATTTTCCGTACTAGCTTATCAGATGGTTATATTGGAAAAAAGCAACCACTTGAAACTAGCTAGTGCATTGTATGATTTTATTGAAACCCTTTTGCCAAATGGACTAATCGTCGTTTACTTAAGCTGTGAAATACAAATTCTGGAAAAGAGGCTTGCTCGACGGTCGGAAGAGTATGATGAATCTGACTTAGAATTTTTAGGACAAGTGTCAGAAAAATATGACTCAATTTTTGAAAAGATCAATATACCTGTCGTAAACATTGACACCTCAATAAAGCATGATGACTTGGATATACAGAATACTTTAAACAGTTTTTTTGCCTAACTAAACGCTCAATATATGCATTTTAAAATAGGAATTATTGGTTTAGGACGCCAAACAATTGAGGAACATATTCCAGCTATAAATTTAATTGACAATGTTACCATTGAAGCAATTTGCGATATTGATGAACAGAGAGTTGATGAAGCACGAAAATATCTTTCTGCTAACTGCAAGCCATCTGAATATCTTAGCTATCAAGAAATGTTTGATGAAACAGAGCTAAATTTCGTTGTTGTCAGTTTGCCGCACGATCAATATTTGAATTGCATTAAAAGAGCCGCAGAAAGGCAGATTCATATTCTAAAAGAAAAACCATTTGCAAGAACTCCTGAAGAAGCTGAAATCATATTTTCGCTAATTGAGAAGTATAACATAAAAGTGATGACAGCCTGTCAACGGCGTTACCATCCTCTTTATTTAGAATTCCAAGAAAACATGCGCCTATTGGGAGAAATTAAATGGATTGAGGCTCGATATACTATCCCATCAAAAAAACCTAATGCTGGCTGGCGATCTCAAAAAAAGACCGCGGGAGGCGGTGTAATGCTAGATATGGGCTATCATATACTGGATATTATAATGTGGTTTTTTGATCCACTAAACCAAGTATATGCATTAACATTAAATCACAGACCACATGTCTATCAGGTTGAAGATACTGCCTTTATCAAGTTCAAAACTAACAAGTACAAAAATCCGGAGCAAATAATAGATGGAAGTATATTCATATCATGCATATACCCAGAAAAAAATGATGAGCTGACTATCATTGGAGAAAATGGGACAGCCAAGTTAAGTCCGAAAAAGTTCACCTATTGGGATAACAGTCAAAATATTATCATAAATAAAGTCTCAAAATCAAGTGATGATTGGTTAGAAGCTTCAAAAGAACAGATTTTGGAATTCATGGACGCAATACTTTCGCCAGACTGGAAAAGCTTTTTTGGAAATCCACATTTCCAATATAGAAATCACGTGCCTCTTATAAAAGCCTTATATGAATCCTCAGAAGTACATAATCCAGTGGATGTAAAACAGAACTTATGAAACATGAACTCGCACTAAATGGAGGAAAAAAAGTAGTTTCAGATGAACTTGAAAGGTTTCAGCATCCAATAATTGACCCCTCCATTGCATCTGTCGTACTTAACCAATTACACACTAGTATTTCACTATATGATAATGGTGGAATCTATTCAGACCTTGAAAGTGGATTAAAAGAGGTGTTCAAATTAGATAATGTTCTAACTACAAACAGTGGGACTACGGCCTTATTCTCTCTGTTTTATGGATTTGATTTTTCCTTGGGTGACAATGTAATTGTTCCATCGTATACTTTTTTTGCCACAGCAGCACCATTAATTGCTTTGGGTGTGCAGTTAAGGTTTGCAGACTGTCTAACTGATAATGGTAATGTAGATCCTCAGAATATCAGAAAAAAGATTGATGCAAACACCAAGGGGATAATTATCACTCACATGTGGGGAATTCCTTGTGACATGGAAGACATATTGAAAATTGGCATAGAATATGGCATCCCTGTTTTGGAAGATGCCTCGCATGCTCATCTTGCTGAGTATGATGGGAAAATCATAGGTAGCTTCTCTGATGGAGCAGCATGGAGTTTACAAGGCAAAAAAAATCTGACTGCAGGAGAAGGAGGTATGCTGACTTCAAGAGATAAACGAGTTATGGAAAGGGCTGTAATTGCAGGTCATTTCAATAAACGAGCCAAGCAAGAGGTTTTTGAACCCGATTTAATTCCTTTTGCAATTACAGGATCAGGTTATAATTTCCGAATGCATCCATTGGGGGCTTCAATTGCCTATCATCAACTAAATGAACTGAAGAATCAAACTAAAGAACGCAGAGAAGTCGCTGCCTTTATAGCTTCGCAAATAGATCAAATTGAAGGCTTATCCAATCCAAGAATTCCAAATTCAAGTAAACCTGCTTGGTATGCCTATCCTATACTTTTCGATAATAATGCATTTAGTAATGTTTCGATCAACGAGTTCGTTAGAGCAATAAATGCTGAAGGAGCAATAGAAGCAGACATACCCGGTTCAACTGGGTCGCTTGGTCGTTTTGAACTATTTAATAATCCGCAAAAAATTAATAGAATGTATAGTGGGACCGAATATGTATCGCCAAGCCCTTCAGATTTCAAAAACGCAGAGTTCTTCAGTTCCAAAATGTTTAAAATCCCAACTTGGTACGGCACAAAAAGATTCAAATTTGCTGAAGCATATTTGGAAGCAATAAAAAAAGTTGCCAAATATTATAAGAAATAGAACTTCTCAATGATTACACTACCCCAATTTTTGATCGCGAGATAGTAGATCAAGATCTCTAAAATGACCTGTAGCTAGGAGTCTCAAATGTATCACTTCATTAAGAAGAATTTCTAGTGCAAAAGAGTCAAATTTCAGGTGTCTTACTTATTCATCAAAGCAATACACTTCCTACAGACAGATACAAGAGAATATTTTTCATCAACATACAACTTTCTAGTGTAATTAATCTTAGAAGCAATCTAAAGATTAATCTGAGACCGTTTTCTACCCAATCGATAACAAACCTCCTCTGATCATCTCAAGAAAGCGGATGTATTATAAACTTTACTGTTTCTCACCTCAGATAGTTATCTCTGATAAGTAATTTAAAAATTCTTTTCAAAAACTTCGCCCCTCATCACCTTCCCAAAAGATCCACTTAGAATTTTCCTAACCTTTCAGTTCTACTCTCCTCTTTCCAGCTCCGCCTCGTAATCCGGTAGTTAACCAAAGAAAAAAACAAACATGACAGATAAAGACTACAAAAATGTTACCCTATGTGGGATGGGAGCGATGCCAGTCCAGGAACTGGTCATACTGGACCATATTGACCCCACTATTCCAGTGTAGGCTTTTATTGTCAACTGATATTGACGAACAAAAATCAAACATTGACGAATATTATTATCTCCTATCTGTTTTTGTGAGTATTACTTCAACCTGAGAAAAGAGAACGGCATATGCATGACTAGCTGTGATTACGTTCTAACCATTCCCTAACCCTCACCAACCCAGGAAACACAATCACATCTGCACCATCCTCATCAGTAGGGCGGAAGTTCTGGTCGAAGTAGGAGGTGTGACTTTCGTCGTCCGAATTGGCATTGATAATGACGAGCTTGGCTTTGGGATTGAATTCACGGATTTTCTGGAGTTTGGAAGGGACATCCTTTTTGATCTTTCTGCTAAGCTCTCCACCTCTAAGCCCTAGCATATTCGCTTCAGAGTAAAATTTCGCATCAACAAACCAATTATGTTTTGGCACGACAAAGTCAACTATCTCGAATAGGCACAGGTCGATCTCTTCCGGCTTTTTAGTTTTGAGAGGTTTTTCGCCAAACCTGAACATGGCTTTACAAGCTTCTTCACCCAGCGCACCTAAATAAACTTGCTGGTAAAACGATGGTGTGAAGAATTTGTAGTTGCTGCGGTCTTTGAACTCCAGTGGGAACCCCTGACTTGAAAAGTAGCTACAGACCTCATCTACTTCCAGTAATTTTCGATAAGGTACATTAAAATCCCAGTGTTTGGCTTCAGGATCTGGATGCTCCGGAGTAAAAGGTTTTACTTCACCAGTCTTTGGCCACCAGGTGATACCTTTTTGTTTATTTAGTACAGTAGAAAAGAAGGTGCCATGAAGGTTTCTGATCACTGCGGACTCAATGTCAAGGCTCAACGCTGCTTTTCGTAGATCATACCACCATTTGATATGCTCCTCGGCAACTGTACCAGTCAACCGACTATTAGCTATTTCACTATTGTTCGCAAGCTTACTTATAAAAATCACTCGAAACTTTTCATCCTCAGTAAGTATATCATCAGGTCGAGTCTTGTTGTTTAGACTGAATTCTGTTTTCGTAAGAGGATAGATTTCAGCTACAAATTGATGAATAAATTTAGAAAGTAATTCATTTGATTCTGCAATTGTTTCCTGGATTTCCAGGTTGTGGAAGTACCTACCAAAGACTTTGATGACGGAGTCAGCAACACGTCCCCGCTGTAGGCCTACCAATTCACGGGTTCTTTCAACTCTTCCCAATGCCTGAATGGTCTTTGCCACTTGGTTCAGTGTATAATCATTGAGTGTTTTATAATACCTGTTGAGGTCATCCTTGTAGGTAGTAATCTTTCTCAACATTTGACTGAAAAACTCCCTGGGAATTTTACCCTCTAGGACTAGTTGAGATAGCTTCCAAATATCCGATTTGATGTCGTTTTCGGTTCTGTTTTGACCGCGAGAGAAATAGAAATGGGGTGCTTCCAGTAAATGAATTGTTTGAAAGTCTTCTTCTTTTTGAGTCTGGGCATTCTCATATTGTAGGTTTACCCCATTGTTGGCAGATGGGTACTGGGTGACGAATACCACTGGCTGGTGTCGGTTAAACAAATGCCTGTAGGCTGCAGCCCCTTCATCTGATCCATTGTAAAACTTGTGAGCGTCACTATTGAATAAGACAATCGTCATTACTCTGCCAAAGTAATTGATCTGGTAACTGAACTCATCGGAGCTAACGATTTGAAGTGACTCAATAAATTGATATCCCTTCTCTATTTGCTGCATGCAAACCCTGACCTGAGCAATGGAGTTGAAAAAAAGTAGATGACTGTCAATACTATCTGGTTTAGGTAAAGGATTTGCTAATATCCAGTCTAGAGTGCCAAAAAAATGTTTAAGTCGGTCAATATGGTAATCATGTGGTCCTGTGACTTCGGGTATTTTAACATCGTCTCTCAGGGATAGAATTAACTGATCTATCGACTTAGGATAAGTGAATTCAGCTTTCAGTACACTGACAATATTCTGACGTTTTTGGACTTTTTGCTGAGAAAGTTTTTTGATGATTGATAAGTCGGTGTCATCCAGTTCTAAGTAATGTACCTTTTCGTCCGCATCATATTCAATTTCCTCTTTGATCCAGTCTTCATTGAAATGTTCCAGGCATCTCGGAAAATGAGCCGTGGCAGATAGCCCAAAAACCATGTTTTTTCGGATTAAGCCCAGCAAGCACTTTTCAGGAGAAGAGTTTACCATATGAAAATCCAGGTGTACCTCATTGGGTTCTGCATCAGTATGTGGCCTGTTGAGCACGTAAACACCATATCCATGATGATAGAGATAAGAAGCGTTATTGATCCTTGTTCTTTTATTAGAATTCTTCTCGCTATCAGTGGGTAAAACTGCAAAGTAAGACAGTTGATTCAAATAAGATTTATAATCTGTTTTCTCGAAGGCATCATCGATCAATTCATAGTACATCTTCTCATCATCGATCTTGAGTGTCAGGTAGAATTGTAAAATATTGTTAGTGGTACGTTTTACATCTCTCATGAGCTGGAAGGTGGTCAATGGCTCCTCGTTAGATTTCCCAGTTAGCCAGTACTTTTTGAGCTCCTGGTCAATTTCCAGATAAATGGGACGTTCGATGGCACTGTAATTGGTCTGATAAAGCCCAGTACCGATAAAGCCATCAATAGCTTTTTCATCCTTCATTCCGAAAAACCTGATCTCCGGGAAGAATGACTTTTGCTGTAGTTTCTTGATATTATCTACGAGTTTTTGGAGCTTCTCCCTGATTTTGGAATGCTTGCTCAAATAAACATCATCCAATAGCTTCAAACTCATATTATGGTAGAAGTAGGAGATGAAGGTAAAAGGGTTGTCCAGTTTAGATTCCTGAATGATCAACTTGAGTATTTCAGATTCCAAAAATTCGAATTCGTCCAGGAAAATGACTTTATCCGCTTCATTATGGATGCAGATGTTTTTGCGACCGTTGAAGTAGCCTAAGAATAGTTTTTGAATGGTGACAAGGGCTACAGGAATATCATCAGATTGTTGGTAATACCAATAAGGGAATAAGTCGAAGATAATAGAGTGTCGCTCAAGAATGGCAGATAAGTCCTCCTGATGAAACTTGAATTGATCGATGGCTGAGGTATCTTTTCCTTTGGAGAGTATGTCAGACACTTCATGAAATGCGAAAAGTACTTTCTTGAAGAAGCCAAATATCAATGAACACTTCACACCAAATTGCTGATCATAATTGAGAGCATCTAAAACCTCATCTGTCTGATTATTACGGCTCAAGTAGAGTTGATAAGTTTCCTCAATGATCTGGTTACATGCTTTGATGTCAAGTTTCCATTGCCCATTACTGCCATTGCGCACATACCGGGCATAGGCTTTTAGTTTTGGATCCTGTAAGAGCACCTTTAAAGCCTGATACTTTTCTTCCTGGCTAAAGATTAGTTTAATAATATCTGAATTTTGAAGTAGATAGCGATACCTGATGCCCTCTTTCTCAAGCTTGGCAGCCATTTCTTTCAGAAGATTGTGTCGATGAGCAACGTATATGAACTTCCTCTCGTGTTGATTTTCTTTGATGCATTGAATAGCTCCATGCGTTTTGCCCAGACCTGTTCCCCCTGCGACAGGCTTGTAACCCTTGACTTGTAAATCCAATGCTCTTTGGTAGTAGGCTGCATATCCTTCCAGCGACTTATTCATGCCTTGGATGATTTGGTCGAAACTCTCATTCTAGGATTGTTGCGGTAAGTGCCAATTTCTACTATGATTACTCCATCTCTGTTCGTCGATAGCGCATTTCTATCTCTACGATTTCTTCCATTGTGATCTACTTTGAGGCCGCTGGATGCCTGGCTATATTTCGTTCTTACAGATGTTTCTTTGATTCTACCATCGCTAACTATGGTAATCTTTGGGTTTAAGTGGTCAACCATCCCTTTTAAGAAGCCACTTTTTCTACCATGATGAGGGGCAAGCAACACATCACAGTGCTTGGATGCCCTATGGAAACGATCATTGTCCAGCAGGAATTTTTGTGACGACCTTTCATTGTCACCCATTAGCACAACACGGTGATTTAAGTAAGTCATAATAGTGACAACACTATGATTGTTGAGATTGGCACCTCCTTGTACATGACAGAAAAAGGAGAAATGGACACGCCCAAATCTACGGTTATTCATCGCATCAGATGATTTTGAAAGCTTCCAGTATTTATCAAAAATGGGCATGTCGCTTGTCCTAATGTCCTCTGGATAGAAGTCTTTTTTTCGAAGGTGACTCGGTAGAATAATACTTGAAACCTCAATTCCATTTAGGGATAGTATATCTTCTATGTGATCTCTATGAGGGTGGGTAATGATTAATAGATCAATTTTTTTGATCTTTGCATGTTTGATTGGGCTGAACTTTTGATCATTACTTATATATGAGCCTCTTCCCAAGTCAACTACTATTGTTTTGTCATCTGGAGTTTTAATGAGCATAGCATTCCCGTGCTGGACATCCCAGCAGATCATTTTCAATGTTTCTTTCATGATTATCTTCCTAGAAATTCATTAATTAGGTAGGTGGCATAAGCTTCTGCCGTTCTTTTTAATAGGTCTCCTTTTCTTAGATATAGGTGCCATGAGATAGCTAACAGAAATATTCCTATTTGAATTGTATAGGTTAGGAAGCTATTCATCAGTAGTCCTGAAATTGAAGTTAGGAATGAGAGCGCACAAAGAATTAAGGTAGCGGGTATCAGATTTCTAGTTTGACCGTACTTCGTATTCGCAGAGATGATAGTTACTCCTTTAACAGGTATCTTGATCTTTAGATAAGCCTTTCGAAGAAGCCTAAGAGCTGATTTTACATCTTCCAACTCCTCCTGTTTTCCTTTTAATCTTAGGTTGTCAAAGCAACTCTCTATTCTTTTCCTATAATCATCTTTGTCTTCGTCTGTGTAATCAGACTCATGACTGTAGAGCATTAAGTACTCTGATGGAAACCCATTCCTTTTTTGAAAGAAATTCTCCTCATACTTTTTCCCTAGTGTGGCAATCCAGCCATGCTGAGCGATGACCAGTAAAATGTAAACAACTGGAATCAAAAAGGAAATTGATTGGTACTGTTCATGATTATCAAAGATCAATGTGTAAGAAAAAACGGGTAAGCAGAAAAGTGCGATAGCAGATGGTAAAAACCGGGCTCCCATCTTGTATAAAAAATCATAGTAACTGCTGCTGTACTTTTCATTTTTACTTTCAATGTATGCGACATCAATTTTTTTGACTATTTCAGGGTTTTCACTTGTCCCAAATCCATTTTTCTTCAAAAAATCGTCTAGATCTCGATAACTTAAGTACTTGAGAATTGATTCAAGAAAGTTGATTTGAACTGGTCTGGATGTTTTCTCTAGCTTAATATCTTCTTCTATACATCCATATGTATTGTAGAGCCATTTATTAACTTTTCTATTATTAAATGGAAAGAGTTCATTATTAACTTTTAACCTTTCATCACCAATAAAATCGGGAGAAATCTGCCTGTCGATCTCCGCAAAATCTACTCTTTCAATGACCGGCTTTTTGAGGACTTCCGTTGCGAATTGTTCAAGCAGAAACTTATAAGCTTCAAGAGGTATTTGTATTTGTTTCATAGTAGAATAATGCTTCTAATGTAGCATTCAATACTACTCTTCCTCAAACCTGTTTTCCCAATCCCCATATCCTCTTTCCGAAGCCTGCTACCTGGCTTTCAAACAATCAAGAATAGTTGCTTCAGGTCAGGGATATACTTCTCTGTAGTTTGAATTTTATTCGATCCAATTTTCAGCATCCGCCCCTCAATACCGGTAATATGGTTTTTGTTGATCACGAATGATCGATGCACCTGAACAAACTGTTCTCTGGCGTTGGTATTGGAAAGCAACTGATATACCGATTTCATGCTTCTGGCAATGGTCTCAGTTTTTCCTTTCGCCGTGTAAAGCTTGCAATAAGCTCTATCTGCTTCAATATGTGTGATATCCTGAAATTTTACTAGTTCATAGTTCTTTTCACCCCTTGAAACATACAAACCATTTTCCATCAGGCTTAACGGGACCTGACTGTTATCTCCGTCACCGTAGGTGGTTATTGCAATTTCTATGTTCCGTGCAACTTGCTGATCATTGAAAGGTTTGTTCATAAATGATGCAGGGGCGGTTGACAAAGCCCTGTTAAATGTCTGATCATCTGTATGGTCTGTTAAGAATATCACAGGAATGTCTAGGGCTCTTTTAAGAGAATGAACCGTATCCACACCATCCAAATCTCCGGCCAGTGTGATGTCCATGATGACGACCTTTGGTTTTAGCGTACCCACCTGTGCTAAGAACTCTTCGCCGCTTTGAAAAGTCTTTATCTTAGGATAGCCCAGACTTTCCAGCCTGTCGACCAGGTTCAGGCTGATGAGTAGATCATCCTCCACAATGGCGATAGTGAAATCTTTATTTTGCATATTTACTGTGATAATTACCTATTAATTTAACTATAAATCGATGCACAAGGCGACAATTGCGCTCATACTTTTCATTTTGCTAAGTGAGTTTTGTTGTGGGCAACAGTCTCAAAACGCGGCTTCCTACAAAGAACAAGCAATTAAGCTTTATGGCAAAAAAAGTTACCGAAAGGCCGATTCTACTTTCCGAAAATGTATAAGTGCCGCTAGGGAAGACAGCGATTGGGAGACATTAGGGAATTGCTTAAATAATCTGGCCAGTGTTCAGTTTCAACAAGGAGAATATGCTCAAGGGATTATCAATTATGAAAATGCTGTCACAACATACAAGGAAAATGGATTAGACACTCTGCTGGGAGAAAGTTATCTGAACCTTGGATTGGCTTATAAGAAACAAAGTATTTACGATTCTGCTATAGCCAATTTTTATAGAGGTATCAAAATACTAGAGCAATTGGACAAGAAAGGCAGTTTGATCAAAGGCTATAATAGACTGGCCAATACTTTGCGTGAAACGGTTAGCCTGGAAAAAGCGAAGACATACTATCAAAAAGCACTTGTGATAGCAAAGAAGCAGGAAAGCCAGGTAGATATAGCCAATCTTTACAATAACCTTGGAGTGTTGTATAAAAAACAGGAACGATATGATTCCGCGCTATTCAACTTAAATAAGAGCCTTGAGTTCAAAAGTGAAAAGCAATTCAAAGGCTTGGGAAATACTTATTATAACCTGGGAGAAGTGTTTAGTCGCTTACATAGTGTGGATACTGCGGCAACATACTACCAGAGATCGCATCAAAACCGATTACTGGCAAAAGATAAGTTTGGACTGGCGCATTCTAAAATTGTACTTGCGGAGATTTATTTGGAGCAAAGTCGGCCTAACCTGGCAAAACGCTATCTGTTTGAAGCTGATACATTGGTCAATACCCTGAATTCTTATGACCTGGCTTTGAAGCTTAGGTCGGCGAAGAGAGATCTGGCAATTCTTACAGGCAATTTTGCAGCAGCCCAAGATTTAAAACAGGAATTACAGCAGCTGAGAGACTCGATACTAAACAAAGAAAAACAATCTCTTATCACCTCTTATGAAGTACAGTATGATGTAAGAAAGCTACAAGAAACTATTACCATCAAGAATGAGGCATTGATGTGGTCTATTGCAGTTGGGGTTTTACTCTTGATCATTGGGATACAGCTTTATAGAGAGCAACGAAAGAAAAAAGAAGATGCCAAAAAAATTAGGACGCTCTTTCTGGATATGCATCATAGAATCAAGAACAATCTAAGCCTGCTTAGTGGTGTGATTACTCATAAGAAAAGAGCGATAGCTGAATCAACCAGTAAGAAAACACTGAAAGAGATTGGTGGACAAATAGATGCGATCAATCTGATTCATACAAAACTTCACCCCAAAGAAGGAATGGAGGTAGGTAAAATAGATATTACCAGCTACTTACAAGAGTTAGTGGAGAATGTTTTCGTGAGTGCAGGATTAAAAGTTGAAGACTACGAGCTTCAATTTGACCTCGACCGGGCGGTCATTGCAGCAGACCGGGCCAATCCTATAGGTTTGATAGTCAATGAGGTAATTACGAATCTCATCAAGTATGGTATCTCTGCAGATGGTCGGTGGTATTGTTCCGTGGTTTTGGAAGCACAGGAAAAGCATGTACAGATTGTAATAGCGGATAAAGGCGAGGGCATTACTAGCCAAGGGGCAATCGAAAAAGAGATTGGTGGGGCACAGCTAATCAAGATTCTAGCAGCCCAGATCGATGCTAAGAGTAATTATCAGGTAGATGGCGGAACTGTATTTACCTTGAGTTTTGAAAAATAGGTGGGCAGGCCAACTTTGACCTGCCGTTGAGACCTATTATTTACTAATTAATGACTAACAGTGCTGGTAAGTCTTCTGCTGTAAAAGGTTCAGTATATCTGAAATACCCATCAGGACTGACTAAATTAATCCTAAGCAATGTTGCCCTGGGGATTGCAAACGAAAATTCACCATTTTCATCAGTAAGCGCGGAGGCTATTACTTCTGCAGTTTCCACATTGGTAACACTTACCAGTGTATCGGACTCCGAGAAGTCATCGGGAAATACGATGCCTCCCTGAATGATAGGATCCTCGTCGTCACCACCTGTATCGCCTTCATATCGTTGTGCAGGAATTACATCCTCATCAACGGTAATTGAGTCACAAGCGAACATTAATAAAACTAAACCAAAAGCAATAATTGAATTGAAATTTTGCATTATCCTAAAGATTTGGGCAATATCAGAGATCATGAAAATGACCTCCGATGAAGCCGGTTAAACCATATAAATTCTGGTTCTTACAGGCTTAGAAAGTGGCACTTCAGTGAGCAGGATCATACTTCCTGTTATGACTATCTGCTCATAGTAGTGCCAGTACAACTTCAACTGTTTTGTTGATCTAAAGCAGGCACCTTGTACCTAATAAAGACCATCTCTGAAGTCGTGATTTTGCAAAAGGACCTTGTTCTAGAATGATCCTTTCGCTTCAAATGCATCTGAATTAGCGTGATGCCTTTCAGAACTAATGATGCAATACTAAAGAGGGTTTTCAGGCACTTAAAGTATGTGCAATCATGTGACTGAAATACTTGTGGGTAATGGTGTAAGTAATTGATAGTGAGTTGTTTGCTTCTGTTTTTTAACTAAAATTTCTTTGTCAGCATTTTGTGAAATGCTGGTCAGTCAAGGATAAAAAGCGTCGGATGACATATTACAACTGGTAGTCTGTGTCTCACTTTAGATTTGGGAAGCATTCTTTAATACTTTTTTTGTAGCTATCGCGCAGTAGTTGTCTTCAGTTGGCAGACATGATGTGGCTATATGATTGGTACGGTGGATGGTGTGATAAACTTAAAAGGCAGGTAGTCAATGAACATCTAAAAGAAGGGTTAAACTACTTGTTTCGAAAAGTCAGTGACCGGGTTCGGAAGGTATATAGAACTCTTCGGAAAGAGAATTTTCCAATGTAGGTCCAAGGCAACATCTTGCTCAAAAAAACAAGTTATGGCAAAAAGACAGATAACGTGTAGCACTAAGGACAACTATGGAGAAATAACCCATGTAGGTGGTAAAGACAATTACGGTAGTAGCTTTTACGAAGCTGAAAGTACAGCTGTATACCACATAGAAAACCATCAGCATGAGTACTATACGTATGCCGATGGACAGACTGCGGAAGTGATAGTCGTTACCATTAACGGCAAGAAACATCTCCGAACCACGAGTGACAGCACTACAAAGAATAATTTGTCATCCCTGAACGATTGCTAAGTCAATTCCTTTTTCCATCAATCAATATATTATAATGAGTAAACACACGCTAAGATTTTATCCGCTGGGTAATGCCGATACTACCTTGATATCGCTTGCTAACGGTAAGCAGATTTTATGGGATTATGCACATATGAAAGCGGAAGGTGATGAAGACGACGAAAGATGTGACCTACCCAAAGAGTTGGACAAGCATGTAACCGGTGACTTTGACATTGTAACTTTCACTCATGCTGATCGAGACCATATTAAATGCTTTTCCGAATACTTCTACTTGAAACATGCTAAAAAGTATCAAAGTGATGACCGTAAAAAGATCAAAGAATTATGGGTTCCAGCCGCTGTCCTTTTAGATAAGCAGAGTGAAGATGAGGCGAAAATTCTCAAGGCAGAAGCCAGGTGTCGGCTGAGGAATAAAGAAGATATATTAGTCTTTTCCAAGCCTCAGAAAATGAAAGATTGGTGTGATGAGCAGAATGATATATCCTATGATGAGGTGAAGCATCTTTTCGTAGATGCTGGAAAATTAGTTCCAGGAATTACCTTAGATGATGATGGGATTGAGTTTTTTAGTCACTCTCCATTTCAGAGTGAGAATTTGAATATTGACAGAAATGGAGAAGCAATTGTGGTACAAGCCACTTTTGATGATCAATGCAAAACAAAGCTAATCTTAGGTTCAGACTGCACTTCAGAAATTTGGGAACGAATTGTGGAGGTTACCAGACACTTTGGTAATGATGAGAGGCTATCATGGGACGTTTTCCGTGTATCACATCACTGTAGCTACCTCTCGTTGTCGTTGGAAAAAGGTGCTGATCAAACCGAACCTGAAGATGATATTAAATGGTTGTTTGAGGACCAAGGCAAGATAAGGAGTAGACTGATCTCTTCTAGTAAGCCTATTCCTATCAGAGGATCGGAGGAAGACAAAGACAGTCAACCACCTCACAGGCAGGCTGCTAGCTATTACAAAGAATTGGCAAGAGATAAGAAAGGTGAGTTCTTGGTGACAATGGAACATAAAAAGAATGGTAAGGTGACGCCCATTGTGATGGAAATTGACAAAGATGATTGCGCAAAAGTAATTAAAGAAAGTAGTAAGAAATCTTCCATTTATATCGGTACTAAAAAGCCACCCAGAGCAGGATTTTGATCTTATGCCATATCTAGATATACCCGCCAATTGTACAGCGATCAAAGCTGCAGAATTGACTTTGCCGAAAGCCAGTAACTTTTACAAGGCTGTATTAGCATCAGGTAATGAAACTTTTATTGCAGCGCATCAAGGAGTAGATGGAGATGAGGTTATCATATATGAGACAGAACCAACAGTCAGTCAAAGCCCTAAGCATGACATTAGGTACGTAGAAAGGTTGTATGTTAGGTTTGATTCGGAAGATAGATATATGCCAGAAGTTTTTTCTCTCAGGCCGGATTTCCCAGAGGTCCCTCACTTGATGTTATCACAGAATGAATATCCTCGGCAGTTTTGTATCTATGAAATACCATATAGTGAGCTAAAACTCAACTGGAGAGCTAAGGTCTTTCTTGAGGATATCAGAAATTGGCTGACATTGACTGCCAAGGATGAATTGCATCAATTCGATCAGCCACTGGAACCATTCATGCTTGGTTATGGGACTCGAATTATCCTGCCAGCAAAATATCATAGTAGTCGGGAACTGTATTTTTATCTAGCGAATAAAAACGCTGGAAGATTGACTTACTTATCAACGCATACCAAGATCAGTAGACGCGGGGAAAGACAGATGGGATTTATTACCATCCAATTTACTTTGCCACCGCAAGTTCAAACTATGGTAAGGTTTTCACCAACGAACTTACTTGCACTAGACCAATTATTGAAAAAGGCAGGGGTTAATTTTATCGATGACTATCTTAATCCATATTTAAAAAAAGCATCACAAAATCAGGAATTTGCTTCAAAAGATGATGGTTTAATATTACTGATTACTGTTCCGAAACTAAGACATAAAGACGATACTTCACCTTTGGTTGAAATAGTCTGCTTTGCAATAAATAATGATACGATAGAAAGAATTTGCCTAAAAACTGGTGTGTTAATCCGAGGAGGAGGAAAAATTGGTTTAGCCCTTGATTCGACGTGGAGTGAAGACGATGTGAAATCTATTCAGATTGAGCAATTGGTCGTGCATTCTGGCTTTAGACCTGAAATGGCCAGGGTTTACAATGGCATGCATATTGAAAATCAAATAGGCAAAATAGGGTTGATTGGTTGCGGCTCTCTAGGTTCTCATGTATTCAATAATTTACTGAGAATGGGATCTGAACAGTGGGCATTGATCGATGATGATGTACTGCTACCACACAATTCGGCAAGACATATTTCTCATGGTGCGCACATTGGAAATGCAAAAGTAGAGTCCTTGAAGAATTTGGCATTAAGTCTGTACGAGTCGGCGCAGGTTGATATTTTACAAGCCAACTATTTGTCTGCCAAAGATGAGCAGGAGATCGCTGAGAGTCTCAATGATGTAGATTTAGTTCTGGACATATCAGCATCCTTGCCCGTAGCTAGAAAGCTGTCGAAACAGACGAACATAAATGCACGGAAGGTCAGTGTTTTTCTAAACCCCAAAGGCACTGATTTAGTGATTTTGGCTGAACCAGAGAATAAGGAACTGTCTTTAATAGAGCTTGAAGTACTGTATTACCGATTCCTATGCCAGACACCAGCATTGCATCAACACTTTGAGGTGGATGATCAACCGATACGTTATTCCAGGTCTTGCAGGGACATCAGTGCCGTAATGGAACAGGATTCTATCGCGATTTTAGCAGGCATTGCCGCAAAGCAAGTGAATCAGTTATCCAGTAATTTGTCTGGAATGATCAATATTTGGAATATAAGAGGCAATTGCCAGGTAGTTGCATTTGATGCACCATTAGATAAATTTAGGTCAATAAAGAAAGCCGGATGGACTTACAAAATCGCAGAGTCCTTGTTTACTTCCATTGATCGGGTCAGAGAAGATAAATTACCCAATGAGACAGGCGGAATCTTGATTGGAATGATTGACTTAGAGAATCAAACAACATACGTAGTGGACACCATTCTCTCCCCAGTTGATAGTCAGGAATACCCGACTGCTTATTATCGTGGAATAGCAGGTGTTCAGGGAAAATTGGAAGACATAAGCCACAGCAGCAGTGACCATCTAATGTACTTGGGCGAGTGGCACTCACACCCAAGAGGAGCAGGAGTAAATATGAGTCAGGCAGATGAAATCCTATTTTCCTGGATCAAAGATCACCTATCAAGTCATGGCTATCCTGCACTGATGATGATTTTTGGAGATAGAGGCGAGGTTGGGGTTTGCGGGGGCGTTTAGATTTGAGGTGCGGGAGGTTACTTTAACTAGAGCCTGTATAAATTGAGCCTATATAAATTTTTGTGTGCGGGGGCAACCCTCCAATGCTTTCGAGGCATTAGATTTAGGTTCTGCACCTTTACCTTTCACGTGTGTAATTTATTAGATTCAAAGTCAATTCTGCGGAATGAAATGTAGCTTATTTACTATCATCTTTTGCTCAGTTGCTCATCACATTACTTAGCAAGCGATTTTCATAAGCATATTTGCTGAGTGCCTTTGAATTAGCCACACCTGTTTTGGCGATGATATTCCTCCGATGAGTGTCTACTGTACTTTCTGCAATGTACAGTTGTTGGCCTATTTGCTTACTTGTAAGTCCTTCTACGATCAGTTGTAGCACCTCTTTTTCTCTTCTAGTGAGTTGAATAGCATCATCGGGGAGATCTTGTTGCTGTGTTAGTCCGGCCATTACGACCTTTGTTATTGCCTCACAGAAATAGTATTCCCCCGATGATATTGTGAGCAAAGCTTCTTCTATTTCATGCTCACTCCCTTCAAGTATATAACCATCTGCTCCATACCTAAAACATTTTCTGATTTGACTTTCTTCAGTACATCTTGAGATCACTAGTATTTTCAAATGACTATGGGTGCTTTTCAGTTTTAAGATATGCTCACTTTCCAACTCATTCGTTGCATCAACATTGAAGATCAAAATATCAGTATTTTCCAAAATCATATCATTCCGAATGTCATCAACGGATTTTAAGATAAACATCAAGTGAATGTTGTCTTGCATTGAAACAGCCAGATTAATGGTTTCAGTAATGTTTTTCTTCTTGCAAATGAGTGTAGCGTTGATCATGATTGTCTTTTTAGAAAATGCAGCTGGCTCCGAATAGTATGGGGCAAGTAGTGATATTCCTCCTTCAGTTACGGTACTGTATAAGTACCTAGTGCTCTATTGGTGAATGTACCACCTGCCGCTGTATATTCAACATCAACGACTACGGTTACTGTTGTGCCTGGCAAGGAACTGTAGTTCCATTCGACCGTATATAATGTAGATAGTTGCTTGCTTATTTGTGCATATAAGTCACCCAACTCTGCACTTGTCGGGGCAAATAGCGCTCGGCCTCCCGTACTGCTTGAAAGTGTATTTAATGTAACCTGATCTGCCCCTCCGATACCAATATTGTAAATTGGTATGCCACAAGCTATTGAGTTATTAATTAGAGAGGAGAAAAAAGTCGACGAGCCGGTATCGCCACCATCTGTGAAAGTCACTATAACAGGGAAAAAGTTGTTACTAATATCATTCAGCTTGCTATTTTGCAAAGCCAACTGGCAAGCATCATAGAATGCTGTAAACCCACTTGGATAAGATGAGTTTATTGCATTATTAAGCAGGTCTGTATCATTAGTGAAATCCTGTATCAGGTTGACTCCTGTAGAAAATTTGATGATGGAAAATACATCCTCATCATCCTTAATAGAGACAAACTGCCTCAAGGCATTTTCCGAGTTTTCGATGTCAAGGGCAGAGAGGCTTCCTGAATAGTCGACAACCGCTGATAGCCCTAATGGAAGTTCTTCTACTTCGCTTGGTTCTATAAGTCGGGCGTTAACCACTGTGGTATCACTGAATTGAACTACCTCACGTATCTGGTAGTTACCAATTCTAAAGTTTTCTAAAGGGAGTCCGTTTTGGTCTGTCACACTGATACTAGCGGTTACAGAATTACCATTTACATTGATATCCAGTCTTGGAATGTTGGCATTGATCGCTGTAGTTGTATTATCATCTAAATTGATAAATCGATCAACTGGTTCGGGGATTTCTACTTCTTCGCAGCTAGGTAAATAGAGCATAAAAACTCCTAAAATAGCCACTGTTTTTAATATATTTTTCATGGTATTATTCGTTGATTTACTTACATTCTTTTAATTACAATTCCAGCCTTTACGTTGAGAAAACCAAGGCCAAGTTCTCCAAACAAGTCCATTGATGAGCTCATATGATAGCGCATGCCCACAAATAGGTCAGAACTGAATTGTCCTGTTATGGTATCAGTAAGATCTTCAAACTGATCATTGGGAAGGGTAATTGGTTGATTGTACAACAGCCCAATACCACCATATGGAGAGAATCTTTCATTGAGCGGGAATAGGTAATTGAATCGTAGACCGATATTAATAAAGACAATATTACCGGCAGATTCGCCAGAACGGGTTTGCCAATTGTATGAGGTACCGCCGATGACATGGTCAATCACCAACTTACCAGCAATTTTTGCACTTAACGGTATTTCACGCTGAAGTGCAATGTAAAAATGAGGTACTTGAGCTGTGATAAAGTCGCTGGCTTTAATATAATCTGCCGAAAGTCCTACTCCAACACCAATTGTTTCAAAGCGATAATCTGCGAAGAGAGAGTCAGATATATGGGTACTTTCGTTCTTGATACTCTGAAAAAGCTTGTTAGTGGCTCTGTTTACTGTTGTGTTTTGGGATGAGGAATTCGTTTTGCTTTGCCCTAGTATCTTGGATACTGGATATAGCATTATAACAATGCATATTAGTGCTGTAAGTTTCATTACGTAATTATTCTGGGTTTATAAAAAGCTTGGAATTCAATTATCAAAAAAGATAATCTGTTCAATGATTTGTATTTATTGATAGAATAGGGTGTATAACCTTTTTTGCATCATTAATTGCCAAAAGTGAACCCCACGATCACAGAAAGGTAACTGTCGCCGAGAATATTGTATCGGAGTTCAGCATTAAGCTTATTATATACTGTACCAATTTTGGGGATCAAGGCTAGTGTACTGCCAGCGGGACTGTCAAATGAATCCCCTGTGTCATACAAGAACAAGTTATATCCAGCGTCTCCTCCGACATAAAATTGTTCATTAATTTTATAGTCAAACGTACTTAGAATTGGAATAATCCGGGCATCTGGAATATCAATGCGAAAACCAAGAAAATCTATTTCCTTACCTGGGACTGTAAATAGTCCGATTGATCCTCCAATTCTAATTTGTTCGTTTCTTTCTATTTTATAGCTTGCTTGTATACCATAGCCCGAATCCCACGAATCGCTCCACTCGTCGGCTGGTATCAGTACACCACCAGATATGCTAATTTGCTGCGCCTGTACGGAAAAACTAATTGCCGTTATACAGGTGATCATTGTTAAGTAAAATTTGATTTTCATTTATTTGTATTTAAAGATTGAAGAATTGAGTTATATCTCTAAGTGCTGTACCAATGGCGTTGAAATAACTTGTCAACGCCTGGTCTGTCTTACATCGGGAATTTCTGCCTGCCAATGTAATTTTATGGTCTGGATAAGTTTCCCAGTGCTAGGGTGCTATTTATGAGCATCGTCAGAAAACAGAGAGCTACCTATTTATTTTTATACAGTAATTTTTGATGTAAGAATATTTAACCCACTTTTAGCTGCCAATTGGCCTTTTGCAAGTACAGCTGGCTACCACGTGTTGACTGACATTTCTTTACCCTAAGATGGACTGTTTAGCACTGGACTAAAAAAAACCTTTACGAAGGGGTGTTCATAGTTTAGTAAGGGATGTAAAATGCCCATGAACGGTTATCAATGAACTTCCTCAATCCCTGCATTGGATTATAGGGATTGAAGAAGTTAGCTTAGTTGATCTACTGGCATCTTAGGGTTAACCGTTAATTCCTTAAGCTAATGTGTTTGCGGCTTGAAATAGCTGTTGTTTTTGAATAGAACCTACAGATTACTAATTGTAAATATGCTGTTTGTTTTGACCTTTTTGTCTACATTCTTAGCCTTGTAACTATGTTGGCTTTATTAATATAGAAAATAGTTCCCCCTGATGAGTCTACATAGTAAACCGGGTTTTTTTCTCCAATATCAAATACATTTAGTTCTTCTCCTGTAGTGGGGTCAACCTGTACGATCACAGTTGTCCGTTGATTATGTATTTTTCTTTTCTCTGAGAAAACTGCTATTGGTTTTGATCGTCTAGCCAGGCTTTTTCTAGCCTTTCGTTTTTGCTCCATTTCATTCAACTTGCTCACCATTTTATCCCCCACCATACCAACTATCACCATATTTCGGTTGTGTATCTGAGCCGCTTTTAGAAATTGCTGATCACCTGAAATCCAGAATGCTGCTTCATTACCTGTTAGTTTTGCTACTTGATCTAGTACTATATAGGTGGTGGCTATGGAAACCGCGCGTTTTAGCAATCCAGTCAAAAACTCTGAAGTCTTTGGGTATTTGTAGTATTTATTAAAAACCAAGCCACTCTGGAAATTTAGATAAGCGATGTTTTCCTGATTTTGAACTGATATTCCAGAGTCACCGACAAAGTTGATGATTCTTCGCTCGTCATTTCCTTCAAATCCAACTTTATCACCAAGTAAACGATATTCTAGTTTATTAAAATCATAGAAATGGTAACTTTCACCTACCCGAATTATGATTTGACTTTCGTCCTCATTGAATTGATACGCTCTGTCTTTCCCTGAAAATTTGGCTAGAGTCTCTGGTTTTTCATCAGATGACATATCTAATTGGTAGATACCTGAAAATGTGATATAGTTTACTTTCTCTCGTGAGAATCTTACAAAAAGTAAACTGTCAGAGCTTGACATTTTCCACTCTCTGGATTTGATGACTTCTCCAGTTTCAGAAATGATGGAAATGTTTTTTTTACTGTTACTTTTGTCAGATATCAAGATTTCATTTTTACCATCCTTGATGATCCGCCAAATACCTTTGGAAGCAATTGGAGGGGATGATATCCATTTTTTTTCGCCTTTGGGCGTTAGCTTATCAATTTCAGTGTCTTTCGATACATAATAGTTCTCGTTTATAAAGCGAAAATCGTTCATTTGCTTTTTAGGATAACTCCAAACTATCTCACCGGACTCATAAGCATAATAATTTAGCTCTTTGTCATCTTTATCATATACTGTAAGTCCAAGCTTCTCTACTGAGACCTTTCTTCTCTTGTCTGGGAAATGTTTAGGTGTTTTCCAAATCGATTTTCCTGTACTTAGGTCGTATACATTGTGTGTCCTGGGATATGCGGTTGCTTTGGGGTTTTCACGTGTAACCAAATATTCTTGATTAGGATGAATGAAGTGATAGAAGTACTTATCTGAGGTTGTAATGGGTTGGTCCCATGCATCTTTGCCGGTCTCAAGATTGATCATTTTAGTAGATTGTGCCGTGCTTATTTGGAGCAGATTGTTCCAAACGTCACCTATTCTTTCTCCTTCTGTCAGCTCACGATTCCATTTTTCTATGCCTTCCTGAGAGATTGCTCTCACTGACTTGTACCTTACCTTATCTAATTTGTAATTTTCAAAAACAATTAGGTCTGTTCCATTTAAGAAATACTCACTTGGTTGCTGGGTGGCAAATAGATCAAGCCAATTGATAATTGTGAATGATTGTACAAGCGATTTGATTACACTTGGTTCTTTAAACGGAATCTTCCAAATGAATGTGCCAAGTTGGGAATCAAGACAATACAAGTTTCCACCAAAAGGGAACACTACCCGGTTGTTGGATATTACCATTGGTTTCTGCGTCGTGGGTTTGAAAAGCTTGCCCTGATCTTCATCTGGAGTGTATTTCCAGATCGTTTCTCCTGATAAGATATCGATTAGGTAGAAGCTAATTGTCTTATTTTGTAGCAGGTAGTCTGTTTCGGATGATTCGGTCCCTACCATGAAAAATGCATCAAGCTGGCTGACAACATCAACATGCATAATTTGATCAAACCCTGCTTTCTTTTGTTGGAATACAGGTTTATTGTCTACCAAATCTATGATGTTGAGGTCAGGGCCATAAACAAATAGATAAGGAGTACCTGGCGGTTGATATATTTTGTCTTCATCCACATCTCCGATATCAATTTTTGTATACTGCTCAGAATAACTGTCTATAGAATAAAATGCATCTGTGGTTCTGATAAACAGTAGCCCTGTTTGTTCATGTACTTGACCATAACGTACTTGCTCCCCAATAAACGGCTGTGCTTGCAATTGTAATTGTAGTAAGATCAATAATGCCGAGAATAGACTTTTTGATTCTAGGTGTTTCATAGTTCTGTGCTTTGGTTCAATACTAATAATGAGTCAAATGAAAAGTGCTATTTTGGGCATTTTGAAGCTGAAAAACCGGGCATTTTTCATGAGGGTCGCTATAAGTTTATGAAGGAACTGAACTGGTTTATGAAGAAATCGCATATCGAGAGTAGTCCATCTACTTTTGTAGTATGATGTTAGTGTCAATGAATAAACTTGTTTTAACCGTGCTGTTGTGTTGGGTGACACACACCGGTTTGTGTAGTACTTATTTCTTTGTTCACAGGTCCAATTCCACTTTCGAAAGTACTATTCCTTTAAAATTGAAGGTGAACTATCTGGACATCACCACCATGCTGGCAGATGAATGGGTATTGATCGTCTTCGAGCAACCTAAAGAGAACTTTGTAGTCAATGTAGAATATGCCGGTGATATCAAAGATGACTCAGTTGAACCTTGTGTGTTTAGGCGGAAGCTGATGAATGCGACACAAGATTCCCTGATGTTTCTATCAATTGGTGATGAGTTTTGCGGTATCAGGGAAACACCTTACCAACGAACCAAAAATTTTCTTGACACCAATACTCCTACGATTAATGGTTTTTCGGTGAAAGATGAAAAGGTGAGCGCCATCCCGGAAGATATTGTCAAAATGATCACTAAGGGACTTGTTGATGTAGATGCCAATACAGGACAGGCTTTGAATGGGATTAGTATTGATTCTCTAAAGCTATTAGCACTAGAGGCTATAAGGTTAAGGAAGAAGCTGGAAGAGATAGAGAAAGCCATGGCCGCTCAGCAACAGGAGTATTTTGAAATAATGAAAGCATTGAATCAACTTGATCAAAATGTACAGCCAGTTCTACATATGGGAATGGAGGAAGGTGATGTGAAGGCCAATGGACAAATGAGTTATAATATTCGAGCAACTTTTAGCTATGAGCTTATCTCAGATCAAGGTGTAAAAGCCGAATTGATTCACTATCCACCTGGATCATATCAATTAGAGAAATCAGCTGCAGCAATAGCTACTGCATTCTCGATGAAGAAAAGTATAGAAGTTTACTTATTCGAGTATTTTGAACCAGGCGGCACAGTAAAAGTTCGAATCATTGGTAGCGCAGATGCCAGTCCAATTTATAAGCCTATTGTTTATACTGGCGAATACCAGACAATCAAGAATCATGAGTATCATTTAGTCGATGATTATCAGTTGATCATTACCGAACGACCGCAAATAGATAGTACATTGATTGAAGATGCTACTGGCATTGACCTGATTACACAAGTCGCAGCGAAACCTGAATCAATCGATTTGGGAGAAAAGCAATCGATAGACCTTGAAACTACAGAGGGGTTTACCAGGAATGAAGAACTTGCTTACTTACGTTCGATGGGAATTAAAGACTATATCCTGGCAAACGTGGCTCCCTTGCGTTCGACTAAAAACAGCTTTCTGCACCAGGTAAAACTTGAGCAGAGTGTTGGAGGGATTTATCGAAAAGTGGTCATGGAACTATTAATCGAAGATGTAATTCGCCAAAAATGAAATGGGTTTTGATTTATTCGTTCATGATAGTGGGCAATGCTGTCTTGGCTCAGCAATCATTCAACTTGTTTTTTGAAGAGTTCAATGATAACTCTGGTAACTGGCCAGTTGGTGATCGAAAAAGGACTAATGCAAGAATCGGGGAAGGTTCGTTTTACTTAGAAGGAAAAAGAGTCAATGTACCTTATTCAAGAAGGATAGAGAGAGGTTTTCTCAGACCTGATCAGGATTATGAAATTTCTATCAAAATCAGGCAAGTGAAGGGGCCGGAAAACCGTGCATATGCGCTGGAATGGGGTGGCTCAAGTTTGCAGAACAGCTTTTATGAGTTCTGGGTGCGAAAAGATGGGAAGTTCAGCATAGATTTCTTCAATGGGGAGACAGAACAATTCACTGACTTTATTGGGTTTACTGATTCGGAAGCGATCAATCGTGATGGTTATAATTTGCTGAAAGTACGAAAGGAAGGGAATAGATTAATTTTCTACATCAATGGGCAAGAAGTTTTCAACATGGCTAATAGACCACTGCTTGGTCCCGAAGTAGGCTTTATTGCGCCCGCATTAGGTGCCGTAGAAGTTGATTATTTAAGAATTGACCTTTTGAATAGTGGTCCAAGCTCAGTGTTCTATCAACAGAGCATCCCTGCGATTCACGTGGTGATCATTGGGGTTGCAGATTATCAGAATGACAATCAGAAGCTAAAGGATCTACAGTATACAGTGAATGATGCAAGAAGCGTAGCGCAATTTTATCGTAGCAAAAATGGTGGGGCTGTTGCTGAAAGTTCACTAATGTTGCTACTAAATGAAGAAGCAACTAAGCAGAACATCCTTACCCGAACCAAGGAGCTTTTCGCAAAAGCGAATCCAAGGGACATGATTGTCTTTTACTTTTCAGGGCATGGTACACTTAGAAGCCTTGATAATCAGAAACAGTTGCACTTGTTGCCGTATGATTTTGCCTTCAATGATGAAGATGCAGCTATACCAATTTCAGAAATAGAGGAATTGTTTAATAATACAGTTGCAGATAAAAAGATGCTGATACTTGATGCATGTCATAGTGGGGGCACAATGCCAAAGTTAACCGGACGATTTAAAAACCACTTAGCTACCCTTACAGACAAGGACATCGCGATACTTACTTCCTCTGACATTGACGAAACATCCATAGAACATTCTTCAATTGGAGAAGGGGGGAGAGGTATTTTCTCTTATTACCTGACCAATGCACTGACTTTTCACTCTAATACATGTGATACTAATGACAATGGTGTTGTCAGTATTCTGGAGTTGTTCGAATACGTCAGAACAAGTGTTAACCTAAGGGCAAAAGATTTCTATCATGTACAAAACCCGCAGATTGGAGGTAAGTTCAATGTTCAGTTGCCTATTGCTGAAATTAAATTAAAGTGAGAAGCGCTTAAATATTTCAGGCAGTGAAAATGCGGCATGCATCGCAAATAGACATTCTATTATTATTACTGAAATCAATAAAAATTGATAGGGAGGCACTCTTAGGAGGCCAGTCAGTATAATCAATATCGCCAGGAACAAATAGCCTACTATTAATGGAATGATGATTAAGTTCGTTTTTAATTTTCGCTTCTGATCTGGTACCGGGTAAGGGAATTTCAGGGCAAAACGGATGTAGGCACTTAGGTAGTAACAACTCATGGGAAGGATGCAAAAGGCCAGGTACTTCGCTTCCGTAGGGAGATAACCACCCGACTGTTGAATGACAAAAATGCAAATTACTATCAAAATTCTGGAAAGCACAGTAATCTTACTGGATACATGGATCAGTTGAACATCACTCATCATTGAATAATAAGTTTTTGAATTTCTGTTGTAACTCAATCAATGCAGGCAGATAATCGATACCTACTTCCTCATATTCGCCTACTGCAAAAATTCCACCTGCGTAAGATGCTTTTATGCTGAAATGAATTTGTGTTTCTGCATTTGAGGTGGCAGAATAGAAAATTGTGAGCACTAAGCGATCATTGAAATTCTCTGTTACCAATCCCTTTTTCTCTAGTTTGTAAGTTTCCTCTGACTTTCCATTGACCTCCTGTTGAATTTCATTTTTACTAGCCTTGAATTCCTGGCGAAAAAATTTCTGTACCTGCTTGGGTAAGAACTTACGGGCCTCGACCAGAGATAGCTTGAGTGGCAAGAAGTCTGAAGGAAAGAACAGTCCTTCAGTTTTCAGTGTTGGTATTCCACTTCCTTTGATACTGAGAAACTGAAGTGCCGCAACAACTTCGGAGCCGTTGTAGGAAATTGACCCAGAGAAAAGTACCGGTTTGGGTGATTGGAGTGTTATGGAGAGCTTGCCTGAAGCTGCTGGCACCAACTGTTTTAGTTGATTATAGAGCAAGTTGGGAAGTGTCAAATCATACGCTGAATATGCTGTACTGAGACTATCCCAGGTTGCATACACTGATTTAACTTCATCTGCTGTTTCGAGGTGCTTTTTTACACTAATAGTAAGCCTTTCTTGTTGCGGTTGATAGGAAGTTACTTCAAGAGCACTTCCTAGCGGGGTAGACGCTAACCACTTTTGATATTCTGAAGCTACTTCCTGAGCGTGAGTGACTTGTATAATAAATAGCCAAAATAGTGTAATCGATAAGCTTTTCATTTAACTTTCAATATATAATAAATTTTACTCATTTTGCCTGACAAACAAAAGCAAATTCCCAAAGAAGAAGCATTTGGTATCTTTTTAGCTGCCTTTGACAGGTTAGGTATAGAAATTGAAAAAGAATTAAACGGAAAGTATATTTCTGTAAAGCTCCCCAGGGGCAGTTATAAGAAACTAGCCGAGGAACTAGTGAGTGTGTACCACCTTGATGATGACGCCGGAGTTTTTCATAACTATTCAAACTATCTGAAGGATAGATTTAATGATATAAAGAATTTGTTAAATGCTCCATATAAGGAACACTTTGGTTACAGTGTAGAAAAGTTTCAGCCATTAATAGACTATGCCAGCAGGAAGCTGGCCACCGCCACCTCCGTAACTTTTCCTGATAAGGTTGTGTATTCTACTAATCATTTTTCCTTGTTCAACCTATGGCGGAAGGTAAAAGTAGGTACGTTGATCAAATACCAAGCTCATTTCGTACTTGACCTCGGTGTCCAAAAGCTTTCCTTTCCTCATCAATTTAAAAAAGGCTTCATTTCCTTTCCTCCCTTTCATGACCAGTGGCTTAAAGTTGAAGTGGGTGCTGACTTTTTTTTCTTGTCGGTATCTGACGGCTTAGGCAAACTATCCTCAGTGCAATCATTAGATGCGTTTCTTTCCGATTCCTACTAACTAAAACAGATTTTTTGCTACTTAGACTGATTAATATTGTTTGTAAGTATCTGGTAGTTAGTTACTTAAAATAATCGTTTTGTAAAAGTGAGCTAATCCCTTTCTACACTGGTATTCACCAGATATCCCCGTAATGTTGCTTATCAATATTGATGCAATTGCAATCACAAGAACAGCTAAAGAATGGCCGGGAGAGCCTGACTGACGCTGTTCTTACCCTCTCCCAAAACGAAGATTCCTTTACAGTCTCTTGAATGATGGGACATGGTTTTGAACATGCACTTGAGGTAATTATTGCTCAGTGAAGAGTGTAGGATTGTCCTATCCTCAACAGAATACTATAGCGAATCTTCATCAGAATTTTTAACACAAAATCACAAAACGATGAAGAACATAAATAAATATATCCTTGTTTTCTTATTTATTCTGAGCATGCTTAGTTCATGCAAATACAGCGATAATCTAGATGAAATAACGGTAGGGAAATCCAAAGAGACAGTGGAGGCAACTGCTGCAGATAGCCACGAAGATGACGAAGAACCCACTATCCCTCCTGTAGGTGGTGGTTAAAAGCTATAATGTGATTATCAATTATAATGATGATAGGGGCAAAAGGTTCTTTTGCCCTATTTTTATGTTATGATCAGGGTATTTTTATTCTTTTTGATGCTGCAAGTTCTTGTAACGAACCTAATGGCTCAGTCATTTGAAACTGTGGCGAACAACGTCATTCGTTTATACCAAAGAAACGAGTTGAAGGCCGCCGACAGTTTGGTGAAGCATTCCCTGGGAAGTTTTGATTCCTTACATCACCAAGGCTGGTTTCATCAAATTCGCGCTGGGATTAAATGGAAAAATGCAGAATATCAAGATGCAATCTTAGATTACCAAAGGTCAATTGAGTTACTGAAGGCTGGAGGTGATACAACGTTTTTGATAAATGCTTATGAAGGTTTGGGTCTGTGCTACAAACAAATAGGGGTGATTGATAAAGCGTTGTCTTATTATTATATCGCGATTAATCTTGCTATTGATAGTGATAATAAGGAAATGGAGGCTAAGTTTAAATATTTGATAGCCAATGCATTGAGAGTATCAAAAAATGGTAGTAAAGCAGTTAGATTATACCAGGAGCTATTGGATTTTCATGAGGACTCAACCGAACTGGCAAGGGTTTACAACAGTATCGGTGGACTTTATTTTGACTCCTTATTGTATGATTCTGCAATACACTTTTACAAAAAAGCACTAGCTCATGTGAAACCATCATCGATCAGGTCCAAAGGTGTTTACTTGTATAACATTGGAAACAGTCTTTTGAAAGCAGCGCAAGTTGACTCTGCAATTGACTATTTAGAAGCTAGTTTAGAATACAGAGAACAAGCAGAAGATAAAAAGGGATTTGCGAAAAGCTATACAGCGTTAGGTGATCTATTCATTAAAAAACGAAATTGGGATTTGGCTGGAAAATACTTGCTTCTTGCAGAAGCCATAGCTGATGAATCTGGTATGCTTCCTCAAAAAAAGGAAATATATGAATTGTGGATACTGTATTTTGAGGGTAGGCGACAGTATCAAGAGGCACTTAATTACTCGCTGCAGCTTTTGAAGGTTAAAGATTCATTGATCAATGAAGAAATAGTAGAAAAAACTAATTTCCTCACTATTCAGTTTGAAGTGGAGAAGATAGAAAATGCCCTTGATGAATCACTAGAACGGGAACAGATTCAGGAAGAGTCGCTGGTTGCCCAAAGAAATGCTATTATTACATTGGTGGTGGCAGTCGTACTATTAGTTGTCATTGCATTTTTAACATATCGTTTATTCATTCAAAAGAAGAAGGAAAAAGAGGAGGTCAGTTTGAGAATGCGTGAGCAACATCATAGGATTGAAAACAACATTTCTATTCTTGCAAGTATTCTCAACTTGGCTGCAAAGGAGTCATCTAGTGATGAGGCCAGGTTACTTGCGCTGGACGGTGAAAATAGATTGAACGCGATGAATATGCTCCACAAAGAACTTTACTGGGAAGAAGATCAATTTAGTGTGAAGTTAGATGAGTATATCGGTAATCTTGCTTGGTACTTGTTGTCAGTTTACATTAAGCCGGGGGCTATCAAAAATCCTCTAGAACTCAGGCTCTCTCCATTTAGTGTTAGGGTGAAAACAGCCATACCGTTGAGTTTGATATTGAACGAGTTGATCACTAATGCCTTTAAGTACGGAATGAGTAATGAAAAGCCTAAGCTAATGATTGAATTGAGCCAAGCAGGAGAAAAATTGAGACTTTTGGTTGCAGATAATGGTGGGGGTATTAAGAGTACAGGGGAGTTTGATAACTCTTTCGGTACAGGGTTGATTAATACCCTGACAAGCCAAGTGGGCGGTAGCCTAGAAATAGACAGTGATACAACAGGTCTGAGTGTTGAACTTACAGTTCCATTGTGATCAACTACCGGATGGTATTGAAGTATGACATTGTTGCTTTTTTATAGGTCTTACCAATAGGGATTCTTTCATTATTAATGATCAAGGCCATTTCTTCAATTCGTTCAACCTTGTCAAGGTTAACGATCCAACTTCTGTGTACCCTTACAAGCTGTGGGATAAGCAGCTTCCGATCAAAATGGCTAATGTTTTCTGAAAAAGTAAACTTCTTAGAGGCAGTGAATATTTCGGTATAAGAACCAGAAGCTTTGAAGAAGAAAATATCTTCAATGGCCACTTTTTCAAATGTCTGATCACTAGATTTCAGAAATAAAGCCTTTGAGAGAAAATACTCTCCTTTGTCCGCAGCAATGGCCATTGAATCCTGAACAATACACAGTTCAATAGCCCGGACTAAGTCCCATAGATTGACTGGCTTGGTCAAATAAGAATTAGGCTGTACCTTCTTTGCTCTGTCAAAAGTCTTGATGTCTTTGAACTGTGTTAAGTAAATAATTGGAATTCCCAACGACTTCTTGATATATGCGCCAACTTCTAACCCGTCCATTTCACCATCCACCTCAATATCAAGAATAGCCAGGTCAGGCATTAGGCGGCGTGTACTTGCCAGGGCCTCTTCTCCCGATTGAACACAAGCAACTACTTCATATTTTAGCTCATGTAGTTTAGCCTTGAGTTCTTCCGCCAAGAGTAGCTCGTCTTCAAGTATAAGAATAGTGACTCTATTACTTTTCATTAGTTAAAAGTAATGAAATGTTTTGATAATTATTTAGCCCCCACACAATGCCGCATATGCCCACTCTTCGCTTTCGGAGTCGGTAGTATCTTGCCACACTTTTCACAAGTACACTTTTTGATGTATTCCTCGATTTCCTTCTTTCGGGTTTCGAGTTGGGTGATCTGATGTTGGTTTTGTTGGATGGCTTGTTCTGACTGTTGTAGTTCCTGCTTGATTTGATCAAGGTTCTGCTCTCGGATGGATAACTGTTTTGTAGATTCCAGAATTTGTGCTTCTTGATCGGACACAGTCTGCTGTCGGTCGTCTAGCTGCTTATTGAGGTCTTGAATTCTTTTGCTATCTTTTGTTAGGTCTTCTTTGAGTTCCAGCAGCTCCGCTTTTTGTTGCTGCAAGCTCTTTTCTTGATTGGAGATGACAAGGAGTCGTTTAACACCACTCCATTTTTTGACAAAGAGCTCTGAGTAGAGAAATGAAAGTGAGGTGAACAATATTGACGCTACTAACTTTTTTACAATATCATCCCAGCTGCCTATCCAGACTTCAAAGAACAGTAAGTTGATGATCAATGAAAATCCGGCGATGAGGACTGATATCTGTGGGAAGAACTTGTCTTTGTTGACAGTAAAAATGAGTTGGGTAACGTCAAATACGATTGCTGCTAGGATCGAGGCTGTCAGGCGGAGGTAGGGGTTTTCGACCTTGCTCAATGTACTGTGAAAGAGTGTTTGTGTTTCAAAGGTCTGGAAAGCAATGAAGCTCACCAGAAAGATGATGACAATATCCAGGCTTCTGAAAAACTGTGCTGAGCCGATGGCAAAAGAGGATATGTGATGTTTGTTCATAGTATTGATTTTAGATTGTTGCTAATTGAATTTGTAGATTGAGTTGGATTAAGTAGGTTTTGGATATTGCTCAAAAACTTCTTGATTTCAATTGATGGTCCTCAATGGTCAATTCTATAATGAGGTCCAGGTTTTGTATGATTTCGGGTAGACTGATTCTTGGTTGGTAGTAGACTGGTAGTTTATACCAGTTATCTAAGAGTGCTTTCCACGGTCTAAGTGATGTATGCGACGGGACTGTTAGAAAGCGTTTGACTATTTCTTTCAGGGCTGTTTCATCTTCTGCTGTGATATGCGGTAATACCCCTTTTCTTTTTTGGTAAAAGCTTTTGTAGATGTTCAAAAACTCACTTTCTATATCATGCACGCCAAAGGGAACTCCTCTTGATGGCAAAGTGGTGTTGTTTGTTAAAAGGTCAGTTTCTAAATGTCTATTTCTAATACCTTGCTGTAGACAGGGTTTTGACCCGTAGATGGGAAATCAGTAGTTTCTCTATCATTGACTGACAGCAGCATGTTTTGTCTTACCGTCTGTCCAAGTATGGTAATACCAATAAGCGTTAGAGAATACTGGTTTCTAGCAGGTGAAAAGTAAATGAGTTCAGCATAATGAAGTATTTCCAGATGACTGTATAGTGTCTTGGTGCTGTTAATCCCCACCATAGATTTGAGTTCACTGGGCTTGACTTCAAACTCTTTGCTCCAGCCATTTTTCTCGTTGAGATGCAGTAATGCAAAGTAGATGGCGATACTGCTGGGAGGGAGTTCTATTTTGTCCTGATGTACCTTCCAAAAATTGTTGATTTGTTCGATGTAATTCATGTTGATTAAAGATTAATTGTATTGTTTCTAATGCTTATAAAAAGGAAAGGCCAGTCAATTTTCGATATCGAAAATTGACTGGCCTTTCTAAATTCTAAGGTTCAATATTGCCTGCGTATCAGCGGCTAAAAAGTTCGAAATTGGTACCCTTGGGTCCACGAAAACAGCGCGAGAGTGAGTGAAGAGTTTAGAGGCTCTGCTTGGTCTGGCGCTTTTTTGTTTGATTGTTTCAAAATAGAAGGCCTGGCAGGTATATTGTATCCATTCGGTTCCGAGCGTATAAGAAAGTTGAATTATTTTGCCAGAGGCCTGATTTTATTCTCCACCGCCTTGTTATCGATCTGCCATTCTCCATTTTGAACATAAGCAGAGGGCTGACTCAAGTGTCTGAGGCTGTAGGCAAGTGCTTTTCCGATAGTACTTTTAGGCGATACTTGTGGGTTTGCATATTCCTTGTCCATTGTTTTTGACAACAAAGCTCAAGACTTCATTCGCAAAATCAAATACGCCCAACGCGGCAGGGATACACTGAAAGAGACTTTGCCACAGCCGGGCTCTAATTCTCCTATTCCCTGTGCATTCCTAATTTTACGGAGTACTTGGGTGTAGTGTGACTTAGGTGCAAAAAATGTTGTATCAGCTCAAACTGTTTCATAATTCAAAAATAGGTATCTACCTTTATCATATATGAAGTTTAGGTACATGACTCTTTATTAGAGTATTGAGTCTCCTCTCGTGGTTTACTGGCTCTTGTAGTAATAGTTATTGTATTTTTTACATTTTCTAGGCAACTTGTCAGTTAATTGAAAGTGTAGCTGTACTGCCAGAAAGGTTTTTGGAGTTCCCAAGTGACAATGTCTTAGTAACTGGATTTACGCAAAAGTTTGAATCTGTTGAAACTTCAAGGGATCTACACCTTGAAAATAGGCTGATTTCAAACATCGTGCATAACATCAGTTAGTAAGTTTTTGATAGGTATATCTTTTCTATTACTAATGATGATACGAATTGTATTTATAAATATTTTGCTCTTTGTTGGAGGAGCCTACTCTGCGTTTGCACAAAACTTGTTTTTTAAGGCATTTCAGGAAGGTTTTGCAAATAGACCTATCAATGAATTTCTCGTAGACCAAAAAGGATTTCTATGGATTGGTACCTACGGCGCTGGACTGCATCGCTTTGATGGACACAGCTATGAATCACATATGTTTGACTGGAGAGACTCCTCTTCACTTGGTAGTAACTTTATCAACGCTCTGGAGGAGGATTCTCTGGGAAATATTTGGATAGGCCATGACAAAGGAATTTGTTATTATGATCCTGTTTATCAAAAAGTCAGTCGTACAAACATTAAGTATAGTCAAAATCCTGGGCAAAAGCAGATTTCTGTTCTCACAATATTAGGGACTAGTAACGGAGATTTGTTCTTGGGGACTAATGGAAACGGCCTGATTCGATTAGAAAGATCTCTACACTCAGAAGGATCTGTGGATGCTTCAGCTTTTTATCAAAATACTGTGGTGAGTGATCTGCTGGAAGATTCACAAGGAAATATTTTTGCTGCAACTAGTAGTGGGCTACAAATTTTTTCTTCTGCCGACCAGCTATTGGAGCAACCGGCATTTGTGCGTCAAGAGGCAATCCTTCAACAATCACTAAAATCAATTTTTCACCACAATGGCACCCTCTGGATCGGTACAGAAAATTTGGGCTTAATCCAGGTCAAAGACTACCATACGGATAATTATGTAATTAAAACTTACCCGATTACAACAAAACGGATCATGGATATTAAACTCTTTGGTGGTAAGTCGTTACTCATAGCAACAGAAAACGATGGCCTCTTTGAGATGAATCTGGAAACTTCTTCATTGTCTCACTACTTGCATGACCCATATAATGAGAACTCTATCGAAACAAATTCCATATGGACGCTGAAAGTAGAGCAGAACAAGCGCATTTGGCTTGGTTATTACAATAAGGGATTTGGTCTGTGGGCCGAAGGTCTGAATAAGTTTAAACAGCTCAAATACCTTGTCCAGGAAGAGAACAGCCTGGGTAATAGTTCTGTGAATAGCCTGGTGAGTGAGGGAGATAGTGTTCTGTGGATCGGTATGGATGGAGGAGGTATAGATCGCTACCATATCTCAAAGGGACAGATTGCTCATTTGAATGAAAAAAATGGATATTCAGGGCTTACGAATACTTCTGTGCAAAGCTTGTTTTTAGATGATCAACAGACTTTGTGGGCTGGCACATGGGAGGGAGGCGTCTACACCTTGCCGAAAGGTAGCAAGGTTTTTCGAAATTACAACCTTACCAATACAGGGCTACAATCCAACAGGATTCTCGACTTTGATCAAGACACCAAAGGAAACATCTGGATTGCAACATTTGGCGCAGGATTGCATGTGTTTTCACCAGAGACAAATACCCTCACTCAATTGCTGAGTTCTGAAATCATCAAGGAAGGTATTTACTACAGTGATATCAGAAGTGTTTTTGTGGATGAGAGCGACGCGGTTTGGGTTGGATCTACCGTTGGGCTGTTCAAGGTAAACGTCTCAGAAGAAGATACCGTTATTCAGTCGTTCAGAGATCAGTTTGCAGATAGGCAACTCCACCCTAATTTTAATAATGTCCTGTCATTGTTTGATGATCAAAAGGGTAAAATATGGATTGGTACTGATGGCGCAGGGCTTTTCAGTTATGCGCCGGCAACAGACTCATTGGTTTGGTACAATCAAACACACGGACTTACTCTCAATACAATCTGCGCGATCACTAATGACATGCAGGGTAATATCTGGGTCACTAGCAAGGAGGGAATCGCTGTGGTTGACCAATCAGTTCCTAGGACCACGCTTTACAGTAAAAAAGATGGCTTAACAACCAATGACTTTAATTTTAATTCCATTTTAACCCGGACTACCAATGAGTTATACTTTGGGAGTCAGGAAGGGATCAATATTGTGAACCCTTACGAGTTGATGGAAGATAGCCCTATTACCAGTGTCTATCTGGATAAGCTTCGGATCTTTAACAAAGAAGTCCGTCCCGGAGCTCAAGATTCACCGCTTGATCAAGCCTTTCCTGCTACTCAACAGATTACGCTGGGCCCTGACCAGACAGTTTTCACCATTGAGTACACAGGGATTAGTTTTTCCCAGTCGGATAAGATACAATTTGCGTACTATTTGGAGGGACTTGAAAAGGATTGGAACTATGTAGGGAATCAGCGAAGTGCTACCTATACTTCTCTAAAAGACGGAGACTACAATTTTCTGCTGAAGGCGGCAAATAGTGAAGGAGAGTGGTCGGACATCACCAGTCTTCAGATTGTTGTCTTACCAGCGTGGTATAGAAGCAGATGGGCGCTCGTAATGTACATCATCCTGTTTCTGGGAGGCCTATATTTGTTGTACACCTTGCTGCAGATTCGATTGAGAGAACGCCAGGAGGTTTTGACTGAAAGAGAACGTCATCAACAAAACGAGGAACTGACCCATAGAAAATTACAGTTTTTTACTAATATTTCACATGAGTTTCGCACTCCCCTTACGCTAATCCTCAATCCACTCGCTGAACTAATTAAAATGCAAGGTTTTTCCAATACGGCGATCAAGTCCCTTGTTACTGCTCAGCGCAATGCCAGACGCCTTGAGCGACTCATCGATGAGCTGATGGACTTTAGGAAACTCAACTCCGGAAAGCTCAACATCCATGTTCATCAGATAGATCTGCTACGTTTCACCAAGGAGATTGCCATGTATTTTTCCCAGGAAGCGACACAAAACAGTGTAGCGCTGGAGGTTCATGGAGACTTGAGTGCGCACTGGTGCTGGGTAGATTCCGGGTTGGTAGAAAAGATGTTGTTCAATTTGTTGTCCAATGCCTTCAAAGTGACGCCGACAAACGGTGTGATCAGCATAAGTCTCGCAGAAGTGAAAAAGCACCTTCCGTTGCTGAGTGAGGGGGAAAGGTCCGCACTGCGTATTTCCGTCTCTGATACGGGGCCGGGAGTGGCGCAAGATCAACTGAATAAGATATTTGATCGGTTTTATCAGGTTGAGCAATTGAATAAGTGGTATTTCAGCGGCACAGGTATTGGGCTGGAAGTGGTAAAGAGCTTTATCGAATTGCACATGGGGCTGGCAGAAGTTGAAAGCAAAGAAGGGGAGGGGACTACATTTCACCTGTTTTTTCCCATGGGTAAGGCTCATTTTAATGAAAATGACATAGTACAGGGCGAATACCCTGGAAAAAAAGAGTTTGTTAGTTCATTACCTGGCGTTGCGGAATCTGCCGTTTCCTCTGTACCAAAAGGGGTTCGTAAGAGCACCATTTTAGTGGTAGATGACAACAATGAGCTAAGAAACTACATACAAGATGGACTAAAGGAGCATTACAAAATTGAAACAGCCAGGAATGGCCAGGAAGGTTTAGAACTGGTATTGAAGGTTTTACCTGATATCATCATCAGTGATGTTTTGATGCCTGAGATGGATGGTTTTGAATTCTGTGAAGCCATTAAAAAAGATCTGAAAACCAGCCATATTCCCATTATCATGCTCACTGCAAAAAGTACCGTAGAGGATCAGTTGGTTGGAATAGATAAGGGAGCGGATGTGTACATGACTAAGCCATTTGATTTGCTCATTTTACAGGCGAATATCAAACGACTTTTGAAGAATCGTCAGATAATCTTTGATAAGTACCTTAAAGGCATTGGACAAATTGAAGTAAATCAGGATACTACAGCGGTAGATCGTGAATTTATGCAGAATGTTGTAGAGTATGTGGAGACGCATCTGAGCAATACCCAGCTCAGTGTGGAAAATATTGCTGAGGCAGTAACGATGAGCAGGAGCCAGTTATACCGAAAGGTAAAGGCACTCACTGGACTCAATGTCAACGAGTTTATTCGTCAAATTCGGCTAGAACGGGCCAAAAAACTACTGACCAATGGTGATATCAATATTAATGAAGTAAGCTTTAAGGTGGGATTTTCTTCCGCGTCTTATTTCTCTAAGTGCTACAAGGAGCACTTTGGTGTTTCACCGGGTACCGAAAAAAAGAACAGACAGGAATAGCAATACTTCCATTATAACTTTTGTTGCAACCTATCCCAGTGATGTTGCAGATCGGTAAATCTGCAACATAATTAGTTTTTGTTGATCAATATCTAATAATTTTTTAACTAGGAGGGAATTTAATTGCGATTATACTAAACAATAGAATCGCAATGATAAAGTTTCAATTAAGACGCGCTTCCCAATTTGTATTGGGATTTATTTTTTTGATGTGTACCTGCCATGGGTTTGCCCAGAACCTCAAAACCAGGGCTCAGCAAAAAGGTAAATACATCGGAAATATTTTGAGCATTGATGGATTAAACCAGCTCATGAATGGGAATTTCAATTTTCCTGAAAACGGGATCATCCGAAATGAATTCAACGCCCTCGTTTTAGAAAACGACATGAAAATGGGATTTGTACTCTCCTCGGCCCCTAATGATCCATTCAATATTCAAGTAACGGATTTCCAGAATAAGGCGCGGATGGACCGATTCATCTCCTATTGTAAAACTGATGTTACAGAGACCTTACGCACCAGGGGCCATGCATTGATCTGGTACAGTCAGGCACCCGGGTGGCTTCAAAATGCGGTAGATGGTACCAACGGCTGGACAGAGTGGAATACTCAGAACATCTACGATTTCTCTGAGTCTTATATCAAGACAATGGTGACCTACTTTGGTAGTAGTATTGACGAATGGGACGTATTTAATGAAGCCTTTAGCGACAACTCCAATGAGGTTTGGCGTACCGGGACCTGGTATGATAAGGTAGCCTCAGGGACTTACAACGGCCAGCCGTCTTCTTTGCAATTGTATTTTGAAATGTGTTTCCGTTGGGCAAACGAAGTGGCAAATAACGATGTTGCGCTGTTTTACAACGACTACAATATCGAAGAAAAAGGTAACTCTAAGAGTGATGCAATGTTTGGTGTAATCCAGGCTGCAATTGCAAATGGTGCACCTATCAATGGAGTTGGCTTTCAATCCCATATATCTGAGTCTATTATCAATAACACCTACATGAACAGGGTAGTAGATAGAATCCGGGAATTAGGAGCTTTAGGGGATGACAATGATGGTCAAGGAGGTCTGAAGGTGGCAATTACTGAATTGGATATTCATTCAGCCAATGCCAATCTATCACAAACTGCGAGACAAAATGCTTATTGGCAAGTAGTCAGTAAAACTTTGGCTGAGCCTAATGTGGATGAGTTACTGGTTTGGGGAATATCAGATAAAGACAGTTGGATTACATTGATCAATTCAGGGTACTTTGGGGATAAAACCGGGTTCTTGCCTTGGGATGCCAATTATATCAGAAATCAAACCCCAGGTGTATATACCGGGATTCTGGATGGGCTTAATACCTTGTCTGATGCCAATTTTCCCCCGGCTGGCCTGAGTGTGAACTGGCGAAGCCATGGCATACACGGATCAGGAGCAGATGCCATTAATGCGGTCAATGCACCGGCGGCAGTAGTTGCAGGCTCCACTGTAAATGTCAATGTAGATTACGCTGCCTCTCAAGACAGAGACATCATAGTGGTCTTTCAGCAGGACACAAATCCGTGGACTACTTACCAGAGTGTTAAAACAGATGTGCCCGCAGGAGGCAATTCCATCAGCATTTCAATACCTATCCCCCAGAATATTCCGGCGGCTGGTGACGCATACCAATTTCAGGTATTTATTACGACAAACAACGGGGACTGGGCTAGTAGGCTAGACAACCAGGCCCAGCCTAATGTGGATGTCATAGCTGCGTCGGGCCAGCTGATTGCAAACGGGACTTATTTTATCAAAAAATCCAACAGTAATGCATACATCAATGCAACATCTGCTGTTGGAGGATGTAATAACGTGCAATCCCCGGCTGGAAACGCTTCAAGATGGACGTTTACACACTTGGGTGATGACGAATACGAAATATATAACGCTGCTTTCAATTCTAGTAGGTTGGAGGTTCCTTATCCACAGTCGGGTAATGGAGCCCCAGTAGCTACCACCAATTGGGGAGGCAATGCAGACAACCTGGTGTGGGTAGCTGTTCCTGTAGGTAATAATTTTCAACTCAAGCCTAAGCATGATCAGCAGAGAGCGCTTGATATCTGGGAGTCCAATTCTAATGTGGTACATCTTTGGGGAGCCAATACTGGTAATGCTAATCAGATTTTCACGCTAATAAATGCCTCTACTAATGGGAGAACAAGTGATCAAGGGTTGATAGTTGGTGACGATGATTTGAGCAAGGACTCATCCTTTACACTCTATCCAAATCCGGCTGTCTCACAGGTAATGATTGAAGGACCCTTGAAGGCAGGAGATCAACTTACGCTTACCACACTTAGCGGTAAGGTAATCATGGAAAAACGATTACAGAACTCCGCATCTCAGATAGAATTAGACGTGTCCAGTCTGGCTCAGGGAGTTTATGTATTGAAATCCTCTGCTTTCAATTCTTCTTTTCTGTTTCGAAAACAATAGCCATACCTTAAAATTATGATGCATCGGTATAATACAAATGTTGCATGGTAAAGAAATTGCATCAAAAACGCTTATTTGTGGCTGATAAATTAAAAATTAATAGAAAATCAATCGGTTTATTGCGAACTCATTAATAGTGTATCAATGAGGCACAATTCAAAACAAATAGATGAAAAGAATCAAGTCATTATGGAAAATGATGCGATTGGAATTACTACTAATTGCGATGCTAACATTACTACTTATATTGATTGTCAAAGCGCTCCCATAGAAAATGGCGATGGAATGACAAGGATAAGTCCGCGTATGCTTGTTGTGCTTCTATTAGCATCTTTTCTAATACAGAGTTGCATTAATAACAAAAAGCAGAATAGTGATGACCAAAATCCTGTAGTCTCTTTTGAAGAGAGAGCGCAGGATTTGGTTTCTCGAATGACATTGAGTGAAAAAGTATCTCAAATGCGGTACGATGCACCTCCAATAGAACGCCTTGGGATACCCGCATACAACTGGTGGAATGAGTGTCTCCATGGCGTGGGTAGAGCCGGCGAGGCGACTGTCTTTCCACAAGCGATAGGTCTGGGAGCTACCTGGAATAAAGAACTCATGTTTGACGCTGGGGGGGCCATATCAGATGAAGCGCGGGCAAAGCATCATCAATTTATATCTGAAGGAAAACGTGGTATTTATCAAGGCCTGACTTTTTGGACACCTAATATCAACATTTTTCGGGACCCACGATGGGGAAGAGGACAAGAAACATATGGTGAAGATCCTTATCTCACAGGTAGTATGGCGGTTAAATTTATCAATGGGCTTCAGGGAGATGACGATAGGTACTTAAAGGTAGTGGCGACTGCTAAACATTTTGCTGTTCATAGCGGTCCGGAGAAAACCCGGCACAGTGATAATTATCAGGCATCTAATGGCGATTTGATGGAAACGTATTTGCCGGCTTTTGAAGCAGCAGTCAAGCAGGCAAATGTACAGTCTGTCATGTGTGCTTACAATCGTTTCAGAGACAAGGCATGTTGCGGAAGCAACATACTCCTGGATTCACTTCTAAAACAGCAATGGGGCTTCGATGGCTATGTAGTGTCTGACTGCTGGGCTATCAATGATTTTTATATGCCCAATCGACATGGTGTAGCTGCAAATGAACAAGAGGCTTCAGCCCTCGCAGTCAAGTCTGGGACTGACCTGAATTGTGGAAATACTTTCGACCCCAATTTGTCAGAAGCAGTGTTGGCCCAGTTGATTGATGAAACTGAGGTGGACGCAGCATTAATAAGATTATTCAAAGCACGCTTTGAGTTGGGTATGTTTGATGATGAATCAAGTGTTCCATATGCGCAGATACCGTACGAAGTTGTTAGGAGTAAAAAACACCAAAAGCTGTCTTTAAAGGCGGCGCGCGAGTCCATGGTCTTGTTGAAAAATGAAGGCAGTCTACTGCCCCTTTCAAAAGATGTTAAATCTGTCGCGGTAATTGGTCCAAATGCCAATACTTATCAGGCACTTTTAGGTAATTATCACGGAACTTCTCCCAGTTACATTACGGCACTTAAAGGCATAAAAGAAAAACTACCATCAGCATCTGTTCGCTATGCAAAAGGTGCAGATATTACAGCTGAGTGGCCTTTGCTTACGCCGGTTCCTTCAGCAAATCTGAGTGTAAATGGGCAGGAAGGTTTGTGGGGAGAATATTACGCTAATGGTACGTGGTCAGGTGAACCCACATTCACTCGACAGGATAGTGAAGTTGATTTTATCTGGATTGACCGTCCGCTTAAATCTCTTGAGTCAGATACGTTCTCTGTAAGATGGACTGGCAAGTTAAAGGCCACTGAAACTGGTCGATACCGTGTAGGACTCAGAGCCTGCAATGAAGGGAAGCTCTTTATCAATGGAGAGGAAGTCCTCGCCTTCACAGATGATCATCAGCCAACGATGCGGTATTACGACTTGTCGTTAACTGAGAATAAATCCATTGATATCCGTGTAGATTATCACAACTGGCATGCTGATCCGCAGGTGCAGTTGCTTTGGGCAAAACTAGGTGAGGACCTCATTACACCGGCCGTGAAATTGGCGAAGGAATCTGACGTGAGTATTTTATTTCTAGGACTCAGCCCTGATATAGAAGGAGAGGAGATGCCCGTTGTGATGGAGGGCTTCGATAAAGGTGATCGCTCTGATATTGTATTGCCACGTTCACAGAGAGATTTGCTGGAGTCAGTGCTGGCGGTGGGAAAACCAGTAGTGTTAGTTCTAATGAATGGTAGTGCACTCGCTATCAATGAGGCGGATAAACAGGTGCCGGCAATCCTTGAAGCCTGGTATCCCGGTGAATTTGGTGGACAAGCAATTGCCGATGTGCTGTTTGGCGATTATAATCCTGCAGGAAGATTACCGCTTACTTACTACAAATCAGTCAGTGACCTGCCAGATTTCACAAACTATGACATGACCAATCGCACTTACAAATATTTTGAAGGTGAGCCGCTTTATCCTTTCGGATACGGCTTAAGCTACACCTCATTTACATATCAGGACATGAAAATCAATGAAATTCCTGGCGGGTGGGAAGTATCAGCTGAAGTATTCAATGACGGTGCGTTTGATGGTGATGAAGTAATACAGGTTTATGCCAAGCAAATTGACGCTACAACAGGGCCAATTAGAAAGCTCGTAGGTTTTGAACGAATCCATCTGGAAAAGGGCACGTCGAAAACTGTAAGGTTTCAGGTGAAAAAAGAACAGGTTCAAATATATGAGACGAACGGTGATAAAATTCCTTTAACAGGCCAGCTTATGCTCAGTATAGGGGGAGGTCAACCTGAAGTTCGAGGTGCGAAAAAGCAAAGCATTCTAAGTCAGAAAATAACCCTATAGGAGAGTAAGTGGCATTTGTAAAAAAGGCTGGAAAGTGTAGCAACACACTGCATCAAGTAAATAAATAATTATCTAATCTAAACTATGATGAAAAAAAGAATACAAGAAGTGGTTAGGTATGTTCCAAAAAGCATTATTGCTGTGGCAATTACAATGTTGATGATGTCGTTTTCGGCATATTCGCAGGAGCGTATAGTCACCGGAAAGGTAACTACTGAGTCAGGGGAGGGGCTTCCCGGCGTAACAGTGAGAATAGCAGATTCTAACACTGGAGCTGTGACCGATGTTGATGGTAACTATCGGTTGAAAGTACCTTCTGATGAGACCATCATATCCTTTAGTTATGTAGGATTCGTCACTCAGCAAATAAAAGCAGGTAGCCAGACAACCATAAACGTTTCATTAGCAGAAGATATTGAAGCTTTGGATGAGGTGGTTATTGTCGGTTATGGATCTCAGTCACGGAACAAAGTGACAGGAGCAATTGCTGAGGTAGATGGAGAAACCATTTTGCAAACACCCACTTTTACAGTAGATGAGGCTCTACAGGGTAGGGCTGAAGGAGTATTCGTTTCTCCTAATGGCTCTCCCGGGGGAGATCCTATTGTACGAATCAGGGGTCTGGGAACTACAGGTGATAATGATCCTTTGTTTGTGGTAGATGGCGTAATAGTACAAGGTTTGGGAGACTTAAACCCAAATGATGTAGAATCAGTATCAATTTTGAAAGATGCTTCTACTACAGCTGTCTTCGGTGCGTTAGGCTCCAATGGCGTGGTTTTGATTACCACCAAAAAAGGAAGCTCAGGCAAAACAACAATCAGTTTTGATTCTTATGTGGGTTTCCAAAAGGTAACGCAAAGATTTGATCTACTCAATACAGAGCAGTATCTTCAACATATTGACAACCTAACCACAGCGGGTGTAATTCCTGGTCGTCCTGGTAGGATTACTGATCCGCAATACGCGGATTTAATAGACAATGACACAGATTGGCAGGACGAAATCTTTCAGGATGCCGGTATCCAAAGTCATCAGATTTCTGTAGCTGGAGGTAGCCCCAACGCAAATTTCCGTATCTCAGGTGGATATATTCAACGGCAGGGTGTATTGCTTAATACTGGCACAGAGCGTTATAATTTTAGGGCTAATAGTGAATTTAAAAAAGGTAAATTTACGATTGGTGAAACACTGGCCCTGTCTTTTGTGGAGCGTCAGGTTGAATCAAACGCAGGTGGCAGAACAGCGATAGAACATGCCATTAAGATGGCTCCTTACTTTGCGGTTAGGAATGCGAACAACCTGGGCGGGTACCAGGGTCCTGATAATGGTCTGGATGGGCAGGATGCAGAAAACCCAGTGAGGGTACTGGCTCACCCTCAAAATGACGGTAGTCGTACCAACATTCAGGGAAATGTATTTGCAAATTATGAAATTATGGATGGCCTATCTGTGAGAGGACAGATTGGGCTAGACTATTTTACGTCTGTCAATCGAGGTTTTACGCAGTCCTTTCGCGATGGTGAAGCGCATGGACAGGTACAGACTACGGTAGGACGTGGCACGGGTGATAACTTCCTGTCACAATCTTTTGCAAGCTTGAATTACACTAAATCGTTTGGTGGGCATAATTTAGATGCAATTTTAGTAGCTGAACGCATTTTTCAAAAAAACACCGGTTTTGGCCTGGGTACAGCAACAGATCTTACCAGAGACCTGGACGTGATACTAGTAAGTGCGGATGTTACTTCTCAGGGATCTGGGAGCTCAGAATACATCAAAGACGGATACCTATGGCGTGCAGACTACAACTACGAGCAAAGGTATTTTCTGGCAGGTAGTTACCGAAGAGACGCCTCATCGAGGTTTGGTGGTAACAACAGATGGGCTGGGTTTTACTCTGTGGCAGCTGGTTGGAATCTGACCAACGAAGAGTTTTTTCCGGAGCTGAATGTATTGTCAAATCTGAAGATCAGAGGTAGTTACGGAACGGTAGGAAACGATGCATCGCTTGGGAATTATGCATTTACTTCCAATCTAAACAGCGGCTTTATAACTTCTTTTCAGGGGAATGATTCAGGCGCACCGGGTACTACAGCTGGTAATCCCGAAAATCCTGACCTGAAGTGGGAGGTGACCACCATGACTAACATTGGTTTTGATGCAGCGTTTTTAGATAATCAAATTACACTCTCCGCAGAATATTATAATAATACCAGTGAAGACTTATTGATTCCGGTGAACCTTGCTCCATCGGGTGTGACTACAGTGGCTACCGTCACCAGGAACGCAGGTTCAGTAGAATCTAAAGGTTTTGAGTTCAATTTAGGATACAATGATTTTGAAGGCGCCTTTCAGTGGTCAGCAAGCCTGAATCTTAGTACTACTGAAAACTCCATCATTGAGCTTGGAGGAAACGAAGAACAAATTGTAGCAGGGTTTGAAGGATCAGACATTATCAGAAGAGCACCAGGTGAACCCATCAATCACTTCTTTGGATATGTGGTAGATGGCATCTTCCAATCGCCGGAAGAGATATTGACCTCTCCATTTCAAGACGGAGCTCAACCTGGCGACTTGAAATTTGTAGACATCAGTGGTCCGGAAGGTGTGCCGGATGGCGTCATAGATGCCTTCGACCGGACCAAAATTGGTAACCCTATACCAGATGTGGTCCTAGGCCTCAACCTCAATGCCTCGTACAAAGGAATTGACCTTAATGTATTCATCAATGGAAGTTATGGTAACGATATTTATAACACAAATAGGTGGGATCTGGAAGGTGGCCGAAGACTTTTCAATGCTGGAGTAGAAGCACTTAATGCGTGGACACCTGAGAACAGAAACACTGATATCCCGAGGTTGACAGCAGACCCCAGAAATCTGGTAGGCTCTACGCGGTTTGTTGAAGACGGCTCTTTCACCAGGCTTAAGAATATCACCCTTGGCTATACATTCCCAGAAAGACTTACGGGTAAAGGCATTTCTAAACTTAGGGTGTATGTAAGCGGTCAAAACCTGTTGACTCTGACAGACTATAGCGGTTTAGACCCTGAGGTAGGTGCTTCATCTGTTGTTGGAAACAGTACTACCTGGTTGGGTGTGGATCAGGGGAATTACCCTATTCCCAAATCATTTACCTGTGGTGTACAAGTAACATTTTAAATGCGAGTAATGATGAAAAAAATAATTAGACTAAGTTTTGTTATCGTATTCACTTTTGTGGGTTTTTCCTGTCAGGACGATTTGGAACTGGAAAACCCGAATACTTTGACATCGGACACTTTCTTCAAATCTTTTGAGCAATTACAGGCTGCAGTGGATGCCATTTATGCAGACTTTCAGACAGAAGACCTTTTTGCCAGAAACTGGTACTATATCTATGACAATATGTCGGGAGATATTAATGCCACGCCGCAGCACGAGGCAAACAAGCGTGTCTTCAAGGACTGGACATTCCTGCCCAACGACGAAATCATAGAAGGATATTGGCAAAATGCATTCCGTGGTGTAAATAAGGCAAATTTCGTCATTTTCAATCAAGACGAGTTTGAGAATGTTACAGAAGAGCAGATTGCGCAAGCAGTCGGCGAAGCTAAGTTTTTACACGCTTACTACCTATTTATCCTGGTTACCCGTTTTGGAGACATTCCATTGATCACGGAGCCTACGGCATCAGATCAGCCGAGAACTCCTGCCGCTCAGGTTTATGAGGTGATCATTGCAGATTTAGAGGAGGCAGCGGATAAATTGGGAAGCAGATTCGGTACGCAGGGTGGTCGGCCAAGTGCCGGGGCAGCATTGGCCTTGTTAGGGAAAGTGCACTTATACCTTGAAAATTATGTTGAAGCCATCAATGCACTCAGTGCAATATCAGGATATGAACTGGTGGCTAATTATGAAGATAATTTTCTGGAAGAAACTGAATATAATGCAGAGTCTCTTTTTGAGATTAACTTCACAGGAGAACCTCAGAATTACGATTGGAGTGGCGTTAATGATGGCACAGGACTCAATGAAGTGACGTTTAGAGGACAGGACATGGGCTGGAATGACTGGTTCAACTCTTATCCATCTCCTGACCTTATCGCAGAATTTGAGGCAGGAGATCCACGCTTTGGAGCCAACTTTTATCAGGATGGTGACACTTTCAACAACGGTACGGACGTAGTGGCAATTCCCGATGTGGCAGAAGGTTTTGCCTGGAGGAAGTATCAGAATTATTATAAGCGGGCCAAAGAGAATTTTGTCAGTGGTATCAACACGCGAATTATCCGCTATGCAGATGTACTGCTCATGTGGGCAGAAGCTGCTAATGAGACAGGTAATGTCACTGAAGCTGTAAACCTATTGAACAGAGTAAGGGATCGGGTAGGAATGCCAAGATATGGTACTGCAGCAATGAATGCCAGCTATCCTGTGTCTAATCAGCAGGAAGTATTTCAAGCCATTGTACATGAGAGACGCGTGGAACTTGCCGGAGAGCAGGTGCGATTTGACGACCTCTTGAGGTGGGGACTTGCGGCAGATGTGTTGGGCTCTGCTGGTTTTCAAGCTGGTAAGCATGACCTATGGCCTATTCCTGAGGCAGAGATCAATGCGAATTCGGCCATCTCACTGTCTGATCAGAATCCTGGATATTAATAGCATCGCCTAAAAATAAATTAATACAACAGTAAGTAGCGAGGCCTGGACTTTGGCCTTCCAGCTTACTAACAAAACAGCTTTGAAAAGAATCCTATCCTATTTTATAGTCTTCAGTGTTATGCTGGGATGTAATCAGCAACAAGACCAGGTACTTAGCCGATTTAGTCTGTTAAATATGGATAGGACCGGAGTTGATTTTGTCAATAGGATAAAAGAGACTGAACAGATTAACTACTTCACTTACCCATACCTTTACATGGGTGGTGGAGTAGGAATCATAGACGTTAATAACGACGGCCTGCAAGACTTATACTTTACTTCAAATATGGAGTCTAATAAACTGTATTTGAACAAAGGCAATATGCAGTTTGAAGACATCACAGATGCTGCAGGGGTAGCAGGCGATGAGAGGTGGGATACAGGTGTGGCTATCGCAGATTTCAATGGAGATGGATTACAGGATATTTATGTCTCGGTCTCTGGAATATGGGAATCTACAGAAAACCTGTTTTTCATCAATAATGGAGATCTTACCTTTACCGAGAAAGCAAATGAATTAGGGCTGGCGGATCAGGGGAATTCCACACAGGCCTCGCTCATCGATTTTGACCGGGATGGGGACCTTGATGTTTATGTTACCAACTATCCTCCAACTCCTTTCAAGGCACCAAATTTTGTCTATCATACTAATCTGCAAAATCCATCTTCGGAAACCAGTGACCATTTGTACAGAAATGATCAGGGAGTTTTTACGGATGTGACTTCGGAGACTATTGGCTACAATTTTGGATTGTCACTCAGTGCCGCAGTTGCGGACTTCAATAATGATGGCTGGCCGGATATATACGTTTCCAATGACTTTGCCTCACCCGACTTTTTATATATCAATAATCAAGATGGAACTTTCGTCAACGAAATTCAGAAGACTAACAACCATACTGCCTTTTATGGTATGGGCACAGACGCTGCTGATTTCAATAATGATGGTCTGATAGACTTCTTCCAGGCCGATATGACACCAGCAGGTAATTTTCGCTCCAAAGCCAACATGGCTGGCATGAATCCGGCTGGATTTTGGGAAATGGTAGATTTCGGGCTGCATTTCCAGTACATGGAAAATGCACTCAATCTGAATCACGGTATCAATGAAGAAGGCATTCCCAGGTTTGGCGATGTTTCCCGAATGACTGGTACGGCACTCACTGATTGGAGTTGGTCCCCACTATGGGTTGACCTTGATAATGACGGACTGAAGGATTTACACGTGACCAATGGCACTAGAAGAGACATCAATAATAAAGACTATTTCAATCAATTTAAGAAAACTTATTTTACCAATGCAGGTGATCAGAAAGAGACCTCTCTACTAGAGAAGTCGTTAGGCATACCGTCACGTCGGATTGATAATTATGTTTTTAAAAATGTTGGTGATTTAGGGTTCGACATCTCCAATGACACTTGGGGTTTATCTTTTGACGGCTTTTCAAATGGTTCTGCTTTCGCTGACCTTGACAATGACGGCGACATGGATCTCGTGGTCAATAATATAGATGATCCAGCTTCTGTTTTTCAAAATAATAGTGTCGGTAACAACTGGTTGCAGATCTCTCTTCAAGGAATGCCCAACAATCCCTTTGGGCAGGGTAGCCGGGTGACTATCAAAACCCCTGAGGACATTCAGATGGTAGAAATCTACAGCTCCCGTGGGTTTCAATCTTCTTCTCAGCCTACTGCGCACTTTGGTTTGGGCAAAGGAAAGCAAGTGCTCCAGGTAATCATCGAATGGCCGGATGGTTCTGTTGAGATAAGAGATAATGTAGTAGTCAACCAACATCTTACTATTCAATATAAAAAGGGTGGAGCATCACCGCCTAAGGAATATCCGAGGACTTTATTCAAGGAAGTGAGCTCTGACCTGACGGCGATTCAACATCAGGAAAATGAACATGATGATTTTAAGGATGAGGTCTTGTTGCCTCATGCCACTTCCAGGTTCGGGCCATTTCTGGCGACGGGGGATGTTAACGGTGATGACCTGGCAGATGTTTTTGTCGGCGGTGCCAGTGGGCAATCATCTACACTGTTGATACAGATGTCGGATGGCACGTACCTAAAGCAGGAGACAAAGGCATTGGAGGATGACCGGATCAAGGAGGACATGGGTGCCTTGTTTTTTGATGCTGATGGTGACGGAGATGATGACTTATATGTGGTGAGTGGTGGGAATGAGAAAGAGGCAGGAGCGATGTATTATCAGGATCGTCTGTATATCAATGAGGGTGGAAGTTATGTGAATAACACAGCGGCGATTCCTGTCATGAATACCTCTGGCTCCAAAGTACTATGCTCCGATTTTGATCATGACGGTGATTTGGATTTGGTAATAGGCGGGCGTCTAAGTTCTAAAAACTACGGCATTCCTGCTAAGACAACCTTATTGAGAAATGACTCTCAGGAAGGTAATCCATCATTTAAGGATGTCACCGCAGAGGTAGCACCAGAATTGGAAAACGTAGGAATGGTCACTGATCTTCTGTGGCTGGATATGGATCAGGATGGCTGGCAAGATCTAATATTGGTAGGTGAGTGGATGCCGGTCACTTACTTCCATAATGCTACTGGCAAACTCATTGATGAGACAGAAAAAATAGGATGGAAAGATACACATGGTTGGTGGTTCAGTGTAGCAGCAGCTGATTTTAATAAAGATGGTCAGCCAGACCTGGTAGTGGGTAATGTCGGGACTAATTACAAATACCAGGCTAGTGAAGAGGAACCCTTCGAGCTCTATGTCAATGATTTTGATCAAAATGGCAGCAATGATCTGGTGCTGGGCTACTACAATGAGGGTAAAAAATTCCCGGTTCGGGGAAGACAATGCTCTTCTGAGCAAATGCCATTCATTAAAAAGAAATTTGCTGACTATAACAGCTTCGCGAGTGCAGAACTCGAGACGATATATGGAACGCAAAACCTGGCATCTGCACAATATCACTATGAGGTAAAGTCTTTCGAAAGTATGGTTTTGATAAGTGATCAGTCAGGTTATCAAGCAAAACCATTACCGGCAGTTTGCCAGGTTTCATCTATCAACGCCATAGCAATTGCAGATTTTAATACAGACGGTCAACTGGATATCCTTACCGCAGGAAACCTTTATTCCTCAGAGGTGGAAACTAAACGGAATGATGCTTCAATTGGTCAGCTTTTACTGGGAGACGGTCGGGGTGATTTTGATCCTGTGCCGTACAAAAAATCGGGCTTTATGGCAGATGGGGATGTAAAAGACATAATCATTATCTCACATATGGGTGTACCTGAGGTACTTGTAGCCAGGAATAATGACACTTTAAAACAATTTAAAATAAATAATTATCTCAATAACTGATAGACTATGAAAATATTTAGACATATCGGATGGATTCTCGTGGCAAGTATCATGGTGCTTGCATGTGAAGAGGACCTGCCTCAGGGCGAGAAAGAGTCTGAAGCGCCAATTGCTTCGTTTACTGCTACACCTTCTACAGCTAATCCTAATTACATTGTATTAGAAAACACAAGCGCAGGCGAAGGTTTGTTTAGTGCCTGGCGGTATCAGGCGGGACGAGAGCTGCAACGCGATATGAACATGGTCAATGATACGGCCTACTACCCTGAAATTGGTATTTATGAGATCACATTACTTGTAGGCAATGACGCCGGTGTGGATTCGATCACCCAAACCGTAACGATAGATCAAAGAGACCAGGATTTACCTGATCCAAATGCTGACGCATTTCAGCTTCTCGGTGATTTTGAGAATGGAGAGGTAGGCCCCTGGAATGCCTGGGGACA